>Ga0209514_10002845_pt1 | contig 25903 bp, 18 predicted proteins | sample Subgrocontami58m_FD_187452 | JGI IMG/M metagenome (GOLD analysis project Ga0209514, IMG submission 187452) | Subsurface groundwater microbial communities from S. Glens Falls, New York, USA - GMW37 contaminated, 5.8 m (SPAdes) (version 3) | ecosystem: Environmental > Aquatic > Deep subsurface >...
CTAATTATCCCTTTTATCTGAAAGAAATGGAGTTCAGATTCAATTACAGAAATGAAAATTTATTTAAACTCTTGCTAGATATATGTGTAAGGAGGCGAGTTTAGTCCGAAAAACGGCTAATCACCTATTTTAAAATAACTATCAAAAATCTGTATTGTTAATATTATAATATCAAATTAGAGAATTTATCGATGGTAAGGGGAAGCCTAACAATAAATTAGCAATATTTTGACTATTTGTTTTATTTTCTCCTTCGGTGTTTACTTTGTTTTATTCAGAATATTTACTACTTTATTTTGCGGTAAACCCTAAGATATAAATTATCCTATACAAACATTAATAATAAATTTGTGTATGTCCTCTAATGGCTTCTAATAAAAAACCAGATGGCGATTAGTTGACAATGTCCTAATTTTTTCACGTTTCTATCACAAAACCCTTCAGATTTTTACTTCACACTAAAGACTTCAATTCGTAAGAATTGAATGTATTAGAGAACAAAGTTCTCTGAGTGTGGAATTTGTTTTGGTTTTGTGATTGCCGTGAAAAATCTCCAGCAAGATAATCTCAATTTAAAAATTGGAGATTTTTAACAAGCATAAATATGATTAAAGAAACTTTGTTTGGTAATAAAAGAGTTGTGATATTTTCTAATGCCCATAATATGAATCGTAGAAATAATTTCTTAAGAAATTCATATCCCCCCAACAAATCTTAAATACTTCCCCCTCTATAAAATAAATAACCTCCCAAATATTGAGGGATTAAAAAAATCAAAGCAAAAAAAAGAGATTACAAAAAAAAGATAGCAGTAGGACTTCTAACTGCTTTAGGGCTGTTCGGCGCAGAAAGAATCCTCAATTATGAAAATAACGAATATCAAAATTTAACCACACCTCTTACATTAGTATCAACAGCAAGACAAGAATCTCCAAGGATTTCAGAACAACGAAGAATAATAATCCCAGAGGAAAGCAAAAAAGAAGAGCAGCAACCTCAAAATAGAATATTGAGCCGCAGCTTCTCGCTTTATTACCCATTCGAACTCAACGACGCCCTGCCATCTCCTCCAATAACTAACCAAATAGACAACCCCTACGACTTTCTAAAAATAGACTCCTTAAGATATTTATTTGATTGGGAAAATATAGAATTAATTCACGACGTTGCAAAATTTGAAATATCCCAGCACAACTCTGCAAAAATGTCGTATGAAATAGAATTTGAAAAATGGAGAAGCCAAACAATTAATACCCTTGTATTCAGAAACCCGGCGGAATTAACAAGACAACTAAACAATTATCGGGATGAAGAAGGAAATCTAAAAAGATTAGTAAACGTCCAATCATCTTGTGCAAAATTCATAGGCCCGGTTTATTGCACTAAAGTTGCAGACCCCGCAGAAGATTTGGATTTGTATTGGTCTTATTACTATTATGTTAGGGCATCTAAAAATCTGCATAGGAGGATTGAAGGGGTGGTGGGGAATTAAGGTCTTCTTACTTCAGAAAGTTTCGCTCTAAGCCAATCATATTCAGCTTGATCATTTGATGTTAAAGGAGGATTAATAAACAAATTACTTGTTTCTCTTGGGTCCGCTCTAATATTATATAATTCATGCGAAGTCACTCCAAAATTGCTTCTTTCTATTAATTTATAAAGACTTCCTTCTCTTATAATTGCAGTTTCATAAGGGCCAATAAAGGGGTTTAAACCATTTCCAGGTGACCTTTCAGTTATAACATACTCTCTCTGTGAGGGAGCATTTGGGTTGCTAAAATATGGAAGCAGACTAACAGAATCTCTTCCAAATTGCGTAGAATCTATTTCTTTATTTGAAACCAAATCAAGTATGGTCCTAAAAATATCGCCAGACCAAACTAAAGAGTCACATACCCCTCCAGGAGCTATGCCCGGACCAATTACAAAAAAAGGAACGTGAATCCCTCCCTCATAATTAGTTAATTTTGCTCTACGAGGATCATTTGGTGGAAGAACAGCAGGCCTATGAGTTCCATTATCTCCTATAACCATTAAAAAGTCTTGTTGAGGATCTAAAAATGTAGCAAATCTCCCAATTTCATTGTCTAACGCCTCTGTTGCCGCCCTCATCCTTTCAGCTTCAGTCCCAGGATTCTGCAAAGAAATATTATAAGTATGAAGGTTTGATGGAGGAACGTGAAAAGGTTCATGAGCAGCATTAGGTGCTATCCAAAAGAGATGAGGCCTATTAGCAAATGCCTGTTTAGCAACAATTGCCGTATTAAAAATAAAAGTTGTAGCATATTGATTAACTTCTACTAAATTTCCATCAACATTCTGAATTGAAAGATCATAAGTGTCATTAAAAGAGGTTCCTATATTAGTCATATGTCCAACATGATGTTCAAATCCCATTTCTCTAAAGTGTGTGAGACCATAATTGTTTGCAATAGGATTCACTCCAATATCAGTTAGATGCTCCTTCCCCAAAAGAATAGGCACATAATTAGCAGAAGTAACTTGACTAATTGCTTCTGGAATAGTTATTCTACTTCCTGAAAGAGAAAAGCCATTACTCCCTGCATAATTAAGAGCAGTTAATATAGTATTAGGATATTCACCATAAGTTCTAAAACTATGTTCTCCAACCATCATACAACGCCTACTAGGAGAACATACGGGGTCTGTGCGGGCATTGGTAAATATGACTCCTGTAGAAGCAAGTCTGTCTAAATTGGGGGTTCTTGCAGAATTTGGGTCACCCATATAAGAAACATTATCGCATCCAACATCATCCATAATAACAAGATAAATGTTGGGGCTATTAACTCTTGTCTGCCCCTGCGCCACCGCCTCCTCAAGAGGCGCAACAACCATAGACGCTGCCAGTAAAGGCAAAGTTGCAACAGCTCTTTCCAAGGTTCTTCGTGCCTTACCACTAAAGTCCCTAAAACTTCTCATTAATATAATTAACAGAACTTGTATTTAAATTTAACTATTTTTTAATGATAATAGTTACTACCCTAAAAAAAAGGCAAAATGGCTGAAAAGTAGGATAAACTAATAAAAAGATGTCAATAATATCACAAAACCCTTCGGGTTTTAACTTCACACTAAAGTGTGGAGTTTGTTTTGGTTTTGTGATTGCCGTGAAAAATCTCCAACAATACAACTCCAATTTAAAAATTGGAGATTTTTAACAAGCATTAAAGAGATCCGAGATAACATATCCTAAAGGAAATATTTAAGAAACTAAAGATTATTTCTAATTAACAATAATACAAATTAAACTCTTTAATAATATGGATAACTGACTTGATAATGTTGCATATATTGTCAGTTATCCTTTAGAGAACTGAGTACTAAATGTCTCTTAATTAAGTCAGTTCTCTATATCTCTAAAAAACTAAATAAAAGTCAATAACCTTAATTAAATAAAAAATAAAAAGAAACAAACGGAGAATTATCTTCTTCTCCTTGGAGCGCTTTTTCTTGTAGTTGATTTAGCAGCTTTCTTTTTTCTGCCGCCTCGCGACATTTTTGCCTCGCAAACATTACCTTTGCCATCAACATAGTAAAGATAACCATGCTTCCTATCAACAACATTCTTAGCAATTATTTTTCCCATTCTACACCTCCTTTTATTTTATTATACTCTATAAAGAACATAAGATTATTTAAATCTTTCCAATTTACCGACGAAAAAATCAATAATTTCCTTATTCTCATCGTTAAAGGGAACTTCTATAAATTTCCTAAATTCTGTTTTTGGTTTAACCAACGACGTAAATGGCCTTACAATTTTAAAATCCAAAACTTTGTTTCTTGAATCAAACCAGATTATTAAAAAGGGAAAAAATACAAAAAGCGAATGAATTGGTATCAAAGTTTCTTTTTTAAATTCAAATAATAAATTTCTCGTGCCAGAAGATCTAAGCATTAACCCTAAAATCTTAGAAAAAAGCCCGGTTCTAAAAATCTTTAATTTAATCTTCTTGTCAAAAAACTCAAAATTAAAAGTTTCTCCTTTCATATTGTTAATTACGCCTTCTCGTTGATTTTATTTTTGACTTGTTAGTGTTCTCTGGCTCCAAGAATTTAGTAAAGTGATTTATCAAAGAAATAATAATCCCTAATAAAATAAAAGAAATACCCGCGGCAATTAAAATCATTTTATTGCTATTTAATAAAGAACTAATTTTATTAAATAAATTATCTGTTAATTCTTCTAATCTAAAGTTAATCCCCCCAGATCCATCTTCAAATTCAAATTCAGAATATTCCTCTATTTCAATATTAATTGTGTGATTTAAATATTTTTTAGCAAGCACATCTTTAAAGCTAGCAACTAATTTATAATTGCCAGATTTTATATTTCTGACTTCATAAGATGAAATATCAAAAATATCCTTCTGGTTTATTTCACGCGTTTCATTTGGCTGTAAAATAAATTGCAAACCTTCTTTAGAAAAAACTAAGCTATTATCGTTGTAATCATACAAAAAATATTTGGGGTCAATCACAAGAGCTAAGAAATTATTTTTATTTTTAATCTTAAAGATTATTAAATTATCTAAATTATTTTTGTTTAAAGATATCTTATAAACCCCTGATATTAAAGGATTTACTTCTTCTACTGCTATGCTCTGGCTAATATGGGAAATAGATCCGTCGTTGCCACTATCACTGCTGCCCGTTGAAGAATCGCCAACCCCTAATATTATACTCCTAGTGGAAGAATTACCCTGATTGTTTGCGCTGTCATTGGCTGTAACATTATAATAATAAGTGCCATAAAGCAATCCGCTAAAATTAATATATAACGGGGAAGTAATTGAGCTGCTTGAATTAATTACAGAACGAGCAGAATTATATAAAGAAATATTTATATTATTTAAAGTCCCTCTTTCACTCGCTGTAACATTGACTTCTATAAAATTTCTATTAATTGTAACACCATCATTTTGTGTAGGCGAAACATAAGTTATCGTGGGGGCTGTTAGGTCTAAGCTTAAAAAGTTTATGTGGACTGCTCCTAAATCATTAGATCCTATAAGAGAATCGTTGTCGTTACCAACTGCCCCAACAGCAATGTCTTGGATACCATCTAAATTTAAATCTCCTAAATTTGTAATAGAAATTCCATACTGATCTCCACTTGTAAGTAGAGGTCCATTTGAAATAGTATCATTTATCTCAACAGTAGACTTAACACTTCCATTTCTATTAAGAAGATTTATATGCAAAGTTCCTCTATTGCTCCCCCCGTTGCCATCATCATTCATAGCTCCTACAATAATATCTTGAATTCCATCCCCATCTAAATCCCCAATATTTGTAATAGATCTACCATATCTATCGTCATTTGCCAAAACAGGACCATTAGAAGTGGTTTCATTTATTTCAATAGTAGATTTAATGCTTCCATTTCTATACATAAAACTAATATAAACCGCCCCTCTATCTGTCCCAGAGCCATCGGTTCCGGTATCTCCAACTGCAATATCTTGAATACCATCTCCATCTAAATCTCCAAGATTTGTAATAGATCTGCCGTATATATCCCCATCTAAAAGAGAAGGACCATTGGGAGTAGTTGCATTTATTTCAACAGTAGATTTAATACTTCCATTTGTGTAAAGGAAACTAATGTGCACTGCACCGGTATTATTATTTCCAATTGCCCCAACTGCAATATCTTGAGCACCATCCAAATCCAAATCTCCAAGATTGACAACAGAGCTTCCATATCTGTCAGTGTTCTCTAAAACCGGACCATTAGGCGTAGTATCATTTATTTCAACAGTTCTATTAACACTGCCGCTAACATTAAGAAAATGTATATGCACAGCACCCCTGTTACTTTCACCATTGCCATCATCTAATGCTGCTCCAACGGCTATATCTTGAATTCCATCTCCATCCAAATCCCCTAAATTAGCCACTGCCCCCCCATAATTGTCGCTATTCGCAAGATTAGGTCCATTTGTTGTTGAGCTATTTATTTTAACATAAGATTTTAATGTTCCATTTTTGTACATAAAATTAATAAATAAAGCCCCCCTATTAGTTCCCCCTTCATCTTTCCCTTCTGCTCCGACAACGATGTCCTGAATCCCATCTCCATCTAAATCCCCAATGTTTGCAACAGAAGACCCATATTCATCATTAGCCAAAAGTGTAAGACCATCTAAAGTTGTATGATTTATCTCCACACTGCTATTAACGCTAGCATCAGAAATAATATTCCTCGGCAAAACAAGAACATTTTGAGTATAAGTAAAGTTGTTTCCAGTAGAATTATAAATTGTTGCATTAAAATAATAAACACCCTTGCTTAAATTAGTAAAGTTAGTAAAAAATGGCGAAGAAGAACTGTTAGAATAATTTATTAAACCTCTTGAAGAATTATATAAATATAAAGTCATATTAACAAAATCAAGTGCATTTGTCGTGACATTAACTAAAAGGTCATTTGAGGTTATTAAAATATCTCCGCTTTTGGGAGTGGGATTTACAAAATTAATGCTGAAGGATTCAATAACTGTAAGATTATTACTGCAAACTCCTGTTCCGTCTTGAGTAAGATCATTAGGAACAACGCAGGTCTGCCAATTCTGATTCTTCTTCGTCTCCTGCCTGACCAAAGTCTTCCAATATTTAGTCTGTAAAGTGTCGTTGTAAATTGAGGAAATCTGCTCTGGAGTTAATGTTCTGTTTACAATGAGAATCTCGTCGAGAATTCCAGGAAGATATGTACCTGAAAAAGTAAGACCATCAACTCCAATAGACAGATTAGCTGCAATATTCCCAACATCAATATTGCTCCCGGTTGCATTAACCTCAAAACTACCATTGAAATACGCTCTGATATCGTCGTTGCTGTTATTAAATGTAAATGCGACCTGCGCCCAAGGCCCGACACTTAATGTTGAACTAGTGCTTAAAGCTTTATTATCCGTTCCGTCGCCAACAAACATTCTAATTTTATTTGTAGCAGCGACAAAACGAACATGATAGCCGGCTCCGGTAGCAGAAGTGACTTGTTTCGCAAGAATATACCTGTCAGCAGCAGGATCACTTGTAAGATTAATCCAAAACAAAATGCTGAAATCCCCGCGAAGATCCAAGCTCTTGCTGCTCCCTGCATCTATATAATCGTCTGCTCCATCAAAAGAATATGCGCCCCCCTTAATTCCCTGCGCAGTCCAGTTTATTTGCGTCCAATTAGCAGTCAAAGACTGCGTAAAGTTTACTAAGCTCCCATTATTCCCCCAAGTAGAATAATCCCTTATTGTTTTATAAATTGTATGATTGCTATAATTAACATCAAACGGCATATTCAAAACCGCAATAGACTCAAACCCTGTGCCGTTCCACAGGCGCCAGTCGGTGACGTTGTATATTGCGTCGCCATCAGCGTCGGAAACATTAAAAGTCACAGTTAAATTTTCAGTAGTATAATTTGTTCCGCGAGTAGAATTTAAAACAACATTGCTTACAGCAGGTTTATTAGCAGAAGGGTCAATAATATGGTCAAACTCAATATCTCCGCCGACAATTCTCAAATCAAAAACCCCTTGCTCCCCGACTAAATTCTTCAAATAAACTTTATTATATTCATTCTCAACAATCTCCTCAAAACTCGCAATTAACTCAACACCGTCCCCTTCATAAACCTCAATCTTCGGCATTCCAGAAACTACGCGAGGATAAATAGTAATATCATTCACCGACGTCAAATTCCTTTCAAATACAACGCGAACATAATCTCCGTCAGGAATCGTCTCGCTCCAACCCCCATCCAATCCTTTAACATCGTCGTAAATATCCGAAATAAAATTCCTCCCAGAATCCAGATGTTCTGCATTCTTCAAATGTATAAAAGATGAATTATTATCTAATAATTGCGGCAAAATAATAAATCCATTTAATAAAAAGATGAGCAAAAAAGATATTGCTAAGCCAACAACTAAGAAAAAAAGATTAAACTTGCCCCTATTAAAATAAAGCCCCTTCTTAAAACTAAAATAAACCATTATTAATTAAGCTATCTAAGCATATTCACCCCTTTTATATTATATGATTTAAAATCTTAAAGGTTTTTAAATATAGTCAAGGACATTAAAAAATGAGCATTTATGCCTTGACTATCAAGGGAAAAACATACATTTTTGTTCATTTATTTATGTTTTTCACTATATCACCTTAGGGGTCGCCTACTAATAACTTGACATATTTTCAATACCTATTTCTATCTTCAGCTTCGGCATTTATTTTAATTTACCTATAATTTCTGGCATTTTATTTCTGGGCAAGCCCTTAACATCAAAACCCTTCTGGTTCTGTTTTGGTTTTGTGATTGCCGTAAAAAATATCCAACAATACAACTCCAATTTTAAGATTAGAGATTTTTAACAAAAATAAACTCTAATCAATCATCCCAAAAATCACAACTTATTTGAATTGGAAACAGAATAAATATGTCCTGTTGAATTATAAGTTATAAACGCTGAACGAAAATCTAAAGTCTGAATTCCCGGAATGTCAGGTATAAAGAAAGTTGCGCTTCCATAACCATTGCTGTCAAAATTCCCAAAATTATTTTGAATAAGAGGATTTGGTTGAAAAGATAATAAAAATAATCCATCTATATTCAACGGAACAATTCTCCCATCAGAAAGAGGTATTCCCGGGACACTACCAATTGAAAGCCCCATAAAATAATTATCCCCAACATGAAGCTTGTCGTAAAGATGAAAAGTAACTAAACTATTCGGCGCAAATGTCCCTGTTTGATTTATATAAGGCACAGCATTCACAGCATTCAACGCATTAACTCTCGGGAAAGTCATTCCAGTCGCATTATCATAAACAATGTCGCCTGTTCTAACTAAAATTTCTTTTACTTGGGAAGGTAATAAGTTTTTGTTTCTTTGGAGCATTAAGGCGATTATTCCGGAGACGTGGGGGGTTGACAAGGATGTTCCCATTGAAGTAAAAAAAAGCGGAAAGGGTGGTTGATTTAGACTTGTAGTTGTTATTCGTCCGCCAGGGGCCATCAAATCCAAAAATGTTGCTCTGTCCCCCCAACAAGCGACTTTATCAACATAAGTTGTTGTATCAGCGCAAACTGTAGTAGAAGTAGAGCCAACATTAGCATCATAAGTCGCACCAACAGAGATTGTATAAGGTGAAATAGCTGGATATGTTATTCCATTTGTTGAGCCGCTATTCCCAGATCCCGCAACTATCGGAATGTTATTGTTATAAGCTCTTAATAGAGAAGGTTCTATAAAAGCAGGATTTGTTGTAGGAGTATAAGTTGAGCCATCAGCAGCGCCTATACTCATAGAAATAACTGAAACATTAAATTGCGCTTTATTAGTTACACACCAATCAACTCCTGCGGCAATTGTGCTCCACCATCCCCAACCAGTTGCATTAAGAACCTTTACAGCAACTATTTTTGCATTCGGAGCCATACCGCGATTAGTTGCGTGATTTGAAACAATTATCCCAGAAACTCTTGTGCCGTGACCATTATCATCAAAGGGATCCGCATCATTATTGATAAAATCATATCCTCCATTATAAGCTTGCATTAAATTTGGGTGAGTGTAATCTATTCCAGTGTCAGTAACGCAAACACCAATTCCGTCGCCTCTTAAATTATAAGTATTTTCTACATTGTTTACTTGAACTATTTGTCTGCTCTGCGGCAATAACCCTTGCACTGCCTTATCTAAAACAATATAATCTACTTTATCATTAACTGCTAGATAATCCAAGTCTTCCCTATTTACTAACCCGGAAAAACCATTTGAAGACGAATAAATAAATTTTGTTTCAAAATCTTTTAAGTTATTAATGATGTCTTCTACAAGGTATTCATTTTTAACCCAAACTAAGATACTTATTTTTTCATTTTTTGAATTGCCTAAAGCAGAGTAAACTTCCTGCAAATTTATCTCTTTCTGCTCTTCGCTAATCTGGAAATTTGCTTTTTCTTGCTCTTGAATTTGAAATGGTAAATTAATTTTATCAATATCTAAATTTTTGTTTTGAATAAAATTGTTTAATGATATTTCTTGGGCTAAAACACCTGTAAATAATAAAATTAAAGCCAATCCTACAGCAATAATTGCCTTATTCCCAAAAATCATAAATCTTTTAGATAAATGAAATATTTAAACATTCGTATTTTTCAGTCGTATAGAAATTTTATTTGAACGAAAAAGGAAAAACTTCTGCGATGATTGAAAAAATAAAAGATAAAGTTTGGATATTGAAAAGGATTATTTCGCAAATGGTTTAAACCATTTTGTTTGACAACTTCAATCTAAGCCTTTGGGAATCCTTTAAATTGGGGATAGTAACAACGATTACATATCATAAACCTACTAAAAATTGAACACAAAAATTATTTCCTAAAAAATCCGAATATTTTTTTAAGGAATTTACTAATTGGACTATCTGACATAGAACTATTTTCGGCTACAACAAACCCTTCAGTGCTTCCTCCTGAATCTCCGCCAGTAGTTGAACCCTCGCTTATTGTTCCTCCTCCACTACTACTTCCTGTTCCACCATTTTCATCAATTATTAAAGGAGAAGAAGGAGATATTGTTCCACCTCCTCCACTGCTACTTCCACTCTCACCAATTATTATACGGGGAGAAGGGGGCAGTACAATCTCTAAGGTAAATAAAGCGTCAGCATTATTATCAATATCATTTTTATTTCCGGCAGTGTCTCCGCACGCAACATGGGCACCATAAGTTCCTTCCGCAACAATTTCTTGTAATTGACAACTATGAAAGGTTGTTTCATCACCAGTACAATCCCTATCAACAAATACTCCTGGAGTGGGTTGCCCGATACTACCAGCTCCGCCCATATCATCATAACCTTTATCTGCAAAAGAAAATCTACAGGCTGCGTTTTCATTTGTTATTGCGAAAACCAAAGGTGTTGTGTCTAATGTTGTGAACGGCGCGGAAATATCTCCACCTATTGTAATTATAGCAACTATCGGCGGATCAAAGTCAATACGTCCTCCAGGTCCCCCAGAACTCCCCGACGAACTTGAAGACCCCCCAAAAGACCCCCCAGACGAACTCCCCGAAGAACTCCTCGGAATCTTAATCCTCCCTTTAGAAGACTGACTAAAGGAACTTTCAGCTTTTCTATAACCCACTGAAATTTCTCCTGTTGCCTTTCTAATTCTAGTACAAATAAACTGCAGAACAATTCTTTCGTTAGGCAATAAACTAATGTTCAATCCTATCAAGGGCTGGCAATTCCCTTGCTGTAGGTTTTCTATAGTTGCGCTTTCCACTACAATTCTATATTCTGCGCTATTAGCAAATTCAAATGAGACTAATGCTTGATTGTCTCCAAAATCCTCAACTCCAACCTCTCCACCTATAAAAGGAGAACCAAATACCGCAGAACTTGTACTTGTTAGGGGAATTATAAAGTAAGTAATAATACCTACAGCGGCAATTGCTATTGCCGTGGCTACTGCAAAAATTACCAAATTATAAGCAAAAGGAAACTCAAACGTCGCCTTCCCAGTTTTTTTCTTGCTCTCTAAATAAATAAATCTAATACTTACAATAATAAAGATAATTCCAACAGAAGTCTTTATATAAACATCGTCGCTATCATAAACAACATCTCCCATAATACCAAGAACATCAACTATCAAATACAACCCTATCAAAAAATAAATCGCCCCAAGAACAAGATAAATTATCCTCGACAACTTACCCCCTAAACGTTTTCCAGCCATATTCAAATATCCGAAATCTCCGACTTAATCTTAGAAATCTTATTTATCTTATCAGCATCCTTGTCAATCTTCGTCTGAAGATTTTTCTTCCTTTGATTAAGCCGTGCCTGCTTTTCAATTATCTGCGCTATCTTCTGCTGCAACGTCTTCTCCTGCTGCTGACTCGTTTCCAAGCTCTGCGAAGTTTCAGAACTATCCCTCTTCAATTCATTCTTTTCTTTAGTCAGTTTCCTAATCTCTGCCTCTAAATCCTTAATCGCCCCGGAAAGAGCAGATTTATCCCCGCCTTTTTTTGTTTTCTTGCTAACCATCTTTTTTCTTTATATCAAAAGTTTCCGCAATTTATAAACGTTTCTTTATTTTCTCCATCAATGAATTTATCTCTCTAACGCCCTCTTTATAAGATTTTTCGCTGATATAATGCGACGCAAAAGCCCTGTCCAAAACAAGTTTCTGGCCGTTTAATCTTCTCAAAGAACGCGCATTGTCCCCGAATTTTTCTTCTTTTATATCTTTCAGTCTATTCCTCCAATCTTTCGCCTCAATTAAAACTCGCCTATTCCAATAATAGCTCAACAAAATAACTGCGCCAATTAAAAATACTAAAACACCAATAAAAATAAAAGCTGAAAAATCCTTTTTTTCAATAGGGGGACTTAATAGTTCATTGCCTGCAACATTAACTATTTCTGCAGCTGTTCCAACAGAACCTCCTTGTTTAACTATCGCACCGACGACATAACTTCCGGGCACAAGATTTTCCGTCGGAAATTCTTTGTCAACTCTTAATTGGCTTTTAACATTTAATATCTCACTATATTCGTATACTTCATCCCCGCTTTCAACAGAAAATATTTTATAACTTACTGCAACAAGATCTAACTGCGCCTCTAAATTAAAAACACTAATTTTCGCATTTAATTTGTCTCCCTCATAAAAAGGCAAAGAACTGCGGCTTATTTCAACTGCAACACCAAACTTTGCTTTCTCTTTATCGGTTCCTATTTCTAAGACAACGGGAACATCTACAAAATTATTAAAATTTAGAGAATCATAAATTACAACTTCTCCGACATAGACTCCTTGCTTAAGATTTTTCTTACTTCCATCAAGCATAACGTCAATAAACCCAAACTCCCTAGGTCCAATATTAATAGTCTTATCTCCTGAAACATCAAAAAAATCAGTATTACTTTTTTCTTCAACAATAAATTTCCTATCCTCACTTCCTGAATTAAAAATACTGATTATTTGAGTAAATGCATTCCCCCCATCTTTAACAAATGCTTTAATAAACGGTGTTCTCAAATCAAAATCCTCTATCGGCTCTCCAATTATCCCAGGCATCAACAAAATAAAAACAGCAAAAATAAATATTTTTCTCATTTTCTCCTCATTAAACGCCTCTTACCTTTTTTATTCCTTTTGATAAAGTATCTAACCGCAAATATAACAACAATCAGCGCAATAACTAATATCGCTAAAGCAACCCAAGTCATATAGTTTATTTTACTATCTCTAACTCTAAAGTGCGTGCTTGATGTAGCAAATCCTCCAGGATAAACCAATTCAACTCCAATTATATAATCTCCTGCTTCTAAATCATCTGTCTGAAACTGCTTGCTGAAACTTTTTGTTCCTTTCACAAACAAAGTTTCTGATTCAGTATAATGAACATCCCCATCAAAGTCTTTTATAACATAATTCAAAGTAACATCAACTCCAGTTTCTCCGCCGACTTCAACTAATTCAATCAAAGAAGGAATCTTGCCTCCTGCTTTAACATTTTTATAATTTTCAGGGATGCTTATACCAACGTCAAATAAAACACCTTCGCTGATTACATTAACTAAAACTAAAACTTCTTTCCGGACACTTCCTGCAGTAAAGATTATTTTTCCTGCGTAAATTCCTTGTTTGGGAGAATTTACTGTAAATGAAAATTTCCTGCTTTCATCTGCTTTTAAAACAATTTTGCTGCTTTCCATAACAACAATCTCTCCTATGCCTGTAATACTGACAGAAATAGAAGCGGCAGCATTTCTAAGATTTTTAATATCTATCTCTCTGGTTTCCACTCTGCCCTCTACAATTTCTATGTTGAAAGTTTCAGGAGAAATCTCAAATTTAGCGGGAGTTATATCTCCCCCGCCTCCCCCGCCGCCTCCACCGCCCCCGCCTCCGCTTGTACTGCTTGTGCTTCCGGAAGGAGAAGTATCATTTGACGGCGCTGTTTCAACAGAAAAATTAATCTCGCCCGAAGATACAAAAGAAGAAATATTATTTATTTTATTATAAACTTTAATAGAAAAATAAAGGCTAAGCAAAGATAAAAACAAAATAAATATTATCAAAAAACCAAGCAATAAATTATTCCTCTTTTTCATCAGAATATTAACAAAATTGTTCTTAAATACTTTCTCATGTAGCGCTCCAATTTAGTTCTTCGGTTTTTTATTGGACTGCTATTAGGGAACCAACACCGAAAGATTTAGTTGGTTCCCTATATCATCTCCCTAAATCTCTTTTTATTTTGTAATAAAATATTCCTTCATAATTTCCTAAGGGAAAGTTTCTTCTGCCAAAAGCAGACACTGATATTGAAATATTTTGATAGGACTCAACTTTTTTTAGATTGTTAAAAAGAATAAGGTCCTCAACAGTTCCTTCAACATCAGATTCTACATAAATTGGAAAACTATATTTATTCTCAATTAGAATATTTCTAGTAGCACTGCCGCCAATAGGCACCTTGCCAAAACTTAAAGCACCAGGACTAACATCAAAACCTCCTGTATCCTCCGTCAAATTAACACTAACTCTGAAAGAACCTTCCGCAAGCGAAGCATTGGCATAAAAATAAATAAAAATTGAAGCTAAAAGCACAAAAAAAGAAATCCCGGAAAGCAGATAAATAATTTTTTTCATACCAATAATATAAAAAGGAACTTTTTATTTTTTACTATTCCTAAATTTCTTCCTCGCAAATTTAATAATTATAAATGCCGTAAAGATTATTAATAGCAAAGAAGCAGTAGCAATTACTATCTTCAAAATATTATCGCTTTTCTTTATTTTCAACTTTCCGTAAGCATAGCTATAAGATTTCATATAACTAAGATTAATGCCCAAGTCGTAAATCCCTTCTTCCAATTTTTCTGTGTCAATATAACTTTCTAAAATAGCCCTGCTCCATGGCTCCAAATTAACAGGGGGGGTTCTAAAATAAAATACTTCCCCGCTAATATTGGATATAACAACATCCGCGAATACATTTTCTAAATTGCTGTTCCACATACTTTCAATATCGGCATGAAATTTCTGAATTCCTTTCTTCTCTATGATTGTTGTAAAATTAGTTATATTAACGAATAAAGAACCTACTCTAAATGTTTGGTTCACCTTTGCAATTTTCTCACCGCCATAATCTAATAAAGCAGCAGCTTCATAATTCCCAGGCTTAAAATCAGAGGTATTTAATTGTCTCTTAAAATTTTTTTCTCCAAGAACATCAATACTCGTAAGATTTAGAGGCATTGTATATATTTTATCTTTATTATCTGTTAAAAATTCTATATAAAAACTATTAATAATCAAATTTTCTCTTCCCTTATTAAAAACAGAAACTTCAATAGGAATTAAATCATTCCAATTGCCATTAGGAACTTTCAAAGAAATCTCTGCATATTTCCCCGGATAAGGCACGAAAACTTTTATCAAAGCTCCAACAATTATTTGAGAACCAAGAAATTCGCCTTCAAGAGCTGCTTCTTTAGCTCTGACAATTAAAGAATGTTCTCCGGGTTTTTCAATTGATTCAGGAAGAAAAAGAGTCACTTTAAAACTTTCGGAGCCATAGACTTTTGTTTTGCTCACTTTACCATACTGTGCAAGATCCCCTTCCAGATAAATTTCTATTTCTTTATTGGGGTCGTCGCTAAGAGCCATAAAAATAAATTCTCTCCCCTCTCCCGGCAAAAAATCAATCTCATGTTTTGCAGGGGTAATTCCCAAAGATGCACTAACAAAGCTACTAAAGAAAATGACAAACAAAATCAAAATCTCTTTTTTCATAATAAAAAAAAGTAAAGGCCTCTTTTATACTTTTCTTTTATAGATCAAAACGATTATAGTGCAGTTGCGGTCGCAGTTATAACATCTCCCAACGCACCGGTTAAAGAATCTTCAGGAACAGTAAGGTTAAAATCCAGTCTTATTCTATCACTTGCAGCCCGAGACCTAAATACCGCACATCCGAGTCCTCCTAAAGCAATTGATGGAGTAGTATTTGCTTGATAAAAAATATTCATTCTTGGAGAATCTCCATTTCCAGCAATATTAGTGCAAGAGTCTGCTTCGGTAGCAGTATCAGATAAATTCCATTCATAAACAGGGTTTGTGCCCCCAATAAATTGAGAAGCATTTTTAGCAACACTCAAATTCAAGCTGACATTAACATTTCCAATATTCTCTATAATCATTCCAGAAGAAGCTGTCCAATTTCCTCCAGAGACTGTACCAGCACCTACAGTAAATAAAGAAGCGGCAGTTGAAGCTTGATTAACTCTTCCAGAACTAAAGTTAACGTATCTTGATGTGAAATTAATCTCTGCTCTTGTTTCAACAGTCAAATTCGCTTCTCCTGTTGTTACCAAACCAGAAATTTTGGTAACTAAATTGCTGACGGATAAATACCCTATTCCTATTGCTAAAACAGAAATTATAACAGCACAGACAGTTAGAAACATAATAACTTTATTTTCATTCATTTTAATTATCTCCTTTGTTTGATTCAACAACAAGCTGAACATTTCCTAAATCATTATTTTCTTTAACTGCACTACCTTGAAATTTAGATAATTTTACAGGCAAGTCCAAATTAAAAACAGCTAAATTAACAACAACAGAAACAACCGAAAAAACAACCGCGAGTATCAACAAAACCACAATAATCTTCTGATCCTTTTTCATTTCAACCTCTTTATTATAATAAAACAAACTAAAATATCTTTATAAATCTTTTTACCAATCATAGTATATATCATTTTACAACTTTCTTGTTTCCATGTAGTTTTCTTCTCAAAAACAAGAACCAGCTAAGATTAATCAATACAAGAATTGCAATTACAACAACAAGAATAACAACCAAAGAATTTGTCTTCTTCCCGCCTGCTTCAGAAATTACATATCCCAATCCAATAACTTTTATCTCATTCTCGCTTACATCAAGTTTGAAGTCTTTTTGCGCAGATTTTCTGTCGTAATTAAGTATTACAGAAGAATCGTAAACTCCTTCTCTAACACCATCAGTATCCCAAAACGCAACCATCAAGGTTTTTTCAAGCGACTTCACGTCGTAAGTAGCAGACTTAAAGTCCGCCATTACCTCTCCTTCCTTATTATACACTAACATTTGAAGATAAGCATCTTTTATCAGCTCACTCCATTTGCTTTCAATCAATAATTCAAACTTAGCAATTCCCCCCAAAGAAAAGTCATTTACTTTAACATCAACTAAATCCAGTATCTTATCGCCAATATTAAATTCCTTTTCTAACTTCAGCGTTTCCTCATCATATAAAATCGTTGCAGCGGCTTTATATGTCCCGGGAAGAAAATCAGATTTCCATTTTACAACAATCTCTTTTCTCTCCCCGCTTAAAATTGAAATCTCCTCTGACTCAATAGTATCAACCTTTTCATTCAAATTGTAAATATCAATTATAGCTTTAACTCTGACAATATCTAATTTGCCCCTGCTCACAACAGGAATTACAAAAACAATGCCTCCCTCTTCAGAGTCCGCTGCATTAAGTGAAGCTTCCAAATATTTCCCAGGATACGGAACAAAAACATTTACCTGCGCGGCAACACCGACGGTAGCTTCAACAGAAGTTTCCCCTTCTCCCTTCCACTGGCCAGGCAGTTGCATAACAACAATCTCTGACTTATGAGGCCCTGGAGAAAGCGAGGCAGGCATCTTTAAAACATATTCCAGATTTTTCTCGCCGTCGGCAGACGTCATTTTAAATATGCCTTCAGGAAGTGAAACGCTGTAAATATTATCCTTCAACTCACCCTGTGTTAAAACCACAAAGTTAGCGTCTTTCTTTTCGGAGTTAATAACACTAAATTTAATGCTCTTCGCCGCTCCCGGCTCAAAATCAAAATTAAAACTGCCCGGCGTAATTCCCAATGCAGAAACTTCATTAACTGCAAAAATAATTATTAAAACAAAAATGCTCAAAGTTCTTTTATTCATCTTCCCTCCCCACAAATTTATCCCCTTCAACACCCGAAGATTCATCAACATCAAGAATAATCTCTCCAGTATAAGCTCCGTTTTCATAAAGCTCAACTCTTAAAGGAGTATTTCCCGAATTGACGACGCTGTATCCTTCATTAGTCTCCTTCAACTGCAGGTCTATTTCAGAATTTATAGTCAATTGTCTGATATCACTTTCCAACGCACCAACAACTTTCCAATAATAAATTCCGGGCTTAAAATTAACAACCAAATTATCTTCAACATAAATTTCCCGAGGGGAAGTAAATTCAATATTCTCGTCAATTAAAATTAGCTCTGCCTTTGAAAATTCAAAAAGCACAGTATTATTTGAGCTTTCATAATTATCAATTGGCGCAATTACAAGCGGCTGCGCATAATTAACAAAAACAAAAACCGCAGACAAGCTTCCAAGTATCAAAATCGCGTCAATTATTAAAATGTATTTTTTATTCATTTATCCCCCGGCATAACTAGCCACATAACTGACATAAGACCTCTTTAATCCTGCTCCTTCATCAGTTGGCACAGTTATATTAATATCTATTTCAGCAGTATCAGTAGCGTCGGTATAATTTAATCTCGCAACGCATAATGTAGGGCTGATTGGCATATTAGTATAAGTTGTAATGGACTGTGCCCAATTAAATGAGCCGTTCTCTAACGTGTTATTAGCCGTCTTAAACTGATAAGAGGTGCTTGGATTTGTTTGCGTCACCCACAAATTAGATGCATTTATCGTTACATTCAATGGAACATTCCCGTCGTTTTGTATTAAAAATGGTCTTGGAGAATTGTCAGAAGTATCATTTGTCTGCAAGTCTGCTATGCTTCCAAATTCAACAGTGCTATTAGGCAGACTAACACTCACCAGCGACTGAATGCTTATATTTCTCGTCGGAGAAGCCCAAGGCCCAAAATTTCCGTCAGTTGCCCTGACAGTCCAATTATAATAATCGCCGTTGTCTATTATACATCTTAATTCACTTGTGGGAATATGGCTCGTTGAACTTATTGAAGTTATATGCCTGCTTTGCTCAGAACATGTACTCAAAGCAGTAAGTGTTATATTCATCTCATAAGTCAAAGAATCCCCGTCGTCATCAGACCCGCTCCATGAAAATACAGGCGTTCTGTTCGTTGTAATATTTCCATTCTCCGGACTCAAAAGAGTCACATTAGGCAAAGAATTATTTATAATCAAACTATTGCTGCATGTAGTAGCTCCATCAATTTTCAGGTCATTCGGCGTCACACAAACCGACCAATTCTGATTCTTCTTCGTCTCCTCCCTAACCAAAGTCTTCCAATATTTAGTCTGCAAAGTTTCGTTGTAAATTGAAGAAATTTGTTCTGGGGTTAATGTTCGGTTTACAATGAGGATTTCGTCGAGAATTCCGGGAAGATATGTACCAGAAAAAGTCAGACCATCAACTCCAATAGACAGATTAGCTGCAATATTCCCAACATCAATATTGCTCCCGGTTGCATTAACCTCAAAACTACCATTGAAATACGCTCTGATATCGTCGTTGCTGTTATTAAATGTAAATGCAACCTGCGCCCAAGGCCCGACACTTAATGTTGAATTAGTGCTTAAAGCTTTATTATCTGTCCCGTCGCCAACAAACATTCTAATTTTATTTGTAGCAGCAACAAAACGAACATGATAGCCGGCTCCGGTAACAGAAGTGACTTGTTTCGCAAGAATATACCTGTCAGCAGCAGGATCACTTGTAAGATTAATCCAAAACAAAATGCTGAAATCCCCGCGAAGGTCCAAGCTCTTGCTGCTCCCTGCATCTATATAATCATCTGCCCCATCAAAAGAATATGCGCCCCCCTTAATTCCCTGCGCAGTCCAGTTTATTTGCGTCCAATTAGCAGTCAAAGACTGCGTAAAGTTAACTAAGCTCCCATTATTTCCCCAGCTTGAATAATCTCTAATAAGATAATATATAGAATTATTATTATAAAAAGACTGGTTGCTATAATTAACATCAAACGGCATATTCAAAACCGCAATAGACTCAAACCCTGTGCCATTCCAGAGGCGCCAGTCTGTTGAATTATAAACAGTATCCCCATCCGAATCCGTAGCATCAAAATCAACACTCAAATTCTCCGTCGTGAGATTAGTTCCTTTAGTCGCATTCAACACAACATTAGAAACCGAAGGAGCATAATTAAAGTCAATAATTGTCAAATTGCGGCTGCATTCTGTTTTTCCGTCGTCAATCAAATCATTAGGAGTCACACACGCCTGCCAAATATCATTCAAAGTCGTTCTGTCAGAATGCAAGCCAGTAGAAGTTTTATTAAACGCAAACCACTTTATTTCGTCAATAGTTAAAATATTCCTGGAAACATAAACATCGTCAATGCTTCCCCAAAAGTTGTTTCCTCCATTGCTCGTTCTCTCCCCTAATGTAATTTGAAAAGTATTATTTCCTACATTAAAGTCTTGAGTCGCTTGGGCATCTAAAACTCCATTTACATAAAGTTTGTAATTGTTTGTCCCGCCATTTCGGTCATAGGTGCAGGTAATATGATACCACTGGTCTTTCACCCAATCTGCTTTTGCTGATTGCACATTTTTATTTGAATTATCCAGCCAATTTTCGCAGGTAATCTTTTTACTAGTATTCCCAAATTGTATTCCATAACCAACCCTTTTAGTAGAAACAGAATTTTCCTTGCTCAAAATATAAGGAAACGTGCTCTTCTGCCCCATATGCGCAAATTTAATCCAAGCCATTAGTGTAAGGTTCCCTGTAACATTAACTGACCAATGGTCATCAACAACAACCCTATCATTAACCCCATCAAAATCATAGCACCCCCCAATTGCACAGGCAGTGGAATTATAAATAGGAACCTCCGTTGAACCGCCAGCCCCCAAAGTCCCATTATTCATCCAAGTAGAATAATCTCTGATTAAATCAGTCGTCGTCGCACTATCATTGCTGTCAAGAGGCATATTCAGCACAAAAAGAGAATCAAACTGCGTTACATTCCATAATCGCCAGTCTGTAACATTATAGACTACATTTCCATTAACATCAGAATTATTATAAGTCAAAGTAAGATTTTCAGTTGTTTCATTATTTCTCGTAGTTGATTGCAAAGTAACATTAGAAACAGCAGGAGCAGTGTTTGGGTCAATAATATGGTCAAATTCCAGAAATGCAGAAGTATCATTATCCCAATTAACAACCTTCAGATCAAAAGTATTATAACTTCCGACTAAGTTGCTAAGAACTACGGAGTAATACTGCGTTGCATTAAGCAAAGGAAATTCAGCAATTTTATTTGAAGAGTTTTCATAATAAACCCAGACAGAAGTGCTCTTCCCTGCGCTGTTATTCGGGTAAAGAGTGATATCATTTATTGACGTCAAATTCTTCTCAAAAGTGACTCTAACATAATGGCTGTGGTTTATCCTCTCACTCCAAACATCATCCAGCGTCTTAACTTGCTCATAAATATTTGAGATGAAGGAATAATTTTCATTCAAATGCGTTGCGTTTGTTATATTTATTTGCCCATAACCAGGGTCTCCAGGAGCGATGGTAATATTGTACAGCTGTCCCGGAATCATTCCGTTAAGGATTTCAAACCATTCGCCGTTAGTGCAAGTTTGCGAAGCAAAGTTCCAGCTCGGGCATTTATACAATGAGTCAGAAGTCGCATTAAAAGTTACAGTAGCATTATTAAAATTAGCAATAATAGTATTAACTGCAAATCCATTATCAAAGTTAGAAAAATTCCCTAATTCATCAAGGTCCAAAATCCTTCCAGTAATATCGTCGGTTAAATTATAATCATCAAAAATTATTTCACTAATACTTTGATTTAACGGCTTTAATTTTATCTTGTATTTTTTGCCCCTCTCAATTCTTGGATAATGATAATTGCTGGTGGAATTATATCTGTATTCATAAGAATCTTTGTCATAAAATTCTACCGTTGCATTTACTAAATTACTGCTTGAGTTTAGAATAGTCGCGTTGACACTCGCGTTAACCAAATCAATAGTAAATGTCGTGCTTGTAGTGTAATTTTTATTCCCTATTGTGTCATTCGCATAAAAATTAACATTATAAAACCCACTTCCAATACTTGTGTTGATATGTCCAAAGTTAGTGTTATTATGTTTTGTTAGGGTTGCATTATTTAATCCACTATCTAAAGAATAAATTATTGTATCTCCATTTTCATTCAATGTAGCATTAAAGTTTATTAAAGAAGTATTATAAGTTTGGTTTAATGGACTTACAATCGTAACTAAAGGAGCCGTCGTATCCGAGTTATAAACCAAAGTAAAGTTGGTATTATTAAACGCGCTATTCGGCGCAGAAGCATTATCAAATACCAAAAAGTTCCAATAGAAAGTCCCCGAATAATTCAAATTATAAGATATATTTATCATCCTGCTTGAATTTCCAACCCCTGTAAAGTTAGTTCCAATAAGATTATTAGTTGAATTCCAAACATAAAGTGTTGCGTTGCTGGCATTTACATTATCTAATATATGCGCCGCAAAATAATTGTTGCTGTTTCCAGTGGTAGAGCCATTAGGGGGTGAAAGAAGCGAAATATTTGGTGCAAGTGTATCCAAAATATTATAACTAATAGTAAAATTAGAGTTGTTAAATGCCTGGTTTGGAGGGGCGGATTTATTATCCACTGCTAAAAAGTTCCAGTAATAAGCTCCTGTTCCATTCAGACCGATATTATGGGTAATATTCTTAAAAATAGTTTTGTTCCCTAAACCTGTAAAGTTCATAGCTACTAATTTATTGGTTGAGTTATAAAGATAAAAAGTGGCATTTGATACATTAACGTCATCAACGAACAAAGCCCCAAACCAAGTAATACCTGTAGGGGTAACTGAATTGTTGGATGGATTTATTAAAGTCACATTAGGAGCAGAAGTGTCTGGAGGCCCGCCAGCCGCAGGAGCAGTATAAGCTATCTTCGCCTCCATCAAATCAACCATAAGATCCCTCGCATTTCCCCCTCTTGTCCTAACCATAAATAAAACTTTTTTGTCTAAACCATGAACAAGACCTGTACCATTTGCAGTTATATTATAATTAAGTGTTACATTAACTCCTGCAGCGCTCGGAGTTTTCTCAGAAGTAAAAGACACCCATTTTGCCGAAGTAAAATTATAAAAAGAAATATTTATTGGCTCTGTACCCCCAACAGTTGTAGCTGTTGTAGTCAAATTTATTGATTCAATTGTTACAAATTCCGGAATAGAAACATTCCACACAAAATATGCATCAAGACTTCCAGAGCCTTCATCTTCAAGACATCCTATGCTATTGGTGGAGTTCAAATTCGCTGCACAGCCCGCAGATACAGTTGCCCCTGTAGAAAATGTATAAGCAGTAGTCTCGCTTATTGCCCCGCTCCATACAACGCCATTTTCACCAGAACCAGGTTGAGAACTTGGGTCAATAATGTGCTCAAATTCAACACTCCCTCCAACGACAAGCAAATCAAAAACCCCCTGCTCTCCAACCAAGTCAGTCAAATAAACTTTGTTGTATTCATTCTCAATAATATTAGCAAACTGCACAATTGTTTCATTTTTGTTAATTCCATAAACATCAATTAAAACATCAGATATGTTCGTTCCATTTACCGCCTTAAGATAAATAGTAATATCATTCTCCGAAGTCAAATTCCTCTCAAATACAACGCGAACATAGTCCCCGTCAGGAATCGTCTCGCTCCAATTTCCGTCAAGCTCCTTAACATCGTCGTAAATATCAGAGATAAATGTCCTGTTTGAATCCAAATGCTCTGCTCGCGTTATAACAATTATATTAAATGTTTGGTTGCTCAACATTGGAGCTACCCATGATACATAATCATAAATCCCGTTTAAGTCGGTATCGTTAATTTCATAAATATCCAAAAAAGTATCATTCTCAACCCAATAAATCTTTATCTTATCTCCACTTGTAATCTCCAAATCTTTGTTCAAATCAGTGAAAACCAAAACATCTTCATAATGCACATCATCAGGTCCTACAACCTTAACTTCTTTTCCATTTTCCAGCACAGTTTCCTCAACATAAGGCGCAGGTGTTTCATAAGATACTTCAACTTCCTGCACATTTTCAACTTCAACAACAGAAACATCATCGCTGTCTTCTTCAACAACTACAAAACCCATAATACTCAAGAATTTTTTAAAAAAAGAAACAAAAAAATTATCCCTGCCTTCAGCTCCATAAATAACATTCCCATTTATATCAATAGTAATTTCATTATTTTCAGGCGCTTCTTCTGCAGCAATTTCAGATTCAATTTCTTCTTCAGTTCCATCCTCCGTTTCAGAAACCTCTCCGCCAACATCCTCCTCCGAAGCCAAATCTCCCCCATCAGCAGATGTTTCCTCTCCAACTCCCTCAATTACCTCTTCAGATTCATTTATCAACTCTTCTTCACTTTCATTCTCACCAACTTCAAAACCTGCACTTTCATTATCATCCAATTCATCAGTAAAATTAGTCTCAATTTCTATAGTAACATTTCCATCAGTCAAGTTAGATTCTTTCATAGTTTTATTATTCTCTTTATCCTTAATTTTAAGTTTATCCTCTGTTTCATTTTTGCTCTTCAATGATTTAGTTTCATTAACAAAAACATTAACCGCGCTCGCAGGAATTTCAATAGTAACATTAGCCGTATCAGACAGCTGAACTTTTTTAGCCCATTTAACCGGCTTCCCTATAACTGCAGTATATTGAACTTTAGTTACATTAACTTCTATTTGCTTAACATCTGCATCAACATCAGAATCAAAGATAACCCCATCAGTTTCAATCAAATCAGTTTCATTATCTTCAAGCCTAAAATTCCCCGCGTCTGTATCAATAATTTCTCCTTCAGTATTATCAATAATTTCAGCAGAATCATTCAAGCCATCGCCTCCAATAATCTCCTCAACAATGCCTCCTTCAGAGATAGTTTCATTATCTCCAATATTTTCAGAAATAACTTTCCCAATAAACTTATAAGGTTCAGGAAAAACAAAATAAAAACCAATTATCAAAATCAAAAAAACAGAAGCCAGCATCAAATAATTAAAATGCCTAAATCCATTTTCTCTTTTAATCTTTGGCGGTTCACTTCCCAAATAAGTTGTTACAATTTTCCCATCAACCCTTTTTGTTTCATAATAATATGGTCCAAATCTTTTCCCGTCTTTATAAGTATATTTTTTATGCACCATCTCTTTTTATTTAAAGTTCTCTTACACCTGAAAACCTCTTTTTATCCTGATAAAAATAGCAAAAATAAGTTTATAAGTATTGCTATGAAAAAAACAAGCAAAAAATTAGTTCTCTTACACTAAAAAATCAGAGCTTCGCTTCAACGAAACAAATTTATCATGCAGCCATTCAACATTTCTATCGCAGACATAATCATGCTGTCTAAATCCGCCCCCAAATGTTTTAGGGATGTGCAATAATTCATGAATAATTGTCTTATCCTGCTCTGTCCTTGAAAGTTTGTCAAACTTTTCCAAAAATTCAATAGCATAAAACCCCTTAACATTCATTGCCTTCTGCATCAGTTTTCCGATTGTATGACAACGAGCAATAACTCTTTTAGTACTGCTTCCATAACTCCGCAGACATTCAATTCTATCAAGCTTAACATGATTCATCCCAAGAGTTCTCGCTATCTCATCAGTTCTCTTTTTCAAATCAAAAGCAATTTCATATTTCATATTTCACCTCATTATAGCACTCCAATTTAGTCTTTCGGTTTTTTATTGGAGTGCTATTAGGGAACCAACACCGAAAGATTTA
>Ga0209514_10002849_pt1 | contig 25883 bp, 22 predicted proteins | sample Subgrocontami58m_FD_187452 | JGI IMG/M metagenome (GOLD analysis project Ga0209514, IMG submission 187452) | Subsurface groundwater microbial communities from S. Glens Falls, New York, USA - GMW37 contaminated, 5.8 m (SPAdes) (version 3) | ecosystem: Environmental > Aquatic > Deep subsurface >...
TTTCTTTTCCGAGATATTCTAAGACCCGTTGTTTAATTTTTCCATCTTTTCGGTAACTTTCTACTTTTTCTAAGTAAACATTTTTTCCCACTTTCTTTTTTCTTATGAATGCCATTGTAATGCCTATTATAGGCATTACAAGTATATAAATGTTTCGATTTTACCTTCGATAAAATTTGTAGTGGCCAAAATTCAGTTAGAACTCAGGTATTTAGATGTTCAAATGGTGACAACGGTTTTTAACATTGCAGAACTCAACTATAACCTCAAGAAAGAATATCCTAAAGAAAAATCTGACTCAATTACATCAAAATATCAATCACGAATCATAAAAGTTGCGTGGAGCGATATCATAAACGCTATGGATCTCAAAACCACCAATCGTAACCTCTCGATTCCAGATGCAATCGGATATATTGTCGCAAAACGCCTCGGCATCAAATTTCTTACAGGTGATAGCGACTTTGAAAAGTTCGAGAACGTAGAATTTGTGAAGAAATAATTAGAATGAAAAATTTGAATTATGCGAAAATACAGCATTCGATAAGAGGGGCAAGGACTCTGGAGATAAAATTGGCTGCTGAATAACCTCATAACTTTTAATATTCTTGTGTGAATTAGTCAATCTGGCAAAACCGTAAGGAGCTTCAACTGCAAAAGTTCCCAACAATGCAGTAAGCCATACAGTAGTTAGCACACGTGACCAGATCGGTCTTCGGCGCGGTTCATCTCTGCTTCCCAAGCCTGTATCATTCATAGGTGCAAAGAAGTCAAGAGCGCCCCTCAGAGAAATATGAGAAATAATAAACTTATGTTTACTCCTATATCTTGACTTATGCGAATCATCTCTGTCAGTCCATCCGAGTCCATTCTGCCTCTTCATAAGATCATGATCATAAAAAACATCTGGAACCCACCCTTGAGATTCTGGGAGAGAGTCAGATTTTTTAGTAGATAAGACAACAAGCTCAGCAGGAGGCTCTGAATATCTTGAGACTTTTTGTTTGAGTTTTACAGTGAGTTGCAGACGAGAGTTAGTGATTTGTGCAGACATTATTCTCTCGTTGTCAAAAGAATAATAAGTCTTCACACCTTCTTCTAAGATGAACATAGAACTGGGCACTCCAGAATATTGAAAAGACTGCGTTTTCTTGGAAGTTCGTGTAATCTTGCCTCTTGCCGCACGCAGATAAGCAAATGGATTATCTGGTTTGTAAGTTTCATTGAGATAATCCCTCTTATGAACTCCAATTTTGCCTGAAAGCTGACTTTTTTCACTAAAAGTAGTATCAAGAATCTCGCGCGCATGACTAAGAACCTCTCGGGCTTCTTCAGAACTTAATGCACATTGAGTAACTGCAGAAGAAACCACATCGCCTAAATTACGCACTTTTTGAGCAGCAACAGTCGCGCGATCAACTTTTCGTGTTACCCTTACAGGTTTGCCATGGATGTTTGTACGAAAATAAATACCATGTGCAATCTTATACAAATCTTCAATTCCAGCAGAAACCTCATCTATTTTATAAGCACGATTAGAGGAAATAACAGACTCATAACGTCTATCAACCTCTAAAAGAGCAGCTTCGCGCTTAGAATTTCCAATTATAGTTTTATAGTTAGTATCAGAATCATTGTCCACTAAATTATCAAGAGTCATAAAAAGGCAAGAGAATGTCAGTTTATATGCCTTTTGATACTGAGAAAATTTCCAATTTTCGAGGTGCTCAAGAACAGTAGGTTCTTGACACTCAATATTTAAGGTTAAAATAAGCTCCTTGTAACAAGACCACAAGGTATCAAGAGAAACTGAAGCACTGAAGCTGATTCGTATTTAGGATAATAATTACCCTCATACTAAAAGTCTTGTGCTCTTATTAAAAATTTTACTTTACAAAAGTGCTCTAAAGCTTTATGTCAGTAATCATTGATTTCAAACTGGGTGTAATACCCCGCAGCTTGCTGCGCCAGTTTGAAATTAGAAATTGCTGGTCACGAAGTGAAAAACTTCGAGAATCATGAATTTTTGATTCTCGACAGTGCTCAAGAATCAAGAGATTCTTGACATTTCGCGGGAAATACTCCGTAGCTTGCTGCGGAGATAGCGAAATTTTAGGCAATTTCTTTATTCCTAAGCACTTTTGAGAATCTCCAGATTCTCGAGGTGTAAAAAGCAAGACTTTTGATTATTAAGAAACAATCAAGGCAATCTATTTCCTTGAGCATCGAAGCCAGGCAGGGGAGGACGAGCTTTTTCTGGAATAACTGCGCCAGGAGGAGGCCCTACTGGAGCAATCGCATTCTGTGCAGGCTTTTCAGGTATTTTATCTTTGTCAGAATCAGAAGAAATACCATATAGTCTAAGCGCTCCTCTTAAAATATTTCGCATATCATCTTGACTACACACCGTATCATATTGTGGTTGTGCAATAATACGTTGTGCCTCTTTAAGATAACGCTCTTGATTAACAAACGCAGAGTATGGCTGCTGCATTTGTTTAGCGAACTCAGAAGAACCATAATAAAGCGCATGTTGATAGAAAAGCAAACGGAGAGTGTATTTCATTTTGTCTCTATTTTCCTCAAACGGATAACGGTCAACAAGAGAAAGAAGATAATGCATTGTGTCAGGATTGTCAAAAATCTCGCGTGTGATACGCATTGCATTCTCTTGATATAATTTCTGTTCCTCTTTAGAAAGACTCTCAATTGCATCCCTTAATATTTCGGAATATCCACCTGAATAACAACCAAAAGAACTATCCAAATCAAAAGGAATTTGCTTCCACAAACCAGTTCGTGCATCAAGCCCATAATGCTCATTCCACAAAACTGAACGGTCTTGCAATCCAAAAAATTCAGTCAAAACAGTATGTCGTATAGAAGTGTTAGGATCAAGCTTCAGTTCGCGCGTCTCTGGTTTCTGTCCTTCTTGAATTAACCGCACAGTAACTTTGCTGAAACGATCGTTCCCACTCTCACTCGCGTCATAATCTGCACTATAAGTAACACCATCGTCGTTATCTTGTACAAGTTCGCGTAGATTGAATTGTTTTAAGAAAGGAATCTGGTCATCTTTTTCATCATCTCTTTGCAGCAGCATATATTGATGACTCTGTCCATTATCCTGCTGATCCGAAGCGTTAAACTGCACAAGTGCAAATGCTGCAATATCCATCGTCGGAACACCAAAGTTCCTGAATGCAGAATAGATTATATATTCGCGCAGTTGATTATCGACTTCATGAGGCGAAAGAATATCACAATCAGGAATGAACTTGACTTTCTGGTATCCTAACAAAGAAAAGCCAGGATAGGTCGTCCATCCGTAAAACAGGTCTTTTTTCTTGAATTTCACGTTCAGCACAGGAGGCTTGCATAAGCTTCTGCTATTCCCTTTCTGCTGATGTTCAGTCGTATATTTTTTGTTGTTGCCAGTTAATTTTAATTCCTCAAGCGCGCTTGAAGCATAGCTACCCCACTGATACAATCGAGTAGCAGCAAGATTAAATGAACGTACAGGAAGTCTCAAATCTGCTTTTTCTTCCCCTCGAATAAATCTTTGCAAAAGATAAAGATCATACGAATCAACATATTTGTCGTTGTCTAAATCCGCAGCTGCTTCGTATGGAACCAAATTACGACCAAGCAGCGTCTGCAATACAAATATATCTCCCTGATTCACTGCTCCATCGGCGTTCACATCTCCGTATGTTGCAGAAGGTGGAACATAACGCTGTACGCATTTGCCACGATTGCAAGAATATCCTTCAGGGCATTTCAATTTTTTTTCTTGTGGATAACGCGATTTATCTTCGAAATCTTTAGAAATTTTATCAACAGCGACAATTCCCTGAAAGATAGCATATGGTTCGCAAACAAAGCGCGTAATTGTCTGCTCATCAACGCAAGAAGAATCAAGATTAAACTCTAGTCGAGTTGGACGCTCAAACCTATTTTCCTCTTCAAACAAAAGCCTCCCCTCTTCAGGCTGAAGTTCTGGTTTGCCGGCAATCACGGGTTTTGGAGCAGGCAGTGCAGGAGCAGCTACAGGTTCATCAATCACCCTCCCAACAACCTTGCCAGGCACTAACTTTGGTTCAGGTTCTTTAGGTTCTTCCCATCGCTGCGAAATACTAGCACTCGTGCGAAGAAAGAGGTTCTCTCCTTCATTATTATAATAAGAATCACAACTAAGATTCTCAGACGCAATGCACACACCATCACGACAAAACGATTGCGCAACACATGCCCCATTAAAGCATCCTAATGGACATGTAAGGTTTGTCTCAATAATTTTATACATTTCCCCTTCGTCGGAATTCCAATATTGCTTACATGAATACTCAACAAGTTTAGTACCTTCGCATCGGTCGCGCTTCTCTTCAACAACGCCAAGTTTTGGCACCAATGTTAATGTCGTTTTGCCAGGAACAAGAGACATAATACCTTTGTCTGAATCAACACATGGAACATCTCGCGAATCCTTCTCACGTCTATTAAGAGAAAAAATAACTACTTCCTCACGCCTATGAAAGAGTGTGACCTCTTTAGTTTCATCCCAGTAATCTAAAGATTCAACTTTAATAATAAATGTCTCTGATTCTTTTTTAGACTCAATCAACAAAGTATTGAAAACTAACTGTTTTTTACCTTTATTTCCGACAGATATGACTGGATTTTCAAGCTCACCCAGGTTCCCCTCCTTTAGTTTAAAATCGGCAGGTTTCAAATGAATACGTACATTCGCATCTACTACGCCCCCATCTTTATCTTGGAGGATAACAATAAGCGTCGGCGGACCAGCCCGCTTTACAGGCTCATTTTTGCCAGGAAAAATCTCCCGCCACTTGTCAAAGATATTTCTCTCATCGCCTTGTACAACATATCCAACTATGCGCCCGAAAAATATGAATCCCCCAATAAGAAGAGCAACAACAAGAATGACAACTACCTCTTTTTTCATTGTATTACTAACAACATACAAGTTTAAAAATGTTCATATGCAATACTAAAAGTTTACGTAAATTTCTTTATCTCTCTTTCGCGAACGTCTCTGCAACAATCAGCGGAAAAACAATTGTCGCATCAGCAAAAACCTTGATGCTCTTCGCTCCTTTCTTGATTTTTCCCCAAGAAACAGCCTCATCAGGAAAAGCTCCTGCATCGCTCCCATCAAATTCCTGCGCAGTATTGATATAAACAGCATATTCCGCGCCATTGCGCAGCATATTAGCATTCAAAATAGAGTGTTTAACAACACCACTGCCGAGAATAATCAGACCACTCTTCTTAAGCCCGATAGTTGTGTTATTCAATCGCTTAATATCTTCAACTAAATCTATTTTAAAATCTTCATGTTTGAAACTAAAAAAATAAATATTATCTCCGAGTGCGCCATCTCCGAGTGCAGGGCAATAAATAGGAATTTTATTCCTCCAAGCCCAAGTGCAGATGCTCTTATCATTATTTATCTTCTCCCCCATTTTCCAGACCAACTCACTTCCGCAAATAGTCTTTCCACTTTTCTTCTGCTCTTGATACAATTCCTCTAAAAGCTCCTGCATCCATTGCTCAAATACCACATATCGATTATTTGGCACAAAAATATTCCCAATCCGATTAATTCCTTTGCTCCGCAATTCTTTCCCCGCAGCGCGAAAATCTCCAAGAACAAAATCCCCAAGGCACTTAATTATATCCTCTTCAATCCCGCCGGCAGTCGTTACAACAACATCGACTTTTTTGTGTTCCACAAGATACCTAAAAACATCGCGAAGTCCTGAGCTCACCATATTAGAAGTATATCCTAAGAATATAGTCGCATTCTCAGCAATCATCAGCTCAATAATTTCAATTGCCTTAGAAAAATGTGTCGCCTGAAATCCAGTTGTGGCAAAACTCTCCATAATCTTTTCATAATCAACACCTTGATTGAAGTCATATCCCTTCACAGCCATGCCTCTGGCTTCTTCTCCCCTCCGCAGCAAGTTCTTTCTCGCTATTGATTCTTTGCTCTTCATGCATCTCTAAGATAAAAACGATATATAAAGATGGCGCTTTCAGAGGTTTAGTCGTGCTACTCATACAAGCAACTTTCATAATCACTGCCAAACCACGAAATAATTTTACACCATGCCTTTGTGAAGAAACCGGGTTCAAGTATATTTGCAGCAATGTTACGCTGTGAAGTATTGTTCAGGAATGGAGTTGGTGCACCCTTACCCTCTACGCAACGAACAAGCGTGAATTCCATAGCAACATAATCTCCCTTACTTCCTCGAAAAGCCTCTAGATAAACAACGCGTGGAGAAGTGTATTGAAAATGATTGAAATTAATAGCACTCCCGCTTCTTACAGGAACAACAAATGTGCCCGTAGTAATCCTGTTCTGTTTTCCAAGAGGTACAATAACTCGTTGAACAACAAAAGGTGTCCTAACAACAGACGTACCTACTTGATTCAAAGAAGGAGAATACCAAGGTGCACGGCAAGCATGAGAAACACCATCAGGATAAACTTCTGCAATACCAGTATTAACAAGACGATATGCAATCTCAATATCAAGGTTCTTTACCCTAGGACATTTAAAGGAAGGAGAAAGCGCACTTACATAAAGAAGTGTCGAGCTTCCTCGTGGAAGAGAGTCATTTGTGATTCTGGAAATATTCTGATAAGCAAAATCGCAGTTAGCATATAATCCGGCGTCAGGTCGCACATTAGGCAGGAACTGGGGAACAAGAAGAGATTTATCTAAAAAAGTTCCTCGCCCAATCAATCTCGGAGGCATAGAAGTCATATTGACAGTTAGATTCAGTAAAAGTTTGTTTACTGCAGGGTCAAGTTCGTCTTCATCAATCCCTGGTTGTATACTTCCGCTTTCATTCAGAGATTCATCAGATAGTGAAGGTTCAGAAGGCAAATCAGGTTGCGCATTTGCAACACCTTCTGGAGTTAAGAAGTCTTCAAGGATAAAAGATTCGAAAAAATCCTCGGATTCGGGAGACAAAGGATCAGGAAATCCAAAAGTAACGCTGTCATTTGTTGATATATTAGAAGAAGAATTATTTTTAAGACTAGTATTTGCAAAAGCAGCAAGCCCTGTGCAGATACCCTCGGAACACCCTTGGCTACAGCTAACATAAACACTAATCACTGCACCATTGCCCGCCACACTAGAAGCAGGACCGCATAAAAATTCAGCAACCATTGAAGCGTTGATGCATCGATCAGTATAATTTCCAGTTTTACTCACATTTCCCCCATATTCATCTGCACCGCGAGTAATTCCCTTAACACTTGTATTCATGCCTCCATCAGAATCATAGCACGCTTCCTCACCCACATATCCAGTAAAAGGAACAGAGGAAATAGAATCAAAAGACCAAAAAGCAATGCTCACGCTTATTAAAACACCAAAAACCGCGAAAAGAAAAACATTCCACCTCTGCATATGTCTCTACAAACAAAAGAATTATTTAAACGTTGGGATTTCATTCGCCAATCAAAAACACACAACTTCAGTTCCCAAAACGCCTTTGTCGCGCATTGTAAGAATCCAGAGCATCCTTAAATGCCTTTGCATCAAAATCAGGAAAATGCACTGGCGCAAAATAAAGCTCAGCATAAGCAGTCTGTAAAGGCATCAATCCGCTCAATCTCTGCTCGCCAGAAGTGCGGATAACTAAATCAACAGGAGGCGCATCAGGTGCATCTAATGCATTAAGAAGAACGTTCTCATCAATTTTTCGTTTCCCGGAAGCAATAATTTTATTCACAGCGCGCACAAGCTCGTCACTGCCACCATAATCCAAGCATAACTGAACATGAAATTCAGAATATCTTACTGTTTCCTGTTCAAGAAGTGTAAGCTCCAGAAGCAGAGAAGCAGGCAAACGGTCTTTTCTTCCTAGATGATGAAATCTTATTTTATTAAGAGATGAATCTGTACGTAAACGTTTAACTCCATGTTCCAGCAAACCAAATAAAGCCTTCCTCTCAGCAGGAGCGCGTTTCCAATTTTCTGTAGAGAATCCCCAAAGAGTTAAGTATCTCACTCCTGAATTCTTAGCGGTCGCAAATAATGACTGGAGATGCTGAAAACTCGCGGAAGTGTAATGACCAAACTGAGGAGCCTGACCTCTGGTGCGAGCCCATCTCCTATTCCCATCGGGGATAATCGCCACATGAACAGGCACAATATTTTTCTTTTTAGAAAGAAGTGTTCTTCCCAGATTGAGAAAGCTTTTTACCTGATCAACAATAAAAGAAGATTGTTTGATAACGCTAAAATCTGAAAGAACGCGCGAGGGATTCTGCCAATGATAATTTATACCACTTACTCTGGAAAATCCCGGACTATCTTCAAGCAAATGGAGTAATGTGAGCAGATTTTCACGAGTCCCTTGCGCGATAATCTCAACACTACCATCAGCGCGATTCATCACATGACCGTAAATATTTAGTGCAATAGCTTTGCGACGTATAATCTGTCTGAAACGCACACCTTGCACGCACCCATGTACTCTTATCTCCAGTTCAAAATTTACCATTGATTATGGGCAATTAGGTTGATTGTGTTCCCTGTTTTTCTAATCCTCAAGAACGAGAAGTTCTTGATATTCCCGATGATTAGCCACAAGAAGTAACACAATTAGGCTAATTCTCTATACCTCCTCTGATAAAAGTTCACGAAATTTTGGGAGCTCTGCGCTTTGAATTCTCGCACCGACTGCCTTTGGATGCCCTCCACCCGTTGCATTAGTAAGTTTAGGTAAAATGCGTGCAAGTATGTCTCGGACATTATCGCCACGAAGAGATATATTAGTAATGCCTGCGTTTATATATGCCACACCTATAACACAGTCCGAAAAACGATAAACCAGTTCATTTGATAATTGAGAACTCATGCTTGTATCTCCGCCATATGAGAAAAAGACAAGCGCGCCTTGCTTGCATAAAAGCGCTTGTTCAAGCAAGGAATTATATTTAGAATTCAGTTTTTCATAAGTGTTGCGAAACTGTGCATTGCCAGCCACATCAGCAAGAACTTCGCTGGGAGACATACATTTAATCAGATACTGCTGTAGATGTACCACGTTAGTAATAGAATCTTTCAATCCAAAATTTAATGCTCGTGCCAGCTTTCCAATCTCTGTCCTGTAATATGCATCAAAAGGCTTGTTGATATTCTTACTCCATAATTCAGGATATTGTTGGCGAAAATCTTCTGCAAAGTCGGGCATATAATGGTCTGCAATGCACCCCATTACTGCAATCCAGATGTCTTCTTTACGTCGGCATATCTTCTGTGCCCAATAAGTCACAGGTTCGCTGCTTTTTGGTTTTCCATAAATTGGGTTATAAGTAAAAAAACTCTCATCTGCTTCGAAAGACTTGCCCTGTAATTCATGATGGTCAATCCAGATTACAGGAAGTGAGAGTTCTTTAAGTGCCTTCAGAAATTCAGGGTCAAGTATCAGTTTGTCAAGAATAAAAACCGCGTCTGCTCCAAGTTCACGCGCCTTCTGTGCATACGAAACATTTAAATCAGGATAGCTGCGAACAGCAATGCCTTTACCTCTTCCCAAAAAACGAGAGAAAATCAAAAAACTGCACAAACCGTCAGCATCATTGTCATAATAAAAAACAGGGTTCTGAGACTTCTCAAGATGTTCTCTTATTTCCTTGCACTTTGATTCTGAAAGCATCTCTTAACACATAAAATAAAGCTTTTAAGGGTTTGGGAAGATTGTTCCTAGGGTTTATAGCAAAGAACATAAAAAAACAAAAAGAATTTAAAGTAGAAAACTCTCAGGTAAGTATAAAAGAGGTTGAAATGGCTAAAAAGAACAAGAGACGAATTTTATTTCTGCAAATTCTTCGATGGTTATTGCTAGTTCTTGCTATTCTATTCTTTTTATGGTTAGTCAAGAATTTAGGATGGCTGAAGATTTAGGGGAGATAATTACGGAGTTTTTTAGAATAATATTTCTCTTAATAATGCTTTATTTTGCTTATCAAGTATTGAAGGCAATATTGGGAGGCACATGGGCTACTGAGAATATCATAATTGCCGGAATGGGAATAATTTTAGCAGGGATGTTTGCTGTTGTTGGATTTTTGATAAATCAAGGAAAGACATTAGGAATGTTAGAAGAAAGAACAAAGAATATTGGCGATAGTTTATCTAGTTTAGGAAAGGATTTCAGAGAACATTTATCAGGATATGAAAAGATTGTTAAGTAAACCCAGAAAGGTAACATCGAGAACTTTCATTATCTTGAATATGCGACCAGCGCTGTTACATCGTACCTCGTCGACACGAGAAGGGTTATTTGTAGATAATTGAGGTTTTCCATGGACAAAAAGTGTTACGTTGGCAACTTGACTTAACAAAGATAGCTTAATTATAGCGAATAACTTTAATTTTCGTAGTTGTTTTGTTATTCGCTACATCAAGAATTACCTAATCTCTGACTATGCTCAGGAACTGAAAGTTCCTGATAGATAGGAAATCAAGCATAGATTTCGGTCATTTACACTTCAGGCGATTTTGTCTTCGTGCAAAGCTCTACGTCTATAGAAAGCTTTGAATAACCCTCCATTTTGTAGTTCTAAGAGGGTTTTCAAAGCGGCTCGATAGAGGACTTTAAGGGTTCGTCAAGAATCTGCTGATTCTTGAGCGCATCCAAGAATTGGAAATTCTTGGTGTTTCAAAGTCCTCTATATCATCAGAATAGATAGCTTCTATCAAAGAAATCTTTAAATAGCAACAATCCATATAATAAACATGAATAAATGGCTTGAACTCTTGATTGGATTGATTTTAGTGATTGCTCCTATTCTCGCTGCTGCATATTATCCTAGTTTGTGGCTTGCAGCTCTCACTGTCTTGAAGGGAAGCATATTTTGGGCAGTCATTGGTCTTGGCGCTCTCTTTATCCTTCTCGGCATCTCAGATTTGAAAGAGGCGAGATAACGAGTTAGCGTAGCGACTCCGTAGCGAGGAACCGCACAGCGAAGCGAGCAGGTCCGCAACAAGAGAGAAACGAGAGAGTATATTGGTTAGAAGTCGTATATAAAATATAGGTAATTAGCCAAAATACGGACTCTCAAAGATTCACCTGATGAGCACAGCAATTTCTATATACTTTATGTCTCTCTAATTTCTATGGCTTGCAAAATATGCGGAAAAGAAGATTGTAAACAACATACTGCTCTATTCAGTAAAGTACATAACATAACTGAATTCTCAGGCTCATCGCCTCCGGAAATTTTCGTCGGGCGCTGGAACTACCCAAATGTGTATGCAGGAATACTGAGTCCGCCAGAATATGGCAACACGGCGCTAATGTCTTCAGCAGAGCATTGGCACGAAAAAAAATTCCAGATTCCGGATATCGTCTCATTAAGAAACCAGCTTATTTACGCTCGCAAACCAACTAACGTTCATACGCCGCAAGAACCCTCAACAGCAGTCATGCAAGAAATAGCGATGACCCAAAACTCGATAGCAGTAGAATTCAAGCTTGAGAAACCAATAACACAAAATAAAGAACACGATAATCATGTCCCGCTTATGAACAATGCTGCTCCTCTTGCATCTGTCAGATTGCAAGAAAATCCTACAATCAAACCAAGAGTTGAATACATAGTGAATGACACTACAGCCAAAGCAAAAACAGCACTCTTAGAATTAGAAAAAAGCAAGATACCTACATCAACACTAATGAAATTACTCTCTGCAGGTCTTCTCGGAGAGAAAAAGAGTAGAAAGCTCGTTCCAACGCGATGGTCCATCACCGCAGTTGATGACACACTCTCAAAAGAAAAGCTGGAAAAAATAAGGTTCTTCCCTGAAATTAAAACAATTTATCTCTTTCATGCAGAATATCTAGGAAATCACTACGAATTTCTGCTGCTCCCAGATAAATTCGCTTTTGAAGTCCTCGAGTTTGGTATGACAAGTTCAGGTTTGTGGCAAGATTATGAGCCATTTGAAGGGCGTACAAACTATGCAGATTCAGTAACAGGTGCATATTACGCAAATCGCCTAGCTTTAACAGAATATTTAGAGAAAACGCAACGACAAGCTCAATGCATCATATTTCGTGAAATCCGCCCAGAATACAACGTCCCTCTAGGTGTAGGTATCTTAAGGCAAGTAAGCAGAGAGGCATTCGCCACACATCCAGAATCATTTGCAACTATCAAAGAAGCCATAGCGCAGATACAGACACGGCTTCGTACACCTATAGCAAAGTTCACAGAAAAATCAATGCTCTTAAAAGATTTCGGCAAGCAAACGCGCTTAAACAAATTCTTTTAAAGATTTATCTCCTCTGCTCACTATAGCGAATAACTTTAATTTTCGCAGTTGTTTTGTTATTCGCTAGATAGGAAATCACTCGGAGAATTACGGTTATTAAAGTGATTTCTTATAATCGATTTTTGCACTTCAGAAACACATGAAGCCTTTCCACTCTCATTACCTACTAAAGTGCAAAGTGTTTCATTACGTTCGAAGATAGCAAAACGTTCGTAGCATCCGTCCCGATAAGATGCAGTTTTCACGTCAGCGCAAAGATCATTATCCCTCTTTGCAAATGCTACATTAGCGTAACAGAAATCTTCACTGCCCGAGTCTGAAATTAAAGTGCACGGAGTAAAGTCTCTGGTTTGGATGGCATAATACTGAAAGCATCCATTTCTTTCATCCCCTCTAATCTTATTGCAGATGCGAACATCCTGCTCCTGCACAGAAACATTAAGATAGCATAAGTACTGTTTTGTCTCATTGCGTTCATATTTGCAGATAGAAGCAGAATTAGAAAAATCAACCAATAAAGCAACCATGAATCCAAGAACTAAGATCGCTACGACAAAGAAAGGTATATTCTCACGCGCAACTTCTCTAAGTGCACGATTCATAATGACTGAACGCAGAAAATCCGCAAACAAATGCTTGTAGCAAGAAAACTGCTTCTCCACCTCATTAAATAACTAAGATTCTGCTCTTTAAAAACATTCACTTGAGACTTCAAGAATCCTCCTGTTTCATACACCCTGCTCGCTCTTCAGAAACCTTCGGTTTCTGACAGCCATCAAGAATGCGAACACAGAGCATTCTTGAGGTTAGCGGGGAGTAACATGGATTCTCGACAGCTTCGGGAACCCTGTTGTTCCCGACACAAAAGAACTACCGATTCTCTTTTAACGCAGCCCTGATGTTTCTTGTCAGTTGTACCATTGAATCTTCAAGCTGTTGTTTATTCTTAGTTCCAGTACAGACAAGTTTACCATTAGAAAAAAGCAGGAAAGTAGCTGGAGGGTCAACAAGCTTATATACCAAGCCTGGAAACTGTTCAGGCTCATATTCAGTATTTTCTAATTGCAAAGCGAGCAAGTTCAGGTTAAGATTAAGATCAATACTTCCGGATGCAACGATATTCTGTACAGTTATCTTTGGCGTTTCAGTAATTTTTACTCCTATTTTAGCTATTTGCTTGATAACAGCCTGTATAACTTCCTTCACTTGTGCAACACTTTTAGTACCTGTGCACACGAGATTTCCTGAAGAGAATACAAGAACTGCAGATTTAGGTTTCTCAACACGTAAAACCAAGCCTGGAAACTGTTCAGGGTTATATTCAGTATTACTCTGTGTGCGTGCAAGTTTTGTCAAAGATATTTCTTTTCCCAAAGAAGTAGTAGCCACAATATTTTGAACTTTGAGGTTTGATTTAGTCGCCATAAAGCAGTATGTAAAGTATTACCTCATTTATAAGGAGAGTTCATTTATAAAGCTTTCTTAGTCATATCTGGAGTTGTTAGACTAGCTCCCTGCTCACTCTCACGACGACGAATCCAAGAGAAGATTGCTGAGATCAGAATAATACTAATAATAAGTAAGACAAAGATTCCTATAGACCATTTGTATACTGCCCAAGAAGGCGAAGTAAATACGACATAAATTTTTACAACAAATATGAATCCCGCAATAACCAGAGCGCACACCCCTAATGCAAGAAGAATCCTCTCTAGCCACTTAGGTATCATGTTCTTTCCCATCTCCATATGTCTTAGAATCTCTCTTTCTAAATTGCTCTCCTGAAGATTCGCCTTCTCGAGAATTTTGTTCCTTTTCAACACACTCTTCAATATCTGCCAGCGTAGCAATATCGCTTGTTGTTCTGTCAGGTCGATAGTATGTGATTCTCGGAAATCGTAATGCATAACCTGATAGATAACTCGGACTTGTTTGTATATTCTGATATGTTACAGAAACTATGACTTTAGGTTGGACACGTACACTATTCCCTTGACTATCAATAATCAAAGGTTTAAGAATTTGCGTCATCTCATCATAGCTAGTCCCTGCTTCTTCTTTTTCCTTCAAACCTGAAGAAACCATACCCACTTCGGCAAATCCGTCTTGCGTTCTGCAAGCCACAACATAACTAGTCAGCCAGCCTGCTCTTTTTCCAGAACCATATTCCGCGCCAACAATAACTAAATCAATGTCGTTAACAACAGGTTTTAATTTGACGAGATATCCAACATGACGCCCTTGTTTATAATGCGCATCAAGTGCCTTAATCATAATTCCCTCTTCGCCACTCTTCAATGCTTCTGCGTAAAATGCCTCTGCCTTATCCTCATCTCCAGTCACGAACTGCCGTGAAACCCTAATAACCCATTCTTTTGTAAAAATCAATTTTTCCAGCAGTTTTCGCCGTTCAATGAAAGGCATTTGGAGCACACTCTTCCCATTAAAATACAAAACGTCAAATACGTTTATCTCTACAGGCAGTTTTTCAATCAACTGTTCAATATCATATTTCCTTCGGATTCTCTGGCTGATTGCTTCAAAGGGCATATATTTCTTCGTCTCTGGATTGTATCCAACCACTTCACTATCAAGAATAAAGCTCTTTGCCTTCACATATTTCTTGACAGCGGCCACAACATCAGGAAACTGTGCAGTCACATTTTCTAGTTTCCGCGTAAAAAGCGTAACTCGCTTTCCATCATAATTAATAAGCATGCGGAACCCGTCATATTTATGTTCCAATGCTGCAGGTTTTCCACAAATACGAAATGCTTCTGCTATATTCGTAACTTTGACAGGTAGCATCACTTTAATCGGTCTTCCAGGCACAACTGAAATACTGTCCAGTCCCTTTCTTCCGTGTGCCGCCGCTGCAAAAACCAAAGCAGAATCATTTGCAAGATCATACGCTTCAGTCAGGCGTTCACGCATATCTTCCTCTCCAGCAAAGAAAGCAGCAGATAACGCATCAGTCAGAAGTGCATCAGCAACACCTACGCGCAAATCCTGCAAAAGAGTACGAATTACATATCTTGCTTCGCGCGCTGTTGCTATTCCAAGCAATTCTGCAATACACCCTATCTTCTTCTCAACAGCTCCTTGCCCACCGATAGTCAGCAGTTTCTGCAAAGTATCAAAAACATTTGAGATGCTCAATACCTTTGAAAACAAAGCTCTCTGTTTTCTTTTCTCAGAAAATTCCGCAGCAATATCTCCTAAATCACCGAGTTTCTTGTAACGTTGCACAATTATATCACTTTCAATCCCAAAAGCGTGAGCAATAGATTTAATCGCAAGCTGCCCTGATATTCCATATTCTCGCGTGTCATAATCCGGCACAACCTTCCCCCTCAATAAATATATCCATTCATACTTGCCAGCCTTATGTAACTCTTTCAGCCAATCCGCCAACACCGTCGTCTTTTCACCATGCTTCCGCGTTGCTGCCAGCCTTTCATAAACCTCGACAAGAGAAAGGTATTTCATCTCTATCTTAAGCCATAAAAGTATATAAACAAAACGGTCGTATTTTAATCGCAACGAGATAGGCAAAGAAGACTATTGCAGACCAGTTAATGCATTAACCAAAAAGCTTATAAAATGCATAATCAATTAATGTAGTAATGGAAGAACTTATAGAAAATGCAAAAATACGCACATGAACTCAAAAATAAAATCATTCCTTAAAAATAAACTACACTCTTTTCTTAAAGACAAAGAAATATTAGATATTATCGTTTTTGGATCAGCAGTTAAAGGAAAAGCGCTGCCAAGAGACTACGACGTAGCATTTATCACAAATAAAAAAGTGAATATAAGTGATGAGAAGATACATATAAGTCTTATCTCTCCAGACGAGTTCTTTACAAAAACCCCTTCTCTCGTAACAACTCTCTTAAGAGAGGGATATAGTCTTAAAAAAGACATATCGCTAGCAGAAAAAATGCGTTTTAAGAACAAGGTACTTTTTACATACAACCTTGTGAAGAATAAACCCTCTAATAAAGTGCGTTTCGTACAAATAGTAAGGGGCAAGAATAAAAAGCCAGGTCTTGTAGAACAATGTGGAGGGGAATGGTTAGGTCCTCAAGTATTTATCATACCTATAGAATCGGAACATCTTCTTGATAAAACACTAATGCATGCCAAAGTTCCTTACAAAAAAAAATACGTTTTGATACATTAACATATCATGAAAAAATCATCTAATTTGCTATCTAAAGGATGCCTGCTTAAACTGCTGAAATCACACGGCATTCGACGCGTTTCTTCAAACGTTTACAAAGAGTACGAACGCATTTTCAGAAATGAAGCAGAGATACTTGCACAACAACTCAGAGAGCAGCTCCTTATCGAAGGAAGACAAACATTATACGCTAAGGACATTAAAGCTCTGCGTAAAAAAGCAATAAAGGAAGATGCTTGGGAAGTATAGAGAACTTTCAGCTGCTCTTAGAACAAATCCGAAAAACTGAAGAACAGAAGCCGATTCATATTATAGATAATAATTATCTGCTGTATGCTGACTTGAGGTTTATACACTTTGAAGCGTTTATTCTTAGAGATTGGCGTTTATTCTTAGAGATTGGCGTTTATTCTTAGAGATTGTCTAGTTTACTAAAAAAAACTTTGAGATATTAAAGAAGAAATACCAATTTAACCTATCGCTGGTTTAATATATGATGACTTCGAGAATCTACTGATTCTCGATAGCTTCAGGAATCCCAGATTCCTGACAGTGCTCGACAACAGTGTTGTCGACATGCTCAAGAAAGCTCATTTCTTGACATAATTATTAGCGGGATGAGTGCTAGACCGATTTTATTACCCACCAAAAAACTTCCTGAAGAAGTCAATTATTTTCTGGAACAATCCTGCATCAACGCACTTCCCACTTGCACATACATTGCTCCCACATTCATAATTATTCTCACACGTCGCCTCTGCCGCTCCCTGCGCCTTCATCGTCCCGCTCAATGCACAGTAGTTCCCACCTGTTCGTGTACCAAATCCAATGCACTTGTCGCTTCCCTCATTGCTACTCACTAAACTGCATCCTATTGTCGCGCATGAATTGCTGGTTCCGCCACCGCCTCCGCCTCCGCCTCCGCCTTGGCTTGGCGTTGTAGGTGTCGTGCTTCCGCTATAATAAATAACTGCCGTGCGTGGTGCACTCGAAGGACCTTTACGCTCAACAATTATATGAACATCTCTACCAGTTGAACGGATGATATTATTTGTATTTGTAGGGTCAGAATAAGAAGGTCGTCCCGTAAAAATCTCATTCACATCAACATAATAAGAACTCCCGCTTCCTTGATGACCTAACAAAATAATCGCTTGTTCGCCTGCCTCAAAATTCCCAGATGAATCTTGTCCACGAACATCTAAGAAAAATTTGTCTGAAAAATGCAAGATAGAAGGTCCTGTAGTCCCAGCTTCAATTGTAATGCCATAAAGATAAGGTCGTATAGGTTCACTTACAGTTGGAAGATAAATAGCAAGACCTTCTCGAGTAGCAAGCATATTAAACTTTACACGATTATCTTGTGCACTCACATAAACACTCTTTGTCCCAGAACTTATATACACTTCATCAATTTTCAGACTCACTAAATTATCAAAGTTCACAATATCTTCTCCTTTCTTATCTCCCTTTGATGCCCACGCACCTTTGCTGTAATATTCAACAGTGGTTTTGTTAGCACGACCCTCTGCCGTGTATGTATTAAATCTAACAAGATATGAAACAGGGTTACGAGAATCATTAAGTGTCACAACCATATATCTGTCTCCTCCAGTATAATTATACAACACCCTATTAGTCTCTGAACTCGTCACAAGGCGACTGCTAGGACTTTTACCTATGCCTATAAATGAACCAGAGGCATTAGTATACAATAAAGGAATCGTAACCTCTCCTCCTTTGATTGTGGTCTTTAATTGTAAGACATAACTCCCATCATTAGTTACAGTCGTAATTTCCCGAAGGCTGTCTGAAAGTTTCTTGAGTCGTTCAAACTCAAACTCTCCACCACTTCCACTGCTAGCCACGCAAGCACCATCGCTACAACCATTCGGGCAAATATAATTAACTCCACGATCTGCTCGTTCAATACACGCTCGTTCAATTAATTCCTTATCGCCATTACAAGAATCAACTAACGTAGTATACTCCATAGTAATTTTTTGATTAGCAACATCAATTGATTTCAAAGTACCAATATTTCCATCTATATTAAAGTGTTCCCCTAACTTAAGCCTAAATGTCTGAGGTTGTTTGCCTGGAGGATCATAGACAATAGTCGCTTCTGTTGCAGAATGAATCGTCACGTCTGTTCCAGCAGATGCAGTCTCTGTAAACAAAGCTTTTCCAGTTATACTTCCTTTAGCATAATAATCAAGTCCACTATCACTATCAGTACATTGCGCTGTTCCGCCGCCCCCTCCCGCGCTCTCATTGTTCCCCCTTAGCGCACAAGAACCCATACTACACCCTTTCGGACACGGAATCAATTCATCAGCGTCTGCATCTATAAAATTACCTTTATCATCGGTTCTGCAAAAAGCTTCTTGAACGTAACAATCATTTCCGGAACAACTTGTTATACCTTGCCATCCAGCAGGCTTTCTTGTGTTAGGGTCATAAGTAGATACCAAAGCACACTCATCCTCGTGTATAAGTTTAAAACTATTAGATGTAAAGTTCGTCCAGCCATATCTACTGACATCAAGTCCACTATCGCTATCAGTACATTGCGCTGTTCCGCCTCCACCGCCACCAGGCGTAGTAGGCGTTGTTGTCATTTCCTCAAGCTTATTCCTTCCTTCACGATAAAGACCTTTCACAGCTTGCTCTGACAACGCATCTGCATAAACACGAATATCATACGCTTTGCCATTAAAGTATCTGTTATCATAAGGCGCAGGCAAACCGCAGTCATGTGCAATGCATAAATCGCCTGTTGCACCAAGCGTACCAGAAGCAGCAACGCTCGCTTCAATTACGCCTGCGCGATACAATGAAATAGTCGCGCCATCCCATGTACCCACCCAATGCTCCCATTTATTCAATAGAAGGCGATTCGCTTCAGAAGAAACCGAGTACCATCCATCATCCAAAAACACCCAGAATTTCACGCTCCCATCTGTCTCCGCGCTCAAAATAAAAGAATTTCTCTTTGATACCCAGCTTCCTGTAATCTCATTGTTCCCTGTCCTGAGTGCTTTGGTATTAAACCATCCCCCGACACTCACTGCTTTCTTCGATGTTAATACGTTACTTGCAGGTGTAACCGCATATTCGTTGAGACCATCATAAGTCCGTACATTAGGAATTGGTGTATTCTGCGCAGAGGTTGAATAATCATCAGTCACTTTCCCCGTAACTGTAAAAGGCCAAAAAGCAGAAACAACTCCAACGCTCAAGACGAATAGAAATACAAGTGCTAATGCAACAAAAACGCCTCCCCTCTCTCTCATTATGTCAAAGAGAGAGAGAGTCTATTTAAATATTTCTGTGCTCAAACTTTCAGTTATAGATAACAGAAAGTATGTTACAAGTAACAGAAAAGATTATAAACCTCCTCATCTAAGATAAAACATGCCTTCACAAGAAGAACACGAAAGAACAATCAGAGAATTACTAGATGATATAGAAGAGAAAATACGGCTAAATCTTATAGCGAAACGCCAAAAGATAATTGGCTTTGCTGTTTCAGAAGCAGCAACAAATATGTTTGCGTTGCTGCTTCACAAAAAGAATCTCATAGAACCTGGATTTAACGTAAACCACTCATTTTTCGCCTCGTTCAAACGGGCAGAGAATACATTTCAGGCAGATTTCCCCAATAAAAAAGAGATTCTTAATCTATTAGTAAAAATAGAAGAGTTAAGAAACCGACTTTGCTATGGAAGAGAAAAAGAAGCAAGAGAAGCCAACGAAGCAGTTCAACTGCTCTTCAAGCTAAAAGGTATAGTGGAGGAAGAAACCCATGCTTGAGTATGTATACGACTTCTTGTCTCTGCTCTTTGATAAAATGAGAAAAAAAGATAAGATAAGAACAATCATTCTCTTCGGTAGCACTGCAAGAGACACAGCACAAGAGAACTCTGATGTAGATATATTCATAGACGTTGATAAAAAAAATAAGTCAGAAGTAGACGAGATTGTAAAAGAATCCTTAAATGAATTTGAGATAAAAGCAGAAAAAACGTGGAAGTTAAGGGGAATAAAAAATGCAATTTCAGTCATCACAGATGATCTTACAGCAAACCGATGGAGCGAGTTAAGAAGAGAGATAGCATCATATGGAATAGTTCTATATGGCAAATATCACACAGAATTGGAAAAAAATAAGCATCGCGTATTAATAAAGTATGATACCGTAAAAACAAAACAGAAAGAAAAAGTAAAGCTGTTAAGAAAATTGTTGGGTTATCAGTCAAAAAAAGGAAAGAAGGTATACAAACATCAAGGTTTAATTGAAAAACTTCATGCAGAAAAGCTCTCCTCTGCGCTTATAATAGACATGCATGCTTCTAAAGAAATAACTGTTTTATTGAAAGAATGCAAAGTACCTTTTACGATAAAAGAAATGTGAAGCTCCCCACCCCAAGAGGTTTGCCTTCGGCAAATCCGCCTTTAGAAAAGCGTGGCACATCCAAGAGAACTGAAGCACAGAAGTAGATTCATATTGACATAATTATCTGCTGTATGCTGACTTAAGGTTTATACGCATAGACGCTTTCTTCAGTTAAGAGGTTGTACTCTCCATCCCCAAGGGCAAGACCTTGTGATAGAGAGCTTTGAATAACCCTCCAATTTAGATGTCCCTCGAGGGTTTTCAAAGCGGTTCGATAGAGGACTTTGGGGTTTTTCAAAGTCCTCGATATTAAAGAAATATAAAATATCTCAAAGAATCAAAACCCTGAAGGCGAACCGCTCCCTGGCTGTAGCGTCGATGAATGTGGCTCCGGTCGGTAAAATTCATTGTTCTTGTTTGTATTCTGCTGCTTCACAGTATAAACAATTGCAACAATCACGAATATAATAAATATAATTAAAGCAACTATAACAATAATCATTGCCTTGCTATCCCACTGCACACCCCAACTTTTATCTCCAAGACCAGTTGAATTAGTTGTGTTCATACGAGTTATTATGCCCGAGCCAGGAGAAGTGCCACCTCCAGGGTTAGATATATTTCCTCCAGCAGGAACAGCAGGTTCAGTTATTGTACGCAGCATGATGAGAGGTTTGCCATTTGTAACCTGAATGAAAGTAATATTAAAATCAGGCAGACTGTTTGCATTCAAGTCAAGAGATTGTGTTTCACCTTGCGAAAGAGTAAAAGTAATCGGCAGGTTCTTGATTGTTATTGTTAATCTATTAGTGTTCAAACTAACAATTGTCATGTTATAATTAGTTGTTCCTACTCTAAACAATAGAGTCTCGCCTATGTTAAGAGTAGTATTATACCCTTTAGCAAGTTTATCCGGTTGAATCACTAAAGGTATTGGAGGTGGCGGAGTATCATCACTGCCCGCAAGCGTAATCGTATTGTTCTTGCTCGCCGAATCATTTTGATAGTTCCCAAGACCATTATTGAAGAAAGTCATCCGGAGCAAAGAATTATCAGAAGAACTTACAAATAAGACACCGTAATTCGCGTTTGATCTTATAGCAACACGATCCATAGTGTTAAAGTTACTGCGCTGGAACCACACACCACTTCCAAGACTTTGCTCAATTGCTCCTCGATTAATAAAAGCGCCTCGCGTATCATTAAGATATAATCCAACTTCCTCGCTTTGTGATATTGAAACGCTGTCAAGAACAGCCCCCTGTGCATTATGAAGCAGTATTCCTTTCGTGAAACCTTCAACTTTAATATTCTTTAGTGTAACATTCTTCTTATCACGAACAGAGATGCCTGTTGTGTCAGGCGATGAAGAAGCAAGAGGATCTGCCGAAGTCGTAGTTACTTTGACAGCATTTCCCTGTCCATCAAGCGAAACATTATCTGAAGCAATAGTCAAGCAAGTTTTATCAGAACTAAGTGACTGCGTAAGTTGATATATACCTGACTTGTCGATAGTGCCACACGCACTCACGCTAGTTGGAGGCACAGGAGTAGCGGCTGCAACCGCAAGTTGTGCTTTAAACAATGAATCAACTGCTGTTGCAGAAAGTCCATAATCAAAGAATTGTAGTTCATCAATGCCTCCATTAAAGAATCGCTTTTCAGCTCCGCCTGTAAAGTCACGACCAATGTACAAATCTCCACTTGCCCCCATTGCTCCTGAAACAGGGGTATTCTTCACTTCACTCCCGTTCAAATAAAGAATAATATGACTCCCATTATAAACTGCATTCCAATATTGCCACACCCCAGTTTTAACACTTTCTGCAGGAGCACTTACAGGCACACCCCATCCGCCATTCAAAAACGCCCAGAAATCAACAGAACCATCTTTATTCGGACCAAAAACATAAGCATTTCTCTTGGATACCCAGCTTGCAGTTGTATTTCCCGCAGTTAAATTATTTGTCTTGAACCATCCAGAAACGCTGAATGGACCATAAAATGAGAGCACAGTAGTGTTAGGCACAACTAACTCGTCATCACTACCATCAAATGAAGCAGCCCTTCCTACCCTACCGCTAATGCTTGCTACGCCATTTTTCGCGCTGCCCCCTATGCCACCGAGCGCGTCCTTCACCGCCCCTGCATCTGCACTAATAATTTCATCAAAACTCCAATGTGCTACTCTGCCTAGACCGCCAACACTCAATAACTCCTTGCGCTGCTTCTCATAAATTGCCTTAATCTCATCGGCGCTGGCAACCCTATAAGAAATATTAATTTCGTCAAGCATGCCTTTCAAATAATGCGTGCGGACATTCCCATTAAATACATCCTTACTCATACCAAGTGTAAGCCCTGAAATCAAAGCATCCGGTCCGTCAGAAACACTTGCCGAAGCAATCTGTTTTCCATTTATATAAATCGCTTTAACTGTTCCGCCATTCCCTCCAGAAACCAATGCGACATGAGTCCAATTCCCATAGTAAGAAGAATAATCAATACTCAATCTCCCAGTGCTATCACTTGGCTCTCCATAATCCCAATACAATTTATTATTTGCCCATAGATATGCGCCGAAACGATTAGCTCCGCCACCACTCCCAACGCCGAAAATCCCTGCGTCCTTCACTTCGCTAGCATTCACACGTAACCAGAAACTCGCAGTCACAGGTCCGCCGCTTGTCACACCGCCGCTTGTCACAGTATATCCAGTGTTCTCAACAAAATCATCGCTGCCATCAAAATATCCTGCTCTCCCCCCGACACCCTGCCCAACCGTAGTCACGCCGCCCTGTGGCGCCGCCGATGAGCTTCCAATACTGTCAATAACACTTGCGCTTCCAGCGCTCCAACTCAATTCATCAAACTTCCAATACGCGGCACCGCTCGTCTGCTGCCCTCCGCTCCCGCATGCTCCTGCATTGCAAACTTCTCCATCTGCACACGGCATTTGGTCAGATTGATGCCATGTTGGTTGAATGTAACAATAATGCTCTTCCACCACGGTACTTGAAGAACAAACGTCTTCCCAAGTTTGCTGTCCAACTGTTACTGTTCCTTTAATCTTTGGAGTCTTTCCACTATCAGTATCTACACATTGTGATGTTAGTGTTGTGCCTTGTGTGAGTAAAATGCTTCCAACAATTGTCTGCAAATCTGCAATTAAATATGAAGCAGTATCGCCTGAAATATATCCCGGAGCGCTAACACTAAAAAAATATGATCCTGCAGGAATGTTAGAAAAAACATAATATAAATTGCCATCAAAAACACCTGTATATATCATACCACCCTGATTAGTCGTGACTGTGGCAGTTGTAATTGCCACGGCAGTGTTACGGTCAACAACATAAATTTTTGCAGTAGAAGATCCCACTACGTCATGTCCAGTAATCACGCCAAAACCAACGAGAAAGAAATAAATACTGACTACGATAACCGCAAGAAAAAAAACAATAGCAACCTTGTCAATAAACGCACCCCTTTGTTTCATGCTTCCGCAATGTAGATATTGTATATAAAGATTACTGTACCTGTGGCTACATTCCCAAAATTAGGCGCGCCAAGCGCGTTCTACGCGCAAGTGTAATTCGACACGCAGCTTCAAAAATTGCGTGTCCTCTCAGAAACCTTTGGTTTCTGACGACCGTCAAGAACGAGAAGTTCTTGAGGAATTGCGCGCCTAAAAAGAGAGTATTTATGGGATGTAGCCTGTGCCTGTTTAAAGCCATCCGCGTTTCTTTATGCCTTCATGCACAATATGAAATGGTAATGAACACTCTGGCAGACTTCTGTGTTTTCTTAAGTAAGCAATTCGTTTTCCTCCCTCATGTATCAACTCAATATGACATTTCCCCCAATACTTAAGAATATCTCCTCCAACCATGTGCGACTCGTTGTCCCAAGAGTAAATCTGATTAGTCACCAAAACAGGAGTATGTTGTTTGCGTGCAATCTCTGCAAGTGTCCTCAATTGCTGAACTAATTCAGAGTTTATACTTTGAATAGCTTCTTGATTCTGATTCCGCGCGCTCGCAAAATCAAGACGATATAAAATAGTCATACCATCAACAACAATGAGACTAATCCCACGTTTCAGATAAGTAAGCATTTGCTCAAAGGCATGTTTCTGCTCCTGAAAGTTAGTTGGTGAAAGAACGAAGATATTCTGCAACACTGCCTCGCTTTGTTCAGATGCAAGCTGTTTTATTCTGTCAACACTAAATCCTCCTTCAGTATCAATATATAATACCTTATTTCCCTGCTTTGCCTGAGTAACTGCTGCAAGCAAACAAAAATTAGTTTTCCCACTGCCTGAAGGACCGTATATTACTGTGATTACACCGCATTCGTACCCTCCATAAAGCCACCGATTTAAATCATAACTCCCGGCAGAAATCTTTACCATAAATAAAAAAAGCAACTCATATATTTAAACACACCACGTACTAACAAAAGAGAACAAAATATAAAAAAGAAAAATAAGACTATAGCAAACAACTTTAATTTTCGTACTTGTTTTGTTGTTTGCTAGATAGGAAATAACATACATGAATTACGATTATTAATGTTATTTCCTATAATTACTTGCGCTTCCCAGAGCTCGCTTTTGCTGCAGGAGCTACGGGAGCACAACATGAAGCAAGATTCTTGCAGGCTAATGCATGAATTATAATTAATGCTGCGGCAATGGCGACAATCCATTGCGATGCTACGGTCTCCCAGAATATGAAAACTAGGACAACTATACCAAAGATAATCTCACTGACTTTGCAGTTGCACATACTACACCTCCTGTTCTCTTCTCGTATAAAGGGTTAATAAACTTAGCGTTTAAGAGATGAATGGGACAGAATTAGCCTATTTTCTAAGAATAACGTAAACTTTTCTCCCGAGTAAATCCTTTGGTGCATCTATTTTTGCTCCGTTGCCAAACTTGGTAATTATTCTCTCAAAGA
>Ga0209514_10002850_pt1 | contig 25874 bp, 8 predicted proteins | sample Subgrocontami58m_FD_187452 | JGI IMG/M metagenome (GOLD analysis project Ga0209514, IMG submission 187452) | Subsurface groundwater microbial communities from S. Glens Falls, New York, USA - GMW37 contaminated, 5.8 m (SPAdes) (version 3) | ecosystem: Environmental > Aquatic > Deep subsurface >...
CTATACAGAAGAAAGGTTTAATTTTAAGGGGATTGTTTGTTTGCGTTTTTCGTTGTATTGGCTTTTGTTATCCCTAGTATATTATTACTTGATCGTTCCACTACTAATTTAAAAATAAGCTTTGAAGCTTATTTTTTTTGACTCTTTAAGGCCTCTAGATCTTTAGTTAACTGTTTCATTGTTGATTCAATGTTTAACAGAAGTTCTGCGTTCTTTCTTTCATAAATTGTGTCAGCTTGATCCTCTTCTTGGATTTCTCCAACATCTTCTTGAATTTCATCAACATCCTTTTCAAGTTTTTCAACATCTTCTTGAATTTCATCAATGTCCTCTTCAACAGCTACCAAACTTTGGGTGTTCCTGTTAACTGTCATCTGAATGAATATTGAAAGATAGATTGCTTCTAAAGAAACAGCAGTTGTTAAGATTAATAGGATATCGTTAAAAGAAACGCCGAAAAAGCCCAGCGCAAAGATAAACACAAAAAATGCTGTGTGCAACAGCAGAGACTTGGTTGACCCAACCCAGTCAGTGATTCTTACAGGTAGCTGGCTTGGTTTATGCTTGTTCTGTTCTTTCATTGTCTTAATTATACCCCAGTGTTAGTATAATTTAAAGGAGATATATGAAAAAAATATTTTTAAGCCTAATTTTACTATTCCTCGCAACCGCTTGTTTAAAGCCTCAAAGCAATCCCTTGGTTTTTTCAGGCACTTGGTATAGCGGATATGAGGGGTATTTTACCAATGTTTCGTACACACTAGACTATGATGCAAAGAAAGTCACAGCTTCAAAGGTTAAAGAAAACAATTTGAAATTGGTTGATTTAGACACAGGCAAAGAAAGCGAAGTCTTGTTCTTTAACAATGATGGCGCTGGCTTTTCATCTTCCAAAGACCTCTGGGAAAACTACTACAAAGAGTTTAGTAAGTGCAGTGACTGTGTTGCTAGATCAAATATATTAAGCTTTAATGCTTCTAACTTCCAAGACACACCAACTGATATGCTGACCTTTGAAAACGCTTCAGAATATTGGGCCATTACCAAGGTTTATCCAGGATTCATTATTATTAAGCTTACAAAGACTTCAGAGAATATCCGTAAAGTTTTAGAAACTTTAACCTGGCATTACACAAAGATTGTCCCAGGCTAGTAGCAAAAACTAGTGAATGGAGGGTACAAAACGCCTCTCATTCACTAAATATTGCCATTTTTACGTAAATTGTAGCCTTTATTTACTCAGTTTGTATCCAACATTGTTAACTGTTTGAATCATTGGTTCCCCAAAAGGTTTATCAATCTTGTCTCTTAGATAGTGCATGTGTACATCAACAACATTTGTAAATCTTTCAGTGTTTGGGCCCCAAGCATAACTTAAAATCATTTCTCTCGTTAAAACTTGTTCAGCGTGTCGCATCATGTATTCTAAGATGCGTATTTCTTTGTCACGTAATTGTATCTTGTTACCTCGTCTTTCAACCGAGTGTTTTTTTAAATCCAAGCGTAAATCATCATATGAGAGGATGGTGCCAAACTCAATTTTTTGTTTTCTTAGAGCAACTCGGATCCTTGCAAAAAGCTCTGCTAATTGAAAAGGTTTGGTAATGTAATCATCAGCGCCAATGTCTAAGAGTCTAACTTTGTTTTCCGAATCTGCTATAGCTGAAAGAATGATAATTGGTAAATCAAAATTAGCACTGCGCAGTTGAGTGCAGACTTCATCTCCATTTTTATCCGGTAGTTTGTAATCTAGGATTATTAGGTCGTATTTGTTAGCAACCGCCAGTCGCAGCCCTGCTTTACCGCATCTCGCTATATCTACACTAATTCTTTCGTAACGAAGCGCAGAAGAAACAATCTTTGCAATAGCCGGCTCGTCTTCAATGAGCAAAATCTTCATACCTAAATATTAAAAGAACTCTTTTTGTCAGTCAAAAAGTTTAATAATTTTTTAATCTAGATGACGATTTGTCCGTATCTTAACTCAGATAAAGTTTTTATAACTTCGGAAAAATCTTCGGGTTTATTTTTTTCAGATGGCGCATTTCCCTTTGCCATGAAAGGGGGATATGGTGTACCATCCATCGTTGTTTTAATATAAAACTCACGTAAAGGCACGTTTTGCAGGTCATTTTCATCAAGTGGTTGCATTTCTTTCTTAAGAAAGTCTGCATCTTGCGCCCCTATTTGAAAGGTTACTAAAGTACCAATGTTTCCTAAGATTGCGTTTCTGATGTTTTCAGGTAATTGTGCAATATATTGGTTTGTTAAATGCACGCTTAAACCATATTTTCTAGATTCAGAAAGCATTGAAATGAAGGCATCAGTAAGCAGATTTTGGAACTCATCAACATAAAGGTAGAAAGCATGACGTTTTTCCTGCTCTAGGTGCGCTCTTTTAAGAATGGCTAATTGTAATTTAGTCATTAATATTAAACCAAGCATCTGCGCGTTTATCTCACCAATCTTTCCTTTAGAGAGATTAATTAACAAAATCTTTTCTCCGTCAATAATTTCCTGAATGTTGAAAGAGCTTTTCTTTTGACCGATGATGTTCTTCATCATCGAGTTAGTCATAAATCTGCCAAACTTTGAAGTAAAGTAGTTTAACATTTCAGAACGGTGGAACTCAGCTGTCTTTGCCATTTGTTTTTCCCAGAACTCAGAAACAATTGGATCTTTCAAAAACTTTCGTTTGTGCATCTCAAAGTTTTTGTCGACAAACAAACGTGGTATTTCTAAAAGCGTACCACCTTCAGGATCTGCCATTACAGTTAGTGCAGCATTACGCATCCAATGTTCAAACTGTGGTCCAATAACTCCGGTTTGATCCGGATCAAAGATTTTGTAAAAGATTTGGATTGCTTCAGAAACTAAAAAGTCTTTGTCAGATTCATCTTTCCATTCTAAAAGGTTTAGACCAATGGGGAAGTCAGTGTTTGAAGGATCAAACAAAACTACATCATCAATTCTGTTTTTTGGAATTCTTTGCAAGATGAAATCAATTGCTTCTCCGTGTGGGTCTACAAAACAAACACCACGACCAGCTTTGATGTCTTGTAAAACCATATTTTGGTAAAGGGTAGTTTTGCCAGTACCAGTTTTACCAATCATGTACATATGTCTAAAACGATCAGCTTTTTTAATGCCAATGACCCTGGTTGTTTCGCGATGTTTGGTTGTGCCTAATTCAACCTCGTAGGCTTGTTTGTTGTCCATATTAGTCAATTCTAATGCTTTTAGGCTTCATTAAGTGTATTTCAAAGAATGCCTTAGGCAGGCTTTGATCCTGGTTTTGGATCTGTTCTTGTTGTTGTTTAACTACAATTGTTTTGTTTAAGGCCTGATTTTCAAAGTTAAGCTTTTCTGCGATGAGGTTGTATGTTTTAAGGGGGATAAAGGGTTTGATACTTTCTAGTTTTTCTAGACGTATTTTAATTAACCGCTTGTATTTATCCGCATCAAAACCGGTTTGGTTTGAATCAACGTGTTGATCAGTATTTTCCTGCTTTTGTTCAGGTTCTTTGAGTAGTTCTTCTAGTGCCATGTTATTCTAATAATTTCATTGCGATTAAGCTTTCACAGGTTTGTTCAACAAAACGTTTAACTGGACGCGCACCAAAGCGTAAATCATTAATACTCTCTATCTTCTCTTTGAGTATTTTCGGATCAATGTTAAAACGAATGCTGTGTTCTTTAACTCGCTCTTCAATCTTTTTAATTTCCAACCCTGCTATCTCTACTAATCTCTCAATACTTAAAGGATTAAAAACAACGATTGCATCAAAACGGTTTAAAAACTCTGTTCTAAAGTGTTTCATTAATATTGGCATTAAAGTTTTTTCCATGAAAGCAGGCGATGTGACATCGACGTTCTTTTTGAAAGCATGAACTATTTCTTCAATACCAAGGTTTGAGGTTGCGATGACTATGGAGTTTGTGAAGTTAACGGTTTTTCCCTGTCCATCAGTTAATCTGCCATCATCAAAAACTTGCAAGAAGATATCAAAGATTTTAGGATGTGCTTTTTCAATCTCATCAAGTAAAATTAAAGAATATGGTTGTTCTGAAATGGCATTTGTTAATTGACCACCAGTTTCAAAACCAATGTATCCTGGAGGAGCTCCAATTAGTCTTTGAACTGTGTGTTGTTCGGAAAACTCAGACATATCAATTCTTGTGAAAGAACGTTCTGAACCATAGACTGTTTTAGCTAAGACCTTGCAAGTTTCTGTTTTACCAACACCTGAAGGACCTAAAAACAAGAAAGAACCGGTTGGGCGGTTTGGATTGCGTAGTCCCATGCGTCCTCTCCTAACAATATCTGCAACTGTTCTGACAGCTTTTTCTTGACCAATGATTCCTTTTTCAAGCTCAATTTCAAGGTTTTTAAGGAGTTTGCTGTCCTCAGTATTTAAAGAGGCACTTGGAATACCTGTTTTTTCTGCAAAGACTTCAGAAACATGTTCTTTACTCAATTCCTTAGTATTTCCCGTTATTTTTGCAAATGCTAAGGCTTCATCAAGCATATGAATTGCATGCAGCGGTGATTTCTTCTCACTAACCACTTTTCTTGAAAGGGCAACCACAGAAATTAAAGCTTCTTTTTGTATTTTGATCTGGTATTCTTTTTCAAAAGCAGGACAAAGCGCTTCTAGTATTAAGAGTGTTTCTTTAGAATCATTTTCTTTCAAAGAGATTTCTTCAAAGTTTTGAAAGAAAGCAGTGTTTGATTGCAAGATTTTTTGATATTTACTCTCGTTAACACTAATACAAAGACGTAGATCATTTCTTTCAATGAATGCTTCAAAGATTTGATTTAACTCCAAAGACTTGTTTTCAGGAAGAATGTTCTCAAAATCATCGATGAAGATGACTGTGTCTTTAGGTAGACTTTTGAAAGCACCATTTAAAAAGGTTTCTGTCTCTGAAATATTTGCTGTATTGAGATATTTTTTTAAGTTGCTGCTATCTAGTTTTGCTAGAGTCGTATTTTCAAATCCAGTAATTAAACTTTTAGAAACTTCATATGCAAAACCTTCTAAGAGAGCAGTTTTTCCTGTACCACTAGCTCCGGTTATTAAACAGTTATTGTTGTACTGTCTTTTTAAGGTTCTGGCAATACGACGCAGTTCAGTATCACGGGCAATGACATTGCCAATGGTTTTCCTTTTGCTTTCAGTTTTAAGGTCGTAATATATCATTTAGATTATGCAGCAATTTGTTCTAATTCTTGAATTAATGCTGTTGGCAGATTAGCCGCATCATTCTGAGGCGGGGAATATCTTAAAGCATTGTTTCCAGTAAGCTGTTCGTATGCTCGACGTAATTCCTGTATTCTTCGGATTTGGGTTATACCTGATTGAACGTCTTTTGTTAACTGTTCTTTTTGTCTTGCAAAGAATAGCTTGGGGTCTGTTGTTCTTTGGTTCGTTAGGGTTTGAATTCCGTCTTTAGTAGTTTCTTTAAAGCTTGGCTTCTCCGCTTGATCTGCCTGTCTTATTCCTTTTTCAGTTAATTCAACCCCAGTTCTTTGAACTTCCACGTCATCTTTAGATGTAATCCCAGATTCAGTTTCCGCTGTTGTAGTATCTAAGCTTGGTCTTTCAACTGTTTGTGTTTGTATGGTTTCTTTTGGTTGGTTGTTTGGTATGGCTGGTTTTTCAGCACTTAGTATTCCAGGTGCTTGTACGATGCTAGTGTTTGTTTCTGAAACCCAAATCCCTTGTCTTTGAAGAGGTTTCGGCTCTTGATGGTGTAGAGCAGTGACTGTTTCTTCTCTTTCGTTTATTTCAAGACTAGGTGCATCTGGTTGTGGTATGACAGGTTCTGTTCCTTGAATTTTGGTTTCCTGCAGGGATATACCGGAAATTGTTTTTTCTCTGGCTATGGGTTTAGCGCTAATAGCTGCAGCTACAGCTGTATGATCAAGGGTTTGTGACTCTGGTTCTGCTATTGCTTGTCCTGTAGCTTCAATTGTTAAAGTAATACCTTCTAAAGAAAAATCTGGTTTTTTTTCTTTGGTGCTTTTTTGTGTTTGTGGTTTCTCTGTTTTTACAGTCCTTATTTTTTCCGTTGTTTGTTTAAGGGTCTTAACTTCTTGAGCAACTATGCTTGTTTCTTGTTGCCTTGTTATATTTTCTGCATCCACTATTTCTGAAGCTTGGAATATCCTTGTTTCTTGATCAATGGCTGGTGTTTTTAGTTTTATCTCTTTTGGTGCCATTACATCTGCTGCTATTTTTTCTGCACCTATGTCTTGTGTATCAATTGCTTGTTCAGTCTCAGTTGCTGAAATATCTTCAAAAAATATTCCAATACCAGTTTCTTTGATGATCTTTTTTGAGTTTGTACTCGTTTGTTCAGTTACTGGTTTGCTAAGATCTATTTTTCTTTCTGTTTCTTTTAAAGCAATGGCTGGTGCTTGCTCAACTTGTTTTAGTTGTGTGTTTAAAGAGCCAAAGATTTCTCTTAAAGCAGGGGATGCTATATCAGGTTTTTGGTTATCCACAGAAAATTCAACTATTGGATTTTGATCTCGGACCTCTTCTTCGCCTTTGTCATCTTGGTGTTCTTGTAAAAAGTAAGTTGTCACAGCCCCTGTTTCAATGTCCAACTCTATATATACCTCAGAAATGAGATTGCCTTCTGCATCAAAAGATTGAAGAGTCGTGTGATGATTGGCAACAAGGTCTTGGATTTTTGTGGCAAATTCATCTCTGCTCATTGAACCAGGTTCATCTTCTTTTGAATCATCCCACTTTTCTAAGATACCACCATGTTCTGTTACTAAATCAAACTCGCCAGTCTTAGTATTTTTAACTAATTTACCAGAAGTATTAACTCCTAAAAGTTCTTTAGAGGATATTTCTGATCTCCTTTGTTCTTTTTCAAGTTGTATCTGAGAGAGTCTTTCTGGGTCAGGTTTTTTAAAAGAGAGCTCTTCAAAGGAGCTTTTCTCTGTTTGAGCTGTTGTTTGCTCTGGTTGGGCAGCACCAAATATCTCCTCGGGGCTTTTTTCCCCACGTTGAAAAGCATCAGTAAGGTCTTGGGCTTCTACTGGGTCAATGCCTTGTTCAATAAGGCGGTTGTATGTTTCAAGAACGTGGTTGTGACCTTCACCTTCAACGCATAACCCATTCTTTGCGATGATACACCAGTCTTGGCATCCTGGCTGTTGTTCTTGGACTGTATTTGTTTCTGAACTCATATATATGGGAAATTAAAAACACCTTCAGAGGGGGAATATAGTAGGTGTTTAGGCTAAACTATTTTCCTGCTCGGGAAAATTAATTAGTTTGGTATCTGACTTATCGCTTTAAGCGAATTACAGTTGCGGCACAGTCCCGGAATTTCACCGGTGTTCCCAAATGATTTTTTAAAGAAACTCGTGTATCTATACTAACTCTCAAAGAGGGGGTTGTCAAACAAAAAAGAAAGCCCCACAGTTTGTGGGGCTTTATGACACCGAGGTCAGGCTTACCAATATCAGAATATTAATTTTTTCTCCTGGTGTCAATATGGTGGAGATAATGGGAGTTGAACCCATAGAGGTCGGATGGTAAGCCTAACCTCTGCGCCTACTATCCCCACACTAATCAATACTCCAAAAAGATTAAATATTGATTAGAAAAAAATTAAACCCGAGTTAATCTCGGGTTTAATTGCTTGCGTGTATTTAGAATAATTCTTTTAATCCACTCTCGTTATTAATATGTTCTACAGTTATTAATCTTACAAAATGTCTTTTACTCAATTCCTTTAATTCTATAACCACATCCACAGGCAGGCGATAGGGTGTGATCCAAATACTGTTTTGCCAACGTTTAAATCCCAGCTGTTTTAATTTTGTTCTGAGATAGTCTCTGACAGATCTTTTACTTTCTGGGATATCAAAGATAATCATTTTCCATTTACCGTCACGCTCTCTTTTAAAGGTGTCTAAAGATGCAATACCTTTGTCAGAAGCTCTCAAATATTCTAAATCTTTGAGCTTGTATTTTTCTAAGTAGCCACGCTTTTCTAACTGGTAAATGTGCGTGTAAATCTTGCGATATGACTCATGGCGATAGAATTGCTTGATAAACGAGTAAACGTTAATTTTGCCCTGCTCGCGTATCTTTTCAAGCAGTTTGAGTGTTTTCTGGCTTAAAACTTGAGACATGCCTTTTATGAACTCCTTTTGCGGTTAATTTTGTGTTGATTTTGCCGTATTTTTGTTTCAAAGCAAATTCGGCTTAACTAACAGATATATGATATTACATTTCACTGTCGTTCGTCAATAGTTTGTAATCTATGCTCACAGGTTATCCCCCAAGACGCTTTACAAAACAAAGCTAAAAATCCGTAAAGTTATATTTTACTCTTCGTACGTAGTATTTTTTTGTGACAAGTTTCTCATGCAAACACTCAAGTATTTTTCTAATTAGTATTACAAACAATCTTCATATTGTAATAATTTTTGAGTTTTTTTCACTTCAAAAATGTTTCTTGAAATTCATTTTGTTTCATATTCCATGTTTCTAGGCTTATTCACAACTTTTCGAGTGATTTTATCTTCCAATTTCTGGGCATAATTGTTAAAATATTAGTACATAAATTTGCTATCTCTTGATCCAGAGGTTTTCGGAAAATCGCCAACAAATGTTAATGAATTGAAATAAAAATCAAGAATAAAAGTGTCGGAAAAAAACAAAATAAAAAAAACAAATACACTTAAAGAAGAAGATCTTGAAAAAGATCTTTTGTCCGTTAATGAGGTCTCAGAGCAAACTGGCTATCACAGAGACTATGTCACTTACCTTGCAAGAACTGGAAGACTCAAAGCAAGCAAGATTGGAAACAACTGGGTAATTGCAAGAACTGATCTACAAGCCTACAAGAATTCAAGACTCGGACAAGAAGCAGGTCTTGCTGGTTTTGATGAACCAGAAATTGCCAAAGTCCAAGTAAGTCCAAAGCAAAAATTAGAGCAGCTTCGCACCGAAGTTATTGATTCCCAGATCGTTGAACAAACTTCGTTACTCAAGAAAATTAGCAACGCAGTTGAAAAGTTATCTGGCACACCAGTTGTACCAGTTGTTAAAGTTGAAGCTGACAAAAACTTAAGCCGCGAACTTGATCAAAAGTTTGAAACTTTTCAAGCAAGCTTCAAAACTCAAATTGCTGATTTAGTTTCTGCTAAGAAAGAACCTATTACAGATGCTGGCGCTGCTTATCACACTCCAACTACTGCATTTGGAAAAATAGTAAACTCTTTTACCCAACGACTTGAAAAAACAAAAGCAGCGACACATGTATCAACAAAATATTTAACCGCAGCACTTGCGATCATCGCTTTGGTTTTAGCAGGCGGAATTATTTACAATACTCAGCTTGCGACAAAGAAAATTGCAGAGTTAAAAAATGAGCCAACCAAAATTATCTATGAGGCGGGTAGCCCTTCAGTTGTAAAATATTACGGCAAAGAGCCAATCCCTGAAGAACAAAAAACTCCAGTTACTGGTGGAACTGAAATTGCAACGGGTACTGGCACAAGCACAGGAACAAAAATTATTTACGTACAAGGTGGCAAGCAAGGTCCTGCAGGACCAAGAGGTGCGCAAGGTGTTCCTGGTGTAGCAGGTCCTGAAGGTCCAAAAGGAACTGATGGTAAAAATGGTTTGTCTTGGGAGCCTGGAAGCGCTGTTCCTCCTTGGCTTTATGCACCAGCACCAATCCCAAGCACAGGCACTCCTGCACCAACAACAATATTTAGCGCAACTGATCTTTCCACAACAAGATTCTTTGCAAATACAGCAACAATTGAAGATTTAACCATAACCAACAACGCCAACTTTAACGGCGCTTTAAAAGTATTAACCCACAATCAACCACAGCTAACTATTGGCTATGACAATGCTAATCAGTGGTATACCAGTACTACTTCAACAGGTGCAACAACCTTTACTTTCAAGGGCACAAGCCCAAGTGCAACCTTTACACCAACCGTTGATTCAACCACTGCTTTTAACTTTACAACCTCAACATCACTTCCAGTTTTAACGATTGATACTCAAAACCGAAGAATTGGTATAGACAACGCAACACCAACAAGTGTTTTGGATATCTTACAAACTGCAGATTCTAAATCTCAGGTGATATTAAACAACACTTCAGATACAGCAAGCGGTGCTGCTGAGTTTCTAGTGCAAGCTGCGGCAGTTAGTACTTCTTTGGGAAGCCTTGCACAAAGCAATACAAGCTTTGGTGCAGACCGTGGTTACATTAACGAAGTTGGCGGAACTGGTTTAGACATTGTTGCTCAATCCACCAACAATGATGTCAGAATATATACTGGAGGGTATTCAGCAAGCACTGAGCGTTTGAGAGTTAACTCTTTAGGCAATGTCGGAGTTGGTACAGGTACAAATCTTTCTCGCTTCACAGTAGTTCAACCAGCAGATACAACTGACATTGGTGGAACAACTGTTACTAATGCTTCAACTACGATCACCGGAGTTGGTACAACTTTCACAACAACAGTTGGAGTTGGTGACAGAATTGCTTTGTCTTCAGCGCCACTAACTTACGCAACTGTCACGGCCGTAACAAACGACACTACAATTGTTGTTGACACAGCACTTGGTGATGGTAGCTCCCAAACAATGAATTTAAAGAAATCAATTGTCCGTGTTGATGACAGCACAGGTGCAACAAAGTTTGTCATTGATGATCAAGGTAATGTTGGTTTAGGAACAGTTTCTGGTTTAAATTCAAAATTAAACTTTGCAGCTGACACAACCGCAGCAGGCGGAATACTTTTTGGTTCTGATACCAATCTTTACAGATCAGCACCTGATACTTTAAAAACTGATGACAACTTCATTTTTGGTGGATCTCTTACTACAACTGGTCCTCTCGTTGTTTTGTCTACAACAACACCTCAGTTAACCGTTGGTTACGACACCAACAACACTTGGACCACATCAACTAACGCTACTGGTACAACAACCTTTAATTTTCAAGGAACAAACTCAGCAGCAGCTTTCGTACCACAGAATAACTCTGTGACTGCTTTTGACTTTAGAAAAGCAGACGGTACAACTTCTGTCTTAAACGTTGATACAACTAATACTAGAGTTGGTATAAACAACGCAAGCCCAACAACTACTTTAGATGTTAACGGAACATTCTTAGCAAATGGTTCATCTACACTCGCTTCAACTGCAGGATCAACATTTGCTGCAGGTAATTCAACTGGTGCAAGCACAATAAACGGTTCAACAATCAGTCTCGCAGGCCCTACAACAATTTCGGGAACTGGTACAACAGCTTTAGAAATTAGTGGTGTATGGACAAATGGAATTGTTACAAACAACAACAGTATTGATGCAGGTACTGGTAGTATTACTGGTGGTGCAATTACAGGAAGTTCCATAACTAATTCTTCAATGACTCAGGGTTCTGTTTTGTTTGCCGGTGTTGGTGGTTTAATCTCTCAAGACAACTCACAACTTTTCTTTGATGACACCAATAACACGTTTGGTTTTGGTACTACGAGATCTGGAGCCATCTCTGGTACCAATGCCAAGCTTGTTATTAAAGGTGCAGGTGCAACATCAGCAACATCTTCCCTAGAAGTACAAGATTCTGCAGGAGCTTCCAAGTTCTTTGTCAGAGATGATGGCAATGTTGGTATTGGCACGAATAATCCGGCACAAGCATTAGATGTGGCAGCTTCAGTTAAATTTGGTTCTGGGCAACTTGGTACGGCAACACTATCTGCTGACGGTGGTGGTGCCCACATTACTTCGGATAAGCGGTTATATCTGGATTCGCTTACTGGGTATGATATGTTTTTTAACACTAATAACGCCAACTTCCTTTTTAATACCAGCCAACTATTTATTAATGGAATAAGTGGCAACGTCGGTATAGGCACAAGCACTCCAGCATCAACTCTCTCTGTAGCCCCTCCTGCCCAATCAGGAACTCCAGCTCTGACAGGATCAGCAACAAGCATCCTAACTAACACCTTCACAGACAACAACACAGCAATTTCAGGAACAGCAGCAAACTATGTCTCAAACTCAACATCTGCTCCAACCCTAGCAGCAACAAACACAGGAGTAACAACAACCAACGCATATACCACATACATCTCTGGAGCCCCAATCAAAGGAACCAACAACACAGCAACCAACTCCATAGCCTTAGGTATTGCATCTGGTGCTGTTGGAGCACAAACAAACTCCTATGGACTCTATGCTAATGCTCAAACAGGTGCACAAACAACTTATGCTGCAACGTTTATGGGAGGAAATGTAGGAGTAGGAACGGCAAGTCCGTGGGGTAAATTCGTAGTTTTAACGGGTTCTGATGCTAGTTTAGGTATCGTTCCTGGGAGTATAACTAACTACAATCAAATTAAGTCAGTTAATGGGGGGTCTACTGGTTATCAGCCACTTGAAATCAATGCAACTGATACAAGATTCTTGATCTCAAATGTAGAGAAAGCCCGAATAGATACAAACGGCAACCTCGGTATTGGGACAACAGCACCAACAAGCATCCTTGCTCTAGGTGGTACAGCAGCACGAACAATTCAAATGGAACGAAATACTACAGCAGCTACTGCTGGACAAGGCTTAACTTTGTCATCAGGCGGAGCAATAGCAGGAACCGTTGATCTTGCAGGCGGAGACTTAACTCTGAAATCAGGTATATCTACAGGTACTGGTTCATCATCAATCCGTTTCTATACTGCCACAGCAGGAACAACCGGAACAGCTGACAGGACTCCTACAGAGAAGATGACAATACTTGGAAGTGGCAACGTAGGAATAGGGACAGCTACACCAATTTATAAACTAGATGTCAGCGGTACAATAGCTCTGAATGGGTCTGAAAGCGATACTATCGATATGTCTCCAGCTTCAGATGTCGCTGCAAATTATTTAGCTATTACAAAAAGTGGTTATGTTGGAATAAGACAAAGTGTGGCTCATGGATTGAGTTTTGATGTCTGGAACAGCGGTTCTCCAATTTCATCATTGTATATTCAACAGAATGGCAACATCGGTATTAACACCACCACCCCAACAACCTTCAAACTAGAAGTAGCAGGTAACATTGGTCCTGAAGCAGACAACACCAGAGATCTTGGTTCTTCAGGAAGAAGATTTGCCAATGTCTATGGCACAACCATAAATTCAACAAGCCTGATTGTCAGTGGCTTAACTCAAGGATCAGCACTCTTTGCAGGAGCAGCTGGAGCAGTTTCTCAAGATAATGCAAACTTTTTCTGGGATGACACGAACAACAGATTAGGAATTGGAACAAATACACCTACTCAAAAATTAGACGTTGCGGGAACAATAACAGCAAGTGGTAACCTGATTATTACCGGCACTGGGAATAACTCAATTGGTGGCGCAACAAATTCAGCGATTGGTTTAAATATTACACCAACATTTACTTCTGGTTCTCCTGGTGCTAATGTCGCTACAATCTCCGGAACATTAACAGCAAATTCAACAAATTCTGTTTCAGGTCTTTTTGTTAACCCAAACTTTGTTCTCACAGGGGCGGGTATTTCTAACCACGCATCAATTAATGGTTCGTTGTTCGCTGTGCCTACTACAACTTTAAACGATGACACTGTTACAGATGCTTCAACAGTAAATATTGCAGGGGCTCCTACATTTGGTACTAATAACTATGCTTTGAATGTTGTCTCTGGAACATCGACCTTTGGTGGCAATGTCGGTATCGGCACAACAACACCTGGGAATGAATTAACTGTTAGAGGTTCCGGAGTTGGCTATAATGACACTATTTTTAGAGTAGAGCGTGCGTCTGATGGGCTTGTCGCAATTACTGCTGGCTTTGGTAAGGACAGTGCCAATAGCATGTTCTTGGGCACAGCAACCAATCATCCTTTTGTTTTGACTACAAACGATACTGAGAGAATGAGGATTGATACTAACGGAAATATCGGTATTAACACCACCACCCCAACAACCTTCAAACTAGAAGTAGCAGGTTCCATTGGCCCTGAAGCAGACAACACCAGAGACCTTGGTTCTGCAGCAAGAAGATTTGCAAACCTCTATGCCACAAATGTAAATACAACCAACCTCAGCCTTTCTGCCATGACTCAAGGTAGTATTCTCTTTGCTGGAGCAGCTGGTCTAATCTCTCAAGACAACTCACAGCTTTTCTTTGATGACACCAACAACACGTTTGGCTTTGGTACTACGAGATCTGGAGCCATCTCTGGTACCAATGCCAAGCTTGTTATTAAAGGATCCGGAGCAACCAGTGCCACATCTTCCCTAGAAGTTCAAGACTCAGCAGGAGCATCCAAGTTCTTTGTCAGAGATGATGGCAATGTTGGAGTGGGGACAAACAACCCACAAAACAAATTAGATATATTCAGTGTGCCTTCGGCAACTAAGATGACTGGTCCACTTGCATTTTCTGCGTTGTCAGCTGGAACAACTTTTTGGGATTTCCGTTTGGCACCAACTTCTTATGATTTCAATATTGATGTTAATAACGGTCTGACACTTGAAACTCCTCTGACGATTCAAAGAAGCACAGGCAATGTTGGTTTAGGGACAGCGACTCCAGAATCAAAGTTAGTTGTTGTAGAAGCAAACAGATTGAATTCAACAAATATTACTAACTTCACTGTAAGAACTTCAGATACAGCAACTCAAGATTTCGGCGGAACCATTGGTTTGGGTGGTAATTTTAATTCAACAACAAGCTATGCTGACTTTGCTTCCATAAGAGGTGCTAAAGAAAATGCTACAGCAGGTAATTACGCCGGCTATTTAGCTTTCAATACTGTTGCTAATGCTGGTACTTTGGCAGAAAGAATGCGTATTACATCTGATGGCAATGTTGGAATTGGAACGACTGTGCCGGGTGTACCTTTGCAGGTTTCAGCAGCTTCAGGAGGAACCCAACCAATACGGTTCACTACAAATGATTATGTTTCTGGAACTACTGGTTCGAGTGCTGGTTTCGCTTTTGGTGCTTCATCCGGAAATACTTACACAAAATTGCAGGCAGCAAACGCTGGTGGCACTGGTGTAGATAACTTGGTTTTACAAACAAGTGGTGGCAACGTTGGAATAGGGACGACAGCACCTAATAGAATTTTAGACATTAGAAGCAGTACTAATCCAGGATGGTTGGTAGTTAATACCTCTGGAGATGCAGTAGGGTTATACGCAGGAACATCTGGAATTGCATTAGATTACGATAATACTGGAAGCTTTGGAATTTTCAGCAAATCAAATGCAAATATTATTTCTGGTGCTACTTCAGGAGGAACTGCAAGGTTACTTATTGACTCTCTAGGTAACGTCGGTGTTGGTACAGCTACACCAACATCACTTTTGCATATTCTTGGATCACAACCAACAGTTGTAGCAGGCAACGGAACTGTAGCAACTCAGGTTGTACAGGTTACTGGTGGTAAAGGTGGAAACACTTCAGGAACAACCGGACAAATAGCAGGTGCTGGAGCTGCGGTAAATGTAACTGCAGGTGCTGGTGGCGATGCTCCAGTTGGTTCAACAAACGGCACTGGCGGAACCATCACCATTCAAGGCGGCGCTCCCGGTAGTGGACTCGGTAATGTAGGCAGCTACGGCAATCTAGTTTTGCAAGCAGCAGGTGGCAGTGTTGGTGTGGGTGTTACTCCTTCAAACTTTAAGTTAGAAATTGCTGGTCACTTTGGTCCAAGCGTTGATAACACATACGACATTGGTTCAGCAACAAACAGATTTAGACAAGGGTTCTTTGGTAGTGATGTTACTGTTGGTGGATCTTTAACAATTCAAGGTGCTTTCGCAACTGTTTCAAATGGACAAGTATTGCTTACAGGTGTTCCTACAGGAACTGCGATAAACCAAGGGTCTGTGTATTTGAATCCACCATCTGCAGGAACTAATAATGTTTTGTTTGGAGTTGCTGTAAATGGAACTGAAAAATTACGTATTGATGCAGAAGGCGACTTGCAAGTTGTTGGAGTCTTTAATTCAACGAGCACCAGCGGAACAAACCAGCTTTCAGGAAATCTTTCAGTGCTTGGTAATACTACCTTAGGAGATGCAACATCAGATACGTTAACAGTTAATGCTAGAGTTTCCTCAAACCTCATTCCTTCTGCAGACAACACTTATGATTTAGGAACAGCATCACTGCGCTGGGGCAATTTCTTTGCAACCAATGCAACCTTTAATGCAATTAGTACTGTTGGTACTTCTGATGCAGATTTCGTTATTAACAGCGACAATGCAACAGCAGACACTGAAGATGCAACATTACAGTTTGAACGAGGAACCTTGTCACCCAACGCAATTATAAAATGGGACTCTACAAACGATAGATTTGAATTTAACGATTTTGCAGTTAAGATGCTAAACAACTTAACAGTTGCTGGAACTGGTACCTCAAGCTTTGCCGGACTCTTGCAACTTACTGGTGCTCCTGTAGGAGCTGGATTAGGTCAGGGTAGCTTGTATATTAATCCAGCTTCTGCTTCAACAAACAACACACTCATTGGTGTGGGTGTTGCTGGCGTTGAAAGATTTAAAGTTGATGCAGAAGGTGACACTACAATCCAAGCATCGCTTGGTATTGAAAACGAACTTTATGATATTTCTCAAGACACCTTAGTTGTAAATGATAAGTTACAAGTAAATGGTAATTCCATAAAAGACTCTGGAGGAACAGAAAGAATTGCACTTGGTTCTACAAATACAATTACCGGAGCATTAAACCAAGTTGGTAATTTAACTTTGATTAAATCTGGAACTGCATCAGCAGTTACACAGTATCCATCATACAACTTGGTATTCCAAGGATCTGGTTGGAACACAACAACTGTTGCTGAAGTTTCAGTTACGCAGACATTGAAAAACGTAGTTGGATCTGGTGCCACCGGCGCTATTCCAAATCGTTTAGCATTACTGAATGACGCAGGAACAGAATACGTTTCTTTTAATGGTGTAAACCAAAGCGTTGGCATCGGTACCACCACCCCAACAACCTTCAAACTAGAAGTAGCAGGCTCCATTGGTCCAGAAGCAGACAACACCAGAGACCTTGGTTCTGCAGCAAGAAGATTTGCAAATGTCTATGGAACAACCATAAACTCCACCAATGCAAACATCTCTGCAATGACCCAAGGATCAGTGCTCTTTGCAGGAGCATCTGGAGCAGTATCTCAAGACAACACAAACCTTTTCTTTGATGACACCAACAACACAGTAGGACTTGGAACAACAAGAACCGGAGCAATCTCAGGAACAAACGCAAGATTATTAGTCAAAGGATCCGGAGCAACCAGTGCCACATCTTCTCTAGAAGTCCAAGACTCTGCAGGAGCTTCCAAGTTCTTTGTTAGAGATGATGGAAATGTTGGGATTGGGACGAATACACCTGATCAATTATTACAATTATCTTCCGCTCAAGCTTTTTTACATATTACTTCAACGACTGGAACCAATCGTGCAGGAGGATATTTTACCAACACTGGTGGAAATGTAGCTTTTGGTGCAGAGGGTTCTGCTGGTGGAGGATGGTTTTCTGGAACATCTCCATACGCAGCCGTGTTTGGTACAAACGGAGCATATTCAACACAATTTGTAACAAACAATGCTGTTTCAATGACGATATTGAGTAGCGGTAACGTCGGCATCGGGACGACGAATCCTTTATATAAATTACACATAAGTAGTACTACCATCCCTAATCTTGCTATAGACGCGGGGAGTGCAGCAACAACTATTGACCCATCTTTATACTTTTCAGATACCGCACAAGGGAATAGAGGTAACATTAAGTATGACCGAGGTGATGAAGCCCTTACCTTTGCCGTTAGTCCTAGTGCAAATGTCGCTGCTGTGGAATATATGCGTATTATGAGAGGTGGCAACGTCGGTATTGGCACCACTGCTCCAACAGCAAATCTTCAAGTCACTCAAGGAACAGCAGGAGTTGGAACAGTATCAACAACAGCAACTCTAACCACAGTCACAGGTGTAGGTACCCAATTCCTTAATACTTTCAAGGTAGGAGATACAATCACAGTTAATGCAGAAACAAGAACAATCTCTGCTATTGTTTCTAACACTTCTCTTACAACAGATGCTTGGACAGGAACAAACGCAGGATTACCTTACACCCTTGTTGGTGGAACCAGACTCTCTGTCCTAGGAAATGGAAATGTTGGGATAGGAACGACGACGCCGGGAGCCAAATTGGAAATTACAAAAAACACAGCGACTATTACAAGTGAAACTGATTATGCATTGAAAATTACTGATGGGTCTTCTTTAGCAGGACTTTTAATTGGAACAATGAATGCAACTCCAGCAAGTGTCATTCAATCTTTTGATGTAGGAACTGGATGGACAGGAGTACCTCTTTTGTTACAACCAAATGGTGGCAACGTCGGCATCGGGACGACAGGGCCGGGGTATTTGCTGGAGGTAAATGGGACGGGTAAATTTGGGGGGCAATTAACGCTTACTGACGATGTTGTAAATAATGCTGCGGATTCAACCCTTAGATTTTCAGGTAGTACGGTTTCCGGTTTTGGTGGATTTATTGACTTGCGAGGGCACTCACATGCAACCTTGCCTAGTTCAATAGCGATGTCTGCGGTTGGAGCAGAAGGTCTAGCAGTTACGGCTCCGAAATCAACATTCAGCGGCAACGTCGGTATCGGAACAACTGCACCAGCAGCAAACTTGGATGTTGCTTCACTAACAGGAGGAGCGCTTCGTTTAACGTCTAGTGATTTAGACATTCTTGCTGCAGATGAATCTTTAGGAAAAATAGAGTTCTATTCTTCTGATAATTCAATAAGCGCAGCTAAAGTTTATTCATCTATCGAAACCTTATCTAATGGCTTGTTTGATGGCACTGGTGCTCGTGGGGGAGATCTTGTATTCCGCACCGGTACATACACTACACCTAACGTAGAACACATGAGAATTTTGGCTGGAGGTAATGTTGGTATTGGGACGACAGCACCAGACTATAGATTCCAAGTAAAGTCTGGTGATGCATCCAACTGGATAGGTAGTACTTGGAACACATCTACTGGTTCTGGTTTTCTATCAAGAATTTCTGTAACTAATGCAACGATAGCTCTTGGTGCCTATAACGGTACGGAATATACGTTTTGGAATAAAGGAAATGGAGAAACGTATATGAGCGGTAACGTAGGCATCGGGACCACCACCCCAACAACCTTCAAACTAGAAGTAGCAGGCAACATTGGTCCTGAAGCAGACAACACCAGAGACCTTGGTTCTTCAGGAAGAAGATTCGCAAACCTCTATACCACAAATATTAATGCTACAAGCCTCACATCAAGTAGTCTTACTCCTACCAGAGTAGTCTTTGCAGGGACAGCAGGCTTGCTTGTTGATGATGCAGATTTAACCTTTGTTACTGATACATTAACAGCAACAAAGTTAGTAGCTCCAACATCTGTATCTACCCCATCATTAATAAGTACAGCAGCGCTTACTATTACACCAGCTGCTGGTTCTAACTTAAATGTCGCACTCTCAACGACTGGTGACTTTGCTGTTAATACTAATCAACTCTATGTAGATACAAGTGCTGCTAATGTTGGTATTGGTACAGCAACCCCAGCAGCTACAAATAAATTGCAGGTGAATCAAACTGGCACTGCTGATGGTTCAACAGGTGTAGCAGTCTCAACTTCGGGAGTAGTCACAGGCACAAACTACGGACTATATTCTTCAGTATCAGGGGCGAGCGTACGTAACTGGGGTCTCTACGTCAACGCAGGAGATGCATATGTTGCAGGTAACGTCGGTATTGGTTCAACAGCTCCTGCAGCAAGATTGCATATTGATGGAACTAACTCATTAATATATACAGAGCCTTCTTCTGACAACGGACAACTGAGCGGGTTGAAAATGCTTTCATCTCCTGGACTAGTTGTTAGCGGAATTACAACAAATTCATTAACAGGTGAAGTTGCTGTTGGTTCTTTGGACTCTGGTTACTTTACAGCCTTGTATGGTGGTGCAACAGAAAAAGTTAGAATAACAAGCACAGGTTTTGTGGGTATTGGTACAACCAATCCAGGAGCAAAGGTGGATGTTCAATTACCAACTACAGTTGCTGCCTTAACCGCAGCTGATGAAGGTTTGAGATTATCAACCTCGACTGTTTCTACTTCAAACATAACCCACACATCTTCACCTTTCATTAAACTATTTGGTGGTATTTGGAATGGAACCACAAACTCTTCTAGAGGGTTTACAGAACAGGTTACGGGTATAAGCGGGACAAACTATGGGTATAGATTAGCAATTGGTTCTACAGATGTTTCAGATGCATTATCGATTGTAGGACTTTCAGGAAATGTAGGTATTGGGACGACTAATCCGACAGAAAAGTTACATATTGGTGGGGCGTCTCCAAGATTATTACTTGGTGATTCTGGTAATGCTCGCATTTATACTTCTGGTACAAATATGGTTATGAATTCTGGTTCTACAGATTGGAGAATTAATAATTTTGCTAATGCCTCTGCTTTAGTTACGGTATTGGATGGTGGCAACGTCGGTATTGGTACCACCACCCCAACAACCTTCAAACTGGAAGTAGCAGGTTCCATTGGTCCTGAAGCAGACAACACCAGAGACCTTGGTTCTTCAGGAAGAAGATTTGCAAATGTCTATGGAACAACCATAAACTCCACCAATGTAAACATCTCTGCAATGACCCAAGGATCAATGCTCTTTGCAGGAGCATCAGGAGCAGTATCTCAAGACAATGCAAACCTCTTCTTTGATGACACCAACAACACAGTTGGTATCGGAACAACAAGAACCGGAGCAATCTCAGGAACAAACGCAAGATTACTGGTAAAGGGAAGTGGTGCAACATCAGCAACATCATCTTTTGAAGTCCAAGACTCTGCAGGAGCTTCCAAGTTCTTTGTCAGAGATGATGGAAACGTGGGGATCGGTAAAAACACACCTGGTGCTAAGCTTGATATTTATGAAACTCAAACTAACACTGGAACAGTTACTTCTTTCATAACCCAAGATTACAGCAATACAGATTCTGGAGCTGATTATAGCAAAGCTTTGGAAATTGATAAATATAAATATAATATCGCTGATGGTGTAACAGCGAATGGTTATCAAGTTGGAATTTCTCCGCAGGTTTTTGTTTCAGATACTAACTTTGCAGGTACAATAGCAGACCAGCGTGCTGTTTGGGCTAGAACAGGTATAAACGTCGCAGCAGTAGCAGGCGCTCGAACTATCACTAATGCCTACGGTGTGTATATAGAGGGAATTTCTACTGTTGGCACTATTACTAATCATTATGGTGTATATCAAACTGGTACTGGTACAAAAAATTATTTTGCTGGTAACGTTGGAATAGGAACAGCGAGCCCTGGATTTAAACTAGATGTTTCAGATACAGGAGATAATGCTATTCGCATGACGACGACTGGTGTAGCGAATGCTGCACGGTTAATTATGGCTAGCGGCAATAACACAACATCTGGAAGATATGCTTACGTTACAAGCCAATCTTTAGAGACTTCGCCCCAGGAGTGGCGTTATGGAATGTATGGCGATAAAAACTTTACCATACGAGATCAAACAGCGACAACCTCGCCATTCACGATTCTTTCAAGTAGTGGCAACGTCGGTATTGGAACAACGAGTCCTTTAAATGCTTTGGATGTAGTTGGGAATGTTGTCGTTGGAAGAGGTCTCGATAATCTATCAAGGTATATAGGCAAATCAAATGGTGCTGCTATCGGAGGCAGCAACAGCTCAAATTATATTGGTTTTCTTAGTTCAGCCACAGAGGATTATATCACATTCGGGACACATAAAAGTGGTGTAAACGCTGGTGAAAGAGTAAGAATTGATAGTTTGGGCAACGTCGGAATAGGGACGACGAGTCCAACTGCATTATTAAATGTGAATGGTGTTGTTCATTTAGGAACCGTTGGAGTTAACTCAGGCTATATAACAATGATGGCGGGGTCAAATATTTCCGCTCGAAGTTGGCGTATTCTCACAAGTGATTCTGCAGAAGGCGATTTCGGTATTCAACAATCTACCACACAGACAGGTTCTACCTTTGCCACCAAATTGACTATTTCAAACACCGGCAACGTTGGTATCGGAACAACTAGCCCAAGCCAACAATTACATGTTGTAGGAGCATCTATACTTTCTAATAACACTGTTCTTGATCCTGATTCTTACACCAACACTGTTGTAGCGGGTAACATTCAAGATGGTAGTGGCTGGGGTGTTATAGGAGTTGGTGGGAATATGGGAACTGGAGACAGCTGGGCAATAGGTCACAGTGGCGCTGCTTTACACATTGGTTTACAGAATGGTGCTGCTGTAAATACTATGCAAACATATATACAACTTGATCCGAACAGAAATACATATCTTAATCCAACCTCCGGTAATGTTGGTATTGGGACGATGGGACCTATAACTAAACTGCAAGTTTCAGACGGAACAGTAAATTCCGCTTCTGGAGCGCCCACCATATTGATTACTGCCCTTAACCAAGTCTTAACTTCCGAGAGTAGTATATTGGACGTGGAATCAACTTCCGCACAAGCTGCTGACTTAGGAGGCTCAATTAATTTAGGAGGAAGAACAGTAGACGCCTCCACTGCTTCTAACGCATTTGCTCAAATTGCCGGTAGAAAAGAAAATGGAACCTCAGCTAATTATTCGGGATACTTGCAGTTTGGAACAAGTGATTCTGTAAGTGACTTGCACGAGTGGATGAGGATTTCCAGTACGGGCAATGTTGGTATCGGCACCACTACTCCAGGTGAAAAATTAGAAGTAGCAGGACAAATTAAAACAACTGCAGCCAGTGGAGTTTCATACAAAGAAGGAAACTACCTTGTTCACTCAGATGAAGAAGAATACTCAATCGTTGATGATGCAACTGATTCTAATTACAAGCTCATGAAATCCTGGGTTGTTGATAAGACGGGATCTGCCAGAGTGACATGGACCGGATATATTCAAAGCGGCACATATTACTGGGCATGGAAAATAGCAAAAAATGGTGGAACTGTATTAAGCCATGTTAGTGGTGGTAATGCTGAGGGTGGGTTTGGTGGTAGTTTAGTTGCTGGTGAAGTTGGTGCTGTCCATGCATATCGTAAGTTTCAAGTAGATGTTACAGGTTTAACCCCTGGCGATACGCTTGAGCTTTGGATGGTATCTGCAACGAGCGGTGGTGTTCCAGTAGTAGGTAATGGACAATCTTTGTATGCTAAGGAATTTCGTGTTCAGTCAAATGCTCCGGCATATGGTAATGTTGTTGATGCAATTGTTCCAAACAATCAAATAGTGATTCGTGAATCGTCCAGCTCTGGTTCTGGTCCATCATTGACACTGCAGCGTTCTAAGGGATCTAGTTTAACAGCTCCAACAGCGGTTTTGAGTGGAGATGTTTTAGGTGCTGTTAACTTTCAGGGTTTGCAGGCAGCATTTGTGAATAACACAGCTGGAAGCTATGGTCCTTTTAACACATCTGCACGAATGCTTTCTCTGGCAACAGAAAACTTTAGTAGCACAGCTCATGGTTCTGCGTTGACCTTCTCTACTACAGCAAATACAACAACGACCCTTAGTGAACGAATGAGAATTGATCAGAATGGAAATGTAGGAATTGGGACAACGGGGCCGTCAGTTTCACTACATATCAAAAAAGACAATGCAGCTGCAGAGCTTCGTATAGATTCCGAGGGGACAGGAAATCACAAACAGATAGCATTTTATGAGGGCGCAACAGTAAAGGCAATAATGGGAGTAAATGGAGGCGCAAATTGGGGTCTGACGGGAAGCGCAGATGAAGCTTTCTTTATTACATCGCGTTCAGGTCAGGCTATTTATATTAGCGCAGACACGGCAGCCGTAGCAAGTGAGGGAATGACAATCTTAGAGAATGGGAACGTTGGAATTGGCACAACGAGTCCTGTAGTCAGATTAGCTAATACAGCTTCTAATATTATGGATGCCGCTGGTACTGGATTGGCGGGAGCAAGTAGTGCCATTGGTTGGGCAGCAACAAGCGCAGGTTATGTTTTGGGTGTTGATAATACAGTAGGTAACGGCATTTTAGTAAAAACAACAGCAGTAGATACGGGCTCTTATCTGGCCAAATTCGAAAGTGGAGGTGTAAATCGTCTGTCAGTCAGAGGCGACGGCAACGTCGGGATAGGGACGGCAGCACCAGCAACCAAACTTCATATATATGATACTGATTCAACCAGTGTGGGGGCTAGAGGCATAGCGCTTCAAAATGCGGGAACTACAGATTACATAAACATTTGGAATTATGCAGCTGATGTTTATGCAATTGAATCTGCCGACGGAACAACTTTCAGAAATCTATCACTTCAGCCTCACGGTGGTAACGTCGGTATTGGAGATACGACCCCCGATTACACATTAGATGTGGCTGGAACACTAGGAGTGGATAGCACAGCAACATTCAGTTCAGGAGTTTACTATTCGACATTGTATAATTCGCCGCAATATACAAAATCACTTGACCTTGGCGCTGAACAATGGATAAGGTTGGCAACTATAGACCCTGTTTCATACACGACCATTAGGGGAAATATTGGTTCTAACAATACAGAAGAAACATTTGAAATAAACATTCAAGCAACTTACGTTACTTCTTATAGCTTTATAGAGATTAGCAGACAGACATACAATGAAAGATTGAGAGAAGTAAGAGTTGAAGGTGCAAATGGAGCAAGCAGGGTGGTTTATTTAAAACTTAGAACTTCTGATTTTGCTCCAACGATTTATTGGCAGATGTTAAATACAAAAGGAACACCAACAATACATAACGATTTAACAACTCCTATAGGTGCAACGTATGCTACGCAAACGACAAATGGAAACTATGCTTCAACAACTACAAGCGCATTAGTATCTTCTGCAAAAGGATTTCAGGTGCCTGTTGGTGATGCTAGCTACCGTCCATTTTATTCAGCAGTGCCGAATTCAGCCGGAGCATATGGATCTTATTTCATTGCTGGAGGATCTTCGTGGACACCTCCAAGCGGAGAAGGATTATTGAATATAGATGTTAATGGTGCTTCTGCGCAAACTGCCTTAGATGTAATTAGTGGAGGTAATACTTGGTTGACTGTTACTGGTGGCAATGTTGGAATAAGCACAGCATCACCGCAGACAAAATTACACGTATATAATTCTACTGCAGCCTCTCCTGGTGTAGTTACTGAAGTTAGTCGCATGGAGGGATATTACAATGGAATAGGTACTGGTCCATTGATGAGATTTACAAATTATCATGCATCTGGAACAAATCCTAATTCTCTTGAATATAACCTCGCGGGTATTTCAGCATATGATTATGATTCTGCTTGGGGTGGAGCACTCGCATTTTTGACTGCACCATCAGGAACAAGCGGAGGCGCAAGCTTGCAGCAACGCATGACCATAATCCCTAGTGGCAACGTCGGTATTGGTATTACAAGCCCGTCCACTATTTTAGCTGTTAAATCAGGCATTATCACTGCTGGTGCGGATGCAACTGATAAAGCAGAACTTCGTGGTGGAACAGGGTTCGGCGCGTCGCTTCGACTATATGCTGGTGCGGGAACTGAAACGGTAAGACTTGATGCTGGTGGAGCAGGTGGAACAAATTGGATTACATCTGGCAATGTTGGTATAGGGACAGCTAGTCCATCTGGTCTTTTGCAGCTTGGCGCAGGAAGTTATGGAACAACACAAGTAAGCTATAAAGAGTTCCATGCTGGTGCTTTCGGAGTT
>Ga0209514_10002851_pt1 | contig 25873 bp, 25 predicted proteins | sample Subgrocontami58m_FD_187452 | JGI IMG/M metagenome (GOLD analysis project Ga0209514, IMG submission 187452) | Subsurface groundwater microbial communities from S. Glens Falls, New York, USA - GMW37 contaminated, 5.8 m (SPAdes) (version 3) | ecosystem: Environmental > Aquatic > Deep subsurface >...
CCCAGCTTTTATATAGATTTCCCTCTTTACCCCGATAGCCGCACCGATAAGGAAGATATTGATTATCTGGCTACCCAGATGAATGACTGCATCGAATGGATGGAAAAGATTACCCACAAGGAATATGACGACGAACAACTGGTGCGCGCCGCCAGAAATGAGTTCCGCACAACCTCGCTATGGGCTGAAATCTGCGCCCTTAATAAGGCTATTCCGGCTCCCCTGGACCAGAAAACCATTTACACACTTTACTTTCCTACCGTGGTCTCCCGTTACCAGGATGATACGGTGCATTTTTATGAGGAGTTACTAGCGGAGGTCAAGGATAGAGTAGCCAATAACATCGCAGCGCTGGCCACAGAACGCTGCCGGTTGTGGGATGATGGCATTCCGCCCTGGTATTTCCTCCGACTCTACAGATACCTGGAAAGCTACGGCGCTGTTGTCCTGGGTTCTATTTATACTTACACCCTCCACGGCGCCTGGGCAGACCAGACTGACGGCTCCTGGGGCCGTGCCAGGACGCCGGAGGAACGTGGCATGCCAATGAAGACCAGAGAGGATGCACTACGTGCGTTATCCCTGTGGTACCTGGAAAAACCCATCTACCAGGGAATGTGCTTGCCAGTATCGAAAAACAAGCAGCTTTTACGCATAATAAAGGAGTGGCACATAGACGGTACGATGATGCATCTTAACCGGGGGTGTGAGGGACTTGTCCTGGGGCAGATGGAAAACCGGCTGGCCTTGCTAAAAGAGCATAATCCAGTTACCATTTATGAGGGTAACTCTGCTGACAAGCGGGAGTTCGATGAAAGCCAGGTGATGGACCGGCTGGATGCTTTTATGGAAAGCCTGGGTATGAAGAAGCTGGACTCATAGTCAATTAAAGATAATTTTAGGAGAACAGGATGCTAGAACAGTTCCGTGAGATTTCCCAAAACCGGCATGAGTATGCTCTCGATTGGAAGAAGAGGACTGGCCGTAAAGTCTTCGGGTATATGTGCACATATTTACCTGAAGAGCTGGTTTACGCTGCCGGTGTTCTCCCCGTTCGGGTTTTGGGCAGCCATGAGCCACAGGATGTATCCGAGCGACACATCTATGCTATGTTTTGCCCTTTCTGCCGGGATGTGTTAGCACAGGGATTAAAAGGAAAGTATAACTATATAGATGGGCTGGTTATGGGTCATGCCTGTATGCACATAAAGCAGGCCTATGATAGCTGGGTAACCCACATCCCCACCGGCTACCAATATTATATGTTCATGCCTCAGATAGTCACGCACCCCAAGGCTAAGGCATATCTTACTGAGGAGTTGAAGAAATTCAAAGCCGACCTGGAGAAAGGTCTGGGCAAGACCATAACCGATAAGGACTTGGACCAATCGATAGAAGTATTTAATACAAACCGCCGCTTGCTGCGACAAATCTATGACCTCAGAAAGCAAGACCCTCCTCTGGTAACAGGGACGGAATGTATGGATATGGTGGTTTCCAGCCAGGTTATGGACAAGGCTGAGCATAACAAGCTATTGGAGCAGGCATTAGTAGAACTCAAAAACCGCAAACCGCCTAAATCGGGGAAGCGCCTGATGATAGTGGGCGGAGAATGCGATGACTCGGGGGTAGCTGCAATGGTGGAGAGCGTGAACGCAGTGGTAGTAGCCGACGACCTGTGTGTGGGTAGCCGTTACTTCTGGAACGAAGTCATCCCTGAAAAGGACCGTCTGGCTGCAATAGCTGCCCGCTATCTGGACAGGCCACCCTGCCCTCTAAAGGATGTCACCGCTCATCGTTATCGCCTTGACCACATCCTCAACATGGTGAAGGAGTTTAAAGCTGAAGGCGTGCTTCTGATAATGCAGAAGTTCTGCGATCCCCATGAGTTTGATATTCCCGTTATTGCCAGTTTCCTCAAGGAACACGGTATCCCCAGCTATTTCATGGAGCTGGATATAACCATCCCTGAAGGCCCGCTGCGCACCCGTACCGAGGCGTTTGTTGAAATGCTGGAATTGGAAACTGTCTAATTTTATAGTAAATATTAAAAATCTTCCTACTTCTATAGAAGTAGGTGATTAAGGGGGAGAAAGTAAATGGTTCAAGAAGCCAAAAAACTGTACAAGACCAAACCCCTGGAAAACTGGGGTTGGGCTAAAGAGCTAAGAAAAAAGTATTACGAGAGGGTTATGAAGGCCAAGGAGTTAGGCCTGGTGCTGAGCTCCGGTTCAGCCCATTCCCGCATACTGGGGGCCGGACTGGAAAATCATATCCATTTCGGCGGCGAGCCGTACGGGGCGTCACTCGCCCAGTTCCCTGAGCTGGCTACCGAATGCGTTGAAGCCACTGAGACGTTAGGTTTTGCCCGGGACATGTGCGCTTATATGCGTCTGTACTGGGGATCGGTTGCCCTGAACAAGTCGCCATGGGGCGAGTTCCCCAAACCCGAATTTGTTATCCAGAGTCAGATATGCGATAGCCACTCCAAGTGGCATCAGCATAGCTCTGAGATGCTGGGAGTCCCGTTTTATACTACCGAGGTACCCCAGTTCTACCCGGCGATGCGTCCCCCCGATAAATATCAAGTTGACTATGTCGCCGCCCAGTTCAGCGATATGGTTGAGTGGATTGAGAAAACCACCGGACGGAAATGGAACGACCAGCTTTTCGCCGATGCGCTGCTTCGCCTTAACCGCCTCCATGTGTTGTGGGCCAAAATATGCGAACTCAATCAGGCCATACCTGCGCCTTTAGATATAAAATCCATGTTCGCCTTGTACTGGCCGTCCACTTCGGGTGAAATCAACGAGGAGACCGAGAACTTCTATAAAGCACTGTTAGAGGAAGTCCAGGACAGGGTGAAGAACCAGATTGCCGCCGTCGCTAATGAGAGGGCAAGGGTGCTCCATGAGAACCAGCCACCGTGGTATGCCCTGTGGTTCTTCAGGGAGATGGAGAAGTATGGCTGCGTATGCATCGGCGGAGGTTACCTCTTCTTCCTGGGCGGTTCATGGGAACTGTACACTGATGAGAAAGGTAAACCTTCCATGAGGGTGGAGAAGCCGATAGAAGAGCGGCTGGGCAGGCCCAAGAACCGCGAGGATTGCATGCATATGCTGTCGGTGCTTCACTTCGGGCGCTACCGCATGATTACCTCCTCCGACGCCAAGCGTGCGGCGGCTGTCGCCATTGCCCGTGGTTGGAAGGTTGACGGCGCAATCCTGATGCAGAACCGGGGTTGCGAGGGTCTGAGCCTGGGTATTTCCGAGACACGGGTTGCTCTTATCAACGAAGGTTTCCCAACCATGGCCTACGAGGCCAACATGGCCGACCGCCGCGAGTGGGATGAGGCTCAGGTGAGAGATAGGCTTGAGGCTTTCATGGAGAGCCTGGGACTGAAAAGGCTGGAACCGTAAACGGGAAGTGAGAGGTGGGAGGTGCGAAGTGAGACCGCCCCAACGCTCCCAAACGCTTCTGAAATAAGTTAAAATAAACAGGATACAAGAGGTGGGACCGAAAATTCGGCCCCACCTCTTTTTGTTTTCCACTGTTTCTCAAAAGAAAACTATCGCTGCTGTAGGGGCAATTCATGAATTGCCCAAGAGACGGATATTGAGGGCAGGCGCGTATGGTGGGTGAAGCGAAGCGTAACCCACCACCCTGTTTGAACGCACGTGGTGGGTTTCGTCCCGATGAAATCGGGGCTGCACCCACTCTATAATATTGAGGCAAATTTGTTCTGTTTCCAGGCGTGTGCTATGCTGATAACAGCTTCCGACCGGGTATGGTCAAGTTCCATATTGGGGGTAAGCCCCACGCCCCTGACGGGGCACCACCCCAATAAACCGAGAGCCTTAGATAAACAATGAAAATGACGCCCCACAACCCGTCATTCCGAACTTGATTCGGAATCCAGGCGGGGTGGTGCGACTGGATTCCGGCGAAGGCCGGAATGACAAACTGCCTATTTTCGAGGTAGATTCATGGCTGAATCAAGCGACCAGAGATGGAAGACCGCTCCGCTGGACTGCTGGCAAAAATGCAAAGAGTTGCGGGTCAATCATTACAAAGATGTAGCTACTGCGCGTGAACGGGGCAGGCTGCTGATAAGCGGGGGGGCGGCTTCTTGCGAGACGCTTCCTGCAGGACTGGGTGACTACGTATTCTTCTGCGGCGAACCCTATGGCGCCAGCGTAAGCTATGATACCCCCTTTGGCATGGCCTGTGTTGAAGCTACCGAAGCCCACGGTTTTGCCCGCGACCTCTGTGCTTATATGCGTAACTACTGGGGTTCCATGTTTCTGGACAAATATCTTTACGGAGGCCCCTTCCCTAAACCGCATTTCTTTCTCACCTCCCATGAGTGCGACAGCCATGCCAAGTGGTACCAGGTGGCGGCTGAGCACCTGGGTGTACCTTACTTTGCTCTCGATTGGCCTCTGGCTGGCTATGGAGAGAAACGGGAAACAAGAATCGAATATCTGGCGGCCCAGATGCTGGATGCCATTGACTGGATGGAGAAGGTCACAGGCAGGAAATACGACGACGAAAAGTTCGTTGAAGCCCTGGACTATGAGTGTGAAGGGCTGAGCGACTTCGCCCGGGTCCTGATTCTTAATCAGTCTATCCCCGCTCCCCTGGATATGAAGGCCCTTCTCACCCTGTATGCTCCATCGGCCATCACCAAGCACACCCGGGAAACCCGGGATTTTTACAGGATGCTACGGGAAGAGGTCCAGTACCGGGTGGACAATGGCATCGCCGCAGTGGCTACAGAAAGGTTCCGGGTAATACATGACAATGTGCCCCCCTGGTTCTTCCTGAGTCTCTTGCGCATTCTGGAGCAATATGGTGTGGCGTGTGTCTCTTCATTCTATCTCTTTGCCTTCGCCGGCTTCGTTGAGGACCAGGACGGGAACTGTATTCCCGCGCCAACTCATAAAAGCCTGGGCCTACGCTTCAAATGCAGGGAGGATGTGGTGCGCTTCTACGCTCAGTGGCTCATAGACAGGCCTGGTTTCGATATGTACTCGTGGGCCGGGCGCAAGACCGCTCACCTGCTGAAACAGATGGAGCAATGGCACGCCGGAGCTATGATAATGCATCTGAACCGGGGCTGCGAGGGTCTCGGCCAGTACCAACTGGAATTGCAGTCTACCATGCTGGCAGCCGGGATACCGGCGCTGGCTTACGAAGGCAATATGGCAGACAAGAGGGAACTGGATGAGCGTCAGGTGGTGGACCGTGTGGAGGCTTTCATGGAAAGCCTGGGGCTTAAGAAACTGGAAAGCTAAGTTGAGAGCCGAGAAAGTAGGGACACGATGCATCGTGCCCCTACTTTTATTTCTACCCCACCCTGAGATTCTTCACTACGTTCAGAATGACAGGTAAAGGGGACTCTTACCATACAATAATAAAAAGTCGATGACCATTATCGTGACCCCTACTCGATTCGTTCTATAAACCCCTCTATCCGTTCCTTCAGCGCATACTCGGTGACAAAGGAGGGGTCGTTGGTATCCACATCCAGCACCAGGCAGGGGATACCCTCTATTTGAAGACCATCTTTGATGGCGCGGATGGCGGCATTGGCCTGGCGGCAGCCGGTATGCGCCCAGAAAATAACCCCATCCACGCCATAGGTTTTAACATCCTCCCTCACTGCATCCACCCATAGCTCCACCGGACTGTATGTCAGATAGGCCACCGGTTCTGCCAGAGAACGCTGGGCCAGGGTATGTAGAGGCCGGGAGAAGTCCCAATCTATCTTGCCGAAGTGGTGGAAATTGGTCTCGCTTACAACATAGGCGCTGTGCTCCTTTTCCATCCAGTCCAGCAGCTTCCAGAGATGGTTAGGGGTAAGGAAAAGCGATAGAAAACGGAGGCGTTCCCTGGGGTTTTTATCCCGGCTAATACGCCTTTTTAACTCGTCTCTCACTATCTCCATGAACTGGACCGCCTCCGGCCTGCCTGCCCAGTACCAACGCACCAGGAAAAGCTGAAGCCCCAGGCGGCTATTTGCCGGGTAGGGTATAGCCGCCCGAAGCTGGCATATCTCCTGGTTCAAGTCCAGCGCCTGTTTTGATAGCCGAAGCACCTCCTGAAGGCGCTCCTGTCGCAACGGCCTGCCCGATACCTTTCCTAAAAACCGGAACAGATCCTCCAGTTCACCCTCAAGGTAATCAGTCCCTTTTTCATCAAAGATGTAAGGGCTGTCAAAATAGAAGCCCGGTGCATTATATAGGTGGGTTAGTAGCTCGCTGCTTTTGGCGTTATTATCGCAGGACTCGTTGCTCCAGACGACCGCATCTACAGGTGGCGCCCAACGCTGCAAAAAGACCGCCGCCGCCAGGCGGTGCACCGAGCATACTTCCGGGGGCAGTCCAAATGACTTGGCAGCGCCCAGCAATGACTCCTGTTCCCGGAGCATGGCGGCTATAGTGCAGGAGACCATGCTGATATGAAAGGGCACCATGTCCATGGCGTAAACCATTTCACACTGGACATCATCGCTCTGGGTGACTACTAACTGGCCCCGTTCGCGGGCTTTGAGCAGGTTCTCAAAATATCTATAGAGCAATTCATAATACAGACCATCCCAGGCATTAACCGGGTTTTTAGAGCGGTAGTTAGCGATGCCCTCCAACCCCTTAAGTACCTGCTCTATCGGGCTAATCTTGTCTATGTTCAGAGACACTCAGGCGCTACTCCTTTTTGATATGGAGATATTGTAATGGGAAAAAGGGATATTGGCAAATTAAAGAAGCAGTAAAAATCCAATTGCACAGGCTTCGTAAGTATGTTATAGTTTGCTAAATTTTAGAGAGAGATTTTTAATTCAGGAGGTAAGTAATTGGTAGAACGAGTAATCGAACGGAGCCGTGAACCGGAGCCGGAGGAAACTACTTCGGCTTATACCTTCCAATGGTTCAGGGACAGGGAGACACAACTGCGGGAAGGCACCGTAGTAATCAGAGGCAAAGATATAAGATGGGAGCAAAACCGCCAGTCAGTCATCAAACCCTATCTAAACCCGGCCAACTGGTCTAAATGGGGTTCACCCGAATGGATGATGTTCTGCAATCACATAAAGAAACAATCGGGAAAACATGTGCACCAGGGAGGGCTTGGTATCTTTGTCCTGCAGGGCAAGGGATATACGGTGGTGGATGGCGAGAGGTTCGACTGGGTAAAAGATGATCTCATTATATTGCCTGTCAGGCCGGGAGGTTGCGAGCACCAGCACTTTAACCTGGACCCGGATATCCCGGCGGTATGGCTGGCCATTACCTTCGTCCCCTTCCGCATGGCCTGCGGCAACGAGGCCCGGCAAAAAGAGTTCTCCCCTACCTTCGATGGAGTGGAGAAGTTTGTGGCTGAGCCGACACAACATGTGACGTGAAAGTCCGGGTAAACGGAGGAGTAAGACAAGATGACTACGCAAAAATTCATCCGGGTAGCTTTTATGGTAATTGCAATGCTGATGGCAACCTCGTGTGCGCAATCGCCTGCACCTGCTCCCGCGCCAGCTACGTCTGTACCGCCGGCCATAGCCCCGGCTCCGGTAACAAAATCCGCTTCTGCCGAAGATGAAAACTGGGCTAAAACAGTAGCTGCTGCAAAGAAAGAAGGGGCCATAACCATCTATTCAACGGGATTTGTCGCTGATGTTGGCAGACACATCTCAACCGAATTCCAAAAAGAATTTGGTATCCGCGTGGACATACTGGCAGGCAACGGTAGCGTCCTGCTGCAGAAAATACTGGTAGAACAGAGTATGAAAGCGCAAATCGGAGACGTGTTCAACATTGGTGGTGCGGGGAGCACCAGCGATCTGATTATACGCGGAGGCGCAGAAAAGATTGCCGATGTTCTACCGGTTTTGCGCGACAAGAGCGTATTCAAGGTGGACCCGGTATATTCACCGGGTGGAGAGGGTATTGTGTGGGTTCTCGCTTATTCCGGCGTGAACGTCAATACCAATCTCGTAAAGCCGGAAGACGAGCCAAAGTCGTACATGGACTTGCTCAACCCGCGATGGAAAGGCAAGATTGTTAGCGCTGACCCTGCTACTACAGGCGGGTCCACGTCGTTCTATTATATTCTACGGTTTCATAAGGTACTTGACCTGGATTATTACCGGCAACTGGTTAAACAAGACATGGCGATATGGAAAGGCAATCCCAGGGAGGGAGTAATGATGGTGGCCAGGGGCGAGTACTTTATGGAAATAGGTAACTCAACCGATACGGTAGGGCCGATTATGGGCGCCGGAGCACCTTTAAAGACCTTATCTTTGAAGGAAGGTGTTGGCGGTTACCTGGGCAATATAGTAATCCCCAAAGGCGCACCCCACCCTAACGCAGCCCGTGTATTCGTAAACTGGCTGCTTTCAGCACGGGGGCAGGAGACCTACGCCAAAATTGCCAACTCTACTCCGGTGCGAAAGGATGTACCCGACTACATCCACCCGCGAGCACAGTTGGACAATCCTAAAGTAATCCCGCAAACGTGGGAGATGCAGGAGTGGGCTATCAAAGACATGGCTGCAAAGACCATGGAGCAGATTTTTGGAAGGTAGTTTGATAGGAATCCGCCATTCTCCTCCCCCCTTTGGGAGAAAGAGATATAGTTAGTTCCGATATATGTCCAGAGACATCAGGATAGTCTCTCTTATCGAGGGAAATGTAATAATTACATATCTCTGACCTATGTAATTTTAGCACTACACCAGGTAAAGCTTCAGGAGGACACCGCAATGGCAAAGGTAGAAATGCCCCGGGAGATAATCGAACGCATCAAGCGACTGTATGGCTATACGGATGAGCAGATTGCAGCTTTCTCCCCGAAGCAGCGCAAGGCCCGCCTGATGGAACTCGAAGGCATGAAGTACAAGCTGATTGCCGAGGTAGTCACAGCAGAGAATTGCGCCTGTCAACATAAGAAGGGCGAGAGATATGTCTTCCTGGACGGCGGAGCTTTGTTGCCTTCGGAATCCACGGTGCGCATAATATGCGCCTGGGCGATAGCGCCGATGACGCCCTTTTTCTATCTCTTCTATGATCGGCTTAGCGAGGGACTCGACCCGAATGAAACTATCTTCGAATATGTCAAATGTCCCGATACCGGGGCCGCCTGCGGTGGCTGGGGGCAGGTCATGTTCAAGCTTCATTGGGAAAAGGCACAGGGGTGAACACCCGCATAGTGAATATTTAATAAATGGCGGCAAGGGTTTCAGAAAGGGTACCGGATAATCCAATGGTTTACAAAAGATATGAGACAAGGCCGTTGGAGTGCTGGCGAAAGGCCAAGGAGTTGATTGCCGGTTATTACCGTGAGGTAGCCACAGCCAGAGAGGATGGAAAACTCCTGGTAAGCGGCGGCTCCAGCTCTATGCTGGTTCTACCAGCGGGATTGGGTGATTATGTTTTCTGGGGCGCCGAGCCTTACGGCGCTGTTATCGCCAGCAATCCTGAGTTTAGCCTCCAGTGCGCTGAGGCAGCGGAGTCGGTTGGTTTCGCCCGGGACCTGTGCTCCTATATGCGGAACTACTGGGGATCCATGATTCTTAACCGCTATTACTTTGGGGGGCAATTCCCCAGACCGGATTTCTGCTATACAGTGAATTTCTGCGACTCCCACGCTAAGTGGTTTCAATGGGTGTCGGAGTATCTGGGGGTTCCCTTTTTCGGGGTGGACTTCCCTTTAATTCCCATAGAATACGGTAGAAAGCAGCAAAGAGTAGATTACCTGGTGGGCCAGCTTTACGACGCCATAGAGTGGATGGAAAAGGTCACAGGGAAGAAATACAATGATGAAGCTCTGATCGAGGCCGTACAAAACGAGTGTGAAGCCCTGTCTATAATGGGGGAGATAGCGCTCCTGCAACAGGCCATCCCGGCGCCTCTCAGCCAGAAATCTATGTTCTCCATTTTTATTATCCCCCATCTCATAGGCCACCGCAGAGAGGGCGTAGAGTTTTGCCACCAGGTAAGAGATGAGCTAAAGTACCGTGTGGCTAATAAGTTCGCTGCACTGCCTACGGAGCGGTGCCGGCTTATGGATGATGCCCAGCCACCGTGGTACCTGCTTCACCTGTACAGGCATTTGGAGCAATACGGCGCAGTAGTCATTGGCTCTCACTACAGCTTTTTCCTTGGGGGTAACCTTGTACAGGATGATAATGGTACCTTCGTGGCGCCCAGAACTCTGGAGGAGCGGGGCTTAAGGCTAAATAACAGGGATGATGCGCTGAAGGCAATGGCCGAGTTCTACCTGGAAAAGCCCATTATGCCTTGTTTCACCAGCACTGAATATAAAAGCCAGATGATGCTCGGCATGGCAAAACAATGGCATGTAGATGGGATTATCCTTCATTTGAACAGGGGTTGTGAGGGAGTTACGCAGGGAGTGCTGGAAAACCGGCTCTTCCTGTTAGATGTGGGGATACCGGTGATGACCTATGAGGGTAATATGGGGGATAAAAGGGAGTGTAACGAGGCCGAAGTTTTAGACAGGTTTGAGTCGTTTATGGAAAGCCTGGGACTAAGCCGGCTTGAGGATTGAGGGATGGACGATTCCTGCATCCCTGTTGCTCTGCATTGAGCGAGCTTTTGTCATCCTGCTACGACCCCCCCACCTAAAATATAAGCGTGCTCCAGGTCCGGGAAGTTTGTGTTGTTTTTGAACGAGAGCGTTGGAGCAATATACCGGGTGGGCCAGTGCGGAGCTTACTATCCAACAAGGAATAGCTTTAAGCATTTTGTAAGGACTCTAATATGACCAATGTGTCATTACGCGGTTGGTTCCATCTGGCTTTCCTGGTCTCTGTAGTACATACGGAAAATCACAGTTGAAATGTTTCGCGGACCAGTGAGATGAAAAACATTGTATTTTACACAATTGCAGGTGGCGTAATTGGTTTAGTAGCCCAATTTGCCGGAGCAAGTCTTTCTGTGACGCTGCTCTTATCTTTGGTAGGTCCTCCCGTCCTGCTTTTGGTCATTGCAATCCTCCGCAATAAGGGAATACTCTGACGCAATCGTTTTGGTAGCTGGTTGGTTCTATTTGGTCCTGACCACCCCTAGACTTTTTAAACCGTAAACCGCTCCACAGCCTTATCGTCCAGCTCCAGGCCCAGTCCGGGTTTTTGAGACACCAGCATCATCCCGTCTTTGACCTGGGGCGGCTCCTTGAACATTGGGAATGCCCATGTCATATACTCCACAATCAAAGAGTTGCGAAGCGCCGATACCAGGTGGCAGCCTATCTCGGGGAATACATGGGGGGCGATGGCCACTTCCCTCGCCTCGGCCAGGGTGGCTAACTTCCTATAACCCGTGATGCCGCCAACCCTCTGAATATCCACAAGTACTATATCCACCGCCTTTGTTTCAATCAGGCGCATTAAACCCCGCGGTGAGTACACCCACTCCCCGGCGGCTATTGCCATATCGAGTGCTCCGGCCACCTGAGCGCTGCCCTCCAGGTCTGTAGCCGAAACGGGGTCCTCCATCCAGTAAATGTTATACTCTTCCAGCATACGGCCGATGCGGATAGCCTGAGGCGGCTTCCAGCTCTGCACGGCATCTAACATCAAATTTACTCCATCGCCTATTGTCTGACGTATTGCCTTGACCCTTTCCACGTCTTTTTTTAGACTCGGGTCATGGCCGATGTGGAGTTTGATCGATTTGATCCCTTGTGACAGAAAGGTTTCTGCCTGGCGGCAAAGCTTATCGACAGGCAGGTCGGGCCACAGGCCGTCGCTTGAGTATAAGGGCACGGCAGTCCTGTCGCCGCCTAATAGCTTACAGAGCGGTTGCCCTGTTATTTTGCCTAATAGGTCCCAGACCGCAATATCTATCGCCGATATGCAATCCACCACCAATCCCTCTGTTCCTAAGAAGGTTGTGTAACGGCGCAGCTTCTGCCATATCTTCTCGGTGCAGAAAGGGTCTTCACCGACTACTAACGGTAGCAGTTCGTCTATCATAGCTTTGAACACATTTATCCGGCTGCCATTCAAAGCCAGGGCATAGCCAAAGCCGTGGTGCCCTTCATTGGAATACATCTGGACCAGGACATAGGAAACAGATTTGGCCTGAAACCCGCCGGGGGTGCTGAACCCCCACTGCAGGGGAATGGAGACTATTCTAGTAGAGAACGTACTTATTTGCATCTTATAACCTTTCTTAACTATTAAATACTAAATCCGAAGCACTAAATCCTAAACAATATCAAAATAACAATTACCCAAAGCACAGCCTTCGTTTCTTTGACTTTGGAGTTTGGTCATTTGAATTTGTTTAGTATTTGGAATTTAGGATTTGGGATTTTCAGTGAGCGCTTGGCGAAACCGTTTTATAAACTCCAGGTCTCTGGCTCTTATCTTCCAGCCGAACTCTTTACCTGCGGCATGGTCATTGCTCGGCTCCACGTCAACTACCACAAAGACGGGGCCTTTTACCTTAAGGAGTGTGGGGAACTCCCGCTGACAACCGGGCAAATCGTTAAAACTATAGACCTTAGAAATCCCCGCTGACCTGGCAAAGCCGGCAAAATCCAGTTTATCGGCGTTAGGCAGCAACTGGCCGCCGCTGGTCTCATAAATGCGGTTCTGCAGCAAAACCTGAATGAAGTTTGGCGGCGAGACTGTAGCTATGGTCACCAGGGATGCCAGGTTCATCAGGAGGGAGCCATCTCCCTCCAGAACAATGATACGTTTATCGGGCTGGGCCATAGCCAGCCCCAGGCCAAAGGTGGATGTCTCCCCCATGGTGCGTACTGAGGGTAAGTTTAAAGGACTGGGAGAGTATGCCTCCCATGTAATGCTGGCTTGCCAGGCAGTCAATACGATTTCGTCCTTCCTCAGGCCGGCCAGAAATTTCAAAAACTCATCACGTTTTATAGCCATTATTATGCTCCATATCGAAAACCCCTGGCCCCCTTTACGTAAAGGGGGTGCTCCGATATATCGGAGCGGGAGATTTCTTATTTTATCCATGATATTGGACGTTCTTTACCAGTACAGGGCTACAGCAATTGGCTGATTGCTATTGGCTGTCTTATCCAGTGCTTCACGTATCTTGACCAGTTCCTCTGTTGACCTGACCTCAAGGCACGGCAAATCTATTGCCCGCGCGATAGCTGCGGCGTAGCGGCCCATCTCGGGGTCCTGAGCCGCACGGGCCGGTGGAATTTCCTCGTCGCTTATCAGTATCAGGAAAGAGGCTTGAAGCCGGCGGGCGGTGCCAATGAAACTATCCAGCGAGTTATAGAACCCTTTGTAAGAGCCCAGCCAGGCCGCCTTCTTACCGCCGTAAGTCAGCCCGGCGCAAATAGCCATACCTTCTGACTCGCGGGTCACCTGGATAATTCGAATTGCGGAAGATTCGGCAACATTTCTCAAAAATAGCTCGTAGGGAGTTTCCGGTAGGGTAACCAGGTACTCGATTCCAGCGTCCTCGAGAGTTTTCTGCAAAACTTGTATCGAGATTTTCTTATTTGTGGGTGGTGCGTGGTTTGGCAAATCCACGAAACGCATACCTGTCTCCTTATCTTTGGTTACTGTAACTGAATGGCCTGAGCGTCCGTCATTATAACGCAAAGCCGGGTGTTTTAAAAGACCACTTGTGTTGCCCAAAATCCATCACCCATTGAATCTTGCTAAAGGAGCAGTTCATTCACCAATTTGGTGAAACATTCCTATTAGGGAGACGACAATAAACCTCTCCCTTTGTCAAAGGGAGACTGAGAGGGATTTTCCCCGGCGTTGATGTGACAGGTAAATCCCCCTTCTATCCCCCTTTGCGAAAGGGAGTGAAATTGGGCAAAGCCACTTTCGTAGTCACACAGAAGCTATCCTTGACTTGTTTTGATGTCAGGGTTTGATGGTGGATTTAGGTTGCCCATAATGTGTGGTTTGTACCCAGAGATGTCAGATGTGCCACTTCCTCCTTGACGAAACAAGAACAAAAGTTCTATTATTAGGCCATGTCAAAACGAAAAAGCTTTAATCCCAAGAAAGTTCTACGGCCTACCAGTCCCACCGGTAAAACTCTATCTGAACCGGGAGGATTCTACGCCGATGCCTTATCCAGCGGTGAAAAGGAGCGCCTGCCGGAGGCCCGGCAACTTGAGGGCCTGGATGAAGAGATCGCTTTGCTGCGGGTGAAGCTGAACCAGTTGGTGGCCGAGCACCCCGACGATATGGATGGTCTTGTCAAAGCGGTCCGCTTGCTGTTGCAGGCAGTAGCCACCAAGTACCGACTGTCTCCTCAGGCAAAGAATGATCTGTATGAGAGTTTCGCCGGTGTTATTAAAGGAATCGGCGGGATGATGTTACCGGAGGCATTCTGGTTGGACAAAGAGGAGTAAGCAGGCGTTATGGTTGCAAACGGAAAAGCCGGGGGCGCTGAAAAACTGGCAGGCGCCTTGCGCAAGTTTATCCCGGTTAAGAACTCGAACCCGGCCAGGGTTGACCTGACGCCCGGCTGCGCCTTCGGGGTGGTGGTGGATGAACGTCTGAAGGAGATGGAACGACAGTTGGGCGAGGTCAAAGACAGGCTAAACGGTCTTATTTATCTTGTTATTGGGGCGGTGGTGGTAGAGGTGGTATTGAGGTTAATGAAATGAAGGAAGGACGAAAACCCCCTATCCCCCTTTACGTAAAGGAGGATAGGATCCGTCCCCCCTCTGCCAGCGGAGAGGGGGCCAGGGGGTGAGGTTGACTTATGCCCATATTACATAAACTCCGTCGCTATCAGGTGGCAATCGGCTCGGCTATCCTGGATAGTATCCTGTACCACAAGGGACTTACCTTCTCTGTGGAGATAGCCCGGCAGGGTGGCAAGAACGAGCTTTCAGCCCAGCTTGAAGTTTTGCTGCTTACCCTGTTCATATATAAGGGCGGCAATGCCATCAAAGGTGCTCCCACCTTCAAACCCCAGACTATAATCAGTATGCAGCGTTTAAAGGAACGATTGAACGACGCCGGATATGGCGGATTCTGGACCTCCGAACACGGCTATATCATCCGTCTGGGTCGGGCCAGACAGCTTTTCCTCAGCGCTGACCGCTCCAGCCACATAGTCGGGGCTACAGCCCATATCCTGCTGGAGATTGATGAGGCCCAGGATGTGGATAAAGACAAATTCGCCAAGGAGTTCAAACCTATGGGCGCAGCCACCAATGTAACTACTGTCCTCTACGGCACGCCCTGGGACGACTCCAGCTTGTTGGAACAGGTAAAACAGGCCAACCTGGAACTGGAACGGCGGGATCGTATTCGCCGTCACTTCTCGTACGACTGGCAGGAGGTAGCCAAATATAATCCTGATTACCTGGCCTATGTGGAGGGTGAAAGGCAGCGCCTGGGAGAGAACCATCCTTTATTTCTGACCCAGTACTGCCTCAAGCCACTGACCGGGGGTGGCGGCTTCCTCAGCCCTGGACAGCGGGCGCAGATGCAGGGTATCCATGCCCGGCAGCGCCGTCCCCCCGAAAGGGCACGGCCCCGATGGATCGGGGTGCAAGGGTGGGAGGATGCACATGCCGTGCCCCTACATGGCAAGGCCACCTTCGTGGCTGGCATAGACATCGCCGGGCAAGCAGAAGAAGCGGAGGATGCCGCCCTGCGTTCTCTCAAGCCACGCCAGGACTCAACTGTGGTTACCATCGGCCTACTGGACTATTCTATCTGCGATTCAATGATAAAGCAGCCCCGATTACTCGTCGTTGAGCACTACTGGTGGACGGGCAAGCCCCATGCCAGCCTTTACCCACAACTGCTGGATGTCCTGAAAAATATCTGGGGGTGCTCCAGGGTAGTAGTGGACAGCACGGGGATGGGGCAAGGGGTAACCAGCTTCCTGGAGAGCGCTCTGGGCAAAAACACCGTGGTAGCCTTCCAATTCACCCAGTCCAGCAAATCTAAACTCGGCTTCGGCCTGCTGGCGGCCGTCAACGCCGGCCGGGTGAAGATATACGCCGGCGATAGCTCGCCTGAATACCAGGAGTTCTGGCTGGAGATGGAGCGGGCCAGGAGCTTCTACCGTCCCAACCAGACGATGAATTTTTTTGTTGACCCCACAGAAGGGCACGATGACTTTTTAATGAGCCTGGCGTTGGCTGTAGAGGCCACCGAAGGATACGAACCGAGGAAGGCCAGAGGACATATGAGAGAGGAGAACAATATGAACTAGAAAATCTTAAGCACTAAGCACGAAATCCTAAACAAATCCAAATGACTCAAATCCAAATTTGCCTTATGGAGTGCAACACGAGCGTGAGTTGTGTTTTAGGTCATTAGAATTTTGATATTGTTTAGGGTTTCGGATTTAGGATTACAAATTTAATCTGTGAGGGGAACGAGATGGATAAGAATGTATGTGATGATTTGCCCCCTGAGTTTTGTCAGTATAGAGATGAAGGTTGTGACGTGGAGCCTTCCTGCCTGGCCTGTCAACTGCCCCGGTGCATTCACGATGAGCCATCTCAAAGCCGCAGGCTTAAACACCGGCAGCGGGATAACGAGATAAGACGGGCCTACCGGCAAGGGTCTCCTATCCCCGGACTGATCCAGCGTTTCCACATCAGCCGTAGAACGGTATATAGAATATTGCAGAGGAGTAAAGAATGATTCAAATGACACTGCCCCAGCAGTTGGCCCGGCGCGACCTGTCCCGGCACCGCGCCTATCAGGAGAACCTCGATTTTTATGAAGGCGTCCAATGGCTCGGCAATGCACGCCGCCGGGAGCGCCGACTCACTTTCAACTATTCTAAAACATTCATAGATAAAATGACCTCCTACCTGATGAGCAGCGTCAGCTTCTCGGTGGAACCGGTTGGGGATTCAGCAGACGCTACAGAGAGGGCTCGCCATGCCGGGGATGTCCTGCGCCAGGTCTACGAAGCTAACAACCTGGAGCAACTGGACTTCGATACCGAGATCGATACCGCCGTCCTGGGCGATGGCTGCTTCAAAGTCATCTGGGATAGTGCCAAAGGACAGGTAAGGGTATCGTCGCCCGATGTGAAGGGGCTATATACATGGTGGCAGGGCGATGATATAACCCGTGTATGGAAGGTAGCCAGCCGCTATCAGCTTTCGCCCGAGGAGGCTAATCTCCTCTATGGCTTCAAACCAGCAATGAATAGTCAGCGTCCGGTCATGGTTACCGAGGTGTGGACGGATAGCGAAATAGAGATATGGCTCGATGATACGCGCTGGCGGAAGCAGGGCAATCCTTACAGCTTTATCCCTTTCATAATCTTCCCCAATCTGAGGGAACCGAAGCAGTTCTGGGGCATCAGTGATGTCCCGGCCATTCGGGAGCCGGCCAGGGAGCTGAACCGCGCCCTTTCCCAGCTATCCATGATCCTGGAGCTATCCGGGAACCCGATAGCGGTGCTGGAGAACGTGGAGGATGCCCAGGACATAGCGGTGCAGCCGGGCGCTGTGTGGGAGATACCTGAACGGGCAAGAGCATACCTGCTGGACTTGCTCCAGGGCGGCGGAGTGAAGCTCCATACCGACTACATAGACCTGCTCTATCGCGCCCTGCACGACCTGGCGGAGGCGCCTCGCACTGCTTTCGGCGATAACCGTCAGGGGCTATCGGGCGTGGCCCTGGAGATGGAGCTGCACCCCTTGTTACAGAAGGTAAGGCGCAAGCGGCTCATAAGTTAAGGCGTTTACCGCCGGCGCGCTGAGATGATACTGAAGCTGATGGAACAGCATACCGGCCAGAGCTATCTGCCCTGCCATATCAAGATAATCTGGGGGCCGGTGCTGCCGCAGGACCGCAGCCGGCTGGTGCAGGATGAGAAAACACTCGTAGAAGCCGGCATACACAGCCATCAGAGGGCGATGGCGGAGCTGGGTGTGGAGGACGCGGAACGGGAGTGGGAGCGGTGGCTGGGAGAGGAGAAACTCAAAGGGACCATTGATAAACAACGAACAACCCTGTAGAATTGTTCCCATTAGTCGATAGCATAGTAAGTCTAATTCGGTTTATCGCTTTTTCATTAGCAAACACGCAAATAACCTAAACAGATTCAATTTATCCATGCATAATTCAAACTCAATACAAGTGTTTTTGTATCGATAGGAGGATTAGGATGTGCACAAGTAAGTACGAACACACAGAAAAGCTCCTGATTTTTCTCCATGAAGGATTCCTAAGGTACCATAACCACAAGGAAAACATGGCTTGGGCTGGAACCGCTGCGTTCGTGGCCGCTTTTGGCGCAGCGCTTATTTCCAAAGACTGGCCCCCAGCCTGGGTTTCTCAGGATTTGTTCTGGCAACGCATAGCTACCTCAATAGGTATCACTATCATAGCTGTTCTTGCTGGTATATTCGTGAAATGGCAATTGAGAAATCGTCGCTGGGCTTCCATTCGTGTCGACGCCATAGAATATTTACTGTTCACTTGGCTTGGAAACCCTCCTAGAGACGAAGACCTAAAAGGATATGAAGCCCCGAAGGATTCTCCAAAAGGACTTTGCAGGACACAAAAGGTTTTTAAGTTCGTTAAGGACAGCTTCTGGCCAAGCAAAAAGATATATACGAAAGAATCTTCATTGACTGGTGCTCCCTTGGAGACATATCCCCAACCGCTTATAGATACGTGGATCGACTATGAAAAACATGGCAGAGGAGCACCTATCTCACATGAGCGACTTATTACGGTCACAATGTGGGTTTTTTACGTTGCCGTCCTAGTACGCACGATTATAAACTAGATTAATGCTTCCATATTAATGTAGCAATACGAGCAACCGGTAATATCTCGTTGGCGCTATGGATTCTAATCCATATCTTTAAGTTAGAATGATTGTACTGGTATTATTGAAACGATAATCTAGGTATTGGAAAGTCATATGGAGCCGATAATGCCAAATGAATTTACCATAAATTTTTTACCAGACAACAGACTCAGGGTTATAAGCCCGATTTCTGTGAAAACTATGGTGGAAGACTTCCAAATCATAGCTGAAGCAACTGACTTCAATGAGTTTGGCTTTGGTAAGAACCTTTCAGAAGCACTTGCAGACCTTCAGCGAGCCATCGTTGAACTATACTTCACTCTGGAAAAAGAACATGAGCGTTTAAGTAGTGATCTGGAAAACGTTTGGAAGGCATTGCAGGAAAAGATTGTCAGAAGGATATGACGTTAAAGGCCCACGAGTTTGACCGCATAGTTAACAAAATTGGACTGCAAATACGAGACGGTCGTGACTTGTTCGCATGGTTTGAACATGAAGGGAAAATAGTTACGTGCACACGACGGTCAAAAGGCTCAGGCGATCTACCCATGCAGCACAGTATCAGACAACAGCTTAAGTTGAATGAACGACAACTTTCAGAACTTATCTACTGTAGTTTCGGACGGGAGAACTATATTGGAATCCTCCGGGCTCAGGGGTTACTATCGGTACTTATTATTACCACAACTATATTGGGGTAACCCTCTCACTTCTCCTTGTACTCCGGCGCATCCTCAAGTTGCTCGAAGCCGGCGGCAAGGTCAACGCCCATAATGTCATACCAGTTGGGTTCGGCGACTGCCAGCTTAGCCGGCTTTGACGGGTCGGCGTTGAAGTGCTGCACCACGCAGCCGCCGGCGTTGATGGGCAGGATTATCATATCCTCCGGCCCCCAGTCGTACTTGACTCCGTCCACAACGCTGTATCCCTTGCCCTCTATCACAAAATGGACGCGGTTCCCCTGGTGCTTCTGCTTGCCTGACCGGCTGCCCGGCGGTATCTCCTGAATCCAGAACAGGATATGCCGTACAGCGATGTCAGTGAAATCGGGGTGGATATACCAGCGATAGATACCCATACGGTTGACCTCTACCGGCTGCTCTGCCTCTCTGATAACCCATCGCCTTTCAACTAACCTTTTCCGCCACTGGTCCCGTTTGAGAAACAGGCTATCCAGGAGGGTCTTTGGTTTGCCTTTAATTTGAATGTCGTAGCCCTTTAGTTTGGCATTATCGGTAACAAAGTCGTCGGGGCGGAATAGCTCCTTATCGGTAGCGCCTTTAAAATCGGGGGATTCCTTTATCTGGCGGGTCTCGTAAGCTATTGGTTCCATAAAGGGCCAGTATCCCAGAACAAAGAATCCCTGGGGCATGCTGGGGTCGGCGAAATGCTCATGCTCGTTCTCACCCACAACTACCGGCAGCGTCTCCAGGTCTCCCTTGTCCCAGTCCATGCGGATGCCGTTGTTTACGGTGTATCCCTTACCCTCTAATACATAAAGCAGGCGCCCGCCGCCGCGGTGGGAGTGCTTGCCAATCCTGTAATTTTTGGTTATCCGGGAGCGGATTATTATCCAGCCCGGCGCTCCAACCTCGTTCCAGTTGTGAATGCTGGTATAGAACTTGCCCAGGGACTGACGGTTCTCCTCCCAGGGCACGTCGGAGGCCTTTATGAGCACCTTCCCCTGTTTCCTCTGCTTTGTTTTCTCCATCCGCCAGCGCACAATGGCATCGTAATGGGTTAGTACAGGTTCTGTCTCTTTTGTTCGTTCGAGATGTCTTTCCATATGTAGTAAAGGCCTCCTTATCTCCCAAAAATACCCTTTATTCCCCTCGCCCTGAAAGGGAGAGGTAAGGGAGAGGGTGAGAATATCAAAGTGCAAAAATACCCCTCTCTCTAAATCTCTCCCCCGATGGGGCGAGAGGAGGGTTTCCGCACCCCTTGCCCCGATTATATCGGGACAACCGAGCACGGGGGATTCTCCCCTATTTGCCCCTGCCCAGCAACTCCTTTGACGACGTAGGCAAATCCTTTTCTACCTCTACCTGCAAGGGCACCAGCACTCGGGCCACCATACCCCAGAAACCGATAGACAGGGTGAGTTCCACAATACTGGTATTGTCCAGGTATTTCTTGAGGTTGTTGAAGGTGGAATCCTTCGCCTGAATATTCTTAGTAACCTCATCCACATACTGGAGGACCACTTTATCCCGGTCATCAAAGGAGGCGCTATGCTGCCAGTCCCCGACATCCTTCATCTGCTGCTCGGTAACGCCGACATCCCTGGCAAAAGGCATATGCTGCGCCCATTCATATTCGCTGCCGCAAAGCCTGGCGATGCGCAAAATTGCCAGCTCCCGTAAACGGGCATCCAGTTTAGCCTTCTGAAGCAACGAGTTCCCCAGGCGGACAAAGCTGGAGAAAGCCGCCGGGCTATTGGCCAACATCTTGTAAAGGTTGAGCACCCTGGCCCCCCGGCCCTCCATTTTCTCAAATATATCCCGCACCTCGGGGGCAGTCTGTTCTTTTTCCAGATAAGGAATCCTGGGCATTAATAAAACCTCCTAAAGCGTATCTGGGAAATACCCCGTCCCGATAAACCGGGACGCCCCCCTTTAATAAAGGGGTTTAAGTGTCTTACCCCGTCGTTTTATCATTGCGTTTCCGCTCCACGTAAAGATACGGTAGGCAACAATTCCCTTAAATCTTCCCCACTAGTTTCAACCCCGGCCTGAGGGTCTTTTTCCCGGGCTCCCAGCTAGCCGGGCAGACCTGACCCCTGTGTTCGCGAACAAAAATAGCCGCTTCCAGCTTGCGTAACAGCTCTTTAGCGCTTCTGCCTATGCTGTTATCGTGGACCTCAAACGCTTTAAGGATTCCATCAGGGTCAATGATAAATGTCCCACGCAAGGAATGTCCCTCTTCATCTATATAAACACCGAACTCCCGGCACATCTTACCTGTAGGGTCGGAAAGCATGGGATATTGAACTTTCTTGATAGCCGGTGAGTTATCATGCCAGGCTTTATGAACAAAAGCTGTGTCCGTGCTTACACTCAATAGCTCAGCGCCTAATGTCTGGAATTTATCGTAATAGCTGGCGGCCTCCTCCAGCTCCGTAGGGCAGATGAAGGTAAAGTCCGCCGGATAGAACAATAATATAAGCCATTTGCCGCGGTAGCCGCTGAGCTTAACCTTCTTAATATCCTCGTTATGAAAAGCTTCAAGTTCAAAATCGGGTATCTGCTGTCCTATTTTTACCATAGTTAGTTTTCACCTCTTTCTTTTTTTGTTGCGGTCCGAGATTGGGGTTATTGTATCACCACCCATGCCTTAAGTCTATGATTTTACATAGAGCGCCCCATGAAATTCATTGAAGCGTGTTCAAAATCACTCTCAATCACCCTTTAAGAAAGGGGTTTAATTCTCCCCTCTGGTAAAACGGGGGTTTTCCAGCTTATAGCTCCAGCAGACTTTTCTCAAATCCCGCTATCCTGGGCGGTTTTCGTCCCTTGCCCGGCTGAACCACATGTCCCTCCTCCCGGAGATGGGCGGCCTGTCTTTCCACACCGCCGGGGAACTTTTCATTCAGGCTGCCATTGGGTTTAACCACCCGCCAGTAGGGGGTTATGTCTGTCTTACCCGCTCTAATATCTTCCTCAGCAGCCTCGGCAACAATGCGGATAAAAAGGCCGCTGGTCAGGGGACAGGTAGCACAAACGTTATAATCCCGTGCCAGCTTCTCACGAAGCTGGTCCTGTGTGACCAGCTTGCCTTTTGGCACTTTCCTCACCAACGCATCTAAGTCCAGAGGCCTGGGGATGAGCATCTTACCCGTGCCGTACCTGCGTATCCACGATGGAGGAACATCAACGATTTCGGCTGCTTTTTGCAGCTTTTGATGCCAACTGGTGCGGGTTTTCATGGTTTAGTCTCCTTTGAGTCGTGATAAAGGTAGATTGAAAAGCAAGGTTGAAAATCCCCCATCCCGGTTCGCCTCAAAGGGCCACGGGATACCCCCCCTTTACATAAAGGGGGCCAGATGGTTTTGCCCAGCTGCAGCCGCCTTACACATCAGGGGACCCCGATAAATTGTAGATTAAAGACAGGCGTTAAATCAACATTTCCAATTTGCAACAAAGCCGCACCAACAATTACCTCAACTTCATGGAGCATTGTAAACCACTGCTGTGGCGCTCTGCAAATGTTGTGCAAAGACGGACTCCTTGGTGATTGCACCAATTGGTGCACGCCATTCAATGACCCCAAAATCATTAATCGCATAAACAACACATCGTTTATTTTCTCTTCTGTAGCTCTGGATAATGTAAACATGAATTGGCCGTCTCCTGTTTCATACTAATGATGCCCATAGTGCAGATAAAGATTTAGCATTATCATGGTGGATTTGTTCACGGCTATGTTAATACATTAATATATTCGCGATTTCATATGGTTTGCCTTCTGAAAAAATATTATCCACATACTTACGTGCCTTTTGATTGATAGCTCCTACATTTGGTAGTGTTGTTGCTCCTTTGTACAATCCTTTAATCCTTTCCGCATCTTGTGCATATCTTTTAGGGTCATTTAACCTTGCCAAAATATTTCCATCTTACCTCATGCAAACCTGACATTAATCCAAATGTCTATTGACAGACGTTCTAAAGCCCCCTAAACTAAAATTACCTCATGAGATATTTCTGTCTCGTAACTGCATTCCTTTAACTCGTCCATCAGACAATGGATAATACATATCTAATAATACAGTCCTGTTTACACCTGCCATAAAGTGAGTGAATTGAGAGCACATTCTCAATAATAAACGGCAAACGGGAGGTGTTACAATGGCAAAAGTGGCAGTAGCGAAGAGGGTGGCCATCCGGTCAATGAAGGAAGATGACCTTTCGGGCGTACTCGCATTAGACCGGAAAATCTTTGGCCGGGACAGAGCGCTCACCTATTCAGACCCGGTGCAAGATTATGTAGGTGGAGAAATGGCGATGAGCTGGGTGGCTGAGGTACAGGGTAAAATAGCCGGTTTTATCCTTTGCCAACTGGCCGAACCCCGACTGGGGATGCCACGTGTGGCATGGATTGGTTCTATAGGCGTAGACCCCGACTTGCGACATAAGGGTATCGCCGGAGAATTGGCCAAATCCTTGATGAAACAATGCCAGACCTTGAAACTTAAGGAAATCCATATTATGGCCGACCGCCATGATGAGATTCTGGAAGGATTCCTCTCTTTCATGAATTTCCGCCCGGCAGAACTTGTTCATTATGTGCGGAATATTGAGGAATAACCACAATACCCGTATCAGACGGCTTAGCCAATTCATTTAAGGAACAAACTCTCCTTCTCCCTAAAATAAATGGGTTAAGAGGGAACCAGGGAAGCTTTGTGCAATTCAGGTTCACCAACTGAACGAGACCGGGGAAATTAACCCGGTCTCGTTCTTGTTTTTAATATCTGAGTGTTGCAGCTACAGGTGAAGGTTGATATAATGTTTGCTGGTAATGAGTTGTACCCTGTAGTTCAATTGCCCCGTTGTGTAGTGGTAGCACAGAGGACTTTGGATCCTTTAGCCTAGGTTCGAATCCTAGCGGGGCAGCATAGTCAGGTAGAACCTCTTTAAATTAGAATACTCCCCGATAGCTCAACGGTAGAGCGCGCGGCTGTTAACCGCTAGGTTCGAGGTTCGAATCCTCGTCGGGGAGCCAAATGTAACTTAACGGTAGAATCCCTATATATCGGGATTAACCGCCAGGTTCCCGATTCATCGGGGTCGGGGAGCCAATTACATTTTTGTTGGGATTAACCACCAGGCTGCTGGATTTATACGGTTGCGGAGCCAGCTTTCCACAGATGTTCAACGTTTATGTTTTACGTAGCGTATCAACCCACAAACTCTACATCGGCCAGACGAATGATCTAACCCGTCGTCTATCGGAGCATGTGGCAGGCATCGCCAGATACACTCGTGGCCGTGGACCGTGGGAAGTAGTATACGTTGAAGAATATAAGACCAGGTCTGAAGCAATGGAGCGGGAGCAATTTTTGAAAAGTGGACAGGGAAGGCAGATCTTGAAGAATATGCTCAACGGTAGAGCGGGTCCGCCTCTGGCGGATTAACCGCTAGGTTCGAGGTTCGAATCCTCGTCGGGGAGCCAATTGTAACTTAACGGTAGAGTCCCGATATATCGGGATTAACTGCCAGGTTCCCCGATTCATCGAGGTCGGGGAGACACTTACTTGCAATACCCTCTAAGGTTTCAAAATGCCTTTCTTCGCTTAAATCTTACGGTACAGAGAAGGGCCGTTTCTATATCGGCTAGACCTCGGATCTACACTATACCCCTGCAACGTCACAATGAGGGCAAAGTCTTCTGGACCAAGGCACGACTATAGTTTGCGTTATAGGCCTATTTAATGTTATACTAAACAAGATAATTGTGGTTTAGGTTATTGTCATCTTTCTGAATTCCCCTTAGAGTCATATCAAGTGCTGGATGCCTCCGAATCCTAATTATGATTCCAACGTGAGGTCATCCAACGAGTTTTCAAGATAACTCATCCGACCTAAAGGCTTTACCGATGAGCCCAAGCATTGCCCCCATACCGCCGACCCAACAGGACACAACATTCTAACGGTGTAAACTACAGTTACAGTTCCAACCGATGAATCATTGGCTCCTTCGACGCCCCGGGTAGGAGAGATGCTGAAATACAATTTGAGACTGGTGAAGGCAGACCGGTGTTTCTTTGTAATTAATAAGGTATTGTCTGAGTGAGCAGATAATTATGGTTTGATGCTGGCAGCATATATAGGCCGGGTATACCCTGGATGTGCATGTCTCTTTAAATAGTGAAATGTCATGTGACTGGAAGTTTCAATAGGTGAGGGTTAGTCACGGGATTCCCTCCTGGTATCAGAAAATACATAAGGAGGCTCAAACTGATGCAACGTTATAAGTCCACCTATCAGGAATATCTGACGTCAGAAGTCTGGAAGTGCAAAGACTCACCATCGGGAGCACACCACTGGATAGAGAACAGAACCTTGTACGTAGATCATAGTGGCTTTCAATGT
>Ga0209514_10002858_pt1 | contig 25848 bp, 21 predicted proteins | sample Subgrocontami58m_FD_187452 | JGI IMG/M metagenome (GOLD analysis project Ga0209514, IMG submission 187452) | Subsurface groundwater microbial communities from S. Glens Falls, New York, USA - GMW37 contaminated, 5.8 m (SPAdes) (version 3) | ecosystem: Environmental > Aquatic > Deep subsurface >...
GGAAGTGCCCCCGTAGGGGGCGAAGGGGGTCAGAGAGCATCACTGCATGACCCACCTATGAGTGCCCCCTCCGGCGCTGCGCGCCACCTCCCCCGAGACGGGGGAGGAGTCCGATTCTTCCCTGCCTTGCGGGGCTGTGCTCGTGGGGTCCGACGACCGAGCCGAGAAAAAGCCCGCCTGCACTTGGGGACGGCAGGCGGGCTGGAAGCCTCTGGGTGTTGGGAGGCTGGCGTGCCACATGGGCGTGCAGCACAACCGGACTGTGCCGCAACACGCGCGGCGGGAGTTGTGACCAGGTTGTGACCGGCGGGGCCTTCGCGTTCACGACAGCAGCGACCGGACGATCCCGAGCGTGGGATCGACGCGGCCGGCGAGCGCTTCGTACCGCCGCGCCTCGGCCTGGCGCGCGGCGCCGCGGACGCGGTTCTCCCAGGCGTGGCGCATCGACTGGTAGCGGAGCGACAGCGCGTCCTCCGCGCCCGACGCCGCGATGTCGCCCAGCACGTCGAGCGGCGAGCCCGAGAGATCGGTGCCCTGGGCGGCGAGACGGGCCTGCGCCGTGCCGAGCTGCTGCGCCGTCTTCCGGCGCGCCGCGGCGACATCGGCCTCGCCCTGCTGGTCGGCGAACCTGGCGCGCTGCTCGTCGACCGCGGCGGCCGTGCGCTGTTGCGCGGCCAGCCAGGAATAATCCGCCTGCTGCGCCTGCGCGCGCTGGACCTGCTGGGTGATGCCGAGGGCGGTCGAGGCCGCCGACGCGGCGGCGGTCATGAAGGCGATGGCATCGCACATGGGGGGCTCCTTTCTTTCTGGTGAGACATCCCCCCTCACCTAGCCTCTCAAATTCGGGCTCCTCTCCCCCGCTAGGGGGAGAGGGCGGGTGAGGGGGTTGCGCACGTTCTTGCTGATGAGACACGACCTCACCTACCCCGCTATGCGGGGCCCCTTCCTCTCCCCCGCTTCGGCGCTGTTTACAGCGCCTGTCGCGGCGGAGAGGACACATGAGGATGGCGTAAGCAGCGGTCGCTAAGCCGCCTGCAGCGCCGCCATCGGGCTCACGTACTCCGGCTGCAACCGCAGCCCGTCGAGTTCGGCGTAGGGCGGCGGCGGGATGTGGCCGGCGCGGGCCATGATCTGGAAGACGCGGCCGATCAGGGGTTCCAGCAGATCGTCGTGCAGGCGTTCCAGCACAGGGCCCAGCATCACCAGCTTCTCGGCGCGGCGTTCGGCCACTTCGGTGGCGGTGCGGACCTCTTCCAGCTGGGTCGCCATCAGGAACAGGTCGGCGTGGAAGGCGGCGCGCACCGCCTGCTGGCGTTCGCGGATGGCGGCGGTGAACTCGGCCAGCGGCGGGTTGATCTGGTAGGCGGGGCGGAAGCCCGCGCCCTCGGGATCGGCCACGTAGGTGACGGCGGACGGCGTCGACGCCACGGCGGCGCCCCGGAGCGACGGCGAGGCCACCATGGGCGGGCTCACCATCTTGTCGAGCGTCTCGGCGAAGCGGAGCTGCATGCGCTGCAGGCTCCTGGCGTCGGGCAGCGCATCCATGCCGGGCGAGCGGCCGTAGACGTCGTTGCCGGCGAGATGCCAGCGCGGGCAGAGCGCGGGGAATTCCTCGAAGCCGCCGACGTCGAGCAGCGATTCGTCGTAGGCCCCCTTCTCGTACCAGACCGAGCGATAGGCCATGTGGTGCTTGTGGCGGGCGAAGCCGCCGCTTTCGTGCACGTCCTCGTTGGGCTCGATGGCATGCACCACCTCGACTTCGTGGTCCCACTGGCCGCGGTCGTAGCGCCCGCGCACCAGCGTGGAGACGGCGCCGCGCCCAAAGCGCTCGACGAGCTGGAAGGTGGACATGCCGAAGGTGCGGTAGAGCGTGTTTACGTTGCCGCGCTCCGATGCCGCCAGCCAGTATTCGCCCGCGGTCATGGGCCAGGCGCGCACGATCTCCTTCTCGTCCTCCGCCACGAAGAGCGCGGCGGTGCCGAACACCGCCAGCTCCTCGTAGGCGACGGCCAGCGCGTTGTAGAGGTTGGAGCGCGCGAAGACGCGGAACATGCGGCCCTGCACGTCGTCGAGCCAGGCGCGGACCTCGGGCACGGCGGAAAGCGTGGGGCTGCCGAGGCCGAGGCGGAACCACGGCCGCGCCGGCGAGGTGAGGCCCGCCATCAGGCCCGACGCCAGGGTGCGCGCGGCCAGCATGGCGGTGGAGTCGAGGAGGCGCGCGTTGCGCTTGCCGCCGCGATCGGGCCGATGCGCCGCGCCCAGGAAGGGGCCGCGACGCGGCAGGATATAGGTGCTGAGCTCGCGCCAGTGTGCGAACCAGGAGGCGCGCTCGCGGTCGAGCGCGTTTAGCCGCCGCTCGCAATGGCGGCGGAGTTCTGACGATTGCATGTTGTGTCCTTTGGTATCGATGAAATCTCCTCCCCCGTCTCGGGGAAGGTGGCCCGTCTTACGGGCCGGAGGGGGTCACGAACGACAGGGAACGTTGGGCGTACTTCGACACTCTCCCGAGTCTCTGACGCTGGCTTAGCCTCCTAGGCTGATAGACACGGTGTAGGTGATGTAGGAAGCTCCCAACGGGCCACCGGCATCCAGTGCGGCATATCACAAGCACATGATAAGAAAATTCAAAGCTTCGGGAATTACATCACTCCAAGCATTTGAGATGGAGATACATCCTGGGCTCAATGTCCTTGTAGGCCCGAACGGCGTTGGAAAAACGAACATAGTTGAAGCGCTGGAGCTACTTACGCTACTGGCAAAGAAACCTCTTGGTGAAGCAATCGGCAAGCTAGGAGGCATTGGTTCAGTTGTTGCCAAGAACTCGCAGCAAAGCGGCCAGTTTTCACTGGAAGTCCATGGCGAGCGACTAGTTGCGAAGGATAAGTTTCTTTCATCAAGCCACAGACAGCTCGAAGGCCGGCCGTCTCTTCGCGGCGTACTGTGGGCTACATACGCCTATTCGTTGATCGTAGAAGCCGACGCTGAAAAGCTTCGGATCAAAGACGAAAACTTCAGGCTGTGGTTACGTAGAGTACGTCGAGTTCGAGGAAAGGTGTCCGCTGTCTATGAAGACGTGGGATACGATTTCGGGATCTTTAGAGCCGTCGACGACAAAGGCGATCTCCGTGCAAAGATTCGCTACGGGACGCGGATACCCGGCATATTCGATTACCACTATCTGCGCCGCCTGGAATCTAGCTTAAATGGCAACACATTCGAGGAAGGTGACACTGCTGGCGAGAAGACGGCGCTATTTCATACTTTGCAGCAGCCGAAGTATTACTTCCCCACCAAAGTCGTGAGTGATTTCGATCTTGGTGAACCATTCAACATATTGCCGGGGAAAGTACGAGAGCCTCTAGATGCATCTGCCGATCAGGTGATCGAGCATGATGGTCGTGGGTTTGTCGCGGCCCTTCGTGGCTTGGAAAAGGGCACAAAGACAAATGTTCAACCATGGAACGGCCCAAGTATCAGTCGCTTCATTAAACACGTACGTTTGGCGAATCCCACAATCGAGTCGATCACTTCCGTGTTGGACACTTGGGAAAGCCGGTTGAAAGCAACAGTAAGCCTGATGTCGGCCGACAATCCTGTCAGCGTCCCGTTATCAGCGCTTTCTGATGGTACCCTGAAGTGGGCCGCATTGATGATGGCTATCGAGACCGATGCAAAGATGCTCGCGATTGAAGAGCCAGAAAATTATGTTCACCCAGCGAGCCAAAAACTTCTTGTCGAGATATTGCGGACGCACATGGAGGAGCCGAAGCAAGCGCAGGACTTCATGATGCTCACGACCCACAGTGAGACCCTACTTAATGCGCTTGTTCCATCAGAGATTGTCGTTGTCGCGATGGAGAATGGGAAGACAGTCGCTAAGCGTCTGAACGACACCAAGCTATTAATGGAAGAGATTCGCAATACGGGCTTTGGGTTAGGCCACTATTACTTAATGGGTGCGCTGGATGCCTAGTCCTGTATTTCTCGTCGAGGGACAGACAGAGAAGTTGTTCATCGAACAGATATGCCCTGGGGCAAAGATACTAAGGCTCGAAATCAACGGTCGGGACGTTGCAATTGACGCCATTGTCGGGCGAGCCGCTACACTCATTCGTCTTCAGCAAGGTCGTACTTCGCCAAGCATCATCCTGTTTGATCGGGAAGATCGACGCGAATCTGCTAACGCCATTGCCCAAGAGGTGTCGACCAAACTTTCTCAGTTATTGCCCTCTGAGCACATCATTGTGGGCGTCGCAGATAAAATGTTTGAGAACTGGATTCTAGCGGACTGGGAATCATTGCGATCAGTAGTAGACGACCTTCAGCCAGCGCCCGCGACGACGGAGGGTATCAACGGCAAGGCGCTCCTGAAACGCTTGCTTCCCAACTATTCGAAGACACTTGACGGGCCCAGGCTGTTACGGTCAGCACGCGCAACATTTATTCGACTACAAAGTCAGAGCTTCGATGCGTTTAGAGCGCAACTCGCACTGCCCTGCCGGTGGCTCCATCGCTAAACACCGGCGCCGCGCCATGACAAAAGTCGGAACTCGTGCCCGAGCGCGAACTAGATCCGCTCACACTAGCGGCCGAGTGACGACATTTGCATATCTACCCCAAGTTGTTATGTGTTCATTCGAGGCCAAGACAACAGAAGGCGGCTCAGGAGCCTCCGAGGAAAAAGCAAATGACCGCAGCACCTCGCGAATGGCGAGTCTTCTACTCTTGGCAGTCAGACATCGACGACAAGATAAACCGGACACCTATTCGTATTGCGCTCAAAGAAGCCGCGCTAAGAGTTGAGAGAAAGAAGTCCGGTATTTCAATCGTATCGGACGAAGCGACTCGATCTTTACCTGGCGCTCCCTACATCCCCGGTAAGATCGTAGAGAAGATCGAGAATGCAGATATCTTTATTGCCGATTTGACTACCATAAATTCATCTGCACCCGATGGTCAGCGCAAATGTCAGAATCCTAATGTTGTCTTTGAACTCGGAATTGCGGTCACTCACTTGGGTTGGGATCGTGTGATCCTGCTGGTAAACACCGCGCAAGGCCCAATTACTGACCTGCCCTTCGACTTCGATCGACATCGCGCGAGTCCCTTTCACCTGTCAGCACCAGACCCCAATGCTGCCGCACAACTCCGAAATATGCTGGTGGATGCAATCGAAGCGATTGTAACCAGTGACCCAAAACGACCAGCGGAGCTAAGGACAAAGTCAGAACATCAGATTAAACACGAAAGGGACGTCGAAAATATTCGACGATTGATGGCTTATATCCATATACCGACACTCGAGGCGCATATCGAGAATGGTGAACAACGAGGCCCAGTTGCGATTCACTACTTCTACGAAGGCTTCTCGCGCACCCTAAATAGTCAAAACTTTCATCTTTATGATACCGAACTCGCCGCCGCCTTCACTAAACTTCAGAACGCTTGGGATCAGGCGACCGATCACGGCGAGTACTTCGATACAACACACGATGGGAAAACACGCTATTTTTATCTGCCTGGTGACCTGTTCCAAAGTCATGAGCAAGAAGAAGCGTTCAAGAGCATAAGGCGCGCATGCCGGGCCATGGCCGAGCCACTCAGGGAAGTAACAAGAATAATTCGAGATCGATTTCTGGAGATACACATCAACGAAACCAGCGCAAATGCCGGAAAGGAATATCAGAGCCTTATCGATGAAACTGATAAGTTTCTGAAGTGACAGCCCAGCACAAGGTCGACGTTACACCCGATAGCGGTCGTCGCTTCAGACTGAAGTGTCACTCATCGAACTCATCCTTCTCGTCCCAATACTCCTCCGTAAAATCCCGGTAGAGGTCGTACTCCGTCACGCAGTATTCCTGCACCGGCGGCAGGCCCCAGCCCGGGGTGACCGGCAGCGCGAAGGTGAGGGCCAGCGCGTCGGCGATGTCGGGGCTGGCGAGACCGCGCTTCTTCATGTCGTCCTTCCTCTCGAGCTGGATCTCGCCCCGGGCATTGAAGCCGTATTCGACGCCTGAAAGGTCGGCGGCGAGGTCGGGGTCGGGCGCGAGGCTTCCCTGCTCCAGCCAGTCCTTCACGCTGCCCCAGATCTCGGCGCGCTTGTTGGCGTAGCGGGGCTTGGCGCCCTCGCCGTCGAAGCGCGCCGCGGCTGAGCCAAAGTTGATGCCGAAGACGCGCGGCACGCCCAGCTGGCGCAGGCGATCGACGACGCCCGCACCCACGCCGCCCTCATCCACGAAGACGGCAGCCACGCGCTCCGCCGCCGCGCGTTCGGCGACGCGGCCGGCGAGCGTCATCAGGTCGAGGCCCTGGTGCTTCTCCGGCGGCCAGGTGCGGGCGTCGCGGCCCTTGCGCAAGAAGATCACGCTACGGTCGTCGCCGAAGCGGGCGACGTCGACGCCCATCACCAGCGGCTGGTGCAGGTCGGCCACCGGATCGGGGGTGCGCGCCATGGCGGCCTCGACCAGGTCCGAGCCGATGAACTGCATGGAGCCGGCGCGCGGGAATTTTCCGCACACGCGGACGCGGACGAAGTCGGAGTCCTCGCCGTAGTCGGCGACCCAGCGCGCGAGCTGCTGCTTGTCGGTGAGCGAGACCTTGCGCGAATCGACCTGTTGGGTGAGCCAGCGTTTGCGGAAGCGGTTAAAACACTCGAAGAAACGGCCCGCGGTGCGCGTCGGGTTGCCGAAGACGACCCAGACGATCTCGGTATCGGCGTCGGTCAGCGCGCCTTCCGCCGTTTCCCAGATCGGGTCGGCGATGGCCGAGGCCTCGTCGAACACCAGCAGCACGCGGCTGCCCTGGTTGTGCAGGCCAGCGAAGGCCTCGGCGTTGTGGGCGGCCCACGGCACCATGTCGATGCGGCCGCCGGCCTGGATCGAGGGATCGGTCTCGGGCACGGCGGACGTGAGCGAGGTGGCGCCGAGGTCGCACCACTCGTGGGAGAGCGCCAGGCGATGCCACTTGCCGAGCTCGGCCCAGGTCTTGGTCCTGAGCTGGGTCTCGGTGTTGGCGGTCACCACGCCGCGCGTAGAGGGTCGGGTGGCCATCGCCCACAGGAGCAGCCAGGCGACCAGCGCCGACTTGCCGACGCCGTGGCCCGAGGCGACGGCGATGCGGACGGGGCCCTTCCCCTCGCGCAGGCCTTCGCCGATGCGGCGGAGCACGTCGGCCTGCCACGGTTCGGGGCGCTTGTGCCGGCCGAGCGGGCCGCCCTCCTCCTCCCAGGGAAAGGCCCAGCGCACGAAACCCAGCGGGTCGCGGCTGTAGCGTTCGAGGCGGCGCAGCCGCGCGACCTCGACCTTCATCCGTTCGTCATCGGCCATCATGGCGGACCTTCCTTTTCGCGGTCTTTTTCCCGGACTCGGCCGCTTCCTCGGCCTCGTAGACCGCCATGCGCTTCTCGGCGGCGGCCATGCGCTTGATCAGGTCGAAGGGCGGCGCCGCCGGGCCCGCTTTGGTGCGGTCGTAGATCTCCGGCCGATGGGCCTTCAGCAGGAACTGCAGCAGGCGGTGGTCGTGCTGCGTCGCCGTGCCGACCTGCCGGCCGGCGTGCCACACCGGACGCTCGACGCCCTGCAGGGCGTGGCGCATCGCCTTGTCCTGCAGGCGCTCGGTGCCGAGATGCAGCGCCTCGTCCCAGCGCCGGGCGAAGGCCGGGCGGGTCCGGCGCATCTTGTAGAGGGTGGAGCGACGGAGCCCGGTGCGCTCGGCGGCGGCGGTGACGTCGGCGGTCTCGGCGAGGTTCTGGAGGAAGTCGTCGAGACGCGCCGGCGCGACCGGCGCGCCGCCGCGGCCACGGCTGCGGGTGGGGGCGGGGGCGCGGGCGGGGGTTTGATCGGACATGTCTGGCCTCGTTCGGGCATGAAAAAGCCCGCCGCGGCGGGAGGCCGGGCGGGCTGGGAGCGGCGGAACCGAAGTCCGCCACGATGACGTGTTTTCTAGCATAAACCTGCGGAACCTGCAACTTTCAGATTCCGACCCCCTTCGGCCCGTCTCGGGAGGAGGTGGCCGAAGGCCGGAGGGGGTCCTATTGTGCCGGTGAACGACCGTTCACAAGAGGAAGCGTGCCATGGATTTCACCATTCCCGCCGACATCGCGGCCTATCTCGTCGAGCTCGACACCTTCATCGAGCGCGAGATCCGGCCGCTGGAACGCGAGGGCGACAACATCCGCTTCTTCGACCACCGCCGCGAGCATGCGCGCACCGACTGGGACAACGACGGCCAGCCGCGGCACGAGTGGGAGGAACTGCTGGCCGAGATGAAGCGCCGCGCCGACAAGGCGGGCCACCTGCGCTACGGCCTGCCCAGGGCGCTGGGCGGCAAGGACGGGTCGAACCTCGCCATGGCGATCATCCGCGAGCATCTCGCGCACAAGGGGCTGGGGCTGCACAACGACCTGCAGAGCGAGAGTTCGATCGTGGGCAATTTCCCGGTGGCGCTGCTGCTGCACCGCTTCGGCACCGAGGCGCAGAAGCAGCGCTATCTCGAAGGCATGTTCACCGGCCGCGAGCGCATCGGCTTCGGCCTCACCGAGCCGCTGCACGGCTCCGACGCCACCTTCATGGAAACGACGGCGGTCAGGAAGGGCGGCGACTGGGTGCTGAACGGCATGAAGCGGTTCAACACCGGCATGCACACCGCCACGGTCGATCTCGTGTTCGCCCGCACCTCGGGCAAGGCGGGCGACGCGCGCGGCATCTCGGCGTTCCTGGTGCCGGTGAAGACGCCGGGCTTCAAGGTCGAGTACATGTGGTGGACCTTCAACATGCCGTCGGACCATGCCGAGGTCTCGCTCACGAACGTGACGGTGCCTGCATCGACCATGCTGGGCGAGGAAGGCCGCGGCCTCGACGTGGCGCAGACCTTCGTGCACGAGAACCGCATCCGCCAGGCCGCTTCCAGTCTGGGCGCGGCGCAGTACTGCATCGACCTGTCGGTGGCCTACGCGAAGAACCGCAAGGTGTTCGGCAAGGCACTGGCGACCAACCAGGCGATCCAGTTTCCGCTGGCGGAGCTGCACACCGAGGCCGAGATGACCAGAGGGCTGGTGCGCAAGACGGCGTGGCATCTCGACCGCGAGCACCACATGAACGTGAGCGAATGGGTGGCGATGTCGAACTACCGCGCCAACCGGCTGGTGTGCGACGCCGCCGACCGCGCCATGCAGGTCCATGGCGGCGTCGGCTACTCGCGCCACACGCCGTTCGAGCACATCTACCGCCACCACCGGCGCTACCGCATCACCGAGGGCTCGGAGGAGATCCAGATCCGCCGCGTCGCCGGCGCCCTGTTCGGCTTCTGGGGCGCACAGAAGGCTTCGACGGCGCCGAAGTAATTGGCTACGCCCGTCTTCCCCCTCACCCAACCTCTCCCCCTAAAGGGGGAGAGGAGGAAGAAAGAGACACCCTCATTTCATGTTCCTCTCCCCCGCGAGGGGGAGAGGTTAGGTGAGGGGGCGTGAAGAGGGGGTCGCGGTTCACCGGCGACATCCTGATGTTCGGCACGGCGATGCTGATGGGATCGAGCTATCCCTTCGCCAAGGACGTGCTCGCCGTCATGAGCCCGCTGCTCTACAGCGCGTCGCGCTACCTGGTGGCGAGCCTGTTCCTGTTCGCCGTCATGGCGCTGATGCGCCGGCCGATGGCGCTGCCGCGGCGCGACTGGGTGCCGATGCTGCTGCTGTCGCTGGTGGGCGTGGCGCTGTTCCAGGCGTGCTGGGGGCTGGCGATGGCCCGGAGCGCGCCCAGCCTGGGCTCGATCGTGATGACCACGACCACGGCCTTCTCGGCGATCCTGGCCTGGTTCGGCGGACGGCGGCTGCCGGCATTGGGCTGGGGCGGCATCGTGCTCGCCTTCGCGGGCGTCGTGCTGGTGGTGAACAATTCCCTCACGGCCATGACGCTGTCGGTCGGCAGCCTCGACGGCACGCTGCTCTGGATGCTCTCGGCCTTCGCCTGGGCGCTCTATGTCGAGCGCTGCGCGCCCTACAATGTGAGGCTGGGAGCGCTCAGGGTGATGGCCTGGACGACCCTTCTGGGCTCGCTGGTGCTGCTGCCGGTATCGCTCGCCTTCGACTCGCCGGGCGAGTTCGGGCGGCTCGACGACCGGCTGCTGGGCTTCTGGCTCTACACCGCGATCTTCCCCGTGGGCGTGGCCTTCCTCGGCCTCACCGCCGGGCTCGACCGCCTCGGGGTGAGCCGGGTCATGGTCTACATGTACCTGATCCCGGTGGCGGGCGTCGGCCTGTCGGCGGCGTTTTTCGGCGATCCGCTGACGGCGGCCCGCGTGCTGGGCGGGTTGATCGTGCTCCTGGGCGTCATTCTGACGCGCGTCGCGCTCGACCGCGCGGCCCGCGTTCCTGTATGAACCTCCCATGGCCTCGAAACTCGAATCCCCGACCACACCCGGCAGCGGCGGCCGGCGCGCGTCCGTGAACCGCGTCACCAAGGAAACCAGCATCGCCGCCGCCATCAACCTCGACGGCACCGGCAAGTACGACATCAAGACCGGCATCGGCTTCCTCGACCACATGCTGGAGCAGTTGAGCCGCCACAGCCTGATCGACATCACGCTGCGCGCCGAGGGCGACCTGCACATCGACTATCACCACACGACCGAGGATTCGGGCATCGTGCTGGGCGAGTGCCTGATGAAGGCGCTGGGCGACCGCGCCGGCATCCGCCGCTACGGCAGCGCCATCATCCCGATGGACGAGACGCTGACCGAGGTGGCGCTCGACGCGTCCAACCGGCCGTACCTGATCTGGAAGGTGAACTTCTCCAAGCCCAAGCTCGGCACCATGGACACCGAGCTGTTCAAGGAGTGGTTCCAGGCCTTCGCCCAGCAGGGCGGGCTGACGCTGCACGTGTGGAACCACTACGGCGACAACAACCACCACATCGTCGAGAGCTGCTTCAAGGGCCTCGCCCGGGCTCTACGTGTGGCGGTCGAGATCGATCCGCGGCAGACGACGGCGGTGCCCAGCACCAAGGGCGTCCTCTAGGCGCGAGACCATGACCGTTGCCATCGTCGACTACGGGTCGGGGAATCTCCGCTCCGCCGCCAAAGCCTTCGAGCGCGCTGCCCGCGAGGCGGGCACGCACGAGCGCGTGCTCGTCACCTCCTCGCCGCGCGACGTGGCCGAGGCCGCCCGCATCGTGCTGCCGGGCGTCGGCGCCTTCGCCGACTGCCGTGCCGGCCTCTTCGCCGTGCCCGGCATGGTCGATGCGCTGCAGCGCGAGGTGATCGACCGCGCAAAGCCCTTCCTCGGCATCTGCGTCGGCATGCAGCTCATGGCCACGCGCGGCGTCGAGTATGGCGTTCATTCCGGGCTCGACTGGATCGAGGGCGACGTGGTGCGCATCGAACCCGGCAGGGAGCATCTGAAGATCCCGCACATGGGCTGGAACGAGCTGCGCGAGCTCAAGCCCCATCCCCTGCTGGACGGGATCGCCGAGCGCGACCACGCCTACTTCGTGCATTCCTTCCAGCTGAAGGCGAGCCAGCCCGAGACGGTGCTGGCGGTCGTCGACTACGGCGGGCCGGTCACCGCCATGGTCGGCCGCGACAACCTCGCCGGCACGCAGTTCCACCCGGAGAAGAGCCAGGCGACGGGATTGCGCCTCATCGCCAACTTCCTGCGCTGGAGGCCCTGACCGGCTTGCGAAGCGCGCCGCGAGGAGCCCGAGGGCCGGACGCGATCGCACGGACGGGCTCCCTGATCCGAGCGGCATTTCAGGACGTCACGAGGGCTTGCGCCGTGGCAACCGACATGACCTGATGGATTGTCACGGGCATGGAGGTTGCGATGGAGAATGGTCTCGCCGAACTCAGCCCGAACGAAGCGATTACGTTACGGCGCATCGCCTATGGCGTCACCAATCTCGACAGCCTTCGACCCGACGACATCGACCGCCTGAAGACGCTTCGGCTCGTCGAGGAACGGCGCAGCGGCATCGTGATGACCCAGCTGGGCCGCAGTCGCATCGCGCAATTGCCCGGCCTCCGGCTGATCGCGACGCCCCAGTCCTTCGACGAACATATCGTCGCCTTTTTCAAGGTCGTCCGCAGGATGCGGTTGCACTGAGCGAACGCCGTCAGGCGCGCGCCTCGGCCGGCCGGCCGGACCAGGCGCGCCGCAGCGCCATCGGTCGGTGCGCGTTGCGGGCGGCGGCATCCCACATCAGCCGCGGATCGAAGGCCTCGGCGGCAATGATGGTGATGAAGACCACGGCGCAGAAGGCAAGCGCGCCCATGCCGGGCTCGATGGTCACCACCCGGCCGAACTGGACCAGGGCGCCCAACAGCGACTCCATGAAGATGTCGACCATCGACCAGCGCCCGATCCAGGCAACGACGTAGTAGAGGGTCGTGCGCTGGCGCAGCAATACGGCCGCGCCCGCCTGCGTCGTCACGATCATGGTGGCGCCCAGCATGACCGCGAGGCCGATCAGCTTGAACATCGGCACCAGGATGCTGGCGAAGAAGACCAGCAGCGCCAGCGGATACATCTGGGAGTCGAGCAGCTCTTCGACGCCGCCCAGGATGGTGCTGGGCTGTCCGGCCCCGCCCTGGATCACGGTGAGCACGGGATAGAGATTGGCGGGGATGTAGAGAATCGCGCCGGCGATCACCAGAGCCCAAGTGCGGTTGAGGCTGTTCGGCTTGCGCTCGTGCAGGGCCGCGCCGCAGCGCGGGCAGCGCCTGTCGTGACCGGATGGCACGGAGACCAGGCCGCAGCTCTCGCAGCCCACGGCACCCGGCCGGAAATCGAGCAATGCCGCTTCGTCGACCCGGGCCGGCATCGGCGCGTGGGTCTGGCCGCGCCGCTCGATCTCCTCCCACACGGCATGGGGATCGAGGGCGGTTTCCGCCCAGACGATGACGATGGAATAGAGGCCGAGCGCATAGACCGCCGGGCCGACCTCGATATGAACCAGGTCGCCCAGCTTGGTGTACGCGACGAACACGCCCAGCAGCAGCACCTCGAGCATCGCCCAGGTCTTGAGGTAACGGGTGAGCCGGAAGACGCCACGCAGGTTCGGCGGCAGCGTCGGCAGCTTGAGGCCGATCAGCACATAGAGGGTGCCCGTGAGGCGGATCAGGGGCGCAAAGGCGGTGGTGAACGCGACGGCGAGCGCCAGCGGCCACAGGCCGCGCGCGACGAGCTCGAGCGGCCCGGAATTCAGCGTCGTCTCGTGGACGATGCCGGCCGTCGACACCTTCATCAGCATGGCAAGCCACAGGACCCCGAACAGCACCAGGGCGGCACCGGTGAGCGCCAGGCAACGGTCCAGCGGTTCGGCGCGGGTGAGGCGCAACGGCGTGCCGCAACGCCCGCAGTTCGAGCGCATGTCGGGGCCGAGCGCCGGCACGATCTGGAACAGGCCGCAGCCCGGACACTCCCGGAGCTCCGGCCTGGTCACCGGCGCCTCGGGCTGCCGGGGCAGGCGGACGGCGCGCGGCATCTAGGGCTGCAGGAGAGCGGCGATCCCGTCGGCGAGTTCGGCCACGGCATCGCTGGTCGCCGCCACCTGGCCAGCCACGTCCGGCGTCGGCAACGGCTTGGAGATGGTGAAGTTCCGTGCCGCCGAGCGCTTCGGACGGTTGAACTCGACGGCGGCCTGGGCCAGCAGCACGAGGGTGCCGGCCTTGTCGGTGTCGAGGCGCTGGATGTTGACGCCGACCACGGCATTGGGATCGGCGTTGATGGCGCCGCTCTCGCTGTAGATCTTGCTGTTGGGCAGGCGCTGCGACAGTTCGACGACGAGGACGCGGCCGAGCAGCGAGCCCAGCGGTTCGCCCCACCAGTTGTTGGCCATGACGCCGAGCCTGTAGTCCTCGGAGGAGCGCACGATCTCCTTGCGGTCAAGATAGCTGGCGAGGCCGATGTCGCGCAGCTGCACCACCCGCGGCCCGCCCGGCAGGGCCGGGCCGGGCCGGACGGCGACGGTGTAGAGGACCGGATCGGGCGATCCTCCGCAGGCGCCGACGAGGCCCGGAAGCGCCAAGGCCGGAAACGACAACGCAGCGAAGCGGCGTCGGCCGAGAGTCATGTCAGTCATTCCTTGCCGGTGTTGGTGCGGCCCTTGATCAGGGCCTCGGGATGCCGCGCCAGCAGATCGCTCAACGCCCGGATGGAGCGCGCCGTTTCGGTGAGCTGCGGCATCAGCCGGTCGATGTCGCGGTGGAACTTCGACTGATCGCCATAACCCTTGTCGAGCGAGGCGATCAGGCGGTTGGCCTTGGCCAGCGAGTCCTGGAGCTGGACCGCGATGTCGGGCAGCCGCTTGAGCGCCGGCGTGGCACCCTCGTCGAGCTTGCGCGCCACGTCCCGGACATCGACCATGGCCGCCTCGAGCGCCGCCAGCGTCGTCTTGAGCTGGGCGCCGTTGATGATGCCGTCTAGTCCCTTGAGGGAGCCCGCCAGGTTCCGGCCGATCTGGTCGAAATCGATCCGGTTGACCTTTGACAGCAGCTCGTTGGCCGAGCGGGTGATGCTGTCGAAACTGCCAACCTCCGACGACGGCACGATGTAGACATTGCCGGCCTGCTCGAGTTCGGCCGGCGGCGCGTCCGGCACCATCTCGAGCGCCACGATCTTCTGTCCGGTGATCAGGCTCGGCGCCTGCAGGGTGGCACGCAACCCGCGCCTGACCATGTCCTGGGCCAGCGCCCCCGGGGCGAGCCCCTGGGCGGCGGAGATGCCCGTGATGCGGTCCGCTTCTATCCGGTAGCGCACCGGTGCCACGACACGGTCGTGCTTGGGATCGAAGACGAGCGACACGTCGGTGACCTCGCCGACCTTGAGCCCGTAGAGCGTCACGTCGGCACCCACGGAAAGGCCGGCAACCGAGCCGGTGAAATTCGACACGAGCTGCAGTTGGCGGCCGAAGCCCGCCGACCTCGCCACCTCCTGGCTGGCATAGAGCGGAAAGCTGTGGTGCTGAGCCGCCACCGGGGATTTCGGATAGCTCGCAGTGTCGAAAGCGATGCCGCCCAACAGCAACGCCCGAAGCGATTCGAACTGGAGGTCGAGGCCGTTGGCGGTGAGCTTGACCGACAAGCCCGAGGCGTTCCAGAAGGACGAATCCTCGTGCACGTACTTGTCGTACGGCTCGCGCACGAAGGCGTGGATGGTGACGCTGCTGGCGAGGTCGCCGACGTCCCAGCCGAGGACGGTACCGACCTCGAGATCGCGGTAGAAGACCGGCGATCCCAGGCTGATCGAGCCCAGCCGCTTGCTCTCCAGCTTGTAGGTGGTGCCCTTGGCCGACGCCTGGAGGACCGGCGGATCGCGCTGGCCGGTGAAGCTGCGTTGCAGCTTGCCCTTCTCGGTCGTCGGCCGCATGCCGATGTAGGAGCCGGACAGCAGGGTGTCGAGGCCGGTGACGTTACCGGCGAAGAGCTGCGGCTTGACCACCCAGAAGATCGTCTTGTCGGTCAGCAGCTCCTCGGCCTCGCGGACGGTCTCCACCGTCACCAGCACCTTGGACAGGTCCGGCGCGACGGTGATGGCTTTTACCGTCCCCATCACGACGTTCCTGTACTTGAGCTGGGACTGGCCGGCGGTCAGGCCGGCCGCGGTCTCGAAGGAGATGGTGATGGTCGGGCCGCGCTTGGAGAAGGTGTCCCAGGCAAGCCACGCCGCGATCAACGCGGTGAGAAGCGGCACGATCCAGACCAACGGAATGCGGCGCCGGCTGTGCACGCCCGCCGTTGGCACGTTTGCCGGCTGTATTTGGTCGGTCATCGTCCCCAGTTCCGCGGCGATCGCTCGCCGATGTTGCACGAACGTAATGGATTCCGGCCTTGCCGCAACCGCCGGCCGCCGGTTGTCAGGACGAATTCGAGCGCCGCGATATCAACGCCCCGCCGCTGGAAACGGCGCCGTTGCCAGCCGGACAACACCCTTCGAATCCCCGCCCGGGCGGTCATCCGGCATCTGCGAACACGCTCACGTCTTCAGCGTTCCCGGTCGTCGATGTCGCGCGCCAGCACCTCGCGCTTGCCGACATGGTTGGCGGCGCTGACGACGCCTTCGCGTTCCATGCGCTCGACGATGCGGGCGGCGCGGTTGTAGCCGATCTGCAGGTAGCGCTGGATGAAGCTGGTGCTGCACTTGCGCTCGCGCGCCACGAGGGCGATCGCCTGGTCGTAGAGCTGGTCGCTCTCGACTTCCTCGCTGTCGCCCGGCAGGCCCAGGCCCCCGGCGTCGGCGTCGGGATCGTCGGTCACCGATTCGATGTAAGCGGGCGCACCCTGGGCGCGCAGGTGGCGCACGACCTCCTCGACCTCGCCGTCCGAGACGAATGGTCCGTGCACGCGCGCGATCTTGCCGCCGCCCGCCATGTACAGCATGTCGCCCTGGCCCAGGAGCTGCTCGCCACCCTGCTCGCCCAGGATCGTGCGGCTGTCGATCTTCGACGTCACCTGGAAGGAGATGCGGGTCGGGAAGTTGGCCTTGATGGTGCCGGTGATGACGTCGACCGAGGGCCGCTGCGTCGCCATGACGACATGGATGCCGGCGGCGCGCGCCATCTGGGCGAGACGCTGGACGGCGGCCTCGATCTCCTTGCCGGCGACCAGCATCAGGTCGGCCATCTCGTCGATGATGACCACGATGAAAGGCAGCGGCGTGAGGTCGATCTCCTCGTCCTCGAAGGTGGGCTTGCGGGTCTCGGGATCGATGCCGGTCTGCACCTTGCGGGTCAGCGACTGACCCTTGCGAGCGGTCTCGACGAGCTTCTCGTTGTAGCCCGCGATGTTGCGCACGCCGACCGAACTCATGGCGCGGTAGCGATCCTCCATCTCGCGCACCACCCACTTCAGCGCGACGATCGCCTTGCGCGGCTCGGTGACGACCGGCGTGAGCAGATGCGGGATGTCCTGGTAGACACTGAGCTCCAGCATCTTGGGATCGATCATGATGAAGCGGCAGCGGTTCGGCGGCAGCCGGTACAGCAGCGACAGGATCATGGTGTTGACCGCCACCGACTTGCCCGAGCCCGTGGTGCCGCCGATCAACAAGTGCGGCATGCGGGCGAGGTCGGCGATGACGGGATCGCCGCCGATGTCCTTGCCCAGCGCCAGCGGCAGGCCGAGCCGGCTGTCCTCGTAGTGGCGGGTCGACAGCAGCTCGCGCAGGAACACCGTCTCGCGTCGCGCGTTGGGCAGCTCGATGCCGATCACGTTGCGGCCCGGCACGGTCGCGACGCGGGCCGACACCGCGCTCATCGAGCGGGCGATATCGTCGGCCAGGCCGATGACCCGGCTCGACTTGGTTCCGGGTGCCGGTTCCAGTTCGTAGAGCGTCACGACCGGACCCGGCCGCACTTTCACGATCTGCCCCTTGACGCCGAAATCATCGAGCACGGTCTCGAGCAGGCGGGCGTTCTGTTCCAGCGCCTCTTCGTCGATCTTGGTCTCGGTGCTGACGCGTGACGGCAGCGAGAGGATGTCGAGAGGCGGCAGCCGGTATTCACCGGTCGCCAGGTCGAGTTCGCGCTGGCCGGCCTTGGCGGCGCGCTTGCCCTGGGCGATCCCGCCCGCCTTGCGCGGAATGATCTTCACGCCGGGTGTTGCGGCACCTGCCGGCGCCTGCTCGGGCGGCAATGCGTCAGGCGTGAACGGATTGTCGTCGCCGGACTCGGCCGCCGGATCCTCGACCTGGGACTCCGGCGCCGGCGGCGGCGAGAAGGCCTCGGCTTCCTGCCGTGGTTCCGTCGATGGTTCGGTCTCGACCTGCTCCGCAACCTGGCCGCTGCGACGGGCGAGGAACGGCTCGATCCGCAGGCCGGCCAGACGGTCGAACAGGGTGCGCTCGCGCACCGAGTCCGGAACCTGTTCGGCGCCCGCTCGCGAAGGCTCCCTGGCAAACGTCGGCGCCTGCGGTTCGAGCGGCACCGGCGAGTCGGGAATCTCCGGCGCCGGCCGCTCGATCGGGGCATAGGGCGCGTCGACCAGCAGGGAGTCGCGCGGCGGCATCGGCGTGCCTTCGTCGGGGATCTGCTCGACGCGCGCCTCGAACCGGCTGGGATCGTACTGGCTGGCGTCGATCTCGCCTGGAATTTCGGCGTAGCCGATCGGCGGCGACGGCAGGTCGGCATCCTCGTCGAGCGCCTGCGGCTTGCCGCGCCACAGGCCGATGCCGGCGCGGACCAGCCACATGGACCACAGGAAAGGCGCCCGCAGGATCCGGAAGATCAGCGGCAGATCGGTCCGGTTCATGCCGAGCGCCGGCGCCATGGCGATGAAGGCGAGCGCCGCGCAGACAGGCTCGATCAGGGCAAGGCTGCCGCCGCTCGAATGGGTGAGCACCAGTTCGCGAAAACGGCCGACGAGGGCGAGCCCGACCAGCCCGCCGGGCCCGGCGTGCGTCGCGGCGGTGCCGACGTCGCCCAAGCCGACACAGGCCACGCTCATCATCAGCAGCGCCAGCAGCAGCAGCGACAGCCGCAACCCGAAAAAGCCGAGATGATGGGTGCGCAGCATCCGCACGCCCCAGGTGATCAGCGCCACCGGCACCAGGGTGATGGCAAGCCCGAAGGTCTGCAGAAGAAGGTCGGAGATATAGGCGCCGGGCACACCCACGAGATTGTGTGGTGCGCGACCCGTGGCGTGATTGAGCGACGGGTCGCCCGGGCTGTAGGTGAACAGCGCCAGCAGCAGCCCGACCCCCGCCGCCGCGACGCCGACACCCACCAGCTCCATCATGCGGCGGCGCAGGAAGTCGCGCCCGCCTTCCGGCAGGATCGCCGTCTTGCGGTGCATCGCCGAAGTGATGCCGATCATGGCCATCGCGCCGTTGCGCTCCCTACAGCACCGCCGCGAGACGGGTCATCGCCTCGCGCGTGGTCTTCTCGTCGTGCACCAGCGCCACGCGGATATAGCGATGCGCCGTGTTCACGCCGTTGGTCTCGCGGCAGGCGTAGGCGCCCGGCAGCACCTTGAGGTGCGCCTCGCTCCACAGCTTGCGCGTGGCTTCCTCGCCGTCGCCGACATCGAGCCACAGGAAGAAGCCGCCACCCGGCGTGTAGTAGCCGAAACGGTTATGCAGAATCTGTTCGGCCACGCGGAAGTTCTTGCGATACCACTCGCGTGTCTCGACGGGATGCGTCTCCTCGCGCCACAGCGCCGCCGACGCCTTCTGGATGGCGAAGGGTATCTGCGGACCGCCGTAGGTCCGCCAGCGCAACATCATCGCCACCAGCTTGGGATCGCCCGCCATGAAGCCCGAGCGCAGGCCGGCGGCATTGGAGCGCTTGGAGAGCGAGTGGAAGACCGCGAGATTGCGGAACGGATCCGCGCCCCCCGTCTCGTCCATCGCCAGCGCCGCCTCGAGGCCTCCTGCGGGCGGCTGGCCGGTGTAGATTTCGGCGTAGCATTCGTCGAGCGCGAGGACGGCGTCGTACTTGCGGCAGAGCCGAAGCAGCTTCTGCAGGTAGTCCATGCTGGCGATGGCGCCCTGCGGATTGGCCGGCGAGCAGAGATAGACGACCGATATGCGCTTCCACGTCGCTTCGTCGATCCTGTCGAACTCCGGCAGGAAGCCGTTCTCGGCATCGGCATTGACCAGCAGCGGTTCGCCGCCCGAGAGGACCGCGCCGCCGAGATAGGCCTGGTAGAACGGGTTGGGCAGCGCCACGATCGGCTTGCCGCCGCCCTTTTCCTGCGGCGTGGCGATGGTGGCGATGACGTAGACGCCTTCCTTGCTGCCCGCCGTCGGATGGCAATGCCGCGCGGGATCGAGCATGCCTTTGGGCAGCTTGTAGCGCCGCGTCAGCCATTCGCAGATCGCGGCATTGAGGTCAGGGAGGCCCTGGTTCGGCGGATATTTGCCCCAGCCATCGATCTCGTCGGCCACGATCTGGCGCGCGAAGGCCGGCATCGCCCCCTGCGGCTCGCCGACCGACATGTTGATCATCGACAGATGGGCGGGAGGCGCGATGGGGGCCAACAGCGCGTTCAGCCGTGCGAACGGAAAATCGGTCAACGTCTCCGTCAGGCGCGGATTGAACATTCTTAGCCATCCACTGGGCCGCAACAGGCCAAAGCAAGCAGCAACGCCCGCCGAAAGGGGTCCGCCGGGCTTGTTATTGGCTTATTGTATGAAACAAATTAGCCAATAACAACAATGGAATAGGCTACTTTCCTCATATGAGAGAAGGGCTTGGGACCCTTCACGCCGAAGCGACAGGCACCAAGGGTGGCTATTGCACCCGCTCACCGTGCAATGCCGTATCGAGACCCTCGACCTCCTCGTCGCGCGTGACCCGAAGTCCGACCATGGCATCGACGATCTTGAGGATCACCCATGTGGCCACCGCACAGAACACGCCGACAGCCACCACGCCGTAGAGCTGGATCAGGATCTGGCCGGCGTTGCCGTCCACCAGTCCAACCGGTTGGCCCTTGGCGACGTCGTTGATGGCCCTGGTGGCGAACACGCCGACCAGGATGGAACCCAGGATACCGCCGACGCCATGGACGCCGAAAACGTCGAGTGAATCATCGTAGCCGAGCCGTGGCTTGAGGACCACCGATGTCCAGTAACAGACCGCGCCTGCGGCGACGCCGATCACCAGGGCCGCCCAGGGCTCGACGTAGCCCGCGGCGGGCGTGATGGTGCCGAGGCCGGCCACGGCGCCCGACAGGATGCCGAGAACCGAGGGCTTGCCCCGGCTCGCCCATTCGATCGCCATCCAGACCAGCGCCGCGACGGCCGCGGAGATATGGGTGTTGAGCATGGCGCTGCCGGCCAGTTCGCCCGACGACAGCGCCGAGCCGGCATTGAAACCGAACCAGCCCACCCACAGCAGCGAGGTGCCGACCAGGGTGAGCACCAGGTTGTGAGGCGCCATGTACTCGGTGCCGTAACCGTGGCGCTTGCCGATGACGATGCAGCAGACCAGGCCGGCAATACCGGCGTTGAGATGGACCACAAGGCCGCCGGCAAAATCCAGCACGCCCGCGGTGCCCAGAAAGCCACCGCCCCACACCCAGTGCGCCACCGGGACATAGACGAACAGCAACCACAGCGCCATGAACCACAGCATGGCCGAGAACTTCATGCGTTCGGCAAAAGCACCGGCGATGATCGCGGGCGTGATGACGGCGAAGGTGGCCTGATACATCAGGAAGACGTTCTCCGGCACCGTCTTGGCAAGTTCGTGGACGCTGCCCCGAAGGCCCGCGCCGAAGGCCCGCGACAACGATCCGATGACCGCGTTCAGGCCGCCGCCATCGGTGAAGGCCAGCGAATAGCCGACCACGAACCACAGCACGGTCACCAGGGCGGCAACGGCGAAGGCCTGCACGGAAGTCGCCAGGACGTTCTTCTTGCGCACCATGCCGGCGTAGAACAGCGCCAGGCCGGGGATGTTCATCATCAGCACCAGCGCCGTGGCGACCAGCAGCCAGGCGGTATCCCCGGTATCGATCTGCGGTTTGTCGGCGGCCCATGCGGCCCGGCCCGCCATCACGGCAAACGTGGTCAGCGCGCCGGTGCGCGCGATCGCCTTCAGCATCGTTTCCCCCGTGTCGTCTTCTTAATTGCGCGTTGTCTTGCTTCTAACCCTAGAGCGCGTTGGACCCCGACTCACCGGTGCGGATGCGCAACGCCTGCTCGACCGCGGTGACGAAAATCTTGCCGTCGCCGATCTTGCCGGTATGCGCGGCCTTCTGGATGGCCTCGATGGCGCGTTCCACCTGGGCGTCGTCGACCACGATCTCGACTTTCACCTTGGGCAGAAAACTCACCAGATACTCGGCGCCGCGGTAGATCTCGGTCTGGCCCTTTTGCCGGCCAAAACCCTTCACTTCGCTGACCGTCAATCCCGAGACGCCGACGCCGGTCAAGGCGTCACGCACCTCGTCGAGCTTGAACGGCTTGATGATGGCGGACACGAGTTTCATACGCTTTCCTCCTGCCTTTTCGGCTTGTGCGCATAGACTGGCGTCTCGCAACGGCGGCGTCAAATTCGGGCACAAAAAGGCCCGGCGACGGATCGCCGGGCCTCAAGTCCCCGCCGCGACACGGAGCGGCGGGGGAGAGGGAACCGTGGAGGAGGCGGGTTCCCGACGATTGACGGAAGCGCTTAGTGGACCGTCTCTCCATGGAGGTTGATGTCGAGGCCTTCGACTTCCTCTTCGTTGGTCACGCGCAGGCCGATCAGGGCATCGACGACCTTGAGGATGATGAAGGTGGCGATGGCGCACCAGGCGATGCACACTAGGCTGCCCCAGAGCTGCGTCAGAACCTGGCCGGCGTTGCCGTCGATCAGGCCTTTCTTGCCGTCGCCGCCGATCGCCTCCATGGCGAAGACGCCGGTCAGGATCGCGCCGACAAAGCCGCCGATGCCGTGAACGCCGAAGGCGTCGAGCGAGTCGTCGTAGCCCATCGCCTTCTTGAGGCCGGTGGCGCCCCAGAAGCAGACCAGACCGGCGACGATACCGATCACCAATGCGCCCATCGGATTGACGAAACCCGAGGCCGGGGTGATGGCGACGAGGCCGGCGACCGCGCCGGAGACGATGCCGAGCACCGACGGCTTGCCGCGCGTCACCCACTCCGCGAACATCCAGGAAAGCGCCGCCGCGGCGGTCGCGAACTGGGTCACGGCCATCGCCATGCCGGCGTTGCCGCTGGCGCCGACCGCCGAGCCGGCATTGAAGCCGAACCAGCCGACCCACAGCAGCGAGGCGCCGATCACCGAATAGACCAGGTTGTGCGGCGCCATGTTCTCGGTGCCGAAGCCCTTGCGCTTGCCGATGACGAGAGCGCACACCAGACCGGCGACGCCGGCGTTGATGTGCACGACGGTGCCGCCGGCGTAGTCGAGCACGCCCCAGTCGCCGAGGAAGCCGCCGCCCCACACCCAATGGGCGATCGGCGCGTAGACGATCAGCGACCACAGCGCCATGAACCACATCATCGCCGAAAACTTCATGCGCTCGGCGAAGGCGCCGGCGATCAGCGCCGGCGTGATGATGGCGAAGGTGAGCTGGAAGCAGAGGAAGACCGATTCCGGAATGGTCTTGGCGAGCTCATGGACGCCGTCGAGCGTCAGCCCCCTCAGGAAGACCCGGCTCAGTCCGCCGACGATGGTGCTGCCCGGCATGAAAGCGAGGCTGTAGCCCACGATCAGCCAGAGCACCGAGATCATGCAGGTGATGGCGAAGCTCTGCATGACCGTGGCGAGCACGTTCTTCTTGCGCACCATGCCGCCGTAGAACAGCGCCAGACCCGGGATGGTCATCATCAGGACGAGCGCGGTCGAGGTCAGCATCCAGGCGGTGTCACCGGTGTCGAGCTTGGGCTTTTCATCGGCGGCAAGTACCAGGGCCGGGAGGAGCAGCGTGCCGGCCGCCCCCAGGCCAGCGATCGCCGTATTGAACTTGAGTCTCATCGTTCTTCCCTCGGGTCTTGAGTTGGTTGAGTTGGTGCGCGGGATCACAGCGCTTCCGCCCCGGACTCGCCGGTGCGGATGCGGATCGCCTGCTCGATGGACAGGACGAAGATCTTGCCGTCGCCGATCTTGCCGGTGCCGGCCGCCTTCCGGATCGTCTCGACCGCGCGCTCGACCATGGCGTCGTCGATCACGACCTCGATCTTGACCTTCGGCAGGAAGCTCACGGCGTACTCGGCGCCGCGATAGATCTCGGTCTGGCCCTTCTGGCGACCGAACCCCTTGACCTCGCTCACCGTCAATCCCTGGATGCCGAGCGACGTCAGCGCATCCCGGACCTCGTCCAGCTTGAACGGCTTGAAGATTGCCATGACCATTTTCATTTCGGCTGTCCTCCACCAGGCGGAATGCCCGCCCCCAAAGTTCAAAAAATGGAGAGCAAGGCCCGTGCCAATCGGTAATCAGCCGCTGCTTCAAGGGGTTGGCATGCAGCTTGCTGGGGCGTGGGCACAATCAACTAGACAAGCTTTGGGGGTGGTCGTGTTGCTTAAGAAAGTTGCCACTTTGGGTTTTGCGCTGATCACAATCTGTGCACCTGGCATGGCATTTGCCCAGGGCACGCCGGATCCGGCAACACCGCCCGCCGCCGAGAAAGAGACGTGGAAGGCGCCGTTCGGCGGAAACTTCACCGCCGGCTTTGCCTTCCTCAACGACTATTCGTATCGCGGCATTTCCCAGACCCAGCGTCAGGTCGCCGCTCAGGTCAACGTCGGCTACGAGACCCCGGCTTTCAGCGAGGCCGTTCCGCTCAGCGCCTACGTCGGCGCCTGGGGCAGCAACGTCTATTTCCCCAACACCGGAACCACCGCCGAGATCGATCTGCTGGCCGGGTTCAGGCTCAAGACCATGCAGGACAAGCTCACCTTCGACCTGGGCTACATCCGCTACAACTACCTGGGCGCCCCCTCCAACCTGTTCTACGACTTCAACGAGTTCGGCCTGGTCGCCGGCTACGACTTCGGCCCGGCCCAGCTCAGCGCCGCGGTGCGCTACAGCCCCAACTTCTTCGCCAACTCCGGCATCGCCTGGTACAAGTGGGCCCAGGTCACCGTGCCGTTGCCGTTCATCAAGGTGAACGAGAACGTCGCCTTCAAGGTCTTCGGAAACATCGGCAACCAGTACGTCGAGCGCTTCACCAACTACGGCATTCCCAACAACAACTACTGGGACTGGCAGGCCGGCCTCGTCGTCAACGTCTACGGCTTCGACCTCTCCGCCGCCTACACCGGCACCAATCTCAGTGTGCAGGACTGCCTCGGCACGCAAAACTGCGCCAGCCGCGTCATCATCGGCATCTCGAAGGCGTTCTGAGCGACATTCTGCGACGGCCCTAGAGGGTTGCCGCCCGACCGGGCGGCTGCCATCTATGGGCCATGGACAGCCGACAGTTCGATCTCGCGGTCGTGGGCGCCGGCCTCAACGGCAGCCTGTTGGCGCTGGCTGCCGGCGAAGCCGGCCTCCGCACGGCCCTGATCGACCGGGTGCCGCTGAAATCCCTCGCAGAGGCGAGCTTCGACGGCCGCACGACGGCGGTCGCCTACACCAGCCAGCGCCTTTTCGAGGCCCTTGGCGTATGGAGCGAGGTGGCCGCCGAGGCCGAGCCGATCCGCGACATCCGGATCTCCGACGCCGGCCACGACGGCCGGCCGAGCCCGCTCCATCTCCACTTCGATCACCGCGAGGCGGCGCCGGATGCCCGGGATCCCGCCCCGATGGGGTGGATCGTGGAGAACCGGTTTCTGCGCGCCGCGTTGCTGCGGCGGCTGGCAGATTGCCCTCAAGTTGAGCTGGTGGCGCCCGACGAGGTGATCGAAACGAGCCGCAATACGGATCGCGCCGAACTCGCCCTCAAGAGCGGCCGCCGCCTGACGGCGCGCCTCGTGGCCTCGACAGAAGGTCGTTTCGGTTCGATGCGCGAGCAGGCCGGAATCGGCGCGCAGAGCTGGTCGTACGGCCAGACCGCGATCGTGCTGGTGGCCCGACACGAACGACCGCATCGCGGCGTGGCGCAGGAGAGGTTCCTGCCCAGCGGTCCCTTCGCCATCCTGCCCATGACCGATGGCCCGGCCGGCGAGCACCGATCGTCGATCGTCTGGACCGAGCGGCCCGAACTGGCGCGCCGCCTGCTGGAGCTCGACGACGCCCGCTTCCAGGCCGAGTTCGCCCGGCGGTTCGGCGATCATCTCGGGCGAGTGGAGGCGATCGGTCGGCGCTGGGCGTATCCGCTCTGGCTCGTGCACGCCCACCGCTACATCGACACGCGGCTGGTCCTGGTGGGCGACGCCGCCCACGGCATCCACCCCATTGCCGGCCAAGGCTACAATCTCGGCGTGCGCGACATCGCGGCCCTCGTCGAGGTGCTGATCGACGC
>Ga0209514_10002863_pt1 | contig 25818 bp, 32 predicted proteins | sample Subgrocontami58m_FD_187452 | JGI IMG/M metagenome (GOLD analysis project Ga0209514, IMG submission 187452) | Subsurface groundwater microbial communities from S. Glens Falls, New York, USA - GMW37 contaminated, 5.8 m (SPAdes) (version 3) | ecosystem: Environmental > Aquatic > Deep subsurface >...
CCCCAAGAGATTTCAATACTCCAATCTCCTTCGTCTTCCCTAATACAACCATCAACAATGTTCCAATGATGTTTACGGTAGCTACGATGATAATGAGTCCCAAAATAATCGGCACGGGCTTTTTCTGCAATTCAATCCAACTGAAAAGGTTTCTATAATTCTGAAACACCGTTCTTCCAAAATGTGGATAGCCCAACACATCCTGGATTTTGTCAGACATAACATCAGCACTATCAACATCCGTCAGCATGACATCATACCCGGACACTGCTTCATCAAACTGAAATAGAATCTGTGCATCCTTCAGCGATGTGAATGCATAAACGTCATCGTAGTCCGCCATACCACTCTCGTAAATGCCAGAAACTCTGAACTGCATAACACGCATTTGTCCAAGTTCTCCGGAGCGACCGCTACCAAACACAGTTACTTTGTCCCCAACGGCAAGCACAAGTTTGTCGGCAAGCTTTTTACCGATAACAATGTTCGGCAAAGCCCCGGCAACTCGACTGATATCATATTTGCCATCAACAACGTATTTGCTGACAGACGAAATATCTTTGGATGGCTCAATGCCCTTTAACAAGATTCCATCGACAGATTCTTTTGAACGAACGAGAGCTTCACGCGAGATAAACGGCTGTACTGCCTTCACAAGCGGCGAGCAATGCTCAATACGTGACGTATTGGTAGGGTAATTCTGAAGAGGTTGGTTGCGATAGCCGGTGATTTGTACGTGACTCGTAAAGCCGATGACTTTCTCTGTAATCTCCTGCTCAAAGCCGCCAAGCACGGAGAGTGCAATGATCAGCGCAGCAGTGCCCAACGCAACCCCGATAATGGCAATTGCGCTGATGAACGAAAGAAATCCTTTGCGATGACTTGCTTGAAGATAACGCTCGGCTATGAACGAGGAATACGACATGCCCTTCTTAGCTTCCGCCCTTCGAGCTAGACTCCATCAGATAACCTTTGATGAAGTCATCCAGGTCACCATCCATCACGCCATGCACATCGCTTGTCTCCACATCCGTGCGATGGTCTTTCACCATGTTATACGGATGGAATACGTACGAGCGAATCTGGCTTCCCCATTCGATTTTTTTCTTTGTGCTTTCGATTGCGCTCAAGCGCGCTTCTTCCTGTTCTTTCCGCTTCTGATACAGTTGCGACTTCAACATCTTCAATGCTCGCTCTTTGTTCTGGAACTGCGAACGCTCTTGCTGGCACGCCACAACCGTTCCCGTCGGGATGTGTGTAATACGGACAGCCGTCTCCACCTTGTTGACGTTTTGTCCGCCTTTCCCGCCTGAACGGTATGTATCAACTTTTATGTCAGCAGGATTGATTTCGATTTCAACATCGTCGTCCATTTCAGGATAGACAAACACAGAAGCGAATGATGTATGTCGTCTGGCATTTGCATCAAAGGGTGAAATACGCACAAGACGATGCACGCCATTCTCCGCTTTCAAATAGCCATAAGCATACTTGCCCGTCACTTCAACCGAGGCGCTCTTGATTCCAGCACCGTCACCATCTTGCCTGTCGACAAGGACAACTTTGTAGCCTTTGCGTTCAGACCATCGGAGGTACATTCGCAACAGCATCTCAGCCCAATCTTGCGATTCAGTTCCCCCAGCCCCGGAGTTAATGTTAAGTATACAATTCCGCTCGTCATCTACACCACTCAACATGTTTCGGAACTCAAGTTCGCCAATCCCCTGCTCGACCCTATCCAAGTCTTTATCAATATCCGAACCGAACGATTCGTCCCTGGATTCTTCCGCAAGCTCAATCAGTGAACCGGCATCATCAAGCGTTCTCTGAAGGTTTTTCCAGCCATCAATCCATTCTCTCAAAGAGCTGATTTGCTGCATCACTTTTTGTGCAGCAACATTGTCGTTCCAGAAGTCGGGCGTTTCGCTTTTCGATTGCAACGATGCCGCTTGCTGTTCTTTGCCATCTAAGTCAAAGAAAACCTCGAAGTGAGGTTAGCTGTAACTTTAGTTTCTTTACACGTTCTTTCTGGTCTTCAAACATAAAACGCCTTTCAAAAAATGTTATCCACGAATTCACACTCCCAAAGGGATGCCTTCGGCAGAATCAACACGAATAACATTCAATGAGTCGAGATTCGTGTAGATTAGTGGACTAAATCTTTTCTTCAATCTCCAGCTCCATCCTCAGCATCGCACTGCTCAGAGTTTTCCCTTGTGCATCGTTCTTCAGCGATTTCGTTCCGCCGCCGCCAAGCGATTCGTGCAACAAAGAAGGCATCATGTTTCCAGTTCGGTGAGATGCGATATTTCCTTTGGCAAATTGATTGGCAGGAGTCCGGCGCTCTTTGCGTCCAGAACTGTAATTTGCCCAATTCCAGTCTCCGTCATTCCGACATGAACGTTCCATCCGTACGATATATCACGGACAATCGGGTCGTCATTGAAACGGAGAAACAAAATATCTTCTTCACGATCATAGTTGATAACCATTGTTTTTACTCCACAAGTTGCCAATTGATCATAACTGTTTTTACAACAAACTCATCATCAAGCGCAACAGCCGCACAAATAAGATTGTCATTTCGCTCGGGATACTCTTTGAAAACCCAAAACCGTTTCTCGTCTTTCCACTTGAGCGTTCCAGTTTCGATCAAATCCAGCAAAAGCGATTCTTCAATGTGTCGCTCACCCATTCGCTCAACGGCATGTCGCGTTGTTCTTACATTCTTTTGAAAACGAGCGCTAAACACCCTCTAGCCTATTTGTTGACGAGTCTTTTCTTAGTCTTTCGCTTCGCACCTTTCTTCTTCAACGCTGGAACATCCAACTCCATCCTCAACATCGCACTACTCAAACTCTTCCCCTGCGCATCGTTCTTCAGTGATTTCGTTCCGCCGCCGCCAAGCGATTCATGCAACAAAAAATTTATCGCCCACAAATTTGGAATCTCAAACCGCTCCACTCTGCCGAGCGTGATGCCTTTGAAATGTTTCTTCACCCGCGCAACCGTTAGATGCTTCGTGAGCAACGGATAGTATTCCTGCTTGCGCGCAATGACGCCGACGTTTCCTGTGTCTCCTTTGTCGCCTGAGCGGGCGTGGGCGATGTCGAGCAGTTGAATCTTCATTTCTTGTCCGCGCCTCCGTATGGAGGCTGAGGCTCCTTCACCATTTGCTCTCGTTCATTCTCGTGTTCAAACGAAACGAGTTTACGTCCCGAAGAATACTGCCGCCGCATGGCATCTTTCATTATCGCTTCAATGTCGTAGTTGAACTTCGCAGTCAACTCTTCGCGAATCTTTCGAACTTCCTTTACAATCGGATCATCAATCATGACTGTTCTCCCATCAATTCGTCTGGTGTGCATATCACGGGACACTGAAATCCCTGTTCACGACAAATACGTTCTACACTGCGTAGTATGGCTGCATTTGCAATATGTTTACAATTCCATGTCATTAACTGATGTTACGCACAGCGTAAAATTCTATCCTTCAAAACAACCTTGAAAACATAACGTTGCATAGCAGCACCCAAAAAAGAAAAGCGTAAACCACAGATTGCACAGATTCTCACAGATTTTTTGTGTTGAATTCGTCGAGTCCGCCTGAGGCGGATCATACCCTAAATCAGTCTGTGTCAATCCGTGTAATCTGTGGTTCAAAAAGCTCTATTGCGTAACGTGAGTCATTAAGTAATCCATTTTGTTCACTGAAGCTACTGCAATGTGTGCCGCATCTCGTTCAGCCTTCTTGGGAATTATTCCATTACTCAAGAATTGCGACGCGAGCGGAATTGCAGGCGGCGTCACAGTCAGCAACGGCAAGTCAGCAATTGCATTTAGACGTTCGGAAGCGGCGCCTGCGTCACCATCTTCAGCCTCTTCAAGAACAAATTGAGAAATGAACATCTCAAATTTTTCTCTCTCGCTCGCCCACCATTCTTTGGTAACTTGTTGACGTGCGGCGGTAACGATATTGTTGCCCGGTCTCGAAGTCAAATAGCTCGGAATCGTCGTTTCAATGTAGAGCCGCGGCTTCATGCCTCAGCAACCTCCACCACCGGCGTCACCGCACTCTTCGGCATCAACGTAGGCCAGCCGGCAATTACTTCGTTCGGTTTCACAATCCGGAAACGACGCTGCTTGTCATTGCTCTTTGCCATACGGCTTCTGCGGCTCCTTCACAACCAACATCTCTCCTGTCTTTCGCTCAAACGAAACGACTTTACGTCCTGACTTGTATTGACGCTTCATAACATCTTCGACGTAAGCACGAAGGTCGTAGTTGAAAGCAGCGAGCAACTCTTCGCGAGCCTTCCTTACTTCGTTCACAATCGGGTCATCCAACATATTCATCTCCCATTAATTCTTCCGGTGTACATATTATCGGGCACACAAATCCATGCGCGTGAACTATCTTTTGAACTCTCGAACTAATCTCAGCGTTCGCCATGTGCGAACAATTCCAAGTCATCAGGAAATCCATATTATGCACTGATGCCACAGCAATGTGCACAGCATCATTGGCAACTTTCGAAGGAATCGCCCCTGCATCGACCAATTGAGAACCAAGATACAATGCAGTTTCATTCACTTCGAGGTCTGATATTCCAGCAATTGCTTCCAATTGCTCTTTTGCTGCTTGAGGGTCGCCTTTAGCGGCTTCATCAACTACAAGTTCAGAAACAAAAACATCAAAGAGATTCCTCCGCTTTTCCCACCAGATTCTTGTCGTGTGTTGATGCCCGGCAACAATGATGTTGGAACTCGGTCTCGAAGTCAAGTACCCAACAATTGAAGTCTCAATGTACAGCCGAGGCTTCATACTTGCGCCACTTCCACCACCGGCTTCACCGCACTCTTCGGCATCAACGCCGGCCAGTAGGCAATCACTTCGCTCGGCTTCGGTCGTCCGCCGGCGAAACCCGTTACAGCCGGAGGTCCAGTAAGAATCAGCGGTGCAAGCTCCATCCCAAACCGCTCAACTGCCTTGTGGTCATGTCCTCGAACGCCAAACCTCAAAACCACTTCGTTGATCTCATCGGGCATGACCGAAAGCGGACCATGACATGAGTTGTATCCCATAAACTCCGAGCGAATCTCATCGAACTTCAAACCCAAATCAGCAAGACGTGTGCGGAGAATTTGGTCGGCGGCTTTCGCCTTCTCCAACGCATCGGGCCAGGCATACGTCAGCGTTCCAATCGCTGTGCAGCCGTCTAAGTATGACATTGAGACTTTGTACGAGTCAGTTGCTGGCTTTCCTTTCACACCGAACATGCGAACGCGGTTTGGCGCTACATCTTCAAGCTGAATCGTTGTGAAGTCCGCAATGCAGTCCGGCGTAATGTAGTTTGCCGGATTGCCAATTTCGTACATCAACTGCTCCGTCACTGTTTGACGAGAAACCAAGCCGCCGGTGTTCTCATGCTTGGTGATAACAACCTCGCCATTCGGAAATGCTTCAGCAATTGGGAAGCCGATGTGTGCAAGGTCGGGCACGCTTCGCCAATCGGCAGAAAAATTTCCGCCGCTTGCTTGGCCACCGCACTCAAGAATGTGTCCGGCAACCGTCCCCGCCGCAATCTTATCCCAATCATCTTCTTTCCATCCGAACTCATACAACATCGGCGCAAGCGTCAGTCCGGTATCTGTTGTGCGACCAGTGATAACAATGTGAGCGCCCTTCTTCAACGCTTCAACAATCGGCCACGCACCGAAGTACACGTTCGCGCTCATAACTTTGTCGCGCACCGCATCGAGGCTTTCGCCTGTCTCCATGTTGTTCAGCTTGATGCCGCGTTTGTCGAACTCATCAATACTCTCCAGTATGTCGTCTCCGAACACGGTCCCGATCTTGAGATTCTTGATTCCTTTCTTATGCGCCCAGTGGAAGATTGCATCGCGGCAACCTTTCGGATTCACACCGCCGCCGTTCGAGATTATTTTTATCCCCTTCTCCAGACAAATCGGAAGGATATGCTCGATGATTTGCACAAGGTCCTTCGCGTACCCCAACTCCGGGTTTCGTTTCTTCTGCTTCTGCATGATGGACATCGTGACTTCCGCGAGGAAATCCATCATGATGTAGTCAACCGGACCTTTGGTGACTTGCGCGTAAGGCGCCGTCTGCAAATCTCCCCAGAAGCCTTGACCCGATGCGATTCTAATTTTGTCTTTCATATTCCCATAGAAGATTAACCGCAAATGACGCGGAAACAACGTGGATGAACACCGATTTTTCCAGAAAAATTATTCTTCCCACGAAGGTTTTCTCAGAGTAAAATCCGGACGTTGGTACCCCCCCCACGTCCGTGTTATGCCATGTTCAACTCAGCGTTTTTTCAATTTCAAAAAATCCGCGTTGTTTCCGTGCACTTTTCGCGTCATTCGCGGTTGCTTTTGACTGCGTCTAAGCCGCGACCGCCTTGTACCCATAACACAAGATACCTGCCCTACCGTCTTCCTGAACTTTGCGGAAGACAAGCTTTAGCTTTTGTCCAATCTTAAGTTCGTCAATATCAGCATCGGCTATTTGCGCGGTGACTCGCACACCATCATTCAGCTCTATGATGCCTACTGGAAAAGGAGTTTCCTTCGAGAACTTGTCCGACGCGACACGAACCACTGTGAACGTGATAAGAGTTCCTTCATCACTCAGCCTTATCGTATCGAACTTCTTTGCCTTACACTTGGGACAGATGAGTCGCGGTGGAAAGCTAATATGACCACACGACGAACACTTCCCAGCCTCAAGCCTGTATCGCTGGGGAATCTCACGATGATATCTTGCTGTAATCATTTTGCCTCCAGGATATGAATGACGCAACTGGCGCCCGAGCCGCCCATGTTCTGCGCCATACCAACGTGTGCATCCTTCACTTGCCGAGCGCCCGCGTTGCCATTCAGTTGTTCATAGAGTTCAACTACCTGAGCCACACCTGTTGCACCAACAGGATGACCCTTTGACTTCAACCCACCACTTGTGTTGACCGGAATCCTGTTGCATTCGATTGATGTCCAGCCTTTCTCCGCCGCTTCACCACCCTTGCCTTTTTCGAACAAGCCTATATCCTCCGTTGCAACAATCTCCGCGATGGTGAAGCAGTCGTGAACTTCCACCAAGTCAATGTCACTCGGCTTTTTGTCAGCTAACTTGTATGCCTTCTCTGCCGCCTTTACAACTGAGCCCAATGTGGTGATGTCTTTGCGACTATGCAGTGCAATCGTATCAGAGGCCTGCGCAGAGGCAATCACGCGAATCGGATTCTTCTTCAACTGCTTGGCAACGTCCATTGAAGCAACGATGACGACTGCAGCGCCGTCACTCACCGGTGAGCAGTCGAGCAAACGCAGCGGGTCGGCAACCATTGTTGATCTCATTACCTGTTCTGCTGTTACTTCCGAGCGGAACTGCGCGTTCGGATTCTTCGCACCGTTGCGATGGTTCTTCACTGCTACCGCTGTAAGCTGTTCACGCGTCGTTCCGTATCGCTGCATATGTGCCCGCGCTATCATCGCATACAAACCGGGGAACGTAATCCCGTGATAAACTTCGTACTCCTGGTCGGCAGCAGTTGCAAGCGTGTCGGTAACGTCGGCACCGTCGGTCATCTTCTCAACGCCGCCGGCTAACACAATATCACTTGCGCCCGATGCAACTTCGAGAAATGCCTGTCGAAACGACGCGCCGCCCGATGCACACGCCGACTCGACATGCGTTGCAGGAATGGGATTGACTCCAAGATAATCGGCCATCACCGCCCCGAGATGTTCCTGTCCCACAAACAAACCTGGTGACATTGCACCAACATACATCGAATCAATGTGGTCAACTCCGGCATCTTCGATTGCCTTCAGTGCTGCTTCAACGAAGATGTCCTTAATGGATTTGTTCCAGAGCTCGCCGAACTTTGTCATGCCAGCCCCGATTACGACAACGTCTCTCATGGCGGGACCTCCTTAATCGTTAAGTTTGATTTTGCGGCGGAACTTTGCATACTCGCCGTAGTTGAGGTGGATTTTATTTTTGTCCAGCATCTCACGTACCTTCGGGGCACGGTCTTGCACTTTCGTGATTTCATCGGTCACTCGATAGATGAACCCGTCACTGCCGGCGCCCGACCCGAACGACACCATGAAAATTAAATCGCCCGGTTTGGCAACATCGAGGATAGCCGTCAAGCCTGTTGGTGAAGAACCCGAGTATGTGTTCCCCATCCACGGGACGAGCCAGCCGACTTCGAGTTGCTCCTTCTTGAAGCCCAAGCGCTTGCCAACCTCTTGCGGAAATTTTCCGTTCGGCATGTGGAACACGGCGTATGTGAAATCTTCCGGAGACATCTTTGATTTCTCCAGCAACGCAGTTCCCGCTCCAACAATATGTTTGAAATACGCCGGGTCGCCAGTGAACCGCCCGCCGTGACGTGGATACGACTCACCCTCGCGCCGCCAAAAGTCCGGCGTGTCCGATGTGTAGGAGTGAGTGAAGAGAATTTCAGCCACCACTCGCTCGTTTCCCATAATGAACGCTGCACCTCCAGCCGACGCTGAGTACTCAAGCGCATCGCCGGGAGCGCCCTGCGAAGTATCAGCGCCGATGCCCATCGCGTATTTCATTTCTCCCGACTTCACATGACTGTACGCGACATACATCGCCTCACTTCCTGCTTTGCAAGCAAATTCATAGCTCGCAACATGAACATGAGGACCGATCCCCAACGCATCAATCAAAATCGTTCCGCTCGGCTTCACTGCATACGGATGGGACTCCGAGCCGATATACACAGCGCCAATGTCTTGCGGATTGATTTGCGCACGACGGATTGCGTCCTTCGCTGCCGCCACAGAAATCGTAATCGTATCTTCATCCTGACCCGGAACAGTTTTCTCGAACAATTGTAAACCTCTCGTGATTGCCCCGGGGTCTGCACCCCACTGCTGAGCAATCACTTCTGCTTTGATGCGGTACCTTGGAAGGTATGCGCCGTACCCTACGATGCCAACCATAAGACCTCCAATGATTGTGAGAGAATGGTTGATGATGTGATCTATTGTTTCATCGCGACGTCTGCGAGTTGCCTCAGAAGTCTTATGCGCTGGCGATTCTAATATTGCCAAGAGCGCACACTTGTTAGCCAACTCGGCTTGTTTCGTCGTACATGAACAGCTTGCCAATCTCCTTCAGTCCAGCGGCTGATTTTAGTTTTTCCTCGATACTCTCAAGTAACTCCATCGTCCGTCTATCATAATATCGTTCACCACAAGTCTGGCACACAGGGAGTGTAATATGGTTTGTCATTTGGATAGTCTTCGATTACTTCACCATTGCAAATAGCCTCGTACACTTCGTGCTCGAGAATTCTCCCGAACTCCTCCAAAATCATTTCAGACTTTGCGTGTCTCGAATAGAGAACTGAGTTCGATTTGAAACACTCTTGTATCTTTTGAATCACAGCCATATCCGAGGATCAAAGTTCTTCGCGCCGCAGAGGGTCACCATGTCCATCAAGCCAATACCGACGCAGAAGAAAATATCGAGGCACCTCGGAAACCTTGTCCCCTGGCGATTCTAGTTTTGTTTTTCATTTCCCATTCAAAGCCAATAATCTTTCACGCACAACTATCTCAACGCTTCGAAGAAACTCTTCAGCGTTCTTGAGATGTAGTTCCGCTGTTTCTCTTTCAACGGTTTGAAACTCTCCGTATTCTGACTTTTCTCGAATTTGCTTTGCCTCTCTAAATACTTTGCTGAATCCTTTCGGAAAAAGAGCTTTCATTGCGATGAAAACGCAATAGTAACTACGCCCGACTGTTAGTTCGTGATGACCGAGCGCGAACGAATCTCGAGCCTCTACAAGATTCTTGTTCGCTTTCTCAATTCGATAGCGGGCAATATCAACTCGTACCTCTGTTTTCAAATCTTCACACCGTATCTATAGACTGCGAGGAAAAACGGAGAACCGATTGACTTGTTAACCTTCTCTTCGTAAAGGTCGTACGTCACGGGAGAAAGGTCAACATCATAATCCCAATAGACATCATCGGTAATCTCCGCAATCTTGCTCATTGCCTTCGATGAATTGTTGTTGACGAGAACGAAGATATCAATGTCGGAATCTTTGCGTGCAGTACCTCGCACTTTTGACCCATACAAGAGCAAACGCACAAGCTTCTTCCCCATTGCGCGTTTCAGTCGCCGAGAAAAAGCATTTATTGCAGTGCGCTCGACTTCAGGAATCCTGATTTCGGAAAACTTCTTTTTCCGAATAGGTTTCGTCCATCGTCCGTAATGATACACTCCATACATAGCTTACACAACCCTGATATGCAACTCTCTCAACTGCTTCTCTTCCACCTCACTCGGCGCCTCATCCATCAACGAAACGGCGCTTGCTGTTTTCGGAAATGCGATGACGTCTCGAATCGATTTCATTCCCATCAGCAACATCACGATGCGGTCGAGACCGAACGCAATTCCGCCATGCGGCGGTGCGCCATATTTGAATGCGTTCAACAAGAAGCCAAATCGTTCGTATGCTTCTTCTTCCTCAATGCCGAGAAGCTTGAACACTTTTTGTTGGAGCGTCGAATCATGAATACGAATGCTTCCGCCGCCAAGCTCGTTGCCGTTCAAGACCATATCGTATGCACGAGACCGTGCTTTGTCGGGAGTAGTGTCGAGCAAATGTATATCTTCGAGCATCGGTGAAGTGAACGGATGATGCATTGCAACGTAGCGTTGCTCTTCTTCGCTGAACTCGAACATCGGAAATTCAGTCACCCACAAAAGATTCCACTTGTTCTCATCAATCAGATTCAATCGCTTCGCCATATCAAGCCGTAATGTCCCGAGTGTTGAGTATGTCTTACTCCAATTGTCCGAAACGAACAACAGCAAGTCACCCTGTTTTGCTCCCATTTCAGCGGCGAGTTTCTCCATCAACTCCTTGCCTAAAAATTTTTCAAGCGCTGATTCAAGTCCTTTGTCCGTCCACTTGATGTACGCGAGTCCACCAACGCCAAGGCTCTTTGTGTAATCTACAAAATTATCCATCTGATTGCGTGTGAACGCAGCGCCGCCCGGAACAACAATGCCGGCAACCGTTCCACCCTTCGCAACGTTGTCCGAAAAAACCTTGAACCCCGAACCCTGAACCAGTTCGTTCAACGTCGTAATCTTCATATCAAACCGGGTATCCGGCTTATCGCTGCCGTATGTCTCCATCGCTTCTTTATACGTCAGTCGAGGCAACGGAAGGTGAATGTTAATTCCTTTCAACTCTCCGAAGATGCGCTGCATTAGACCTTCTACTATCGCACGCACTTCCTCTTCTTCGGCAAACGACATCTCGACGTCAATCTGTGTAAACTCCGGCTGGCGGTCTGCACGCAAGTCTTCATCGCGGAAGCATTTTGTAATTTGCACGTAACGGTCAAATCCCGCCACCATCAGAATCTGCTTATATGTTTGCGGCGACTGCGGCAATGCGTAGAACTTCCCTCGCTGCACGCGGCTCGGCACAAGATAATCTCTTGCCCCTTCAGGCGTGCTCCTCATCAGTATCGGCGTTTCGACTTCGATGAAGTTGTTCTCATCAAAATATCTGTGAACAACCTGATACAACTTATGTCGGAAGACCATATTCTTCAGAAGAACCGGACGGCGCAAATCAAGGTAGCGATACTTCAAGCGCAAATCTTCGTTCGTATCAACGTTGTCGTCAATTGGAAAGGGGGGCGTATCTGCTTTGTTCAAGATGGTCAACTCCGTCGCCAACACGTCCACCTCGCCTGTTGCCAACTCTGAATTGTCTGTACCGTCCGGTCGTCGCTCAACTTTTCCGCTGACAGAAACAACAAACTCGTTGCGCAACGAGCCGGAAAGCTCATGTACCGCAGCATGTGTCTGAGGATTGAAGACAACTTGTGTTTTTCCGTATCGGTCTCGTACGTCGATAAAAATAACCCCGCCGAGGTCGCGTCGTGTATCAACCCAACCGGTAAGCGTTACAGTTTTTCCAATATCCGATGTTCGTAATTCACCGCAGGTGTGCGTGCGCTTCTTGAATAAAGACAAGTACAAACTCCAATCGTGATTACAAAAAGTAGGGCGGGACGGCGTCCTGCCCCGTCGAATCAACAATACGACCTAACGTACAAAAGGAAATTCGATTGCGGTGCAATGACTCTTGTTGCGGTGAAAAGATAGCCAAAATGTGAGAGAGTATCAATTGCAATTCAGGCGGATGAGTCTTATAATTCCTGTGGAAGCGAATGGAGACCGTAGATGGAATTGACTGAAACGAAGCTGAAGACATACGACGACTATGCAAAGCTGCCTGAAGGAGCGCCGTATCAACTCATCGAAGGAGAACTGGTCATGTCACCAGCCCCAGAGGAAGCTCATCAAAGAGTCGAAATGAGATTTGTTTTGGACTTGGGAAACTTCGTGACCCAAAGAGAGCTTGGCCAGGTCTATACCTCACCCATGGATGTGTATTTCGGAGAGCGCGAAACCTACCAGCCAGATATAGTTTTTGTCTCGCGCGAGAGGTTGGAGATTATCACTCGCACGAGAATCGAAGGCGCGCCCGACCTTGTCGTCGAAATTCTCTCGCCTGCAACCGGCTATTACGACCTTGCACACAAGAAGGACGTGTACGAGAAATCTGGTGTGAAAGAATATTGGATTCTCGATCCGAAAGCAACGTCAATCGAAGTGCTGTGGAATGAGAAGGGAAGGTTTGTAACTCTCACGAAACATCGGGCGCGAGGTGTTGCCGAATCAAAACTGTTGTCAGGATTCAAGGTGGATGTGGCAACACTATTTGCCCCATTGCAATCATCACGCTGACGAACGGAGTAGACAAATGGAATTGATCGAGACGAAGCCGAAGACATACGACGACTACGCAAAGCTGCCCGAGGGAGCGGCATATCAACTCATTGGTGGAGAAATCATCATGGTGCCTGCACCCGACTTATATCATCAGGATATCCTTGGCAACATATACGATGAAATGCGCCGCGTAGTGCGGTCTAAGAAACTTGGCAGAGTGTATGTCGCACCTGCGGATGTGTACTTCGGAGAACACGACACATTTCAGCCAGACATAGTCTTCGTCTCCAATGAGCGGATGAATATCTTGAAGGGTAAACGCATTGAAGGCGCACCGGATATTGTCATCGAGATCCTTTCTCCGAGTACAGGATATTACGACCTTGCACACAAGAAAGATGTGTACGAAGAATTTGGCGTGAAGGAATATTGGATTGTTGACCCGAAAGTCAGATCAATTGAAGTGTTGGAAAATGTAAACGGGAAATTTACAACGCATACAAAGCTAAAGAAAAAGGGTGCTGTCTCTTCAAAAGTTCCTCCCGATTTCACACTTGACCTTGATACCATCTTCGAGGTCTAGTGCATTTCTATCGCTTGTTCCCCGCTTGAAGAGAGATCCGCAATCTCATGCCCGGCTCGCTTAAGCACTTCAATAGGTCGCAGCGAGTCTTCGTCTTTCACAAGAACATACCCTGAACCTTGAGCGCCCGCCGTCCCTTGTTCCTCTGGAGTGCCGGCGGAACAGCTTGCTGCGACGTGACGATGGAAAGCTCTTCAAGAGTTCTCGTCATCGAGAAGAACGAACTTTCTGTTGCCCACAGAGGAATGCTTGCTGATGGATGCAACTTTGAAACCGCAAACACTTCCTTAAGCAATGTCAGTTGTAGATTCATTGAGGTTCGGGATAGGCTGTGGAATCAATTTTACCTTGATTCCATCGGGGTCAACAAGTGTTATTGATGCAGTCGAGTTCATCGCTTTCGTCAGCTCAAAAGAGATGCCTTTCTGCACAAAATCGTCTTTCAACTTAGTCCAATCTTTCTCAGGAACAGAAATCCCAAGCGAGACTAGAAGCGCAGTCGAAAACCTGCATGAAGTCTCTCGCCAAGACGCAAAGCCGCAAAGGAACTTCAAAAAGAATATGGAAATTGTTTTTCTTGGCAACTTTGCGTGAGGTTTTCCGCCACGTTTCTAGAAATCTGTTTGAAAACCCTTCTTCAAAAAACCTAACCGCAGAGATCGGAGAGAACGCAGAGAAATGAAAGAAATAGAAACACTTTTTTTTCCCTCTGTAATCTCTGTGCTCTCTGCGGTTTCAAAACACGGGTTTTCATCCGGGCTTCTAGAGACGTGGACGAGAAGTCGAATCGGCTTTGGCAAACGCTTGATTGTCGTCGGGTGCGCAAGCATTGGTTTTCTAAAAGTGGGTTCTCGTCCACGTCTCTAGGCCCGCTGCATCTTCAGGCGGACGAGTTGCATTTCTTCCCGCCCAAATGTTCACACCAGTATGATGATGATAAAATGCTTCCGCTGTTTCAAGACTTCCGACGTTGAGATGAATATGCCCGATGTCAGTGGGCGGATGAATTCCTGCCCACGATTTTGCTTCTGCCTCTTTCAAGAGCGCTTCGACATCGAGATAGTCGGTCGTCATGTAGAGCTCACCGTTCACACGTTTCCACTCTTCTTTTGGTCTGTCGCAGTACAGCTCAATCCCCTTACCATCGGGGTCGGCAAGATAAATTGCTTCACTCACCGCGTGATCAGCAGCGCCGTGAATGCGATAGCCGTGCTCTGCAAGCCTGAGCAGTGTCTTCGCAAGTTCTTCTCGATTGGGAGACCGAATAGCGATGTGAAATTGTCCGGTTGTTCTTGGCGGACGAGGTTGTGCAGCCGGAGATTCACTGAGAAGAATCTGAAACGGCAGTTGCCCCGTCGCTGACAGGGCAACCGCTGAATCCTCGCGCATCACTGCACGAAAGCCGAGCAGGTCTGAGTAGAATGTTACGGATTTCTTCAAATCCTTCACTCGCAAACGCACGTGAGCAATCTTTGTTTCTTGGGAGAACCGCATAATTCTCTCAACGAAACATTGCATCGAGGCTGTATGGTCCTCCTCCTGCAATCAGCAGAGACAAGAGTGCGAGAGCAAGAGTAAGGGTGAAATCGTACCCTTCTCCACGATTCGCCTCGCCCCCCCAATTCATAAAGAAGCCAACCTTCCAATGAACTTTGAACATTGCAACCAACATCATGATGCAAAGCCCGAGAGCAGCAAGTTTTGTGAAGAGACCGAGCGCAGGTGCAATGCTTCCGAAGAACTCCGTGAAGGCGCCGATATATGCCAACGGTTTTGGAATCTTTAAATATCCGTTCAAATATTGCATTGTGCCGGCGATGCCCTGCCCCCCAAACCATCCCAGCATCTTTTGTGCCCCGTGTGCTAGAAATACTACCCCAAGTGCCACACGTATGAGCAATACGCCCATGACAGATTATCGGGTAAAGGCATAGAGATACCACCTTACTTTTGTTGTACAAACTCCAACAACAACGTGATGTCAACTTCCTTGCCTACAACAAGCCCGCCAGTTTCAATCTTCGCATCCCATGTTGTTCCGAATACAAAGCGGTCGATTGTGGTTGTTGCTTTGAAGGCAACGCGGGTATTCCCCCACGGATCCTTCACTGAACCTTTGTATTTGGTCTCAAGAACAACAGGCTTGGTGACGTCGCGGATTGTCAGGTCACCAGTAATTTGGTAGGTGTCACTACCAGTCTTCTTCACAGCAGTGCTCTTGAAGTTGATGTCAGGGAATTTCTCTGCATTCAGGAAGTCGTTGGACTTCAAATGTCCATCGCGCTTTTCATTGTCTGTAAAGATGCTTGCAGTCTTGACTGTGGCTTCGACTTTCATGTCAGTGAAATCAGACTTTTCACTTGAGAGAGTCGCATCAAACTCTTTGAATGCGCCGCGGACTTCAGAAATCACCAAGTGTGTAACCGTAAAATCCACGTTGCTGTGCACCTTGTCGATCTTCCATGCCGTCTGAGCAGTAACTGTTGCCATTGACAGTGCAAGCACAGCGAGTGTGAGAAGAGTTTTCTTCATGATGTTGCTCCTTTTGTGTAAGTGATTGATGTATTGTGGATTGAAGAATGAACCGGTCTTTTCAGTTTTGTCATGCATAAATCTTGTCAGCAGCTCGTAGAAGACTCTTCATCAAATCGTTGACGTATCTGCGCGGCTAACAATTCACAATTCGACGTTTACCATTAACAATTCTCTTGCGGCTTTGAGAATGGTTAATGGTGAATGATTAATGATTAATTGAGAATGAACGATGGCGTGAACAACTTTCTGACCTTGATGTGGTGATTCTTTCATGCCTTTGCCCCGGCAAGTTCTCTTGTCTTCAATCTAATTGGAGGCAGCACCTCTTCAATTGCTCTGCGATGTTTCTCCAACCACGGCGGAAGTTTGAGATGTGTTCCCAACTCTTCTTTGCTCTCATCAAACATGAACCCCGGCGGGTCGGTAGCTACTTCAAACAAAAATCCGCCCGGCTCGTGAAAGTAAATGGACTTGAAGTACTGACGGTCTGCAACATCCGTAACGTTATGATGAGCTTCGAACAAGAAGTCTCGCACTCTCAACTGCGTTTCATCGTCAGGAGTTCTGAATGCAAGATGATGAATAATACCTGCGCCCATCACTCCACGCCGAACATCTGGTTGAATGAGAACATCAACATAAGTTCCTGAACCTCCAACCCCAACTTCATAGCGATGACGATTTCCCTCCTCAGCAGCCTTGCGGAAGCCAAGCGCCGCTTGCATGAAGCCGGCTGTTGGAGTGAGCTGTTGCTCGGACAATGTCACGGAATGGAATCCTCGAATTGCAGCACTCGCCGGAATCTCACCGTTATCCCAACCTGTGCGGTTGTCTGTTTCATTTGATAGAAGCTCAATTTCAAATTCATCATGGTCGAGTAAAGTCAGAACTTCTTCGTCGAATCGTTTCGTCGGATCGACGAATGAAACATTCAACTTCTTCAGATGTTCTTTCCAAAAATCCAAAGAACCCTTCGGCACTGAGAGTGAGAACAAAGTCCCTTGTCCAGTTCCTTTTCTTCCCTTGCGTGCCTGCAATGACCAAGGAAAGAACGTCAAGATACTTCCGGGGTTGCCAACTTCATCGCCGTAATACAAATGATAAGTCTGCGGGTCATCAAAGTTGACAGTCTTCTTCACCAAACGAAGTCCAAGAACATTCGTGTAAAAGTCAACGTTCGTTTGCGCATCAGTTGCTATCGCAGTTACGTGATGTATTCCTGTAATCTTTTCTTCCATAGTTCCACCAAATCGAGTTCCTGCTTCTTACTGGCATTGAGCAATCACTGGAGAAAATCCGAAAACCCAAATTCTAAATTCGAATTTCAAAACACAAGACATGAAGTTGCCATTTTGGGATTTCGTGTTTCGGATTTACTCTACACCGTAGCCCATCGCTTTGCGCTTCCTCGCTGCCTCAACCGCAATATCGTATGAGCGGCGCAGTAACGCGGAAGCCTTTTGCACATCCATTTCTTTTCTGATGTAGAAGCTAATCCATCCGCTCTCAGGCATAATGTGGTGCTTCTCTACTTCTCCTTTTTCCAGCAACTCGGTTCTCACGTTCATCGGAAACGGAATATCCAGCAACTTATTGCCATGAATGTGCCCAAGCTCCCGTTTGCCGTAGCGGAATTCAATGCCGCCGAAGCGATGTGGAAGCTCTGCGACTCCGTTCCACGAAAGAACATCTGTCCGAATTTTTTCTGTCGCACCGCGAATTATCATGCCTATTCCGTCCTCCTTTTGTTCTTACTATGAGACACAATTTGCTCAAGCAGTGACTCATGTGCTTAGTTCATAGAAATGCGAGAGATGTTGGCACTCGCACTCTCGTGAAACGCTAGACGATGAATCGAAACATCCATAAACTTTCTTAGCGGAAAAGTCGAGAGAACAGACTTCACCTCTTCCTCCGACCCGGCTAACAGGTTCATTCGATTCGGACGTTTTGAATTCAATGTTCTGGAACGGGTTCTTCATCCTACCGTTCTTGCAACGAAAGCCCAAGCTTTTTCAGCAGTCGGCCGAGTTGTTTTTGTTCCCTCTCGGTCAGCGCAACCGTCAGACTCGCAACGTGCTTTGCATGTTTTGGGAAAATGTCTTCAAAGAGCCGCTTGCCTTTCGACGTCAGTTGCACAACGATCGCACGCCGGTCTTCTTTGCTGTGTACTCGCTCTACGAGTTCTTGTTTTTCAAGATTATCAACAACGACCGTCATATTTCCGCCACTGACAAGGTTCTTCGTACAGAGTTGACCAATCGTCATCGGTCCAAGATGACCGAGGCATTCGAGGGCACCGAATTGCGGCTGTGTTAATCCGTGCGCTTCAATATCTTTGTTCGTCGCTTTAGAGAACACGGAAAACGCCCGTGCGAGTTTTACCCAGAGCGTTAACGCCACATCCGCCCTCTTACCGTATTTCTTTGTTGTCTTCATGATAATATACTTTGAATTTGAAATACACTAATTCAAATATAATAAACTTAAAGCCTCTTGTCAAGTCCCATCTCCTTGAATCTGCACGGGGCTATTGCTACTTTGAAGCTGTCATGAGGCGCTCAATGTCAAAGAAATTCTCGTATATCCTTCTCTACAAACCATACGGTGTTCTGTCGCAGTTTACTCCTGAACATGGTCATCTGGCCCTGAAGGACTTCGGTCGGTTTCCACCTGATGTTTACCCCGTTGGAAGATTGGATGTGGATAGTGAAGGCTTGCTCTTGCTGACAAATGATAATGGTCTGAAACATCGGGCAACCGACCCAAAGTTTGAACATGAAAGAACATATCTTGTCCAAGTTGAAAGAATTCCATCAGAAGAATCCTTGCAGAAGTTGCGTTCAGGGGTTGTGATTGAAGGAAGAAAAACGAAGCCAGCCGATATTACCCTGCTGGCTGAGGAACCGAACCTGCCGTCCCGCCCCGTTCCGATTCGGTTTCGTAAGAACGTCCCGACTGCGTGGCTTGAGCTGACTTTGCGTGAGGGTCGCAATCGTCAGGTAAGGAAGATGACAGCAGCAGTTGGCCACCCGACGCTCCGACTTGTCAGAACACGCATCGGAATGTTGACGCTGCAGAATCTTGCACCCGGCGAAAGCAAAGAACTGACGAAAGAAGAAGTTGCTCGCTTGAAGAAAAGCTTATCAATGAAGAAAGCTCATTAACTTGTTTCGCCGACCGCTGATTCGAAGCTTAACTCGTGGAATAGGTTAGTCAAAGAAACCCGAAAAGCAAAAAGCCCGGCCTCGCTAGAGGCCGGGCTTCATCATCCACTCCGTAGAGATGACCCGACACAGTGATTCGTGCGCGGCGGGTCGTCTTTGCAAGGTGTCTACTTTGCGACAACCATTCTTTTCACATCTGTCAAGCCGCCTTCTTTCAGTCGATAGAAATACACGCCACTGGCAAGCTTAGACGCATCAAATGTGGCCGTATATGAACCGCTCAGTTTGAACTCATCCACCAGCGTTGCCACTTCACGACCGAGCACGTCGAACACCGTCAAGCTTACTTGCCCTTCGGTCGGTACATTGTAGCGGATGATTGTTAGTGGGTTGAATGGATTGGGATAGTTTTGCGACAATACGTAGCCTTGCGGCTGATCCTTGCTTGCCATCGCGTTCTGCTGCTCATTGCCAAAGTAGATGATGTCGCCAACACCGAGAGCCACTTGCTGCGACTGGATGCCCGACAGTGTAACAGCCGGACGGAAGATAACGTTGCGACCAGCGACGCTTGCGATGTTCACGCTGACGGTGCCAGAGTTGCTGCTTGTATCAAGCGTTGCAAGCACCCCGCCGCCATTCGGGTCAACAATTCGAAACCGGAATTGTCGCAGCGGGAAGCTGATGGGTGTTCCGTGACCGCTCGTGTCATTTGTGGGATTGAAGTAGACGGACTTGTTGAACAAAAGCCTCAGTGTGTTTGCTGGAAGTTGTACAGCCTCCGTGCCGAGAAAATCCCACACGTTGCTGAGTGTAAGGTTCAGCGGTTGTCTGAAGTCGTGCGGCATGAACGCGAGTGACACTTCAGAACCATCACTGAGTGCCAAACGCAAGCTGTCGATCTGGAAGGCAATGAAGGACTTCGTTTGTCGATGCTGCACAACCACTCTGCGGCCATTGCTAGTTTCACCGCTTGCGAGCATCTTCGGTAAGTATTGCGAGCTGAAAACCAGACTGTACGGCACACCGTTCTGACCCGTCCACATGTTAACTGGAATTCCCGAAGTTTGAGATTCGAGCGTGCAATTTGCCCACGCGCCTGGAGTCAGTTTGTTCGTCAATTGGATATCGGACCACCCGTTGCCTACTTCGTACTTTTTCAGCCTGACGTTTGACGCGGAGCTTGATTGAGACTGCGTGTGATGAATGATGTTGATGCCATATGGGTTAATCATTCCTGTGGTGTAGTAAGTGATTGACGGATAGAACGAATGGACACCTGGAATCTTGGCAAATTCGACAAACCATGAATTCCAACTGTTGTCAGAATTGCCGTGCCTGAACACTATCCTATAGTTAACGTCCAACTGACCATCATCGTACTTCTGAGCGCACCACGCTGTCAAAGGATGCCCATCAGGGTCCACTGCAACGGATGAATGGCGATTGTACACTGTACCCGTAACGTCGGCCACTGGCTTTTCGTCAGTCCACGTTGTGCCGGAGTAGGTTCGCGAGTACAGGCCACTTTCGGTCAGCCGATAATCATATGTTAATGACAGAAAGCTGCCGCCACTCGCCAGGCTAGGGTACCACGCTAAATAGTTATGAAGGCCAGAGATAATCCCGGGGGAGGGTATGATCCACGTTGCGCCGTTATCGCTTGAAGTCCGATAGCGCAAACCTTCCTGGCTCACGTACACAACAACTAACTTGTAAATCGAGCCTAATTCAGCAATGACAGGCATGGCGCCACCCGCTTGCCAAAAGGAAACAGCAACATTATCTGCGCTCGGCAAGACAATTGGAGATGCCCACGAAGAACCGTAATCCGTGCTGCGTGAGTACCACACTTCGAAAGTCGATGGAGCCTTCATGCGTTGCCAAGCAATGTGAAGGGAACCATCGTGTGCTACTGTAATGCTTGCAGTTGAGTTGCCGCCGTTTTCTTGGCTAAGCATGGTTGTCTTCTCCCACGTGTTTCCATTGTCTGGGGATTGCCTGTAAAGGATCTCTTCCAGACTTGTAAACACCTCATGCAACTTACTGCCGCTTTTCGCAAGGTGACGAGCACTGTTACTCCAAGTTGCATTCGGCGTGGTTGACTTATTTTGCCCAACCCAATAAAGATTCGTGTTTGCATGGGAAAAATATGGATCAGATAAACGACCTTGATTGCGATAGTCAGCCCAAAGAATGTTTGCCTTACCTCCCAGTCGTGCAGCCGCTCCCATGTAGTGATGTTTCTGCCTAGAGCTGTCTGGATTAGACTGAACACTTGATACTTGAACAGGAGCAGTAAATGAGACTCCCCGGTCATACGATTCGACGAGATAAGAGGCCACGACGTGGTTACTCTGGTCTCGTGGGTTTGGCGAGTGCATGAATGCGACGCTTACCCTTCCTGTTTTGTCTACGGAGACCCATGGGAAGAACTGCCAGCCGAAATCAAAGTTAGCAATGTTAACAAACTGTTCCCAAGAATTCCCTCCGTTTGTGGACCAAACAAACTTCAAACGTAGGTCCGGGGCCTCATCTGGGTCAGCGAATGACAAGTACAAGTAGCCAGTCACTGGATCGACTGCGAGAGAAGGAACGTTAGTGATATCTATTCGACCCAATGTCGGCTGGCCTTCGCGCCAAAAGGTAAACCATGCAGGGCTCGGGAGGGTTACAAAAGTCAGTCCACCGTCAGTCGATTTCACGATCTTGAAATAGCTTGAATTGCCGCCTATGCCTGGAACAAATGCCCAAATCACGTACAATTCACCCGATGGTCCGACAGCAGGCATCGTCAAAGTGACAAGCGGAAACGCGGCAGTTGAAGGGTCATAATCATAGTCTGGCGACAGCCGAAAGGCCTCTGAGCCAATCCCAACGACGGAATCGAGTGTTACTGGCGTCTCTGAAAACGTTGAGCCGCTGTTAGTTGAACGAGAGAACTTTATCAAATAGGTGACAGTGTTATCAGGGTGGCCAATATGCACCATCCAACTTACATAGATGTTGCCGTCCGTTCCCTGATGACCTGAATTATCTACTGCAATATAGGGCTTATCATCTTGACCAGCACCTGACCCGACGGGACTAGTCAGCCACTCAACTCCGAGGTTTGATGTTCTTGACACGACAGCATCAGTCCAAGCCATATAACAATAGAATGCGCGTCCATCTCGGCCAAAAGCTGTAGATGGGTCAAAAGCCCTTTGACCCGGTATCAATTGTTCAATCCAATTGTTACCTCCATCAGTAGAAAAGGCACACCGAGCACCACCTACGCGCAAATCGTTCCACGCGGCGAGAAGTATATTTGGATCAACAGGACTATATGCAACGGTTGTTTCATTCTGGTCGTCGGCATCGTTTGTCACAACGTGCTCATCAAACTGAGCGAAAGCACTCTCGCCCATGCAGAAAAACACAACAACATACAAAAGAAATCTTGCTTTCTTCATGGTACATTCCTCCTATCTGATTATTGCCATTTTTCTTGTGATTGAATTATCGGGCGTAATTAATCTGTAAAAGTAAATGCCCGAGGACAGCCTCGAGCCGTCAAACTTTAACATGTGGGTACCAGCTTCTACAGTCTCATTGAATAGCGTAGAAAGTTTCTGACCGAGAAGTGTAAAAATATCCATAGTCACGTGAACTCGTTTCGAGATAACAAACTCAATCGTTGTCGTTGGATTGAATGGATTTGGATAGTTCTGCATAAGTTGAAATATCTTTGGCAGAGTCGAGGCCGCTGGACTTCCAACTGCCGTAGCAAGATTGTTCTGAAGTATCCACATCCCATAATACCATTGTGTATAAAAAGCTTTGTCTCCTTTTGCCGCCACTCCAGTTCCTACATACTCACCTTCAAATCTACCTCTGTGAATTGGGTGTTGAGGACTTGAAACGTCCACTACACCTAAGTCTCCCTCAGCCCAGTAAAGGTAATTCCCTTCGATTGCAGTTCTGTAGCTTATTGCACCTCGGCTTTGGATTCGTGCTGAACCTATTTGTAGAGGAGCACGTGGATTTGATTTGTCGAAAACAAAAAGGCTATCGCGTAGTGCGTACATATATGGGTGACGTACGCTCACACCAATAGCTCCATTCAGGACCTTCGAGATCTGAATCGGAAGACGTGGACTACGAACGTCTACTATCATTAGCCCGCTATCAGCTGACGCAACAAATGCAAAACTGTCCTCCACTGCAACGTAGTACACGAAGCTGTTGCTTCGAAAAACACTCAGCGGTTGCGGTTGCGCAGGATTACTTACATCAATGAGCTCAAGCGTTGAGTCGTACCCTATGCCGCCGACTTGGGTCACGAGAAGTAAAACTCCCTGCCTTGCAAGCGTATTTAAGTGCAATGGGCCGGGAGGGAATCGCACGATGCCAATATGATGACTCAGAACTCTTGGTTGTAGGACGTTCGAAATATCAAGAATCCATAGCCCACGGCTTGTGTCACTACGTTGCCGCATTTGAGGTGAATTAACGATGTAGGCACAACTATCGGAAACCACAACGTCAGCCGTGTAACCACCTGTGATGACATTCGACACGCTTCGGGGTTTCTGTGGATTGGAAACATCAACAATCCACAGCCCTGAGTAACCACAAGCAACGAACGCAAGATTGTCTCTCAATACAACATTTTCAGTAAAACCTCCAGTTGGGAAGAACGACAAATAGTTCAATGAGTCCGGCTCTGCAGCATCGAGCAAAAGCACACCGTTGAAAAAAGTACTCATTACATGATTGCCCGTTGTTGCGATACCGGTTCCGTCGAGACTCCAAGGAATTGTTCTTCTAAATAATCCTCGAAGTCTCGGCGCGCGTAAGTTGGAAATATCAATTGCACGCACTCCTGAATCCATTCCGGCAACGTATGCCATTGAACCATTCACTGTAAGTGCGTTAAGGGGACCAACGTTCGCTCCAACGCTGCCCATCAACTGCGGCGATGTAGGTGCTGCTATGCTATAAATTTTGAGAAAGCCGGTCATGCCTAAGAACAAGAGTGTATCCTTCACAGCAGCACTAATTCCCAATCCACCAGTGTCAAAAAAGAATCGAGTTAGTCGGTCTGGGTCGGTGGCGTTGATAATCGCCAAGTCCGGGAATTCCGGCGTACCGACGTAGGCAATCCGTCCTCGAGCGGCTAAGCAATATGGACGTTCTCCTCCAGCACCCGTGCTTCCGCGTAATCTTGGTATTGCAGGATTCGTTATGTCGACGACGAAGAACGACCCTCCCTCCGTAATCACATAAGCGAATGAATCAACTGGTGCAACACGTGTCGGGAGTCCAGAAATCGCAACATCTCCCACTCTCGTAGGAGCTTGAGGATTTGAGATATTGAGTAGCATCAAGCCTAAGTCGGTACAAACAAAAGCGAGTGAATCGCGTAGGCGGATATCAAAAATGTATCCGTTGGTCAGATACTCGCCAACGATTGTCGGCGCAGAGGGATTCGAAATATCAAGTATATGAAACGTCGGCCCATTGCCGATGTACACATAGGAGCTGCGTGCATCAACTGCTTGACATGGGCCCCACGCCCATCGGCCTATGACTGAGAAAACACTATCGCTAGAAAAGCCGGTGGCAGAATTCCGTGGTGTCGCTCTTGCTTGCCGCAACGGATGTGGTCCTCCATCAATAAGTTGTGGTCGTTGAGCGAGGCTTGCATTGAAAACTACAGCAACTACGGCAACTGAAAGGAGTCTCTGCTGTCCGAAATGAAACCTCATCGTCCGACCCTCACTATTGTGGATGCACCAAAAACACGAAAGCCCGACCTCATTTGCGACCGGGCTTTTGCTTGTTTGTGTTCATACTAAGATTGGCGCTGATAGAGATATTTTCTCTTCAGACTTCCACAGAATGCGTCGTCTGCGTAAACGAATCATTTTTTGATTTCCTACTGAATTAACCCAACAAAATATACCATACACTTATTGAAAAAACAAGAGGCCTGAACTGTTCAGTTCATGCTCACATACGGAAGAACTTTCTCCACAAGATTCCTCTTCGGCACCGCGCCAATGATTTGCTCAACGACCTTCCCGCCTTTGAACACCATCAAGGTTGGGATGCTGCGGATGCCGAACTTCATCGAGACTTCCGGATTGTTGTCCACATCCACCTTACCGACTTTCAATTTGCCGTCATACTCTTTAGCAATCTCCTCCACGACAGGCGCAACCATTTTGCACGGTCCGCACCACACTGCCCAGAAATCTATGAGCACGGGCTTGTCAGAGTCCATCACTTCGTGTTGAAAATTCGCATCAGTGATTTCAATCGGTTTCATTATTTTCATTTTCCTCTTTGTGACTGATACTTGTTTAGTTACTAACTGATGTTACGCAAATCGAAAGTCCCCTCTGTGTGAGAGCTTGTGTAGAAGGGAGAGGGGATTTAGGGGTGTGTCAATAAACAGCATCCCACGCAACGAGTTTTGCTATTGACACACCCCCTAACCCCCTCTCGCCATCGCTACATCCTTCCACGCAGAGGGGAATACGTAGTTAAAGTATGGTTTTGCGTAACATCAGTTACTAACTAATTTTACGCTTTGCGGTCCGAGCATTTTCTTTGCTTCTTCAAGAAACGCATCGGATGGGTCAACAGCAAATTTCCGCGTCTGGTATTTCTTGGTCTTCGCAGAGTCAACAACGTTGAAGT
>Ga0209514_10002865_pt1 | contig 25801 bp, 19 predicted proteins | sample Subgrocontami58m_FD_187452 | JGI IMG/M metagenome (GOLD analysis project Ga0209514, IMG submission 187452) | Subsurface groundwater microbial communities from S. Glens Falls, New York, USA - GMW37 contaminated, 5.8 m (SPAdes) (version 3) | ecosystem: Environmental > Aquatic > Deep subsurface >...
CGCGAAGACACTCTCAAGATGGCTGAAGCGAACCGGGCGTTTGCGCATTTCCGGTGGTAGGAGACCTGCTATTTTGGAGGCTAGGAAATGTCACGTTTGACCTTATGGATCATTCTGCTACTCACTCTTGCCAGTTGCTCAGCCAGACTTGGCGACTTCACGATTCTCAGTAGCCGGAATGTGGAGCTTCAAGGCGAACACTCATTGGTTCAGAGGAATGTTGAGGGCAGCGATGGGACTACTTGGCTGCTGCTTATAATTCCAATTGGAAAGCCAAATCTGCGACAAGCAGTTGACGACATGCTCGCAAGACATCAGGCGGACTTCCTAACCAACGTGATTCTCTACAAAAGAAGCTGGAGTATAATTATCGTTGGATGGGACGGATTCGTGATTACCGCCGATGCTTGGCGCAATGGTGGAGCTCCCATGGGCAGTATAACCGACCCATCGAGAGTGAGAGGTGGAAGGGATTACGAGTTGGTCGAATTGTCTCCAGGGGGCAAATGCCAGCTGGTGGAGAAGGATTGAGGTTAGCTATCAGGGCGTGGTTTCTTGCCCCCCGCGTGACGGGCGAGACGCCTCTCCTACTGAACGGACAGTAGCAATCGAATAGAGGCAGCGGGCTTCGGCTCGACGCCTGACGAAACCGTTGGCTTCCGGCCGGCGCGGGGCGGGGTTTTGAGATGGGACGGGGGTTTTAGGTTTTGTTTCCGTAAGCGCGGAGACGGACGTTGATCCTTTCGATCTTAATGCTTTTCTTGAAGCGCTTAGCCCTGATAAAATAAAAGAACTTTTCGGACAACCCAAGTAATAGGCACGCTCCTTGTGAAGAAAAAGAGTGAGATCATCGCTCACTATTTCTCTGAGTTCAGAGTTTGAATTTGCCCACTGCGGCGCTTCTAAATTTTGCCAATCATCGACATCTTTAGAATAATTAAAAACGAGATAAATGAGGTTTAGCGAGGTTCACAAATCTTTGAGAAAGTACCAATGACAGCATTATCAAAAGAATCAGTAATCCAAGCCATCCAATCACTTCCGGATGACCTTGATTTAGAAACGATCATCGAAGCGATTTTATTTCGGGCGAAGGTCGATGAAGGACTCGCAGATGCGGACGCAGGCAGGTTTGTAGAGGAAGAGGAAATAAACCGCAGGTTCGGCCTCTGATGCGTGTTCGCTGGACTGAGCGCGCTCTTAAAGATATTGATGGCATCTACCAGTATATTGCGCAGGATTCTATTCAACATGCTCAGAAAACCATAGCTGGCATAAAGTTGGTCGCTCATGCCGCCGCAAAAAATGTAATGTCGGGTAGAGTTGTTCCAGAGTACAACAACCCTAAAATACGAGAACGGTTTTATAGGCGGTATCGCGTCATTTACAGGATGTTAGTCCGTGAAATTGAGATCATTGCAGTTTCGCATGGTTCTCGTTTATTTGGATAACCGAATATCGTTCAAATATTTAGACTCATTAATGACAGGCATTCCGCCTCTCCTACTGAACGGACAGTAGCAATCGAATAGAGGCAGCGGGCTTCGGCTCGACGCCTGACTAAACCGCTGGCTTCCGGCCGGCGCGGGGCGGGGTTTTGATAATGGGGCGGGGTTTTTAGGTTTTGTTTCCGTAATCGCGGAGACGGACGTTGATCGTATTTGCCATAGCGCGAGCGAGCTTGCGCACTCCACAATCATAGCGCATAGCTTCAAGGGTGAACTCTTTCTACCCAGAGACAGCCTTGCGGCTGTCTTTTTCGCTATTTAGACATTGAAAGAATTAGAATAAAGTGGCCGAAAGCTTAACTGCTGCACAACCAAATGTTCGCACGAACGGGAAAGCGAAGTCGTTGAACGGTAAAGCCATAGAAGGCAGCCCGCGAGTAGATTTGGCGATGATCCGCAATATCGGTATCATGGCGCATATCGACGCGGGCAAGACTACCACGACCGAGCGTATCCTTTACTATACCGGCCGCACCTACAAAATGGGTGAGGTTCACGACGGCACGGCCGTGATGGACTGGATGGATCAGGAGCGCGAACGCGGAATAACGATCACCTCCGCCTCAACGACCTGCCCCTGGAAAGACCACCAGATCAATATCATCGATACCCCCGGACACGTTGACTTCACCGCCGAAGTCGAACGCAGCCTGCGCGTCCTCGACGGCGCTGTAGCGATCTTCTGCGCCGTTGGCGGCGTTGAGCCTCAGTCAGAGACAGTCTGGCGACAAGCCGACCGTTACAACGTGCCCCGTATGGCTTACATCAACAAGATGGATCGATCGGGCGCCGACTTTTACCGCGTCGTGCGAATGATCAAGGAGCGCCTTGGCGCAACCCCGATCCCGGTTCAGATTCCAATTGGCCAGAGTGAACTGTTCAACGGGATGGTTGACCTTATTCGCATGAAGGCGGTGACATTCCGTGAAGATAGTTTCGGACTGCAGGTCGATGAGGGCGAGATTCCTCCCGACATGATGCAGTCCGCTTTAGTTTGGCGCGAAAAACTTTTGGAATCAGTCAGCGATATCGACGATTCTTTGATGGAGAAATTCCTTGAGGGCCAACATATTGCTGACGAAGAGATTATTTCCGCATTGCGGCAGGCAACTATTCAGGGCAAGGTGACCCCCGTTCTCTGCGGATCTTCGTTCCGCTACAAAGGCGTGCAGCGACTTCTCGATGCGGTATTGGAATTTCTGCCCAGCCCGCTCGACGTCAAACCAATTGTTGGCCATCACCCCCAGACTGAGGCTCGCGAAGAGCGTCCCGCTAATGTCGACGCACCGTTTTCAGCCCTCGCTTTCAAAATTATGACCGACCCTTACATGGGTCGGCTGACATACTTCCGCATCTATTCGGGAAGTGTCAAGTCAGGCGATCAGGTTCTCAATTCGACCAACGGCAAGAGAGAGCGCTTTAATCGCATCGTCCGCATGTTCGCCAACAAGCGCGAAGACGTCACCGAGGTCTTCGCTGGCGATATCGTCGCGGCGATTGGCTTCAAGGAGACCCGCACCGGCGACACACTTTGCGACGTAAAACGCCCGATCGTGCTCGAGCGGATGAGCTTCCCTGAACCCGTCATTTCGATCACTGTCGAACCTCAGAGTCAACTCGATCAGGACAAGCTCGCCGAAGCGCTAAGCAAGCTGTCCGACGAAGATCCGACCTTCCGCGTTCGCACCGATCCCGAGTCCGGCCAAACATTGATCGCCGGGATGGGCGAGCTTCACCTCGAGGTCCTGGTCGAGAGAATGAAGCGCGAGTTTGGCGTATTGGTTCACCAGGGCAGGCCGCATGTGGCTTATCGGGAAACGATCACTCGCGCGGCTGAAGCCGAAGGCAAATATGTTCGCCAGACCGGTGGACATGGTCAATACGGGCATGTCAAACTGAGGATTGAACCTGGCGAAAAGGGCAGCGGGTATCACTTCGAGAATAAGGTAATCGGCGGGACTATCCCGCGCGAGTATATCGAGCCGGTCAACCGCGGCGCTCGAGAAGCGCTTGAGAATGGCGTGCTGGTCGGCTATCAACTGATCGACGTCATCGTGACGTTGCTCGATGGCAGCTACCACGAGGTTGACTCTTCAGAATTGGCTTTCAAAATTGCCGGTTCGATAGCAGTTCAGGACGCCGTAAAGCGCGCTGGGGCGATCGTTCTCGAGCCGATCATGAAGCTCGCCGAGCCGCCGAAGGAATTCCAATCGATCATCAAGTTTCTCAAGGCGAACTCCGAAGCCCTGGCAACCTCTCGTCTGCTGTTTGCGACCTCGCCCGCGCGAACTGAGATTCCTACGACCTTTGTCGCGATCGAGTTTTCTTCGCCTGAGGAAGCAGACAAGTTCGCTCCCAAGCTGGAAAAGTTTCTGCCGCAGATTCTGCCGCCAGTGCCGGATGCGACGCCCACGCCAGACGCGACGCCTGAAGCGAAGCCATCAGATCCCGCTCAAACAAAGCCAGCGACGAACGCAATAAGGGTTGAGCCAACAGCCACGCCAGTCGCGACGCCGAATGCAACGCCCTCACCCGTCGCCACGCACTTGCCTTTCGTGGTCACACACGCGGGCAGTCTGGTTTGTATCAGCGACAAACCCTTCAAGTTTGAGAAGCTGAGTCCGGCCGGCAGCAAGCCGCTGGTTGAAGATCAAAACTTCCGCATCGCGCACGATCGCTTTCCATCTGAGTCGGTCTTTCTTTTCTTCAACGTCTCCCTCCAGTCGCGAGCCAAGCCGCAACCTTCGCCCAAACAGCAGATCACTGAAGAAGAGGCCGCGCGAATGCGAAAGCGGGACACGGACGAATCCCGTGATGAAGAGGCAATGCCGCGGAGCCAACCAGGCGCTACGCCAGCCTTGACTGTGGAAGACCCGAATGTGCAGACGAACAATGTGCTTCGCGCCTCAGTCGCCGAGGCATCGCCCAGGCCGACACCAACCAAGGAGCAGCAGGCACAAATCGCCGCGTCATCGCAGATCGGACACATGCTTGACTATCTGGGGCGCGGCGAAGCGCAATGGCCGGAAGCGGTGGGCGTCGCGCTGACTTTCGATAACGATGAATACGTCGTTCGCGCGATTCTGGTCGAGTCGCAGAATGCGAAGCGGCTTACGCTGCCGTTCGTGCCGCAACTGATTTCCGGACCGGAATACACGCCGAATGCCCCGTCCGTGCTGCCGGACGACACGGAAGTGTTCGTCAGTGCCTCGATCGATTTTGCGCAGACGCACGATGGAATGCGCAAGCAGGCCGAGATTGCCGCGAAGGAGGATCAGAAGCTGGCGAAACCGGCGGGCGACAAGAAAGAAGAGGCCCTCGACGCGTTCGCCGCGTTTGAGAAGAAGGCCGGCTTCAAAATCAAAGAAGACTTGCTGCCGGTCTTGGGAAACGAGATTGCATTGGCCGGTTCGTTGAAAGCTTTGCAAGGGTTCGGGATGTTCGGCGTGCCGACGCCGCCTTCGCCCTCGCCGAAAGCGTCGCCCGAAACCGCTGAGGAGAAGGAAAAAGCCGCCGCGACTTTTCCAGTCCTTCTGATTGCGATCAAGGATCGCGATGCCGCGCGTCGGTTGGTGCCGCGCGTGTTCGACGGATTGGGAATTGGAGAGGCGAACCTGATCGCGCAGGTGGAAAGGCGTGACGACACGGAACTCGTCAACTATGGCGGCGTCTTCGCGTACGCTTTTGTCGGAGATTTTCTGGTCATTTCAGAAGCCGCCGCCGTACGTCGCGTGATTAAGGCCAACGTAGATCATCAAACGCTGTCTTCGAACAGTGCGTTTCGGAATTTCCGCCGTTGGCAGCCGCGGCAAATTTTGGGCGAAGTGTACGTGTCGCCGGCGATGATGGAAGGATATCAGGACGAGATTCGCAAACAGTCCGCGAAGATGGACGAAAAGATGCGCGACTTCTTGCTGCAACTGAGCCCCACCGCCAACGCGATCAGTTACGCGCTCACGAACGAAGGCTTCGGCGAAGTGCATGAGCTGCACCTGCCCAAGAACCTGATCATCGCAATGGTGGCCGGCACGACGGCGGTAATGTCACAGATGAAGCCGGGCTCGCCAGAGATGGACGAAGCAATGGCGATGGTCGTCTTGCGGATGATTGCCTCGGCCGAGAACATGCACAAAGAAAACGCGGGCAAAGGTAGTTATGGCTCGCTCGATGATCTGGTCAAAGCGAAAATGGTGGATAAGAATTTTCTCGATAACTACGGCTATCGATTCGAGGTGACTATCTCAGGCGACCACTTCGAAGCCACCGCCGTGCCGGTTGAATACGGCAAGACCGGAAAGCGATCGTTTTTTGTGGACCAGACCGGAGTCGTCCGCGGCGACGACCATAACGGTGGCCCCGCGAACGTCATGGACAAACCCGCTCAGGGGCCTTGAAGGATTAGCCACAAAAAGGCACAAGAGGCACAAAAGGGATTTCTCCTGTTTTGCCCTTGTGCCTCTTGGTGGCTTGTTCCCAATCTGTGGAATCTGCGTAATCTGTGGATGATTTGTCTTGTCTTATCCGTGTCTATCCGCGTTCATCCGTGGCTAGACCCGCTCCAAAATCGAATCAATAATCTCACTCGCCTCGCCGCGCGCGCCTTTCAAAACCTGCGCCGACTCCAAAGCTTTCGGCAGAGCCTCCAGCGCCAGACGCGGTTGCGTGCGCGCGGAAACAGTGTTTGCTAAGAGCTCCAGCACGCCCTGGCCGCGAGAGAGTTCGCGCGGCCGGAATCGCGCGCCCTTCTTAAATCTCGTTGACAGCACCAGGCCGATCCGCAGAGGCTTGGTGCCAATGGTTGCGCCGATCTCCTTCGCCGAAACCTTCTTTGATGCCGATGATCCCGGAGACCGCATGCCGAGCGCTCGTGGATAAGGATGCACAAGACCGCGCGCGTCGATCACCGCGTATTCATCCGAATAATAAACCGCGCCGGCGCGCACTAGTTGATGCACCAAAGTGGTCTTGCCAGCGTGACTCAGTCCCGGGATCACAATCGCGCGACCTTTCCAGCCGACGACCCCGGCGTGAACGAATACTCGCCGTGGCGCGTGCTCAGCAACCGTCAACTGCACGTGAGATTCAAACCCGTCGAGCACTTCGTCGAAGTTGCGCGCACGCGCGATCCTGAGAAGATTCCAGTAAGCCAGATTGAGCCGACGAACTTTCGCAGCTTCTTTGGCGCCGCCGCCAATGACAGAGTACAAGTGATCGACGACCTTCGCCGGTGAGGCTTTCCATTCCGGAGGCAGGCGCGCAATCACCTCCGGCAAAATTGCCGGTTCGTTTACGCGCAGTCCGACTCGCACGCCGTAAGAAATGAATGACATGCCGTCCGCCCAGACCAGGCGGTCGAGTTTTTCCATTCAAGTGGATGGTCGTCGGTATCGAGGAATCATTGTCATTAGAAGTTAGCCACAGAGACACGGAGACACAGAGAAAATAGAAGGCAGTAGGCAGTAGGCAGTAAGCAGAAAACCGCGGTCAGTAGGCTGATTGTACCAGTCGCTCTCAGAGGCACGATCCCCTTCCGTCTTTCTGCCTACTGCTTTCTGCATCCTGCCCTCCTTCTTTTTTCTCTGTGCCTCTGCGTCTCTGTGGCCAAATGTTCTCATAAATTTTCAATTACGACTGGCTCGACCGCGTCAGCCAGTTCAAAGCCAAACACACGCGAATAGAAATAAAGTTCGCCATCCAGGGCGCGCTTGATGTTTTCGGCGCGACGAAATCCGTGCTGCTCGCCTGCGAACGCTACATACGCGACCGTCACGCCCTTCTGGCGCAACGCTTCAACCATCGTTTCCGCCTGGTTTGGCGGCACGACCTTGTCTTCCAGCCCCTGAAAGAAAATGACGGGACACGACAAGTTGTCGGTGAAATTGATCGGCGAGCGCGCGAGATAAAGATCGCGACGCTCGGGATAGGGCCCAATCAAGTTGTCGAGATAGCGTGATTCGAACTTGTGCGTCTCTTTGGCGAGCGCTTCGGCATCGCTAACGCCATAGTGACTGGCTCCGGCTTTGAAGGTGTCGCGAAACACGAGCGCGCACAGCGTCGTGTAACCGCCCGCGCTGCCGCCGTCGATCATCAAACGATCGATATCGACTTCGCCGCGCGCGGCCAGAAACTTTGCGCCGTTGCAGCAATCGTCCACGTCAACGATGCCCCACGCGTCGTTCAAGCGTTTGCGATAGGCGCGACCATAGCCGGTGCTGCCGCCATAATTCACATCAAGCACGGCGACGCCACGGCTGGTCCAGTATTGAATGCCCAGCATGTACGCGGCAATCGTCGCCGAAGTAGGGCCGCCATGACTCTTGACCAGCAGCGGCGGCTTCTCGTTGGCAGAAGCGGCGAAGTCGCGGTTCTTTGGCGGATAGAAAAAACCGTGCGCGGTCAGTCCGTTTTCGGTGGGGAACTCGATCGGTTGTGGCGCCGAGATGTAATCCGCGTCAATTGCGATTCTGCTCGCCGCTTGCAAGACCTTCATCGCCAGCGTTGCGAGATCCAATTCGATGATCGAGAAAGGCTGGTTTGGCGAGGCGGCGCGAAACACGGCGCGACCTGACGCTGCGCGCACGAACGAAATTTCAGTGTAGGGAGTTTCAATCCGCTCGATCTGTTGTGCGCGCGGGTCGATCAGGCCGAGGCGCCAGATGCCTTGCTCGGCAAAAGCGCAGACGATTCGATCAGCAGATTCGAACGCGTAAGTCGAAAGTCCGAACACCCATTGCGGCATGCCGAATTCTGCTTCCATTTCGCAGACGCATTCAATCGCGCCACCTTCAGAAATCCGATGGATGTTCCACCAACCCGATCGATCGGAAACGAAATAGAGCATTCCATCCGGCGACCATTCAGGCTGAAAGATCGATTCTTCGAGTCCGCCGGCGACGAGTTTCTGATTTGTAATCGATCCATCAAGCGCGAACTCTGCGGCCCAAAGTTCACAACCGTCCCAGGGCATGTTGGGATGGTTCCACTGTAACCACGCCAGACGCGATCCGTCAGGACTAACTCGCGGCGATGAATAGAAATTCTGGCCAGAGACAAGCACCTGCGCTTCACCGCCGTCGAACGGCACCGACGCCAAAGTGTTCGTCGCTTCACGATCTTTCTCGCGGTGATCTTCGCGCACGCAAATCAGACGATCGCGTTTCGTATCGATAACCGCGTCGGCATAGCGCAAGTCGCCGCTGGGAGCGCGGACATCCTGTCCGCCTTTCTTTGCGATTAGTTCTGGGTTTGAATTCTCCGCCTGCCGATACAGTTGCTGATCCGCAAAGTTCGAAAAATAAACCACGCCATCATGCACAGCGTAATCGCCGCCGCCGTATTCGTGGACGCGCGTGCGCGCGTTGAACTCTCGTGGCGTTACGTCGGCGCTCTGGCCGTCTTTCGGGCGTCGGACAATGACCTGCCGCCCGCCTTCTGATGGACGCATCTCGATCCAATAAATGTCGTCGCCATCCAGCTTAAGCTGACTCAGCCCTATGGATTCCTTGACGATTAGATCAGAGGTGATGGGTGATTTCCACGAACCGTATGGGGCGAGCTTGGCCTGTGTCATTGATGGATCTCTCGCGTTCATGAAAAGGAAAACTGGAAAACGCGATTATCGATAGAATGCGGGAAAGTGCAAGTTGGGGCAAAGCAAAGGCGCCGACCTCCCCCAAAGTCGACGCCCTTACCCTTCAGTCTCAGTTCTCACAAGGAGAATCGATGGACGCATATTAAACCTGACATGAAGACGCAGGGTTGCGAAAACATTGCGATGAACTTGTGAAGCTGTTTCTAACCTGCGTAGCAGGTGGCAGCATGAAGCCTGGGGCGTGAGCCCCAGGGGTGATGCATGGATGGGGTTAGCCCGTGAAACGGGCGACAGATCTGGACTCGCAGTCTCAACGGCTTGCGCTATCGGCCGCTCACGCGGGCTGCGTCTCGATGCGGTGCTTAACCCTGGGGCTCACGCCCCAGGCTTTATGCTCACGCCGGCTCACGGGGGCTGGTCGCATGACCCCGCACTTTGTACTGTCATTGACTCAGTGCCTGATTCAGCATAAAACTCTTTCAAAATTTGCTGATCTCGGAGGCCAGACCAGATGTTGACCAGGCGTTCGCTCAGTTGTTACCTGTCGCTCGCGATTGTGTTCGTGGTCTTTGGCGCGACCTTGCCCAGTTCCAGCGCCGACACATTTCGCCCAGTCGTCCGCGGGCGGCGTGGCGTGGTTGCCGGCGGACAGCCGCTTTCCGTCGAGGCCGGCATGCGAATCCTGCAGCACGGCGGCAATGCGGTTGACGCGGGAGTCGCGACGATTCTGGCCGCCTCAGTGATCGAGTTCTCGCACTTTTCCTTCGGCGGTGAAGTGCCGATCCTGATCAAACTTCGGGGCAGTAGCCCGACCGTTCGAGGCGGAAACCCGACCGTGAGGGAGGGTGCCAACAAGAGCGAGGTCGTCGTGATCGAAGGCATGGGCACCGCGCCGGCAAAAGCCACCCGCGAGTTCTTCGTCGAACGCGCAAAGCAGCGCGGCGCCGCCAGCACGACGGCGACCGCTCCTGATTCATCCGCGACCCAGCGCGCCGATGTGGATATGCCTTCGGTGCCGGGCGCAAAATCGGGACTGATTCCCTCGACCGGGCCGCTGGCCGCCACAGTTCCCGCAGTGCTCGACGCGTGCGTGACGGCGTTGGATCAGTTCGGCACTAAATCACTCGCTGAAATTATGCAACCGGCCATCGAACTCGCCGATGGCTTTCCGATCGACGAACTCCGCGTGCAATACATCCAAACGCGCGCGCCGATCCTGTCACAGTGGCCCGACGCAAAGCGCATCTTTCTGCCGAACGGCGCCGTGCCAAAAGTTGGCGACGTGTTTGTGCAAGCCGATCTGGCGCGGTCGATGCGCGCGATCGTCACTACTGAGACACAGAACGCCAGGCGCGGGCGTCATGCAGCATTGATGGCGGCGCGCGATTATTTTTACCGCGGGCCGTTGGGGAAACGCATCGGCGATTACATGCAGACGCATGGCGGTTTGCTTGCGGCCGCAGACCTCGCGGGCTGGCACGCGAAGGTCGGCACGCCGGCGAAAGGCGAATATCGCGGCTACGAAATCTACAAGACCGGCTTCTGGGCGCAGGGCCCGATGATGATCGAAGTTCTGAATGTGCTCGAAGGCTATGACCTGAAGAAGATGGGCCAGAACTCGCCTGAGTACATTCACACGGTGACGGAAGCGCTGAAGCTGGGCTTTGCCGATCGCGATCAGTTCTATGCCGATCCGAATTTCGTAAAAGTTCCGACCCAGCAGTTGCTGTCGAAAGACTATGCGTCGATGCGTCGATCTCTGATTGACCAGGCGCAGGCATCATTGGCTCAGCGGCCCGGCGATCCGACGAACATGAAGCCACTGCTCGCGTCAGCCGAGCAGATTTCCTCCAACGCGCCGCCCGTGCCGGAGATCTATAAGGCAAACGACACAACCTGTGTCAACGTCATCGACAAAGACGGCAACATGTTCAGCGCGACGCCCAGCGGCGCGTGGTTGCCGGCGGTCGTGGCCGGCGACACTGGGGTTTTGATGGGCCAGCGTTTGCAATCTGCGCTGACCGATCCAAATAGTCCGAACGTCGTCGCGCCGGGCAAGCGCCCACGCATTACGCTGACGCCGACGCTGGTGCTCAAAGACGGTCAGCCGTTCATGGTCTTGAGCACGCCCGGCGGCGACAACCAGGATCAGGCGCTGCTGCAGGTGTTGCTCAACATTATCGAGTTCGGGATGAATCCGCAGGAAGCAGTCGAGGCTCCGCGCTTTGACACGCAGCATTACGTCAGCTCGTTCGACAATCACGAATTCATGCCGGGGTTGCTAAACATTGAATCGCGAATCCCTGCCGAAGTGATCAGCCAACTTGGATCGCGCGGTCACAAGTTGAAGATCCAATCTGCGTGGGGCACCGGCTCATCACCGACGGTGATCATGTACGACGTTAAGTCGGGCGTAATTTCCGGCGGCGCCGATCCGCGCAGAGGAAGATACGCTTTGGCGTGGTAGCGTTGCTGCTGAGAGCGTTTGCTTCACGCTGAAAGCGTGAGAGTTAATAGCCGGGGACAGCGCGTCCCCGGAATGAGTGAACGATCATTTTCCGACCCTGCAAGGGTCGAATCAGTCCGACCCTTACAGGGTCGTTATCAACTGGATTATTCACCCAAACCGTGGGCGGCGCTCACGGCTATTGAATTTATCCCCTGCGGGGATGTCACAAAACTCTCTGGGATCGTTTCCGAATCAATCTAAGGAGTTTTTCATGGCCGAGCAGACAAAGAGCCCTGAACTTACCGTTCGATCGATCATCGTCGGACTTGTGGTCGCGCTGATCATCGGCAGCGCGTATCCCTACTGCGTCCTCAAGCTCGGCTTTGGCCCGAACCTGTCGGTGGTGTCGGCGTTCTTCGGCTTCATCGCGCTCGTGCTTATCCTGCGGGCGGCTGGAACCAACGCGCGCGAAAACAATATCGTGCAGACGATGGGCACCAGCGCCGGGCAGACGGCGTTCATGGCCGTGCTGCTCGCCGCGTTCGACATGCTGAACGCAAAGGGCGTATTCAATCCGCAAATCCATCTGAACACTTTGCAGATCTTCTGCTGGCTTTGTAGCGCTAGTTTGCTCGGGATTCTTTTGGCAGTGCCGATGCGGCGGCATTACATCGATGAAGAAAACCTCACGTATGCCGATGGACTCGCTGCCGGTGAAACCATAAGGGTGCTTCACGAAGGTCGAGAGACTGGGGTGACTCACGGCCCACTAGCGGCGCTGGGGATCGGCACGTTTCTCTCAGGCGCGTTGATGATGGCCACGACGTTTTTCAAATGGATCAGGGACACGTGGTTTCTTCCCGGCAAAGAAGTCATGAACATCGGCTTCAACATCAGCCTGCTGAGTTTTGGTTCGGGTCTGCTGGTTGGTTTTCGAATCTGTCTGGCGATGGCGATCGGCACGGCGATCAGTTGGTTCATCCTGCCGCATTATTTGTTGGCGCACGGAATGATTGCCGCCGAAACTTACAAAGAGACGTTGCGTTGGGTGATGTGGCCGGCGACTGGATTGATGGTTGCGGGTGGACTGACGTCGCTGGTGCTGAAATGGAATTTGATCGTCAAGACTTTTCGCGGCCTCCGGGGAAGCAAGACGGCGAGCAACGATTTTCCGATGCGGTGGGTGGTCATCGGTTCCATATTCATGGCTGTCGTGATTTGCCTGGTTCAATACTTCAGCATGGGCATTCCGGTTTATCTCTCGTTCATCGCGATCATTCTTTCGCTGCCGCTGATGTTGGTGGGTCTGCGCGTCTTGGGGGAAACAAACTGGGGACCAATCAGCGCGATGTCGAACATGATGCAGGCGATCTTTGCCTTCATCTCTCCCGGGAATGTTCCAGTGAACATGTCTTCGAGCGGCCTGACGGGAACGATCGCCGTTACCTCTGAAGCTCTGATGCAGGATTTCAAAGCGGGCCAACTGCTGAAATCAAACCCGCGCAGCCTGACCATCGCACAGTTGATCGCCGCGCCGGTCGGCTCGATCGCGACTGCAGTCGTTTACCCGATTCTCCGAGATAAGTTCGGGATCGGCGCCAATGGATTGTCTTCGCCGATCAGCGTGAAGTGGGCCAGCTTCGCCGAACTACTCACCAAGGGTTTCAGTGCGTTGCCGAAGGGATGTCTGGTTGGTCTGATCATAGGCATTGCGGTGGGCATCCTGCTCACGCTGCTGGCCGAAAAGTGGGGTGATTATATTCCTTCGCCGTCGGCGATGGGGATAGGCATGCTGATTACCGCCGCGGTCTTGTTGACGTTCATCCTCGGTGGTGTCTGCCAGCTTGTTTGGGCGAAGGTGTCGCCTGAGACTGAGAAGGCTTATCGAATTCCACTGGCGTCGGGCCTGATCGCCGGTGAAGCAATCATTGCGGTCGTGCTCGCGATTCTCGCGGCAACGGGTGTGAATTTCTGACGAGAGCCGAATGACCTCACCTTCAGATCTGCAGGAACAATTCGGCAGCATCGACATCTATCTGTTCGACCAACTGCTCAAGGGCCGGCTCACTCCCGAAATGCGCGTGCTTGATGCCGGCTGTGGCGGCGGACGGAATCTAGTTTACTTTTTCAGAAGCGGATTTGATGTCAGTGGCGTCGATCAATCGAGCGAAGCGGTTGCGCAGATTCGATCGCTGGCCGCGCATCTGGCGCCGCATCTGCCGACCGACGACTTTCGCGTCGCGGCTATTGAACAGATGCCGTTCGACGACGAAAGCTTTGACGTTGTGATCAGCAGCGCGGTCCTCCACTTTGCTAGAGACGAAGCTCATTGGCTGGCGATGGTGCGTGAGATGTGGCGAGTGCTGAAGCCCGGCGGAATCTTCTTTGCCCGTCTGGCTTCGACGATTGGCATGGAAGATAAAGTCAGACCGATTGAAGGGCAGCGCTATCATCTCCCGGACGGCAGCGACCGCTTCCTTGTCGATGAACAGATGCTGCTCGCGATGACGGAGTCTCTCGGCGGCGAGTGGCTCGAACCGATGAAGACTGTGGTCGTGCAGAACCTGCGCTCGATGTCGAATTGGGTTGTGCGGAAAAAGTAAGAAAGCATCCGCAGATTACGCCGATTACGCAGATGAAAAAGCGAAGTTGTCGGGTAAGTGTTTTGTCCAAGATTGAATCTGTGCAATCTGCGGACAGCCTCTAATGCATCTTGAACGGTCCGCCCTTTGGCTCCGGCTCTAACTCAGGGCGGCTGGAATCCTGCAGAACCTCATGCACCTCCAGCGCGTTCGAACCTGCGAACGCCTCCTTAGGCAACGTGCCTGACTGTGCATGACCTTTGACGAATTCGTCCGAACGCACCCAGTTGAGAAAATCCTGACGGCTGTTCCACGTGGTGAACACGACGTATGGATCGCCGTCGTTGACGGGTCGCAGCACCTGATTGGAAATAAAGCCGGGCATCCCATCCACCAGGCCAGCGCGCTTGCGAAATCTTTCTTCGAACGCATCGGCGAACTCCGGCGTGACATAGATACGATTGGCGACGGTGATCATGAAGTAGTCTCCCTTAAGTTGATAATACACGACGAAGGAATGGATAGCAGTTCGCACGCTATCTGGGGAACGCCGAAGGCGTTAGCAAATATTAGCCCAGGGTAACACCCTGGGTTAGAGCAGTCAGTTTAAAGAAAGTGAACCCTGAAAGGGTTCGCGAACGCACACACGCCACCGGGTGTGTTCGTCACGCATGTCCCAAGTTGGCGAACCCCTTCAGGGTTCAGGCGATTAGATCTTCCAGCTTACCCAGGGTGTTACCCTGGGCTGGGAATTGGCGTACACCTTCGGCGTAACCTCAAACCACTTACTCATCTATTGATGCTTTTGATCTTAACCGTTTGATTCGCGAACGACGAGCCTTCGCTTCCAGGGTTCGGTTCTTCACGCTGCGCGGCACGCGCGTGGGCACACGCCTGGCCGGGCGATAGTTCAGTTTCTCGATCTTCTCCCGCAGCTTTTGTAGACACAGCGCCTTATTTCGATGCTGGCTGCGTTCCTGCTGAGAAGTAACCACGACGCCGGAACCCAGATGTCTGAGACGCACGGCGCTCTCTGTCTTGTTAACGTGCTGGCCGCCGGGTCCGCTCGATCGAAAAGTATCGACCTCGCATTCGCGCAGCAAGTCTTCGTCGGATTCCGGCAATGAGATCATGTCTGCCTCGTGGTTTCGGATGTGGACTCGAGCTCATGATACTCCAACGCGATTGTTGGCTACAGGAGTTTTCACCAGTTCTTAGCGCGGCGGTTCGGCGCCGTCGATCCTGTATACTCTCGTTCATGAATAAGCGTGCGAAGAAGCGTTTGAAGGAAGCCATTGAAAAGGACAGGGTGGAACGAGCGGGACCGCGACAGGAGCCGAACCCTTCGGCTCCCAGAGATCTGCGAGACACAAAAGGCTTTCTGCCTAAGCCGGCGAAGAAGCGAGGCTAGTCCAATCGACCGACCTGCTATTCACGTGGAAATGCTCTTGCGAGTCATCAAACCTCTGTCGGTTGCTTTTGTTCTAACCGCCGGCGCCTTTGTGTTTGCGACTTATAGGTCGCACGCTGACTCAGTTTACCCAGCAGTCAAGCGTACCGATGCCCAACCGCAAAGTTCGCCGACACCCACGCCACCTGTGATGACCAGCCCAACTGGTGCGGCCTTGGTGGAGCAGAAATCCCAGGGCGCTCGGCTGCCGGCTGCGGTCGCAGAGAGTTTCGATGGTCTCGGCGTCGGGTTCACCGGCCCGCAGGGCACGGCCATCCTGCGCAATCCATCCGATAACAGTCTCGCGGTTGGACCGAACCACGTCTTTCAAATCGTCAACACGCGGATGGCGATCTTCACCAAGAAGGGCAAACAATTCAGCACGACCGGGAAAGTTCTGTACGGCCCCGTCGCCACCAACACGATCTTCAAAGGCTTCGGCGGCGCGTGCGACAGAACAAACAATGGCGATGCGGTCGTTCGTTACGATCAACTCGCGGATCGCTGGCTCGTGGTGATGCCGACCTTTCGACGCGGTGCCGTCAGACCAGATCAAGCGCAACCCGGGCGCAGCGGTGAACCCGCGCAGGTAAGTGTGCCCGGTCAAAAGAATCAGCCCGGATCAGCCGCGCCGCTTTTCGTGCCGACGCCCACCGCAACCCCTGCGCCGCCGCAACCGCGCGGACAGCCAACTCCACCCGGTCCGCAGGGGCCTTACTCAATGTGTTACGCAGTCAGCGTCGGCCCGGATCCGTTTGGTCCTTACTATCGTTATGAATTTCTGCGCTCTCTCTTTCCGGATTATCCGCGTCCGGCGGTCTGGCCGGACGGTTACTACATTCCCACCAGCACCGGCGACGAAGTGATCCAGAAGCATGCGTGTGTCGCGGATCGCGCAAAGATGCTGAAGGGTGAACCGGCCAGCGAACAGTGCGTGATAGTTGATGGCGTCAACTTTCTCAACAACGTGGACCTCGATGGAAAGAACCTGCCGCCGAAGGGCGCGCCCAACATCATGATGGCGGCGGGTGGGACGCAATTGAATAAGGTCATGGAAGACGATGTGATCTTCGTTTGGAAATTCCACGTTGACTGGCAGAATCCAGCGAACACAAAGGTGACCGGGCCCGAGAAGATCCCCGTCGCGCCATATCATTATTTATGTGACGGGCAGCTCACGAATTGCGTGCCGCAACCGGGCACCGATCGAAGGCTCGATGCGCAAGGCGACAAGATCATGGCGCGTTTGGTCTATCGCCGGATCGGAAATCACGAATCAATCGTGGCGGTTCATTCCGTCAACACCTCAGCCGGTGGCGGCGGCGTGCGCTGGTATGAATTCCGAGTCGGAAAAGATCGAAGCGTCAGTCTTTATCAGCAGGGCACGTATGCGCCGGACGGTTTCTATCGCTGGATGGCGAGTCCGGCGATTGATCGGCGTGGCAACATCGGCATCGGTTACTCGTTTGGTGGGACTCCAAACTTTACGGGTCAACGCTTTGCGGCGCGACTTGTGAACGATCCGCGCGGACAATTGACGCTGCGAGAGACTGTGCTGGCCGAAGGCGAAGCGTCGCAAACGAGCACGTTGCGCTGGGAGGACTACACGCAAACCGCGATTGACCCAAGCGATGATTGTACGATCTGGTACGTCGGGGACCATCTGAAGAAAGGCGCGATCAGCTACTCAAGCAGGATTGGTGCGTTTCGAATGCCGGGATGTCGTTAGTGGGGGCAGTAGCCCCCACGCTAGCAAGCCTACTACTGTCGACTCAAACGATAAATCAGAATCGCCGCGCGTTTCGTGAGAGTTGGCATTGAAGCCAGATTAACTGACTCTCCCGGCGCATGCGCCCCGTCGCCGTCCGCGCCCAGCCCGTCGAGCCCGCTGATCAGATTCGATACATAAGCGATGTCGCCGGCCCCGCGGTCGGCCGGATCAACGGTCCCGACTTTACCAAAACCCAGGTCCTGACTGACCTGGCTGAGTTGATTCAAGATCGCATAGTTACCTTCCGTAGGCGCCATCGCCGGTATCCCGTCTTCAAAACTTATCTTCGCCGACGTCCGCGGGAGACTTGCGGCGACGATGGCGCGCATCCTGGCGCGAGCGGCCTCCTTCTCGGCTTCGTTGCTAAAACGCAGATCGCCACGGACGATCACTTTCTGCGGGACGACGTTGGTCTTGCCCGTCGCCGTGCCACTGGTCCCGGTCAACGCGGCCTCAGTCCCTCCGACGATCAGGCTCGGATTAAAAGTGAAGTTCTTGTCCGCGTGAAATTGTTCGTAGAACTTGTTGAGAATGCGCGCCGCTTCGAGAATCGCGCCCGCGCCCATGCGCTCTTTGAAGATCTGCGAAGAGTGCCCGGTGTTGCCCGTGACTTCCAGCATCCACGAGCTGCTGCCGCGCCGGCCGACAGTCGCATCGTTGCCACGCGCGCCTTCAAAACTGAGCGCGAGATCGCTTCGTTTAGCGGCCGCGACCATGTCACCGCGACTGACTTCGACGGGACGGCCCGCAGCTTCTTCGTCGCCAGTGAGCATGACGATCACGCGCATGTCTTTCAGCACGCCGGTGTCGGCGAGCGCCTTTAGCGCGAAAAGCAGAACTACGTCGCCACCTTTCATGTCAGAGGTGCCGTTGCCGAAGGCCTTGTCGCCTTCGCGGCGCCAGTGCTCACCCTGTAGCACGGTGTCGATGTGGCCGAGCAGGAGAATCCTTTTGCCGCGGCCATTCGCGTTTGGATTTTCGGCGACCAGATGACCGCCACGATTCATTGGCGCCGGCATATCGATCCAACGCGCGGTCAACCCGATCGACTCGAACTCACTCTTGAAAACCTGGCCCACCTGTTTTACTCCCGCCGGGTTCTGGGTAGCACTCTCGATGTTCACGACTCTCTCGAGCAACGCGACGGCTTCCGCAGCGTGCGCATCGACATAATTGACGATTCGCTGTTCTTCCGGAGAGAGCTTTTGCGCGTTGGCGATCGAAGCAAAGCAAATGCTCAAAAGGATCGAAGTCAGGGCGTACTTGGCTATCTTCACGATGATTCTCCCGGTACGTTTGGGCTGACCGGCCGTGCCGGTCTGTCGAGACTCTGCGCGTATCGTTGTAGTCTTAAGAGACCGAAACTTCAAGTGCAGATTTGTAACAAGCCCGTTGCCAGGCTTGCGCGAACCGTGATACAAGGCGCTCGTTTGGTTTTTGCGAGGGTCGAATCTGATTGAGAGGGCGTTGAGACTGAAATGTTGATTGCTCGCAAGGCGATTCTGCACCTGACGATCGCAGGCATTGCTCTGGGTGTCGCTGGTCTGGCGCAGGCCCAGCAGATCAAGCCGGCGATTCCTGATGTCGCGCGCCCGGTTCCTTTGTCGGCCATTCGCCTTACCGGAGGCCCGCTGAAACACGCACAGGATCTCGACGGCGAATACCTGCTCAAGCTCGAACCCGATCGCATGCTGGCCTACTACCGCAAGCGCGCCGGACTTGAGCCGAGAGCCCAGGGCTATGGCGGTTGGGATGGAGACGGCAGAAATCTTACCGGACACATCGCGGGTCATTACCTTTCCGCAGTGTCTTTGATGTATGCCGCGACGGGTGACGCGCGATTCAAAGCGCGCGCCGAATACATCGTCAAAGAGTTGAAGGAAGTCCAGGACAAGAATGGCGATGGCTATCTCGGGGCTTTGCAGGACGCTCAGGGACACGATGGCCGGGAAAAGTTCAAGGAGGTGGCGAGCGGCAACATTCGCTCGAGCTACTTTGATCTGAACGGTCTCTGGTCACCGTGGTACACCTTGCACAAAACGTTCGCCGGATTGCGCGACGCGTATCGCTTCACCGGCAATCGCACCGCGCTGGAAGTCGAGACGAAGTTTGCCGCGTGGGCCGAAGGAATTCTGCTCAAGCTCGACGAAGCCCAGACTCAAAAGATGCTCAACACTGAGTTCGGCGGCATGATGGAAGTGCTCGCAGATCTCTACGCCGACACTGGCGACAAGCGCTGGCTGAATCTTTCGCACCACTTTGATCATCATGCGGTGCTTGATCCGCTCGCACGTCACCAGGACATTCTGAGCGGGTTGCATGGCAACACTCAGGTGCCGAAGTTACTTGGCGTCTTGATGCGCTACATCTATGCCGGAGATAAGTCAGACGGCGCGGCCGCGGATTTCTTTTGGGATGCCGTCGCTTTGCATCACAGCTACGTTACCGGCGGTCACGGTCGCGATGAGTACTTTGGTCCGCCCGATCAACTTGGCGAGCGAGTTGATGGGCGCACCGACGAGAGCTGCAACGTCTACAACATGCTGAAGATGACGCGACGTCTTTTCGCGATCCACGCGGACATCAAGTACGCAGAGTTCGAAGAGCGCGCCTTGTTCAATCACGTGCTCGGCTCGATCGATCCTGAAGACGGACGCACCTGTTACATGGTGCCGGTAGGCCGCGGCGTGCGGCATGAGTATCAGGAAATGTTTCGCGACTTCACCTGCTGCGTCGGCAGTGGCATGGAAAGTCACGGTTTGCATGGCGATGGAATTTACTACGAATCGGGCGATCGTCTGTGGGTAAATCTGTACGTGCCTTCAACTGTTGATTGGAAATCAGCCGGCGTGCAGCTCGCGATGGACACTGACTTTCCTGAAGGCGAGTCGGCCTCTCTGAAGCTGACCCGGGCGAAACCGAAACAACTTACGCTCGCGTTTCGGCGCCCGTCTTGGGCCGGCAAAGGTTTCGCGATTACAGTAAACGGCAAGAGCATACGGATATTGTCCCTGCCGGGAACTTACGTCGAGGTAAAGCGGTTGTGGAAATCCGGAGACACCGTCGCCCTCGTCCTTCCGAAGGTGCTTCATGCTGAGGCTACACCTGACAATCCGAACCGCGTGGCGTTGGTGTGGGGACCGCTGGTGCTGGCCGGAGATCTCGGGCCGGAACGCCGAGGCGCATTTACCGATCCGATTCCTTCTTTCGTCGCGGCAGAGCGGCCCGTCAAGGAATGGCTGGTATCCGACAAGCCCGGCAATTTCAGCAGCGTGGGTGTGGGGCGCAACCTCGACGGCCGCGCGCAGGAAGTCGCCTTCGTTCCTTTCTATCGTTTGCATCGCCACGCTTATGCGCTGTATTGGGATTTCTACACGAACGATTCCTGGAAGCAGAAAACTGACGAGTTTGCCGCAGCTCAGGAGAAGCAACGTCGAATGGAGGCCGCCACGATCGCTTTCGTGCAGCCGGGCGTACTGCAAACCGAAAATGAGTTCAACCAGCAGGGGCAGGACAGCTCGATCGATCGGGTGATGGGGCGGCAGGGTCGCCGGGGAAAGAAATGGTTCTCATTCGATTTGCCCGTCGATGCAAATACGGTCGCTCTGGTGGTGACGTACAACACCGAAGAGCGCACGAAGCGGACTTTCGAAATTTTGGTTGAAGGTCAGCGCGTCGGCGAGCAGACAATCGAACGCAATCCGCCGGGAAGCGCCGCCGGTCACTTCTTTGATGTCGAATACAAAATTCCCTTGGACAGGTTGCGGGAAAAGAAGAAGGTAACCGTGCGTTTCCAGGCCATGAGCGGCAACGAGATCGGGGCCGTCTTTGGCATTCGCACGATTCGGGCGGATGCTGAGCGGTGAGAATCACCAGTGCGTTAGGGTCGGCGGGTTTCTCTGTGCGCCTCTGTGATTCCTCCGTGTCTCTGTGGTGAAAAGATCACGGAAGACACTCACCACATAGGCACGGAGATCGCACAGAGAGCCACAGAGAGAGGATCTATGAATCGTCGTGACTTGATCAAAGGGCTGGGCGCGATCGGCGCGAGCGGCCTGCTGAAATCCGCAAACGCAAGCGAGTCCGTGAATGCCAAGATCAACCACCCGCTACCGCAGGTGGTTCTGACAGCACCTCGCGCTGACGGCGAGATCACCGCGCTCAACTCAACCAGCGAAGTCTTCATTCCGCCGCGCGGGCGCGGCTACATGAAATTCAGCTTCGACTTTCCTGAGCCCGTCGTAGCCTTTGGTGAACATCGATTCGGCTTCCTCGTCTTCACCAGCGAAAACACATATGGCCTCGATCGCGAGAAGATGCACGTTGAAGCTAGCGGCGACACACTGCGTCTAAACTGCGCAGGGTTTGTGTGGGCCGGTGGGCAAGAGAAGGCTGCGGGCACGCTCACGGCGACCTTTCAGCGCTCGATCGGCAAGATCGAGTGGGACGTAACCGTGGAAATGGATCAGCCCATCAAGACCGTGACGACCGTCATTCGCGATGTCGCCCGCGGACAAGTTTCACTAGGCGGCGGCGCCCTGACGGATCAGAAAGACAACGAGATTCTTGCCGCGTATCCCTTTGGTGGCGGCGACCTGCACGGCCCGGGCGCGGCCAACAGCATGAGCACGCCATTGGCGATCGTGCAGGGTCCGGCAGATGACTTCTTACTCATCGAGCCGCTCGACGACAAGGTCCGGCCCAAGCGTTTCTATTTTCAACCGGGCGAAAAAACTTATCGCGTCGAAGCAATCTACGAGCACGACGGCTGGCGCAGCGATCGCAAAGTCACGGTGCCGCGCTGGCGTCTGGCTTACGCCAAAACTTTCGAGGGCGCAGTGCAATCGCATATGACCTTTGTCGAAAACGCTTTCAATCTGCCGGCGTGGGACACGCGAACTGATGTGCCGGCATGGATGCGGCGCATCGCGATGGTGACGACGCTGCACGGCATGCATTACACCGGATTCAAATTCAACGATTACGCGAAGATGCTTGAGATTCTTCAATGGATGGCGACGCAGATTCCGGGCGAACGCGTACTGGTGTTTCTGTCTTCATGGGATGGGCGCTATTACTGGGACTATCCGAACTACCAGGTTCCCGCACGAATGGGCGGCGAAGACGGATTCAGAAAACTCATACAGGAAGGACAGAGGCTCGGATTCAAGATGATGCCGATGTTTGGCGCCAATGCCGCGAATCGCAAGCAACCGGTGTGGCCAAAGATTGCCAACGCGTCGACGATCAAGATCGACGGCGACGTCTACAACCTCAACTGGGTCGACTGGAACAACGATCGACATCAGGATGGCTGGCTGACTTACATGAACCTTGGTGTCGACTCGTGGCGCAACTGGCTGGAGGGGCGCATCTCAGACATTATTCAGCGCTTCGGCGTTGATGCTTACTTTCTCGACATCGTGGGTGGGCACGTCAACGACACTCACGGCGACATGCACGAAGGCACGCGACGTTTGGTGATGAATCTGCGCGCGAAACATCCGAACGTATTGTGCGTCGGCGAGATGCCGTACGACGCGCTGCACGGTTTCATCCCCGTTTACCATGCGGGCGGCGGTCAGCGTTGGCAAAAATACTCACGATTCTTTCAGCACCTGAGCAGTCCCGCGCCCGGCCGGGGCAGCAGTGGCGTCCACGAATCAGGATTCGGACGCTTCAATCCGGAGACGCTCTCGCTCAGCCCGAATGCAATTCCCACCTTGCAAGTTGTGGATGATACTTTTGACAGGTACCGCGACGTGATGGCGGCAACTATTCAGAAGGCAAAAGACCGCGCGGGGATCTAGGTAGCATTTTCCATTTGTCATTTGACAGTTTTCATTTGTCATCTTTATGACCAGGCCACAGAATGACAGATGAGAAATGGAAAATTATGGAAAATGACAAATGGAAAATGTCTTTGATCGTCTATGAGACTCATACTCTTCCTAACAATCCTGCTCCTTACTCCGCCGCAATGGACTATGCAGACCAGCGGCGTCACGGCGCGCCTGCGCGGTGTGAGCGCAGTCAGCGATCGCGTGGCCTGGGCCAGCGGTGCGGGCAGCACGGTGTTGCGCACCAGCGACGGAGGCGCGACCTGGCAAAAGTTGACAGTGACGACCGACACTGTTGACTTTCGTGACGTTGATGCGATCGATGAGCGCATCGCGTATGTCCTCAGCATCGGCAACGGTCCTGCGTCGCGCATTTACAAGACGGACGATGCTGGTGTGACGTGGACCCTCCAATTCAAGAACGACGATCCAAAAGCGTTCTACGATGCGATGTCTTTCTGGGATGCGTCGCACGGCATCGTGATTGGCGATTCAATTGGCGGAAGGTTTTGCATTCTGACGACCAAGAACGGCGGGCGCGATTGGGTACGTGTTCCGGCGAACGCTTTGCCCCCGGCGTTGCCAAACGAAGGTGCGTTTGCGGCCAGCGGTACCAACATCTCAGTACTCGGAAAATCCGACGCATGGATCGGTTTGGGCGCGGCGGCGACGGCGCGCGTGCTGCACACACACGATCGTGGTCGCACCTGGAAGATTGCCGAGACGCCGCTCGCGGCAGGCGCTTCGGCGGGAATCTTCTCAGTGGCTTTTCGTGATGCAAAGCACGGCGTGATTGTCGGTGGTGACTACACGAAGGAGAAAGAAGCGGTCAATAATCTCGCCGTCACAAACGACGGTGGCGCGACCTGGACGTTGGTGAAAGGATTAGGCGGCTTTCGATCGGTCGTGGCCTATGTGCCGGGAATGAAGACGCCGGCGCTCGTTGCCGTCGGCCCTGCGGGCGCGGACTATTCTGTAGACGACGGCCGCAATTGGATTCAACTGGACGGCCCCGGATTTGATACGTTGAGCTTTGTTCGCAACGCACGAGTTGCCTGGGCCGCCGGCGCGCGGGGAATGATCGGGCGTCTCGTGCTCGCGCCGTAAGAGCGGTCGCGAACCGTGATACAAGGCGCGCCATACGTTTACCTATAGCTCATGATCACAAAGGAGAAAATTGGAATGAGAACCACGGTCTTGTTAGTAGCGATTGCGCTGGGCGTGACTTCGCTTGCCGGCAACAACACCGCGCCGGCTTCAGCGGTAAATCTCGGGACGCAAGGCGCGACGCGCTTTTCGAGCGTGTACACTGCGTTGACAAAATGCGGCAGCGGCATGACGAAGAAGGAAGAGCGCGAGGCAGAAAAGAACGGTCAGGACATTCCCGCGCGATGCAAAGGCCCCGGCGGCTATGATGTCTATATTTACTACTCGGCTTGTGCTTCGATTTTCAGCATCACCAAAGGCGAAGAGACTTCTTCGCTAGCGATGCAGACAGTGAATTGGAAGCAAAAGAATGTGGAATGGCGTTTGGCGAATGGAAAGCCTTTCGCTGTGATCATGCGAACCTATCAATATAGCGGCAACGACCTATGTACAACTGACGGCAAGGTCACCGGCGAATCCCTGGTTGTTAAAGGACTGAAGGGCTATGAGCAGATCGATGGAGAGGTCAAGGTGAAAGGGACGCCGAACCCGAACCTCAAGGCGCGAGAGATCGCCGATAAGGGATACGCGAAGCCTAAGCCATGAAAACAGATCACGGACTCAGATAACCACACTGATGAGTGCTCCTTTGAAAAACACTCGCTACCCTCTTGAACCTGTCGGCGTATTGATCGTCGTGCTCCATTTCGTCGTGGGCGGGGTGCATGGCGCCGCGCACGGCGATCTACACATTGCCCTGGAAGCATGGCAGAGCGTTTACGTGCTGGTGGTGATCACCGTGCTGCCTCTGGTTTCCGGCTACCTTCTTTGGCGGCGGAGGCGCGGCGGTTTCTTGATATTGTTGGGCTCGATGTCGGGCGCGCTGGTATTTGGCGGCTACTATCACTTCATCGCTGTGGGCGCAGACAATGTAGCATCACTTGGATCTCATGCCTGGGCCACGCCATTCCAGGTAACAGCAGTTCTGCTCGCCCTAATGGAAGTGGCGGGTGTGTTCACAGGCATCCTCGGTGTGCGCAGAAAGCGGTGAGGGCGGAGTCCCACTCGCCAGGGCCTCCCTTTTTTCCTTCTTAGCATCTGTGTAATCTGATGAAGACCTTATGTAGGAAAGGAAAGTTATGAAAAGAATTTGTTTGAGTTTCGTCGCGCTCAGCTTCCTGGGTTTGATAACTATCTCGGTCACGGCCCAGCCAAAGCCACAGACGACCGCGCCCAGACCAACACCGACGCCAACACCTTTCCCCAAACCGATGGCGACGCCTTTACCCAGACCGGCCGCGACACCAGTGGCTAGTAACGTTGCGGTGCCGCAAAGCAAAATTGCTTTGATAGACACGGGCATGTTTGGCGACGAAAAGAACGGCATTTTCCTCTATGTCGACGCGGCCAAAAAGGTCCAGCTCGAATTCAAGCCACGGACGGACGAACTCGATAACCTCGCGA
>Ga0209514_10002868_pt1 | contig 25797 bp, 23 predicted proteins | sample Subgrocontami58m_FD_187452 | JGI IMG/M metagenome (GOLD analysis project Ga0209514, IMG submission 187452) | Subsurface groundwater microbial communities from S. Glens Falls, New York, USA - GMW37 contaminated, 5.8 m (SPAdes) (version 3) | ecosystem: Environmental > Aquatic > Deep subsurface >...
CACCATAAGCGAATTCTGCGCTCATCTAATGAATAAACAATATCTTTAAATTCTTCTTTAATAGCACTGATATTCCAAGACAATTTTGACATATTACTGATATATCAAAATCTATAGCATGTGTAAATGTTATTTATTTTCAATTCCTTAGGCTGTGGAAATACCCCCGCCCCGTTTCGCCAAATTCCTGCGCCAATGCAAAGCCGATCCGCAACCACGTGTCATAGCTGTCGTCCCCCAGTAGTTTGCCACTGGCTATTATTGCTTTTACAATTTCATGATTTTTGCCATTTGCATGAGATACAGGCGAATGACTACACTTTTGTTCCTTCAAAAATTCAGGTGGTACAATAACGATTTCCGCTCCTTCGCATAAATACAAGTCCGGATCGTATGAGATATAGCGCAACCTCGTGATGTCTTTGCATCCTTTGTCGATTGTGAGTCCGTGCTTTTCCAAGTAATAGTGTTGAAGAAATTGGAAAGTTTCTAAGTGTTTTGTTCCATCAATCTTGACACCTATCACAATTCCCTTCCCACTACAGGAAATAAACAGGATGTGAGTGTATTTATCTGCTGTTAAATGTTTTAGTATTTCATCGAATTTTTCTAAAAGAATGGGATTGTCTTTCAGGTCGATGTCTATAAAAATTATGCCACTGTGTTTTATTAGTCCCTTTGCATTACGCTCCGAGAAAACCCCTGAACCAGTAAAGGCAGATAGCTTTGCCTTATGAAGCTTTTTGATACAGTCTCTTTTTTTTTCATCGCTAACCCCTTCCAGCTCTTGCCTCATAGCAAGGATGTCTCTATCCCATTTACCTTGTTTTATGTCTTCGCAGAGACCGAGGAGCGACCTAATTTCCCCCGCTGTGTCACTATGGTTTTTATAAAAGCTTACTTCTGTGGACATGACAAAGCCTCCGGAGAATATTTCACGGTTTTTTTCAGAACAAGGGATATTCCTTCACGAACAAGGACGCTCACAGGACGGCTCTCCTCGTAACTCAATTTACGCAACCTGTCGTAGGTATCTCCGGGTACAAGAACATTTACATGTCTATAAAATTGCATAGATTCACCCCCAACAAAAAAAGGTCAACGACAAATGTTGTGCGCTCACAACTTCATCGTTGACCTTTATACAACAATATTTATCCGTTTAAAATCCCATGTCTGTCATAGTTTTAATGCTTATTTAAGCTATGACAGATATGTCCCCCGCAAAGCCTCGTATTTGCTGGAAATATGTTGAAAGTTACAACCCCCAGTGCTGCCCATTAGTTCTATAAAATTCTTTAAAACTGCTTCTCTGGCTCTTAGATAGGTTGTTGTAAATTTCAGTGGCTTCTTTTCTGGAGTAGCCCCTTTCGACTAAATATTCTTCTATTTCAAAATGTGCATTTTTTATCTTAATGTCTTTAAGGCTATCCCTATGTTTTTGCTGTGTTTCATTACCCTTTGGCCGTGAAGGGTAATTGAATATGCCCTTACACTTGTTACCACAATGTACCTGGGGACGTCCCCGCTTTTTCATATTATCCAGTATCCAGAAACTACCGCAACACGGACACCGCCGTAAGCGTGAGTAAATTTCTTGGCCATCAATTACAGAATTTGCAATACAGGCATATAAAACACCAGGTATTACAGGTTTATCCTTAAACAGGCTTTTCCTCCACAAGTCCTTAATATGGGATATATGTAATACCAAAGATTTATAGGTTGCCGTCCCATCCACCAAGTTGTTGAAAAACAACGCTAACCCAAATCTAACATCATCTACCGCTGAAAAGAATCTGTGTTCAATTGGAGGGTTATCCTGGTAATAGTTATAGAATCCCTGGTCATTATTGTTTTTTGGACGGTTACGGAAGGCTTCTACATCAAGGGTTGACAACGATTCCCGGTTTTCAAGAAGGAGTTCCTTTCCGGGTAAAGGTGGTATTCCTTTCTCCATAAAGAATTGTTTATAATCTTCCAAGGTAGGAGCATGGATAATGCCCACAAACTCTATATCTTTATCAGGGTTTTTTATAATTTCCCTAATGTTCTGGTTTGGTATAGCATCTTCTCCTTTTTCGGATTGAAACTTCTGCAGTTCTTCTATTACTTCTAACCCGCTAAGTTCTTCTATGGGTTTGATTTTCTTTTTCTTGGGTTGTCTTGTCTGCTTTTGTCCCTTGGTTAAAGAACGGAGTAGCTCCATTTTTCGCTGCTCAAGTTCTCTCAAATGTGCAAGTAGAACAACGGAGTCAATTCTTTCCTGTGGTTTATTATCTTTGATTCGCCAACGATAACCTGTGTTCTCGTCTATGATGGTATGTTCGTTATCTGCAAGTTTAAGACTTGACGTTATTTCGGGACGGGGAGGGCGCTTTAGACTTCTGTCCGGATCAGGTTTACCAGGTGTGTTATTTATGTTGAGAAAGTCTAAAACCCATTGAACGGTCTTAGGTGGGTTTGTCATTCTGTCATCTCCTGTAATGACTCCTGAAAGTAGAAATTAAGGGAAAGCCACTCAGGAATGTGACCTTTTCGGGAGCTACCCTATCCCTTAACTATCAAATTATTGTGTGCCAACAAACTAATGAGAGGGATACTTTTAATTTCTCATTCCGTTTCTCTTCCTTCTTATTCGTTGTAGTACATCTTCCCGCTTCCGCTTAAATCGCCACTACACTCGTTAGAACCAGAAAGGGTGTATTTTATTTGCATTCCATCTTTCGATAAACTTCCTCTGCCTGAGTAACGGCCGGAACAGTTTTTACTTGTAAGCTTAAATTTTAATGTACGTCCTTTGAGTTTTCCCCCGACTGTGCCACGCCCGTCAGATGCTTTCCAACTGCCAACAAATGTACCATCCTCGTATTGTTCAAGTTCCATCGTAACCTTTGTGTATCCGGTATCTGCATTGAGATAGCCTTTCCACGTTCCGGTAATGTCATAATTCGTGGAAGCATAACAAACACTTGAAACCAATAATAACACAACAATAATTAGTTTCTTCAAAGGCATACTTCCTCCAAAAGTTTAATGAAAAAAGCCAACCGGGAAGGTAACGCTCCCACCGCCAGCATGTGTATTGATTCTATTTTTCTACACTTGCCAGCGCTCTTATATTCTTTAAACTATCGCGTTTCTTCTCTTTCACCATATAAAGGTCATACTGGTTCTGGAGATTCAACCAAAGTTCTTCTGATGTGCCAAAATACCTTGCCAGTTTTATCGCCATCTCAGGACTGATGTTTCTTTTCTCATTCACTATTTGATTTATTGTCCTGAATGTCGTATTGAGTTCTTTTGCTAACTGTGATTGAGTTATTCCTAAAGGCTCTAAAAATTCCTTCTGCAATATCTCGCCCGGATGTGTCGGTCTTCTCATTAAATCTGTCATAGTTTCAACCCCTTTCAATGGTAATCAGTAATTTCAACCTCATAAGCGTCTGACCCTTCAAATCTAAATACAACCCTGTACTGGTCATTAACCCTTATACTGTATTTCCCCTTGTATTTGCCCTTTAATGCCTCCAGTTTATTTCCCGATGGTACTTTCAAATCGCTTAAATCATGCGCCGAATTCAAATAATCCAGCTTTCTTAAACCAGCCTTACAAACGGCCATATCAAACCTTTTGCTCTTGCCTGTTATGTACAATTTCTCAGTATCTTTATCAGCAAAGGATTTAATCATTACGGATATTATAACATCTAGCGTTACAATGACAAGTAGTTTAAATCAGCACCCTACCCCTGCACCAGAAAAACCACAAGCGTTTATAGCCTTCCAAACCAGTTCAAAGACCCAAACCACGTCAAAGGTAATCCAAGTGTCAAATTCGCTATTAGAATAGGGGTAAAATGACATATTTTGACCCTTTAAAAGGAAGGCTAAGCCCGAACCCTTTTATTTTAAAAACTATACGGAGGGGCATATATATAAAATGTCCACTTATGAAGTCCACAGGGTGGGGGGGGGTATCATCCCACCCAACGTGTTATCTATTTTCAATTTAATAGGGTCGTACCTCCGTCGTACTTGAAACAAAAAGAGAGCGTTTCTGGCTATAACAGATAAAAACATAACCTCCTTGAAAGCCTGATAAATAAAGGCAGAATTGAAGAAGTAAGAAATATTAAGAATAGGTAAAAAGGCTATGGATATTATTTAGGATAAAATGGCCTGCCGGGTTTTTTCATTGACTGTCTTTACCTTTTTTGTTTGAATTTGCTACTCACAACATAACTATTCAATGCATCCTATATGAGGTGAATTATGGCCGTAAAATTAAAGGTATTTTGCACCCCGTTTTGCCCAAAGTGCACTCAACTGCTGGCCTACCTGAACGCAAAGAAAGCGGATTTTATTTCTTACGACATTGACAAAGACGACGCCGCAAGGAAAGAGGCCGTGAAAATCGTGGGAACAGACGACGTCGAATCGCTTGACAAACTACCCATCGTGGTTGCCGGCGATAAGGTGTTGTATGGTTTTGACAGGAAAGAGATTGATACAATCCTCCGCTAAGTTTACCCTTGACTTTTATCGCTAAAACGTTTAGCCTCTTAAAGAATTTTTGCAAATACGGGAAATAACAAAAGACGGATACAGTACGTTCCATTAAGCTATGGCAGAACAAGGCAATCTGAAAGAATTTACCAAGGGGATTTTTCAATATAACCCCATGTTTGTGCTGGTGCTGGGCATTTGCCCCAGTCTTGCCGTTACCACCTCGGTAAAAAATGGGTTGGCGATGGGCGGGGCTGCCACCTTTGTGCTCGTTTGCTCCAATTTCATTATTTCCATTGTGCGTGCGTATATCCCGCGCGAAATCCGTATTCCCTGTTTCATTGTCGTCATCGCCGCCTTTGTGACGATGGTGGAATTGCTCATGAAGGCATATCTGCCTCCGGAGTTGAACGCATCGCTGGGCATATTTATTCCGCTCATCGTGGTCAACTGCATCATCATGTATCGCGCAGAGTCCTTTGCTTACAAAAACAAACCTTTCGCTTCCGTTTTAGACGGGGCGGGTTTGGGAATAGGATGGACCATGTCGCTGTGCCTCGTGTCTTCCCTTCGGGAAATGCTTGGGTCAGGGACACTCTTTGGATTAAAAATATCGGAGACATATCAACCCGCGTCCGTCATGATTATGGCACCGGGCGCTTTTATTGTACTGGGACTGCTCCTGGGGTTCTTCAACTGGAGAAAGCTGCGGAAGAGCGAAAAGTCCATGAAGGCTGTAATGAAACATGATTAAAGAAATTGCGTTAATTATCATCAGCGTGGTGTTTGTCAACAACTTTGTCCTGGCGAAGTTCCTGGGGCTCTGCCCGTTCCTGGGCGTTTCCCAAAAGACATCGTCCGCCTTCGGGATGGGCGCGGCAGTAACGTTTGTCATGACCCTTTCGTCGGCAATCACCTGGATCGTTTACAACTTTGTCCTGCTGCCCGGAGACGTAAATATTATCGCAAAGATTTTCCCATCCATCCGGGAACTGGGACTTATCGAAGTATTAAAAACTATCAGCTATATCCTCGTTATTGCAACCTTAGTGCAGTTGGTTGAAATGATGCTCAGGAAAATGGCGCCTGCGTTGTATGAAAGCTTAGGCATTTACCTGCCTTTGATCACGACGAATTGCGCGGTGCTTGGCGTGGCGCTTTTAAATACGACCGATTCCCCAAAGCACCTGGGATTCCTGCAGGCTACGGTGCAGGGATTTGGCGCGGGTATTGGTTTTATGGTGGCAATGCTGCTGATGTCTGGCATACGGGAGCGCCTGGCGCTGGTCAATATTCCCCCGTCACTACGGGGAGTGCCTATCGCCTTCATCTGTACGGGACTTATGGCGCTTGCCTTCCTGGGATTTTCCGGAATGGTACAATAACTATGAAACACGTTATCTCTATCCTTGTAGAAAATAAAGTCGGCGTCCTGGCGCGTATCACCGGCCTTATCAGCGGAAGGGGATTCAATATTGACAGCCTTGCCGTTGGCGAGACGGAAAATCCGGCGCTCTCGCGGATTACGCTTGTCGTTAAAGGCGACGACGCCATTGTCGAACAGGTCAGAAAACAAATAGGCAAGGTAATTGACGTAATTAAGGTGATTGATTTTACCAACGAGGACTTTGTTGAACGCGACCTGATGCTGGTCAAGGTCAACTGCCCGATTGGAAAACGCGGAGAAATCATTGAAATTGTTGATATTTTCAGGGGAAAAATTATTGACGTAGGCCAGAAAGATATTGTCATCGAGATCGCCGGCACAGAAGACAAACTCGAAGCAATGACAAGCTTGTTACGACCTTACGGAATTAAGGAACTGGTGCAAACGGGAAGCATCGCCATTGCACGCGGCACAAAATAAGAGCAAGGGTTAGCCACCAAGAAACAAACAATAAAGAGTATGGCCATTGTCGGATCTTTCGCCTTTGTGTCTTTGTGGTAAAACCGGTAAAAATTTATGAAAGGTAAGAAAAAAGAACATGTTAAAAATTTATTATGAAAAAGATGCGGATATCAGCATTTTAAAAGGGAAAAAGATTGCCGTTATCGGATACGGCAGCCAGGGACATGCCCAGGCTCAAAACCTGAGAGAATCAGGCATGGACGTAATCGTATCCACGAGAACGGGCACGCCCAATTACCAATTGGCGGTAAAGCACGGTTTTAAACCTGTCACTGTGGATGAGGCTGCGCGCCAGGGTGATTTTTTGCAGATACTCATGCCCGACGAAACACAGAGGACGGTTTACGAATCGGAAATTAAACCTCATTTAAAAGAGGGAAAGACGCTGTGCTTTTCACACGGATTCAACATCCACTTCGGACAGATCGTGCCTCCGAATAATGTAGACGTCATCATGGTAGCCCCCAAGGGACCGGGACACCTTGTCCGCAGCGAATTCGAAAAAGGCGGCGCAGTGCCATGCCTCATGGCCGTCCATCAGGACGCCACAGGAACAGCCAAGAAGAAGGCCATGGCCTATGCGCATGGCATTGGCGGCACGCGGGCAGGCGTTATGGAAACCACCTTTGCCGAAGAAACGGAGACAGACCTCTTTGGAGAACAGGCCGTACTGTGCGGCGGCGCGGCGGCGCTGGTTAAGGCAGGATTCGAAACGCTGGTCGAGGCGGGATACCAGCCTGAACTTGCGTATTTCGAGTGCATGCACGAACTCAAGCTGATTGTAGACCTGTTCTATCAGGGCGGCTTAAGCTACATGCGGTACTCCATCAGCAACACCGCTGAATACGGAGACCTGACCCGTGGTCCGCGTATTGTCACCGAAGAAACCAAGAAGGAAATGAAACGGATATTAAGTGAGATACAGAGCGGTCAGTTCGCAAAGGAATGGATACTGGAAAATCAGGCGGGACGCCCCGTCTTCAACGCCCTGGAGAAAAAGGACAAAGGACACCTCATCGAAAAAGTCGGCAGGGAACTGCGGAAGATGATGAAGTGGATTAATGCAAAAGAGGTATAAAACCGGCGTATTAATATCAAACGTACATTCAAAAAGGCGCAGATAAACATCTGCGCCTTTTTTATTGCAACGCCTCCATCTCGGAATTTTTTGTTTGACAGCACCCGGCATAAGGCTATAATGCCACAATATACACCTGATTAGTCTACTTTTTAAGCGTACAGAAGGCGTTGCTTGTTATAAGTTTTGCAGTATTCGTTGTGGTCTCAGAGGGCATTTCTCATGGCCAGATGGATAGTGGCAAACGGGTTGGTGCTGTCTCCCCTGTTGTGTCTGAGTGTTCTCCAAAACAACCTTCCCTTAGATTCATCCATAGTTCTTGCGGCAGACGCTGAAACCTCCCAGCTTGCGGACATTTCTCAGGAACAAAAAACCACCCCTGACAAAGGCTTTGCGCTGGCGGAAGAATACACCACCGAAACAATCTGGTTTGGTTCTGGCGAAGAGGTAGCCATCACAACAAGGCATGAAACCAAAGTCAGCAAAGCGCCCGGCATCGTTACCGTAATTACGGCGGAAGAGATTAAAAATCTGGGATACCGCACGCTTGCTGATGTGCTGAGGACAGTGCCGGGCTTCGAGATCCTGAAAAAAGGCGACTTCGGCATTGTGGTCCCCGCCGTGCGCGGTCTTGGCACGTCAGGCAGCGCAAACAGAATACGATTGATGATTGACGGGCACCTTATGAACGACCCCCTGAGAGGCGGGGCTTTCACCGAGTTTGATGACCTGCCGGTAGAAAACATAAAGAAGGTGGAAATCATCCGTGGCCCCGGTTCCGCCATGTACGGTGAAAATGCCTTTTCTGCGGTGATTAACGTTATTACCCTGAATGAGAAAGACATTGACGGGGTGAAGGTCAGCAGCGGATATGGAAGCTTCGATACCTACGAAGAAAACGTGGTATTTGGAAAAACGTATGGGAAGGTCGGCGTTTCCGGCATGCTGCACTACAAGCAGACCAACGGCTTTGACGGCGTCGTCGAAAGCGATAACCAGACAATCGTTGATAATGCGCTCTCGTCGTTTGGTTTTCCCGGCGTTTCTCACGCCCCGGGCAGGGTGCATGACGGAAGGCAGGTATATGACCTGAACCTGAAAGTTACTTACTCCGACGTATGGTTTCAGGGTTGGTATCGCAATAAAAACTGGGAACCTTTTCTCGGCCCGCAATACGCCATAACGGACGGGTCGCACGTTGAAAATAACCATGTATTTGGCGAGGCGGGATACCGGAAAACATTTGATGAAAAACTTACCATAAAACCCAGGGTATATTACGACCAAATTGACAGCGATAATTATATCAAGTCCCTGCCGGAGGGCACGACCGTGCCGTTCGATACGAATGGAGACGGGAATTACGATGCGTTGTATACCTATCCTGACGGACTTATCGGCAACGGCAGGGCGACCCATAAAGTAGTCGGCACGGAAATACCGTTTGACTACGAACTCTTTGACGGGAACATCATCACCCTCGGCCTGGAGTATCGCCTGATTCACCAGACGAATATACAATTTCAGAGCAACTTCAATCCGGCAACGTATGAAGTATTGGACGATGTCCAGGATTTTTCGAATACCTATCCATTTTTAAAGGAAGCTACCCGAAGGATATGGTCGGTATACGTGCAGGACACGTGGGATATAACCGACACCGTAAACCTCACCCTGGGCGCCCGGCACGACCAATACAATGATTTTGGCGGAGCGACCAGCCCCCGCTCAGGCTTAACCTGGGCGTTTATGCAGGATGCATCGCTAAAACTCCTTTACGGGGAGGCGTTCCGCGCCCCCAGTTTCCTGGAAATGTTTACCGCCAACCAGCCCGCCATTAAGGGAAACGAAGACCTGGATCCGGAAACCATCAGGACATACGAAGTTGGGCTGAGTTACAAATTTAACAAACACGTCACCAGCTGCGTGAACTATTTTTACAACGACATAAAAGACCTCATCATCCTGCGCACCCTGGAATCCGCGCAAAATACATCACAGTATGAAAATTTTGGCGACGCGCAGGTGCAGGGTGTTGAAGTAGAGACAAAGATAGACATAACCAAGGGTAATTATGCCTTCATGAATTATACCTTCCAGAACACGAATGACGACGACGGGGACGACCTGCCCTTTGTGGCGGAACACAAGGGCAATTTTGGAGTAAACGTACACTGCTGGAAATACCTCAATACCAATCTGAGCACCTTTGTGAGCGGAAAACGTTCCAGGGAAGACACCGACACAAGGGACGACCTACCTGCTTATGCACTGCTGAACCTCTCCGTCATTGGAAAGGAATTTTTCAGGACGATGGAGGTATACGGAACGGTGTACAACCTGCTTGACAAGGACTACAGCGACCCCGGCCCCACCTTCACACCGGAAGACCTCCCCCGTCCTGGCAGGACATTTTTTGTAGGATTCGGCTATCAGTTTTAAGATGCGCGTAACAAGCTCACCAAACGCCCTCGATTTATCCCACGCACTTTTTTCAAAGAGACATGCTCAGCGTAGCGCGGAGGGTTTATCCTCCGCGCAGGTTTAAGTTGCAATGCGAATACACGCCTTTAAATTCTTTATACTGAGAAATCTTGAGACAGTTGGGGCTGCCTGGAAATGAGACAACATTATGCAACACGATTGACAAAGGATAACAACCCCCTGAATCCCCTCTTTTTAGCGATAATCCACCGTTGCAGGAATTTTTCAAAAAACTAAACTGTTACAAAGATTGTACTTGTCTTCAAAAGCCCTGCGCCTGTTTTTTAGCAAGAGGGTCTAGCCCCCCGCATCGTCTGAGATTTCGTGCTGGGATTTAATCCTGTACTTTTTTATCTTCCGCCAGAGCGTCGTTGTGGATATGCCAAGCACCTGCGAAACCTTGGTTTGGTTCCCCCCGTATTTATTGAGCGCCTCAATGATGGCGCTTTTCTCCTGCTCCGCAAGGGTCGTAACGATAAACGACTTCTTCTTTTCATCACTTACCGGTTCCCGGGAAGCCGCCGCAAATTGCTCTATGGGAAGCGGAAGTTCGTCGGCGTTTATTATCTCGTTTTTCGATAATGCGACGGCCCTTTCTACCATATTTTGCAGTTCCCTGATATTACCCGGCCAGTCGTAATTTATTAATGCGTTCACCGCCTCTTCAGAAAACACCCTTTTGCCCTTTTTCTGTTTTTCTAATATTTTCTCCAAAAAATACTCCACTAAAAGCATGACGTCTTCCTTTCGCTCCCTCAACGGAGGAATATGGATGCGTATCACGTTAATCCGGTAAAACAGGTCTTTTCTGAACCGCCCGGATTCCACCGCTTTTTCGAGATTTTCATTGGTAGCGGCAATGATCCTGGTATCCACGTAGATCGCCTTATTCCCGCCAACTGGCCGGATCTCCCCATCCTGCAGGAATCGCAGGAGTTTTACCTGCGTGGACGGCAGCGTCTCGCCAATCTCGTCCAGCAAGATTGTCCCCTTTTGCGCCTGCTGGAACAGCCCCACTTTATCCCTGATGGCTCCGGTAAATGAGCCCTTTACGTGCCCAAACAGTTCGCTTTCCTGTAAATTCTCAGGCAGGGCGCCGCAGTTAATCACAACAAACGGGCCGTCTTTCCGGGAACTATTGTAATGAATCGCCCTGGCAATCAATTCCTTCCCCGTCCCGCTCTCGCCCGTCACGAGAACGGTGCTCTCGGTGCGGCATACATGCGAAGTTATTTTCAATACCTCCAGTATCGCATTTGAATTGCCTACGATACCTTCAAATTTATATTTCTCTCGAATTTCCCCTTCAAGATATCTGACCCTGTCCTTCAGCCTCTTTTTTTCAAGCGCCTTTTTTGCAACCCTTAAAATTTCCTGATGGCGAAAAGGCTTGGTTACGTAATCATACGCTCCATCCCTGATCGCCTGAACCGCAGTGCTGATGGTGCCATACGCAGTGATAAGCACCACCTCGGTGGATGGGTTTGCGCTCTTCACCGCCTTGAGCACTTCCAGTCCGTCCACCTTCTTCATTTTCAGGTCAGTAACCACCAGATCGTAGACATTGTTATCCAATCTCTGAATAGCCTCTTCTCCGCTTGAAACGCCCGCAACCTGATACCCCTCGTCCCGAAACGCAATGACAAGCGACTCCCTCATCGCATCCTGATCTTCCACAACGAGAATTTTACCGTCTTCCATATTCCTGATTATCCCACTAAAAAGTTATTCTGAGGAACCAATTTCTCATTGCCTACCGGCAATTTTATATAAAATGTCGCGCCCTTCCCCTCCTGGCTCTTGACGTCAATTGTTCCACCATGATCGTCTATGATGCGCTGAACCATGGGAAGCCCCAGGCCAGTCCCTTCCGTTTTTGTAGTATAAAAAGGTTCAAATATCTTGTCCAGTTCATGCGCCGGTATGCCTGTCCCCGTGTCTGATATGACAATTTCCACCGCGTCCCTCAGAAACAGGGTTGTTTTTCTTACCATTACCCTGAGATGTCCGCCATCCGGCATCGCATCCAGGGAATTCACAAACAGATTCCATAGTACCTGGTGGATTAAATCGGGGTCAATATAAACCTTTGGCAGTATACTCTCGTAGGTCTCCTTTATTCTTACCTTATCGGTAAACCGGCTATCCTGCTCCAGCAGAAAAATAGTGTTTTTCATCACCTCGCGAATGTCGTGCAAACAGAAGGAAGGTTCCCGTGGGTGCGCAAAGGTCAGGAAATCTTTAATAATCCTGTCCAATCTCTCAGACTGACCGAGAATCATTTCCAGTAAATGCTTATCCTGACCTTCCAGTTTTAAATGGGCATCCAAGATTCCCACCGAATTGCATATTGCCCCCAGGGGATTTCGTATCTCGTGCGCGATTGCAGCGGCCAGTTCACCCATAGAGGCCAGTTTTTCAGACCGGCGCACCTGCTCCTCCATCTTCTTCCTCTCCGTGATATCCCGGACAAATGCCCTCGCGCAGATACACTCACCCGCCTTGTTATACAAACCCGTTCCGTTAATTTCTACATTGATTTCCTTCCTCGATTTCGTCAGAAATGTGGTTTCCAACTCACTGCTTCCGGTTTCTACGATGCGCCTGAAATGCCTCTTTATTTCATCTTTATACTCTCCGGGGACAATGTCCTCAAGTTTCATCTGTCTCATTTCTTCCAGTGAGTAACCCAGTCTGTTCAACTCCGTTCTGTTTACATTTATGAATTTTCTTTCGGGGCTGATCTCATGAATCATTTCGGGCGCGTTCTCAACCAGGTCCCGGTATTTTTTTTCTGATTCACTGATGGACACAAAGAGCCTCGTATTTTCTATCGCAATGGCTAACTGCGGGGTAATTTGATTTAACACGCCAAAGTGTATTTCCGTAAAGGCGTCCCTCTTTTTGCTCCCCAGGGTAATCGTACCAATAGAGGTACCCTTCGATTTCAAAGGGAAACACAGGTATGAGCATATCCCCTTTTTGTATAATTCCTTGTCTATCGGATACTTTCCGTCAAGCGTGTCCGTAACAAGCACAGGCTCGCCATTCTTGATGGCAATACCCTGCGCCATCGCGTGAAAAGGATACGGGGCGTTATTCAACCAATCCGTGGATACCCGCCCGTCAACAATATTGGAATTTGCGGTAATTTCTGCGCCGTCTATGAGACACGTTACGCCTAACCAGGTGAAATCAACAATGCGTCTCAACTCCAGATAAATATGCTTGTAAACTTCTTTAATATCCAGACCCGACGCGATCAGTTTATTGATATTATTTATAATCTCCTTTTCCACCGCCACCAGTTTCTCTTTCGTAATATCCTTTGATATGACCACAAAACCGATAGGTTGGCCATGTTCATTGCGTCGCAGGGTAAACGTGACCTGCACAGGAAAGACCTCCCCGGTCTTTCTCCTTCTCATTACCTCCCCTTCATATCTGCCCGTCGTGCGCGCCGTATCCAGAATGTGGTCTACCGTTCCGGACTTCACGTCTTCCTCAAGATGCAGAATCCTCACGTTTGCCTTTCCAATGACTTCTTCAGGAGTGTAGCCGTAAATAAGACTGGCGCCTTTGTTAAACGCGAGGATATTGCCGCTCAGGTCTTCCGCGATAATCGAATATTCGGTGGAACCTGCCAGGATACTGTTCAAGAAATTCGTCGTTATCTGCAACTCCTGGGTCCTGTCCCGCACAACATTTTCAAGGTTTGTCGTGTACTTCGTCAGTTTTATGGTTTTTTCTTCCAGCGATTCCGCCATGACGTTGAACGCCCTGGCCAGTCCGCTGATCTCGTCGCTCTTGCCGCGATCTTTTACCCTCTGTCCCAGATCGCCGCCGGTAATCTTTTTTGTCGCGTCGGTTATATTCAGAATCGGAGCGGAAATCCTTCTCCCAAAATAAAAGGCAACCAGCACCAAAGGAAACGTCACCAATAACAAGGTCGAGAGCACAAATTTTTTCAGACTGTAAGCCGCGCCGTATCCTTCGTGGATATCAATCTGCGCAAGCAAACCGCAGTCATACTCCGGCACCCAGCACCATGCGCCCAGGACCTTACCTCCGTCGTAATTTATATACCCCTCCGCATTGTATCCGTCTTTGCCGCTCAGACATTGCTGTGCGCCATCGGTAAGCTTTCCCGTGCGCGGATTTACTATCCTCAACTCCAGCGCCGTCCTTTGCCGGACTAAACCCTTCTTGGCCAGTTCGGCTGCAAACCGCGACTCGGTAAGCATAATGCCCTCTCTGTTGATGAGGAACGTTTCCCCCGTCTTCCCCAGTTTTGCGCTTTTCATAATTTCACTCAGAGGTATCACATCCATTCTCAGAATAACCGCCCCGACCGTAACATTGCCGGTATCTACCAGCGGGGCGGATATAAACATCACCGGCGGCGCGGTACTGCCCTTTGCACTCGCAGCCTCACCCCAGGCAAAATGGTGGATCTTCGATATAAAGACACGCCCGTTTAGGGCCTCTCTGCAATAATCGCGGCTCATAAAATTTGAGCCCGCCCGTTCCCGTTCCGTAGCGACAAGGATAGTTCCATCCCGTGAAATAATATACACGTCTTTATATACCGACTCTGTCCTGAGTATTTCGATATAATCATGCAACTTCAGGAAATTATTCATCCTTTCATTTAAGTCCTGTCCCATCAGGGCGGATATGTTTTTACTGATTACCTTCGCATCGAGCTTCCTTTCATCAAACCACATCTTTACGATCTCTATCTGCTTTTGTTTCACGCCCTCCAGGTTCCTTATCAGCGCCTCTTCCAGATCCTTTTGCGCCTTGGGAAACGCCATAAAGCGCAGCAACAGCAAGGGCATGAACGAACAGAGCAAAAGCACCAGTATTAATCTGTTTTTAATAGATTTGACAGGAAACATTCTTGTTACCCTCAGGTTATTCTTCTGTGGTACCAGTTTAATTTTTTGAAAATTCGTATCAGTACTTTTTCCAAAACTCCGCTTGGAAACCCGTATCGAAACACACCCCAGGCCCCTCTGGTAGGTCAGGCGTCCACGCCTGACATGTATGATGACAAGCGGGGACGCTTGTCCTACCAACGAGGGGAGGTTAGAAGTCCCCTCTAAAAAGAGGGGATTTAGGGGTGTGTATACCGTGATTCAAAATATATTTTATGAATATAAAGTATTAAAAATATCGTCTTACCTTTCCAGCTATAACTTGTATTAAAACAACTATTAAGAACTGAGTAAACTGTCATGAGTTGTATTTTCACGCATAAAAGGCTTGACAGAAAATTATAAAAAATGTAAAGTTTGCTAACAGTTTGGTATGCGCGGGATAAACCTTAGGTCGTTCGTAAGAGCGGCAGCCCCAAGTGGGTGGGATCCTAAGGCCCGGAACCTACTTTTTTTATTTATACGTACTTGCAATCCACTCAAAACTTTTCGTCTCCAGCATTTCATCTCCTGCTTCGCGCGGCCAGAACTTTATTCCATAGCGGACAAATTGGCCATTTCTATTGTAGACAACCGGTTTAAGCATTCCAACGTATCGGTCTTCAGTGAAACCGTACTTGCTTGGTTCAACGGCATAGAAAAAACTACTTGCAACCGCATCTGCAATTTGGAGTCCCATTCTTTTACCCGCTGTATAGGCAATTATCTGGTTTGAGTCAATAACATTCCAGTCAATCTGCACATCCATAAACCCAGTATTTTTCTTAAGGGTTTCAAAATAGGTTTTCATCTCATCGTATGACATGCCGGAGCGGTTTGAAAATACAATTTCAGTGCTTCCATCGCCACTATCATGATGAGTTTTGTGTTCTCTACAATACCATGAGACACGTTCGAACAAAAAGCGAACTGCATAAAAATAAAGCCTGTACCGTTCCTGAAATTTTTCTGGTTCTTTCAGGGACGGTTTATGTACAAGTACGGTAACTGTTCTCAACTCAGCATGAGATTTTACAATTCTGTCAATAAAAGGAAGTCGCTGCTCATGCTTCATATCACGAAAGTGCAATGGTTTCTTATCTGGTTTGCCAAGTTGTCGTCTAACATCATCAACCAGCTTGACCGTCTCTAAGTCTTTTGCCTTTCTTGTAATAACAGCGGATATTACAAACCATTTCGAACTTCCACTGTTGAAGCGAAAGCCCTCATCACCAGACTCATCTATATAAACTACAAAAGTAGGAGTGTTGCTATCTATTGGTTTATGCATCATGCGCCACCTTTTTCCATCTCCTTTTCAACTCCTGCCTTGGTGGATTATCGTACCTCTTTTTACGGTTGTGATGTCTTTTTCATGCACGCGAGGTACAGCAAGCCGTCAGATAAGGAATAATTGTAGGGAAAGGGACAGAGCTCCTGGCTTAATCGTTCAATAATATGATGATACAGGCCCTCGGCTTCCTCCGGAGACATGCCCTGCTCCACATCAAAGAAATAGCCTAATCCCATATCCTCCCCCCTGGGAGACATGATGCTTCTGAGCCCATACTCCGAGGGATTGTGGGTAATCGGGGAATCCTTCTCCATCCCAAAAAGCGAGGGCAGACAGGAATACCCCGGCGAAGACAAATACTCTTTCTGAAGCACAAAGTCAAGCGACTCCAGCGCCTCTTTTTCCGTTTCGGTTGGAAAACCAATAATTATGTAGAGATGAAATGCAATGCCCGCTTGTAAACAAGCGCCCAGCACCCGTTTCACGACATCGGTCTTTATCCCCTTTTTCATCAAATCCAGCACGCGCTGATTGTACGACTCTAAGCCAAACACCAGCTTTTGGCATCCCGACTTGCCCATCTTTTCCAGTAAATCATTATCGAGAGCGCCCTCAAACCGCACCCCGCCCATCCACTTTATATCCCATTGCTTTTCCAGCAAACCCTGAGATATCTCCCTTAATTTATTGATGGGGACGGATTCGTCGGTAAAGAAGAAATACGGCGTGTGATACTTTTGGGAAAGGTGCCCAATGTCTTCCAGGAGAAGTTCCGTGCTTCGGAGACGGAAGCTCCTGTGATCCAGATGCAGATTACAGAAGGAACACTTCGAATAATAACACCCCCTCGACGTCTGCACCGGCAAAACGGACGCGGGCGCGTGGTAGAGTTGCAAAGGGAAGCCGTCGAAGTCAGGCGTTGGTAGTTTGTTTAAATCTTCCGTATAAAATGGCTCATTGACCTTTGTAACGCCGTTTTCGCGGTAAACCAGATTGGGCACCTTCTTGAAATCGCGCCTGCCATCCAGTTGTTGCGCCAGTTCCAGCAGGGCGTGTTCACCCTCAAAAACGATAAAGCTATCCACTACGGAGAACAAACCGTCTATCTTTTTTATATTTTCAATGAGCTTGGTAAAGACGCTTCCCCCTACGGTAATATGGATTTCCCCGCGCTGATTCTTTATTAATTTTGCGAGGGTTAAACCCGGAATGATCTGAGAGGTGTTCGTAATGGAAATACCCACCATATCCGGCGCATACTCCAGGACAGAGGAAAGAACGTGCCTTTGATAAAGGTCGAGAAAGATGTTTTCTTCCTCATCGTCCAGCGCCTGAAAAATATCCTGTGATGAGTACACAGAATACCGCATCGTGTTGCTGACGGGCGTCATGAGCGAGGGGTAGTAGAGCGCGGACATATTTCTCAGCGCCTCATTAACAATATGAACGCCTTCCATGTACCTTTCGAGGTCATAAAAAGCCTCAGACCTCAGGGTGTTTTTCGCCGCTTCTACCTTATCCAGTATTGCCGGGATAGCCGCTGCGGCTTCAGCCAGGATGTGGTATTGTTCCTGATGCTGCGGGGCATGAACAGGCGTCCTGTCCATGCTTTTTATTTTGTCAACAATCCTCTGGTAAAACGCGATGCACTCCTTCCTGGTAAGGAGCGCATCCAGCAATTCGATATTTAAATCTCTCTGTGTTACACCGGAAACACCATGGTGTTTTAAAAATGCGGTCAAGGAGGGCAAACTAAGGTACGGCTGCGAAGGATGCCAGGACGGGGGAAATAACAGCAATGCTTTCATTCTCTCACCTTTTTTTCTCCGCCTCCGTTTTTCCGATAGATTTTACCTTCGGCGGCATGATCGAATCCAGATGCAACGCCTCTCTCCCCGCAAGGACGTCCATTTGCTTCTGCGCCTGTATCTTTACCGGCAAACCGTATATCTTAATGAATCCGAGGGACGCAGCATGGTCAAAGGTGTCTTCTTTCTGATAGGTGGCCAGTTTTTCACTGTACAGCGATAAGGGCGATTTCCGGCCTACTACGGTGCACGTCCCCCTCGACAATCTTACACGGACGGTCCCCGTTATAATCCGCTGGCTGCTCAACACGTACGCCACCAAATCCTGATGGAAGGCGGAAAACCACAGCCCGTTATAAATCAGGTCGGCATAGTGGGCGGACACAATGTCCTTAAAACGCAGCGCGTCCTTTGTCATAATCATACCCTCCAGCGCCTTATGGGCCGCGTGCAATATAACGGCGGCAGGGGCCTCATAAATTTCCCTGGATTTAATGCCCACAAGACGATTTTCCAGATGGTCAATGCGGCCAACGCCGTGCTTTCCACCCCGCGCATTCAGCGTATTGATAAGGGTTACCCCGTCCATCTCCTCTTCATTAAGAGACACAGGGACGCCTCTTTCAAACTGAATCTCCAGGTATTCCGGCGCATCCGGCGCTTCTTTCGCGCTTTTTGTCCATTTATACACCTCTTCAGGCGGCTCAGCCCAGGGGTCTTCCAATACGCCGCACTCGATACTCCTGCCCCAGAGATTCTCATCCGTGCTGTACGGGCTCTTAATCTTTGCCTCCACCGGGATATTGTGTTCCTCGGCGTATCTGATCTCTTCGTCGCGCGTCATCTTCCACTCCCGCACGGGGGCAATAATCTCTAATTTCGGGCTTAGCACCTGCAAGGACACGTCCAGACGCACCTGGTCATTTCCCTTTCCGGTGCAGCCGTGGGCAACGGCATCCGCCTTCTCGTCATGCGCCACGTCTGCCAGCAACTTCGCAATCAGCGGCCTGCCCAGCGCCGTCGCCAGCGGGTAAACGCCTTCATACAGCGCCCCTGACTGCAGGGCGGGATAGATAAAATATTTGACAAAGGTATCCTTCGCGTCAACAACAATCGCCTTCTTCGCCCCTATTTTTAAGGCCTTTTCGCGGATAGCGTCCAGGTCCTTCACCGCGCCAAGGTCAATCGTCACCGTAACGACGTCCATATTGTATTTTTCAGGAATCCACTTAATTGCAACCGAGGTGTCCAGACCGCCTGAGTAGGCCAGCACCACTTTTTTCCGCTGTTCAGCCATGAAAATAAATCCCCCAATGTTAACGAGTAATATCTTGTCTCACCACAAAGGCACAAAGGACGCGGAGAAAGCTTAATTTCCTCCCCTGTGTGTCTCTGCGATGAACGTTTGTCCAAATAACGATGCCATTTCAAAGTGAAATTATAGCAAACAAGGGGTAAGAATCAAATGATTTTCAATGCGCGACGGCAAGCGCCCTTGGGTGCGGATTGACAGGAATCAGGAAGTTTTAGTCATACCGCACATTTGATTACTTGTCCTGGGTCGCAGCGCTTTTTGGGGCAAAGTGCGGAAGTTGCAAGACATTTTCCCTGACCGCTATTCCCTTAGACTTTGATTCAGAGGCGAAACCGCTTGCTACGCCTCCCGTACACCAGAGATGGGTCTTTTTTATGTTTTGCGATTGGGAAAATTTGGCAACTTCGACTGGAAATCCTTTCATTTCAAGGACATTCTCAACAACGTCGTAAGGAATGATCAGCATCAACTCCTTTGCCCCGGTAACGGCGCCAAGCTGCTTTGTCACGACAACCAGTTTTGTCAGGTTTTTTTCGTACTTCTGGTATGCAGAAAGCAATTCCATCTGGTTTGCGGCAAAGGTGGCGGCATCGGGCGATTTGACCTTTCCAAGGTGTTCAATCGCGCCGGATAATCCTTCAACTCCATTGCCCGTCTCCGGTTTCGCCAGAGATTTTAAGTACAAATAAAGGTATGCCTGTTCACGCGGGGAATAATTGGGATTGCTGAGAAGGACGCTGACGGGACTTCCTTCCGCGCACTCAAGCCCCAAATCTTTGTTATATTTCCCGGTAAGCACATATCTCAATTCAGCAGGGGCCTCGTTACAAATAAGCTTTTCCGTTTCCGCGTCAAACCCGTTCGGCGTAAGGGAATTGCTCAAAAGACCAAGACCCTGGACGGGGGAAAGAAAAAACAATCCGACGCTGGTCCCAAGGGAACCCTTTGACCGCGCCTTTGCCACTTCCCTGATCAGCGCCTGTGCGTAAGGGTTATCCGTGTAAACGTCCAGGCAGACTTCTGCTGCAAATTGCCTGGCGTGTTTACCCACAAACAATCCCTCTCCGCCCTTATCCCGATCCGCGCCATCCCCCGCCTTTTCCTCGTCTTTCCCATCTACTTGTTTCTTCAGGAACCGCCCAATGCTTCGCGCTATCTTTCCGCCAGCCTGCGCAAATGCCTTTGCGGATTCTTTCGGCTCTTTCACAATGCGTTTAGCGCCGCGTCCAATGTTTTTCAGAGATTCGCCCGCTGCGTTCCAGGCCTCGCTCCCTTCCTTCGTCGCCCGGTATTCTTCGATAACACGGATTTCGTGACAAACCTTGAGGAGTTCCCTTATTGATACGACGTCATACTCGCCATGCGGCGATTTTATGGAAAACCGGTAGTACAATCCGTCAACCCGAACAACGTCATCAATGGTAAAGTATTTATTGCTCTTCGAAAGATCGTGGAGGGCTGCAATAGAAGAGCATGTTACGGTTGACGACGACGCATCTTTTCCAAACCCGGGGATGCAAAAAAACGCATGACTCACAAGCGCGAGCAAAACAAGCGGCATCGCCTGGGTTATCCTGTTTTTTCTTTCCTGTCCACAAATCGTCCAAAATTTTGCAAAGGATGCTACCAGAGGGTATTCATTTTTCAAGGCGGATAGTTTGTTCATACAATCTCCTGGGAGGGTTAAGAAAAGGAATCATCATAACGATACCGATCGTCCAAAATTATAGAACAAATGTCGGCTAATTTCAACTTTCAACGGCAACAAGGCTATTTCATGCCCCTCCAGGAAAGACACTTTCAAATACCGTTGAATTTCCTGCCCTTTTCTGATATTATTTTTTCTGCGCCGGTTCGCCCGAACGAAGCAATCGCTTCGTTCTACAACACAACTTTGCGGGTTAAATTTATTACAAAACAATTTTGAAACAAACACCTGAATGCCTTTAGAAGAATTCAATTCGTCAAACTTTTTTAGCAAGGCGCGCATCAACGTCCTGCTGTTTATTTCGACCTTTCTGACGACCTATTACGTCAACGGGCTGTGGTATGCGGTCACTATCATGACAATCCTGCTCTCCCACGAGCTGGGGCACTTTTTCATGTGCCGCAAATATCATGTCGCCGCCACCATGCCCTATTTTCTCCCGCTCCCGTTCCCGCCCTTTGGCACCTTTGGCGCGGTAATCAAGATGAAGGGGCTTATTCCCGACAAAAAGGCGTTGTTTGATATTGGCGCAGCAGGCCCGCTCATGGGGCTCGTCTTTGCCGTTCCCGCCATCATTATCGGATTGTATCTTTCGGACGTGCGTCCCATACCCAGCGATACTTCGCAATACCTGGGACTCGGAGAGCCTGTTTTGTTTTCGCTCCTTTCCAAACTTGTCATCGGCAGTCTCCCCGAAGGCATGGACATATACCTCCACCCCATTGCCTTTGCAGGCTGGGCGGGATTATTCGTCACGGCGCTCAATCTGCTGCCTATTGGACAACTGGACGGGGGGCATATCATGTACGCCCTGCTGGGCAAGAAAAGCAGTATTGTGTATCGCGTAGGCATCTTTGCTTTCTGTATCATTGCCATATTCATGTACCCGGGCTGGATGGTGTTTGCCATCCTGCTTTTAATCTTTGGATTCCGGCACCCCTCACCAACAGACGAGGTTACTACGCTCGACCGCAGACGCAAGATACTCGGCGTTATCCTGTTCATCATATTTCTCGTATCCTTCACCCCCGTGCCGCTGAGATTCTGATTTAATAGAACCTTAGCCACAGAGAGCACAGAAGTCACAGAGATATAATGGATCTGCAAACCGAAAAAATTATATCGGCAGCCATAGAAGTCCATCGTGTCTTAGGACCGGGCTTACTGGAATCAATTTATGAAGAAGCGCTTTGTTACGAACTCTCTCTTAGAGGTATTCCGTTTGAGCGACAGAAGGAACTGGATGTAGTCTATAAAGATAAAGTTATCAAAGGGCAAAGACTCGATCTTTTGGTATTTGGAGAAGTAGTGGTTGAGATCAAATCTGTACGTAAGCTAGAAGATGTCTTTACAGCACAAACACTCTCGTATCTTAAAAGTATGAAACTTAAGCGAGCCTTATTGATTAATTTTGGTGAAAGCAGATTAGTTGATGGAATTAAAAGAATTTCATTGTAACTCTGTGTTCCCTGTGCCCTCTGTGGCTAATCGGTTATTTTTAATTCTATGAAGACAAAAGTCGTTATTGCCATGAGCGGAGGCGTTGACAGCAGCGTCGCCGCTCACCTGCTGGTCGAACAGGGCTACGAGGTTATCGGTCTGTTCATGCGCCTCGGCATTGATAAACTCGATACGATTACCAGGACAAAGGTGTGTTGCAGCCTGGAAGACGCGAACGACGCCCGCAGCGTGGCTGACCAGCTTGGCATCCAGTTCCACGTCTTAAATTTCAAAGAGGCCTTTGACCGCATCATTGACGCCTTCTGCACCGAATACCTCAACGGCAGGACGCCCAATCCGTGCATCACATGCAATCAGGAATTGAAATTCGGGAAGCTGCTGGACTTTGCCCGGATGCTCAATGCGGATTACATTGCCACGGGACATTACGCACGGGTAGAAAATCCCCAGGACAGATACCTCCTCAAAAAGGGCGTTGATGCCCGCAAAGACCAGTCGTACGTGTTGTTCTCGCTCAATCAGGATCAACTCTCCAGAACACTCTTTCCGCTGGGCACGGTAACGAAAGAATCCGTGCGCCAGATCGCCACTGACCTGAACTTAAAAACCAAGGACAAGCCGGAAAGCCAGGATATCTGTTTTGTCCTGGATAACAACTACCACACCATTTTGTACGAAAGGTTCGGAAATTCCATAACACCGGGGACGCTAAAAGACACCCACGGAAACATTTTAGGGAAACACCCCGGCGCGCCCTTCTTTACTATCGGTCAGCGGAAGGGACTCGGCATCGCGCTGGGTTCTCCCCGTTACGTGGTTGATATAAACCCGCAGGAAAACACCGTTGTCGTTGGCACCGATGACGAACTCATGGAGGACGAATTGGTGGCCGCTGCACTCAATTGGATTTCTATTGAAAAGCTGGTGGCGCCTTTAGAAGTGCAGACAAAGATTCGGTACAATCACGTCCCGTCGCCTGCTGTCGTATATCCCTACGAAGCAGACAAGGTGCGCGTCGTTTTCAAAGACCCGCAGCGGGCCATCACGCCCGGGCAGGCAGTAGTTTTCTATCAAAATGACGTCGTCGTGGGCGGGGGGTGGATTGAGAGGAAAAGGAGCAGCACACCACGGAAAGACGCCGAAACTCACTGAACGGAATAGCGGCAACACCTCCTGACTGGATGTTCAGGAATTTCAATGTTGTTGGTAGGAGCCAACTCCTGTTGGCGACCGGGCGCTTATGCGCTGTCGGACACCGTCACTCGCCGTCGGGAGACGGCTCCTACCAATACTACGGGCGGGTTCAGGTTTGCAACCTGAACCCTGTAGTTTGAACAAACGATACCCAGTTGAACAGTCACAACGCCCAGAAATACATAAACCTCCAGGTTCAAGTTGCAAACTTGAACCCGCAAAGGAGATTGAACCAGATATGGGGTGGGAAGGTGCTATAGCTTTATTTATACAAGGCCATACCTTTGACCTTCGACACTATCTTTCTGCCTGCCCTTTTCATCTTGAACTCAATCTCTATCGTCTCCCCTTCTTCCAGGGTCACCGTCTTCTTGCCCTTCTTATATCCACTCTTTTTTGCGATGATAACATAGGTATCTGCCGAAAGGTCTTCGAACTCAAAGTACCCATCTGCGTCAGACGAGGTCGTGGTCTTTGTTCCCGCTTTTATCCCTTTAAGGCTCAACGTTGCTGATTCAATGGGTACACCACGGATATTTACCACATAACCGTAGATTCTGCCAATTACAACCTCTTCCAGGATAATCGCCTCCAGTTCGAGCGTCTCCCCTTTTCCAAGCGCCACGGATTGCGTTTGGGTCTCATAGCCATCATCTTCATAAGTAAGCGTATACGCGCCTTCTGCAAGACCACTGAATTTATAATACCCGTCATCATCAGTTTCGGCGCTATCAGAATAATCAGTACCCTGTATCGTTACGGTAACGCCCTCCAACGGATTATCATCTTCGTCATACACAAACCCAGAAACAATACTCTCCGTTGTAGATATTACGTAATTCAAAGCGGCCTCCACGTCCAGGCGGCCATATCCGGACACCGTTGTCTGCTCCCCATCATTACTGCCGGTTTGAAATAAGGCATTTCTTGCAGTATCAGGAGAGCCTTTTAGAGAAGGTTTTGCCTGCAACAGCAACGCCGCCGCCCCTGCCGCAACAGGAGAGGCCATACTTGTCCCCTCCATTACATAATAATCCGCCGGTCCATTGCCGTCGTTATTCCCATCGTTGTCAATTACATAATCATCGTTATCTCCAGGCCAGGTAATACTCTTATCCCTTGCCGAAATAATTTCCTGACCGGGAGCGGCAATATCGGGCTTCGTTGTGCCATCAATCCTTGGCCCCCGGCTGCTAAAGGATGAAATATCGCCGATTATTTTGCTGATAGACCAGGAATTATCCTTGTAGTCAACCCACTCCGTCCTGCTTATATAAGAAGCGACGGCGATTGCATTATCTGCCACGGCAGGTTCTCCTACGGTATAACCAGAGTCTGCGCCTTCAAAGGTTACGTGGGAATCACGGGAATAGACGTGAAAGTCTTGATCAGAACGCGAATAGTTTTTTACATCCAGATAAAATGTTGCCGGTCCGGTAACGTCATAATTCAGGTAACAATACTCCGCTTCGGTACCCCTTGTACTCTCATCCTCCTCAGTCTTGATAAAACCCGATACCACATTGAAATCTTCGTCATATAAAAACAGCTCAAGGTCGTTGCTTACTCCAACGCCGTCAAACCAGCTCAGGTAAAAAGACAACGACGCCGCACTTGTCTCACTTATATTTATCTTGATATAGTTCGAGTAAGAACCGGCATTAGCCGTTCCGGAATAATGTGATGCGTCATCGGCCTCGTTTCCGGCGGAAACAAACACCAGCGCGCCTTTGCTAAAGGCATAATCAACTGCCTGGCAATCCTCACTGGAACCATCATTGTACGCGCCAAAACCACCGACGCTTAAGTTTATAATGTCAGCGCCATAGGTGTCAACCGCCGCCTTTGTAGCTCCCACAAGGGCTGCATTCGAAAAGCCCCCCGAATCCTTTTCACCTTTTAAGAAAATCAGGTCTGCGCCGTACGCCATGCCTTTATATTTTCCACCTGACAGTGCGCCCCGTCCCAGCGCACTGCCCGTAACGTGGGTGCCGTGTCCGCTTCCGCTGGTATCCTCAATAGAATCATCCAGGTCAGGATACCCTGAGTAATCCTTGCTTGCCACGGGTGTGGGGATGTCGGAATGGGTGGTGTCCAATCCCGAATCTATTATAGCAA
>Ga0209514_10002870_pt1 | contig 25787 bp, 33 predicted proteins | sample Subgrocontami58m_FD_187452 | JGI IMG/M metagenome (GOLD analysis project Ga0209514, IMG submission 187452) | Subsurface groundwater microbial communities from S. Glens Falls, New York, USA - GMW37 contaminated, 5.8 m (SPAdes) (version 3) | ecosystem: Environmental > Aquatic > Deep subsurface >...
CTCGGGATCTCCCGGAGCACGCTGTACCGGAAGCTGGATCAGTTTGGGCTGAAACGACAACTGTTGCTTGGGTCAGACTAGGACAGATGTGGTGCGACAGGTGTCGCATCATGGGACGGAGTAGGTCGATAAAAGCCCTTACCAGGATAGGCCGACGTGGTAGAATTGTCCGATTCTGACTCTCAAGGGTCTGCGCGAAGGATGGTGGGGGAGACGCCATACGTCGTTCGCACACGTAAGTAGTAACTGTTCGCCATCGGCTGCGCGATTGTGGGCAGCATCAGGCAACGCGACCTGCACCAGACTGGACCACTTGTGCAGTTCGAGATCAGGTGAACGATGGAGCTTCACGACTGAAAGAGCGATCACATCTGACGAAGGGAATGTGAACGGTGAAGAGTTGGGGGGGATGCGTATGCGCAAAGTGGGCTGGACTGTACTCGCACTATTCTTGACACCGCTACTTTCACCCTTGATAGGGAATGCGGAGGGACAGACACGAAATGAGATGAGCCAGCTCAAGCAGGAATTGCAGGCGTTGCGGGAGGAGGTCGAGACCAAAAACACAATGGTCAAGCGGATGCAGCAGCGTCTGGAGGCCCTTGAAACCAAGATGCAGGTGGAAATTCAGCGCCCCGTAGAAGAAAAGCTGACAGCCCTGAAGGAAGAGATGAAGACTGAGATGGCCGCGAGGGCAGAATCCCCCAAGCTGTCGGGCGGTCAGGTATTCTTCAAGGGTGGATATGCCCGCATGGATGACCCGCGGAGCAACTCCCTCTTGACGGCCCAGGACAACCCCGATGACAGGAACGGCTTTAACGTAGGAGCCGGTCTGGACCTCCCCTTAATGACGATCTTCAATAGCACACTTTTAGGGGAGATCTATGTAGAGTACATTCAGACTCAACATACAACAGGTGATTCCAGTGCTAAGGTTGAAACTCCACCGGATAAGGCCCTCGCGGAGGGGAGGGGATTAGAAAATATTCTGACCGTGGGTATCGCCCCGAAATTCCGCTTCGACAACCTTGGCTCCATCCGGCCATGGCTGGCCCCCTATCGCCCCTGGATCATCCCTGTCGGCCTAACCTTTAATGTGAACACGCCTGTCAACAAGGCCATCACCAACATCAGCATCGGCGGGGTCACCGGCGTAGGGATTGAACGTCTGTTCTGGAATAATCGGCTCAGCCTCGGCGTCGACTTCCGATACTACTGGGGTCCTGATATTCCGGACGAAAATCTCAAGCACATCACCACTGGTGGCTATCTCGGAATCAACTTCTAACACCTCAAGATGCGAGTTAGGGAGGCACCCGCAGGGCACCTCCCTAACTCGCATTAACGGCTACTCAGTTTGTCCTCCGGCGGCCCTCAGGGTGTCGGACAGCTTCGCAGCTTTCAGCTACTCACAATGACAGGAAGAATGTAGGATTATTCCAGAAGTGGCGGACTACTCGTTTCGCGGAGAATGGTATCTTGAGGGAGACGCATAATGAGCAGGGGAAGACGTCAACTCCTTTTTGAGGGTCTCGACTTCCTTTTCAAGTTCTGTTAGACGCTCCAGGACGCACCGAATTGCCTTTTGGGCGGGGTCCGGCATATCAGTCATTTCTAAGTCAATAGCCTGCGAGACCCGTTTACCGTCGCGATAGATCACCTGCCCCGGCACGCCCACCACAAGCGAGTTCGGTGGGACCTCCTTCACTACCACAGAGCCTGATCCAATGCGACTGTTGTCTCCCACCTTGATCGGCCCAAGGATTGTGGCGCCCGCGCCGATCACGACACCGTTGCCGATCGTCGGATGGCGCTTCTTTTTCTCCAGGCTGGTGCCGCCCAGTGTCACGCCCTGATAGATGGTGACATCCTCACCGATCTCACTGGTCTCGCCGATGACAACCCCGATGCCGTGATCGATAAAGAGGCCTAGCCCGAGACTCGCGCCAGGATGGATTTCAATCCCGGTCAGGAATCGGCCCACATGCGAGATGAAGCGGCCGAGGGTCTTCAGGTTGCCGTTCCAGAACCAGTGCGCGATGCGGTGGAAGTACAGGGCATGCATGCCAGGATAGCACACGAGAACCTCCAGCGCGCTGCGCGCCGCGGGATCTCGATCAAGGGCCGCCCGGATGTCTCGTTTGAGTGTTGTGAACACGCGATGTTTACGATTCAGTTTCGGATGGTCACGGTCTCGTTCAACTCCCGCAGGAGCTGGTCAAGGTTGACGCCGTGGACCTGGGCACTGGTAGCGATATTGTCGTACTCAGCCGCAGAGCACCCCATGCAGGCGACGCCGTAGCGGTTAAAGATCTGGACGGTCTCCGGGTACTGCCGTACCACATTGTCGATCTTCATCTCTGCGGTGATCCTCATCAACCTGCCCCCCTTCAGAGAAACCGCTCGTCTGCCTTGTGCCGGCTACTTCTGCACGAGGGCAACGTGAGCGATTCCTCAGCTCAACTGTACACGTATCATATAGGGCCAGAATCAGTCATGGCAAGCGAATTTTTCTCGTGGGCGATTACTGTTGACTTCCAGCCAGAGGTCCGGTAGCCTGCCGTTGCCTCGCTCCTTATGGATTGTAGGTTGCCGACTTCGGGATGGAGAACAGGAGCACCTCTTGTGCCTTCGATCCGCAATCCGCAATCGTGACCGACGAAGACCCCGAGGTGGCCTCAATGAATCTGACAGCCAAGATTCACGCGGCCCTGGAGCGCCATTATGGCTCCAAGAAGGCGCGCAGGGCTCTGAGCAATCCGCTTGATGACCTGATGCTTGCCATCCCTTCCCAAAAGACCTGCAAGACGCATTCCCCTCTATGTGACGACTTCCCCCTCTCCAACCTCTATCCCTCTGCCCGATGAAATCAGCGTCATTCTTCGGTTTGGACGAACTGGAGCGCGACCCGTACCTTCGGGCTGTCGAGGCGGTCGCGGCCGCCAGCAGGGTGGGCCCCCTGTATCTGGTCGGTGGGTACCTGCGTGATTTCCTGCTTGGTTCTTTCGACGTGGCTCAGGACAGGCGTGGCAGGGCGAAGCGGATCGACCTCGATCTGGTGACCTGGGGGAAACCGGAACTGTTCGGTCGCGATCTGGTCACGGCCCTGGAAGGCAGCCTCATTCGCCTCGAACCAGGGACGGTTCGAGCCATCGTCAAATCTATGAGGATGATCGTCCAGATCGACATCAGTCGATCGAAGGGCGAGACAATCGAAGACGATTTGGCTCTCCGCGACTTTACGGTGAATGCCATGGCCGTGAGGCTCGACATGCTCTACCGGCAGGCTAGTCCGCTTGCCGACGAGCCTGCGGCAGTCATCATCGATCCCGTGGGTGGGCTGAACGATCTAAAAGAAAAGCGCCTTCGAGCCCTTACCTCATCGGCATTCGATCGCGATCCGCTTCGTCTGATCAGGGCGGTCCGCCTGGCTGCAGAGCTTGGCTTCACTATCGAGGAAACCACTCGGCGGTGGATCATCGAACGCGCATCGCTCCTCGGGACAGTAGCCGGGGAGCGTCTGCGAGACGAGCTGTTCAGGATCCTCGATACGGTCCCCGCGGCGCCTTGGATCGAGCACCTCGACGTCCTGCAGCTTCTGAGGGTGCTGGTCCCGGAGGTCGAGGCGCTCAAATCAGTTCCGGCGAGCATGCCGCATCGCCTGCCCCTCTGGGAACACTCGCTTCAGACGCTTGAGTCTGTCGAACTGCTACTCACGAACCTTGAGCAGCTTTTTCCGGAAGACGCCCTCTGGCTACGCGAGCGGCTTGGCCGGGAGATCGAGGCAGGCGTCACCGAGACCGCCATCCTCAAGCTGATGGGGTTCCTGCACGACCTCGGAAAGCCGGAGACCAGGAGCATGCAACCGAATGGTCGAGTCCGATTCCTGGGACACGAGCAGGCCGGCCTGCCAATCCTCACTCGCCTATGCGAACGCCTTCGCCTGGGTCGGCGGGCAACGAACCTCGTAACCGACATCGAGCGATATCATCTGCGGCCGATCCATCTCTCGATCCTGGCGACGGTCACCGCCGGGGCGCAGTATCGTTTCTTCCGGGAGCTGGGCGATGTTGCCCCCGTTGTGCTGTTGCACTCCTGGGCGGATCTGCTGGCCACGATTGGTGGGGAGACCGAGGAGTTCAGCCGGCATCAGGTATTCCTGCGCGAGGCGTTCCGATTCTACAGAACCGAGTTCCTGACAAGCCAGGTAAAGCCCATCGTGCGGGGAGGCGATCTGATCGAGGCGTTCGGCGTTACGCCAGGTCCTTTCCTGGGATTTGCGCTTGATCGTCTGCGGGAGGCTCAGGCGACGGGGCTCATCAACAGCCGCGAGGAGGCTCTAGCCTACGTCCATGAACATCTTGACTCGTGGCAGCAGTCGTTCGAGGCGCGACCCTCTTGAGTCACGCGTCAAAACCATTGACAAGCGTGAGTGCTTTTGTTAGACAAAAGAGAACGCGGGAGTAATTCAGCGGTAGAATGTCAGCTTCCCAAGCTGAACGTCGCGGGTTCGAGTCCCGTCTCCCGCTCCACGCTGGTCAGCTTTCAGCTTCTGAAGTGCCCTCAACTCTTCAAGGATATCCCTATATTGGTCTGGGTTGTAAGCGTCACTGTATGGGAGGACTTTATGCCCTCCCATAAACGGGCGAGGGCAAACCCCGCCCCAACAGAGCGGAACTGCTGGGTTGGGTGAGTTCGGTTGACACCGGCCTGTGTTACACGTAGACTAAAAAAGTAATTAGTCATAGTTTCGAAAGCTGCTCCCCGCCCACCCCCCTCCCCCACTGGGGAAGGTAGGGGGGTATTGCGAATAGCGCGCAGCACGAAAACGTTCGGACTTCAGCCATCAGCGAAATGCTTATGCTGATCACTGACCGCTAAAAGCTAAAAGCTGCTTTCCCGTCAAGAGGAGGCCTCATGAAAACGCTTGGCATACTGGTCGGAGGTGGCCCCGCGCCAGGCATTAATGGCGTGATCGCTGCCGCGACCATAGAGGCGCGCAACCGTGGGGTGCGTGTCCTCGGCTTCTATGATGGGTTCAAGTGGCTTGCGCGAGGCGACACGAGTCATATGGTAGAGCTCGAGATCGACGAGGTGTCCCGAATCCATTTCGAAGGGGGTTCTATCCTTCGAACGTCCAGGGAGAATCCGGCCAAATCCCCGGATACGCTCCGAAATGTAGCTGAGGCACTTGATAAACTGGAGGTGTCGTGCCTGTTGACGATCGGGGGTGATGACACCGCCTTCGCGGCGTGTCGACTATCGGAAGCCGTGCAGGGTCGAGTCGCCGTCGCGCATGTGCCGAAGACGATCGACAACGACCTCCCACTCCCGCAGGAGGTGGCGACGTTTGGCTTTACGACGGCTTGCAACCTGGGCAAAGAGATCGTTCAGAATCTAATGGAGGATGCGGTGACGGCGAATCGATGGTTCTTCGTCACAGTGATGGGCCGACGGGCGGGCCATCTGGCGCTTGGCATAGGAGGCTCTGCCGGCGCCACATTAACGGTCATCGGAGAGGAGTTTCCAGAACCGAGGATCCCCCTTCAGGCGCTGGTTGACATCCTGGAAGGCGCGATCATCAAGCGGCGCGCCTCCGGGAAGGGGTACGGCGTGGCGATTCTGAGCGAAGGGCTGGCTGATAAACTTGACCCCGCTGATTTCGGCTCGGTTGAACGGGACGGTTATGGAAATGTCCGTCTCTCGGAGCTTGTGTTGGGGCGAGTACTGAAAGAGCGGGTTACTGAAAACCTTCGCGCACGAGGTGTCGATGTGACGATCGTAGCTAAAGATCTTGGCTATGAGCTCCGCTGCGCTCCACCCGGCGCACTGGATATCCAGTATTGTCGCAGCCTTGGCTATTGGGCCACCCGTTTTCTGTTGGACGGTCACACAGAGGCCATGGTGACCATCCAGGGGGGGAAGATGGTCCCAATCCCGTTTCAGCAGATGTTGGATCATCGGACAGGGAAGATCCGTGTCCGGTACGTCGATATCGACTCCGAGTCGTATCAGACACTCCGGGCCTACATGATCCGCTTGGAGCCTCAGGACTTTGAGACGCCAGAGCAAATCGAGACGCTCGCGCATGGCGGACACCTCGAGCAGACTGAATTCGTGAACCGATTTGGTTATCTCGGCGATCGACGATCATAGAAGCTGCAGTAACCAGGGGGGAACGTGTTTCTCGCGAAGGAGTCAGCACAATGAGATATTGGGGGCGAAGCATTCAGCGCATGATCTTCGGTGTGGTGGTCGTGCTGGTTCCGTGTACGCTCTGGACAGGCCCTTTGGCTTTGCTCGGGACAGGCTTGGCTGATGCGCAAGAGCTCGTCCTCGTGAAGGCGCTAGAGGAGGCGGAAAAGGCCATCCAGGAGGCGAGGGACTTTGAGGCGGATATCTATGCTCCGGAGGAGTTCTCCCTTGCCCTGAACTATTTGGCGGCGGCCAAGGATGAGGCAAAAACCTTCAGATCTGAGGCACAGCCGAAGAAGGACACTCACCTGTTCAGCGCCAGGAAGTCTGGGGAGGCGGTCAGCCTACTCGCGGAGAAGGCGCAGTATCAGGCGAAGGTGGCCGGGGCGAAGGCGATAGAGGTAAAATCCGACCGAGAGATCACCGCCATCAAAGCGCAGGTCGTCGATACCTTCAACACGGATGTCAACCGACACTTTACCCCGTTGCGAGAGAAATTGATGGGCGAACTGGGCGCAAAGGAGGCTGTAAGGAAAGAGGCCCGCAGGGCGCGGGCGCAGGCCGAGTCGGTGCTACACACATTGACGCTCGAAGAGCGGGCCGCGCCGGCACCACAGTAGGAATTTTACCAGGAACCTAAAAGCATTCGCAGTTGAGCGTCAAAGGTGCCGGTGTTACCCACACGGAGAATAGGAGAATGATCGAGCGGTTGGTCAGGGATCTGCTGAAGGAGATCGGCGAGGATCCCGATCGGGAAGGATTGGTCAAGACCCCGGAGCGGGTAGAGCGGATGTTCACCTTCCTCACATCCGGATATGGCAAACAGGTGGATGATGTCCTGAACAAGGCGGTTTTCCAGGATAATTATGATGAGATCGTCGTGGTTAAGGATATCGACTTTTTTTCCTTATGTGAGCATCATCTGCTCCCATTTTTCGGTAAGTGCCACGTCGGCTATCTACCGGACGGCAAGATTGTCGGATTGAGCAAGCTGGTTCGACTGGTGGAGATGTACAGTCGCCGACTCCAGGTGCAGGAGCGTCTGACCTCCCAGATCGCTAACGCCCTTCTGGAGGCCCTGCAACCACGCGGGGTGGCCGTCGTCATGGAAGCCCAACACCTCTGCATGATGATGCGTGGCGTGGAGAAACAGAATAGCAAGGCCGTGACCTCGTCGATGCACGGGATCTTCCGCGAGCGGATCGAGAGCCGAAACGAGTTCATGCAGTTGATTCGCTCGCACGCAACATAAAGAAACTGATCTCTCTCCTGGAGCAAGGGAATACGATGACGGAACGCGACCTGTTGCCGCTGTTCACATTGACCGGAATCGATTATTCCACTACTATTATAAGTTAAGCGGGAGCTATCCCGGGCTGGACAGAGCCTTGATCTCATCGAGGAACCCATGGGCGTTCACGATCACCATACAGAGGCGAAGAAGGTTGGGCCGATCCGATACGTGAGGCTCAGTATCACCGATAGTCGCAAGGCGGAAGACGACCACTCAGGCCGACTTATTGAATTGCTGCTGAATGAGGCCGGACATTGCCAAATCGCCTCAATGATCCTGAAGAACGATCCCAAAGGCCTGAGGGAGGTCATTAAGAAGCTGTGTGAAGAGGAGATTGATCTGATCGTCATGACCGGGGGGACCGGGCTCAGCAAGAAGGATCAGACGATTGAGGCGATCAGCCCCGTGTTGGACAAGGTGCTGCCGGGCTTTGGCGAGCTGTTCCGGAGCCTGAGCTTCCTGGAAGTCGGGAGCGCCGCCTTGATGAGCCGCGCCCTGTGCGGGACAGCGAAAGGGAAGGTGATTGTGTCCCTCCCGGGTTCGGAGGACGCAGTCCGTCTCGCCCTGACAAAGCTCCTGATACCGGAGGTGCAGCACCTCGTCTGGCAGGCGGCTCGGTGAGACGGGAGGAGGAATGAGAGATGGCGGAGCAGGAACGAAAGCAAAAGCGTGAGGCTGGCGATGCCCCACCTGAAGCGGCCGAGCCGAACCCCGAGACCGTACAAAAAGGGAAGAAGCTTAAGGAGGATCTTGACAAACTCCTGGATGAGATCGACGAGGTTCTTGAGGAGAACGCTGAGGAGTTCGTGAAAAGTTACGTCCAGCGCGGCGGAGAATAACCCCGCAGGGTGGAGTCACGTATGCCTATCTACGAGTATCGCTGTACGAGTTGCGGCCAGGTATTCGAGAAACTCGTCCTGGATCGTGATGCCTTAATAGAATGTCCAAGCTGTCCAGGGGCGGCTGTAGAAAAGCAGTTTTCCGCTTTCAGCTTTAAAGGCGAACGCAAGATCATCGGTTCTGGTACCCTGGGTAGTGCGGGCTCGGGTTGTGCGCCAAGCGGGTGAGGGAGCTGTGCCAACTGACCTCGGCGGGTCCGAGGTGAGGCTGTACTGATGGCAACTAACCTCGTCCGAGGGATCTACCTCTCCGATCACTCCTCCACCGGCCCGCTCCGCTCTATCCTTCAGTAGCGGGGCTGCTTCGCCAACTCGTCATCCGGCAAATCAAGCTTCAGTATAAGAGGTCAGCGCTTGGGTTCGCTCGTAAGAATTGATCCTTCGGCAATGGAGCAGCTCAGCATACATGACCTCCCCACTGCCATACCTATTTGATGGCCAGCTTACCCTTGTGGTCGAGCGGGGTGATCAGCGGAAACCGTGTGCAGCCGAAATCGAAGACTCCGGAACGCTCTGCCAGGAACTCAACGGTTGTTTCTTGACCCGACTCGATATAGCGTCTGATCTCTAGGTCGGGGATAGAAAAGACGTGTTTGGCGCCGTCGCTCCGAATACTCACCTTGACCAGCACCGATCTCCCTTCCCGGTCTACCACGATAACGGAGGGTTCACAGCGGTAGTTGCGGGCGATCATTTTGAAGGAAAGCCGCTTCGCTTCGGCGGGGGCCCCGGCTGGAGGATCAGACTCAGGAAAAAGCATGGCGCAGCCCGTCAGGACCATGACGGAAGGCACCAATGGCCAGATCCAGAATCGTTGCATGAGCTTGCCGATCTTCAGCCTCCCTGCGCTTCGCCTCTTGATATCGCACATTACCATAGGGTTGCAAAGATTTTCAAGCGCGGTGACGAACTCTACTTCACAAAATCAGGAAAAACCGCTATGATGAGGCAGTTCTATCGACAATCTTTTCTCTCAGAATCACTATGGCAAAAGCAAAAATCTTAATCGCAGAGGACGAACCTACCTCCAGATCGGGGCTCCAGGAGCTTCTCGCAGGCTGGGGATACGAGGTTACTGCCGCTGCTGACGGTCAGGAGGCCTTCGAGAAGGCGTCCGGGCTTCAGCCATCTCTCATCATCGCTGATCTCGTGATGCCAAAGATGGACGGCCTCACGCTCCTTCGAACCCTCAAGACCGACGGCACCCTCCCTTCCCTGATTATCCTGACCGGCCAGGGGACCATTGAGACTGCGGTCCAGGCGATGCAAGAAGGGGCCTACGACTACCTCACCAAACCGGTCGATGTCGGGCGGCTCCGCGTCCTTATAGAGAAGGCCCTCGATCGCGTGGCGGTGTTGAAGGAGGTCAGGCTACTGCGCCACCAGGTCCGTCACCTGGGCCGGTTCGGCCGACTGGTTGGCGAGACGCGTGCCATAAAGGAGGTCTACCGGCTGCTTGAGTTGGCGGCGCCTAGCACTGCGCCGGTCTTCATCTGGGGGGAAAGCGGAACCGGAAAGGAGCTGGCGGCCAGGACGATTCACGACCTCTCCCCACGAAAGCAGGGCCCCTTCGTCCCGATCAACTGCGCTGCCATTCCGGAGACGCTGCTGGAGAGTGAGATTTTCGGCCACGAGAAAGGGGCCTTCACCGGCGCTACCGAGCGGAGGATGGGATGTTTTGAACTGGCCGACAGCGGGACCATCTTTCTTGATGAGGTCGCGGAGATGAAGGTCTCCACCCAGGCCAAGTTCCTCCGGATCCTTCAGGAGGGCAGCTTTCGTCGGCTGGGCGGAGCCAAGGAAATCCGCGTAGATGTCCGGGTGGTCGCCGCAACGAATAAAGATCCGGCACAAGCTGTCCAGGATGGCTTGCTCCGCGAAGACCTCTACTATCGCCTAAACGTGTTCAATGTCCACCTCCCACCCCTGCGGGAGCGGCGCGAGGACCTTTCGCTTCTCATCCGATCCTTCATCGAGGAGTTCAAAGAGAAATATGGCACGGCGGTGCGCAGCGTGAACACAGGGGCGCTCGCGCTCCTGACCGAGCACGATTGGCCCGGCAACGTCCGAGAGCTTCGGAATGTGCTCGAGCGGGCCGTCCTTGTGGCCCAGGGAAACATGATCACCTCAGCCGATCTGCCGTCGAACTTCCCCAGTCAGCGTCCTGGGCCAACCCCGGAGATCAACATCCCGGTCGAGATCACGATTGATGCGGCAGAAAAGGCCTTGATTCTCACAACTCTGGGACGCACGAACCAGAACAAGACCCGAGCTGCGGAGATCCTTGGGATCAGCCTGAAGACGCTCCACAATAAGTTAGCCCGCTATCGGGAAGAAGCCTCCTCCTTGGCCAACGCGCAGGAATAAGTCCACATGGCGCTCGGCATCCGAGGCAAGGAAATCCTCGGCATCAGTCTTCTGGTCTTCCTGATCGTCTCGCTCGCGTTAGTTGTTCACCTCTCCACTACTACCCGCCTGGTGGTTCAGCATGCGGCGGAAAAGGGCAACCTGCAGGCGCAGCAGATCTTCTCCGGCAGCACTCGGGCTGTGGCCCGAGCGCGGGGGAGCCGTCCAGAGGTTGCTCTGCGCCGTGACCAAGAGCTCCGCGCGATTCTCGATGCTAGCATCGGCTATTCCCCGCACTTGGTCTATGCCATGATCACTGACCGCTCAGATACGATCCTCATGCACAGCCAGCGCTCCCGCGAAGGGCATAAGGCCCCATCCAGGCCGAAGATCGAACAGTTGCAGGAGATGAACCCTCTTCGTCAGCTCGTGGCGCTGGCCCGCCAGCACCAGGTATTTGAGACCACCCTACCGCTCAGCCTCAACGACCGGCCCTTCGGGGCGATCCGACTCGGTCTGGCTGGAGGCCTCCTGTGGAACGAGATCTCCCCCGCCGTTTGGGGGAGCCTGCTACTGGCGCTGTTCACCTTCCCGCTGGCCTGGGCCGTGGCCTTTGGCCTCTCCAGCCTGGTCTTGGTGCCGTTGCGGCAGATTGCCCAAGGCGTTGACCGGATGGCGAGCGGCGAGTTCGACACGCCAGTGGCGTTTGATCGTCATGATGAAGTCGGGCAGATCGCCGAAAAGCTCAACCTCTTAGGACGCCAGCTCCAGGAGGACCGGTCCTCCCTGATGAGTGAAAAGAGCAGGCTGGAAGGGATCGTGCATTGCCTCGAAGACGCCATCATCCTGCTGAACAGAGACCAGGCGGTCATCTTCGCCAATCCGGTGGCCGAGGCCCTGCTGGCCTGCCCCCTCATGAACGCTGTCGGTCAATCGTTGGCGCATATCCTGGGGGAGGCTCACCCCTTAGCCGAGGCAGTGGACGAAGTCTTCCTACGCCAACAGCCGGTGAGAAACCTTACGCTTACGGTACCGGGCGACCGCGACACGCCTCTTGATATCCTGGCCTCCGCCTACCCAATCCTGGACAAGAACGGCGTGGTCGGGGGGATGATCCTCTTAAAAAACACCGAACCGCTCCGGCAGATCCAGTCGCTCGTGGACTATTCTCGAAAGCTAGCCGACCTTGGGAAGCTCACCTCGGGTGTTGCCCACGAAGTCAAAAACCCACTGAACGCCATGATCATTCATCTGGAGCTGTTAAAACAGAAGCTCAACTGCCCTACGGAGGAGGTAGCTCGAAGCCTGAACATACTGGGGGGAGAGATTTATCGCCTTGATCGTGTGGTGCAGGGCTTTCTTCGTTTTGTCCGTCCCCAGACCCTTGAGCTTCGCCCTCTGGACCTGAACAAGCTACTGCAGGAGGTCGCCCAGTTGACCGAAGCACAAGGAACGCACCAGGGGATCGCGTTCAGCTTTTGTCTTGATGAGGAGATTCCTCCGATCAACGGCGATCATGAGTTACTTCGACAGGCCTTCCTTAACCTGGTCCTCAATGCCTGCCAGGCGATGCCAGATGGAGGAACGGTGACCCTTGCGACAGACTGGACCGCTGAGGGCAGGATCTGTGCCCACGTGATCGATCAGGGGGTAGGCATCCCTCCTGAGGACCTCGACAAAATATTCCGTCTCTACTATACTACTAAGCTGGACGGGAATGGGATCGGGCTTTCGTTGGTCTACCGGATCGTTCAGATGCACGGCGAGACCATTGAGGTGGACTCGAAGGTGGGGCAAGGGACCACGATGACGGTCAGCTTTCCCACCTCTTAGCTTGGAGCGAAGGGTTAAGCAGTCATGGCCTCCCGGATGATCGTTACGTTCCTGTGCCTCTTGCTGGCGGCTGGTTGCGCCCAGATTAAAGCTCTATCCACGCCGACCCCCTCGCGCCGGGCACGCCCAGAGACTCCACCCGCTCCCGTGCGCCCGGCGACTCCACCCGCTCCTGTGCGCCCGGCGACTCCACCCGCTCCTGTGCGCCCGGCGACTCCACCCGCTCCTGTGCGCCCAGAGACTCCAACACCACGGTTGGCCCCTCAGGTAGACGCTAATCGTGAAATGCGACTGACGGAGGAGGTCCATGCGATGATCCAGGGAGTCGAGCAGACCCTGCTCTCGATTGACCAACAGAAGCTGAAGGCTGACCAATCGGAGACCCACCAAACCATTCAAAGCTTTCTCGATCAGGCTAGGGAGGCGGTCACGAATAAGGACTTCCAGCAGGCGATGAATTTAGCTCAGAAGGCCCTCGTCCTTTCCGACGAACTCTCCAAAGCGGTTCGTTAACGCGTAAAAATTACCCTCCTCGCACTGACCTGGTAAGCGCCCATTCCAGGCACGACGACGTCTACAATTCAGGCCATTCAGCCCCCCTGTCCCATCGCCCGAGAAAAAATTACTAGCCGCCCCCCCAGTTCCGACCTCCTGCGAAAAACGATCGAGGCCAGTGGATGTTAGATGCAGTGGTGTAACTCAGTATTTTTATAGGGTTTACACATTTTCTGGATCGAGGTCAGTTTCCTGGCATGCCGCTTGCTTCCCTCATTAACGAAAGAAGGGAGATGCGACAGTGAGCGCGCAGCAGTTAAACGATGCGATATGGAAGGTCCTGGTCGTGGATGACGATCCACTCTTCAGGGAGTTCCTGACCGACCTTCTTGAAACGGTAGGCTACGACGTTTGGGCCGCGCAAGACGGTCTGGCTGGCTTGGACGCCCTGTACAATGGCCCCTTCGATCTCATCCTGGTGGACCACAGAATGCCTAGAATGACTGGCCTCGAGATGGCCGCATTTATGCGGAGGTCCGATACTGTTACTCCTATCATCCTTATCACAGGTGACTCCGACTCGCTTGACCCTGAGATCGTGGTGCGGGCCGGGATTACACGGGTACTGGCAAAGCCTCTCAAAATCGATGAGTTCGTCAACATGTGTTCACTAGAAAGCAAAGATAAAAAGGGGTTCCTCGCTGTTTGGAGTGGGTAAGGCTCTCAGGTATACTCCCCGGGAAGAACCGACTGCTCATACACCCTAGGTGAGGAGGACAGCACAGATGGATCCTGAAGCACTCTTTGGTCTGGCCTTGGGACTGACGCCACCCTGGCACGTCCGGCGCATTGAGTTCTCCTCGGAGACCGGCCGATTGGACATCTATCTTGACTTCCCGCGTGGGGCCAGCTTTCAGTGTCCGGCATGTGGCGTCGTGAGGGCGAAGGCCTACGATACCGCAGGGCAGCGCTGGCAGCACCTGAACTTCTTCCAATACGAGGCATACCTCCATGCCCGTGTGCCTCGCGTCCAGTGCCCTCGTACCTGTGGGATCAACACCGTGGAGGTGGTGCCCCCTGGGGGCCAGACCCGAAAGCGGCTTTACGCGGCTCTTTGAGGCCCTGATCATGGTCCTGGCGCGCGAGATGGCGGTGGTCGCAATGGGGCTACCCGGCTTTGCGAGTATGATACCCGGCTCTGGCGCGTGATCCACCACTACGTGGAGCAGGCCAGGGCTCGGCAAGATTTCGCTGGCGTCCGCCAGATTGGGATGGACGAGACCGCCGGCCGTCGGGCCTCACTATGTCGGCCTGTTTGTGGACCTGGAGCGAGCCCACGTCCTTTCCGACGAACTTTCCAAGGCGGTTCGTTAACGAGTAAGAATTACCCCCCTCGCACTGACCTAATAAGCGCCTATTTTAGGCACTCAACCCTTTAGAATTCAGGCGATTCAGTCCTACCCCGTCCCATCGCCAGAGAAACATTTACTCGCCAACCCCCCAGTTCCGACCTCCTGCTAGAAACGGTCGAGGCTAACGGACGTCGCATGCCATAGTGTAATTCACTATATGTAAAGGGTTTGAGCGTTTCTGGGATCGAGTCCAGATCTCTGGCATGCCACTTGCCCTCCCTAATAGTCAAGGAAGGAGGAGGGCAATGAGCGCGCAACGGTTGAACGATACGAAGCAGAAGATCCTGGTCGTGGATGACGATCCTTCACTACGGGAGTTGCTGGCAGAGTTTCTTGAGCGGGGGGGCTTCGATGTGAGGACGGCGCAGGACGGTCGCGCTGGATTGAATGCCCTGGGAGAGTGCCACTTCGATGTCATCCTGTCGGACTTTCGGATGCCGGGTATGAGCGGCCTCGAGATGGCAGCGGTCGTACGCCAGACCGACCCTACTATCCCCATTATCCTCATCACTGGAGACGCCTACACGCTTGAATCCGAGGCTGTGGCGCGGGCCGGGATTACACGGGTACTTCCAAAACCCATCAAACTGCATGAACTCTTGAATGCGTGTTCAACAGAAAACCAAGATAGAAAGGCAAAAGCCGCCTAGACAACTCGACACAAGGAGGCGAGCCTGATGAGTAGAACCACGTCAAGATGGATTGCTCTGAGTTTGTTGATGCTCGCCCTCACCACAGGGTGCGCCGGGATGTCGACGCGCCAGCAGCGCGCCTTGAGCGGAGGCGCCATTGGCGCGGCCGGTGGGGCTGTCGTAGGCGCCATGGCCGGCAGTCCGGCTACCGGCGCCATCGTGGGCGGTGCGGTTGGAACGGCCACAGGCGCCATGTGGGACGATATCAAGAAATCGTTGAAGTAAGCATCAGGCACTGACTTCAAGCGCTGACCCCATCACCCCCTGCTCATTTGGTTTCTGCGGCCTCTCCGATTTGGCTCCCCTTCCCGAGTCGGAGAGGCCGTATTTTTTCTCAACCCCTCCATCCCTGTCTTGTTACTCCCAGAAAGCGAGCCAATGAACTAAGCTAGAGTAATAGGTTTTTCCAATTTGACTTATCGGATTTAAGCCGATATTTTTAGGTGCGGCTCTTACCCTATTTAATAACAGACAGGAAATCTAGCCCTCAGGAAGATTCCCATGCACCATCGATGGATCCATGTCGGGTTATCAAGTCTGGTGGCTGTTGTGGCAAGCCTCGGCTTGCTCAGTCCTGCCTGGTCCGATGCGCCAAAAGAGCTGCGGGTTTCGGCTATCCCGGACGAGAACCCGACTGAACTGATGCGGATCTACACGCCCTTCGCCGAGTATCTGAGCAAGGAACTAGGCATCCCGGTCAGATACTATCCCGTAGTAGACTACGCTGCCACCGTCGAAGCCCTGGCGGCCAAGAAACTGGACATGGTCTGGTACGGCGGGTTCACCTTTGTCCAGGCTCGAAAGCGAACAGGCAATGCGATCCCGCTGGTGAGCCGAGAGGAGGACCTGCGCTTTCACAGTAAATTCATCACCAGGCCGGAAACCGGCATTAAAACCCTGGCCGACTTAAGGGGCAAGACCTTCTCCTTCGGAAGTGTCAGCTCGACGTCAGGCCATCTCATGCCGCGCTATTTCCTTCTGCGGAATGGGATCAACCCGGAACGAGACTTCGCGACATTCAGCTTCAGCGGGGCTCACGATGCCACTACCCTCTGGGTGGAGAGCGGGAAAGTTGACGCCGGGGCCTTGAATGAGGCAGTGTGGAACAAGCTCGTTCAGACCAAGAAGGTTGATCCCAATAAGGTGCAGGTGTTCTGGACGACACCCCCCTACATCGACTACGTCTGGACCGTGCGGGGCGATCTGGACAGCAGTCTCGTAGAAAAGATGGCCGCAGCCTTCACGAAGCTCAATTATAGTAACCCAGCGGATAGAGCATTGATGGACCTTCAGCGGACAAAGGGATACGTCCGCGTCAAGGTCGAGCAGTTCAAGCCGGCTGAAGAGGCAGCGATCGCCGCTGGGCTGCTTCAGTAGCGCCATCAGAACTCATGTACCTGCTTGATCGAGTCTCTAAAGTATTCGCCGGCCGAATTGTCGCCGTAGACGAACTTGATCTGAAGATCCGACAGGGCGAGCGGGTGGCCTTGATCGGCCCAAGCGGAGCCGGCAAGACGACTCTATTTCGGATGTTGAATCTCACGATCCCCCCAACCTCTGGGAGCCTATCATTCGACGGACTGGACATCGGCCGTCTCTCCGGACGGCGGCTACGAGAGGTCCGACGCCGGATCGGAACAATCTACCAGCAACACAATCTGATCCCTCGCCTGCAGGTTATCCACAATGTGCTTGCAGGCAAACTCGGGACCTGGCCCGTCTGGCAGGCGGTGCGCTCCCTGATCCGACCGACGGAGGTCGATCTCGCCTCCCTGGCGCTCAGACAGGTCGGCATCGCTGAAAAGCTGTACGATCGGACCGAGACACTGTCAGGCGGCCAGCAACAGCGGGTCGCCATTGCCCGCCTGCTGGTACAGAATCCGGAGGTGATCCTGGCCGACGAGCCGGTCTCTTCAGTGGATCCCGCACTGGCCGCCGGAATCGTCAAGCTACTGATCGATCTGAGCCAGACCACCCGCAAAACCCTCGTCATGAACCTCCACAGTGTTGATCTGGCACTGGCCCATTTCCCCCGAGTGATCGGGCTGAAGGATGGGAAGATATCGTTCGATCTGGCAGCCCCAGCGGTGACAGATGACCATCTGGCAGCGCTGTACGCCGGAAGTCAGACCGATGCAGCCAAAGAGGAGACCCCCATCCGTGCAGAGCAACGTTCCCTCTACTCCTGCCAGCCTCACCTTACCAGCTAGGCGCTTCTCCACCTTCCAGATCGTCTGTTCCGTCCTGTTCATCCTGACGTTCCTGGGAAGCTATAAGCTTGCCCAGGTGAAGCCACTGCTGCTCTTCGAGACTGAGGGACGCCGGAACATCTGGAAGTTCGTCACCGGCATGTTCCCGCCAGACCTGTCCTGGAACTTTCTGAGTCTGCTGGGTCGCCCGATCCTAGAAACCATTCAGATCTCCCTGATGGGAACCGTCATCGCCGTAGTCATCGGCTTCCCCATTGGCCTCCTTGCGACAAGTTCGCTCACCTTCAAAGGCATTCTGTACGAACGAGAGCTGGCCGGCTCTCGCCCGCGAGCAATGCTCCGCAAGGGATCGTATCTGCTGGCCAGGGCGATCCTCAGCCTATTCCGGACCATCCCTGAATTCGTGTGGGCCTTCATGTTTGTCCGAGCCGTCGGGCTGGGACCGTTCCCCGGTGTCCTGGCAATTGCGATCTCCTACTCGGGAATGCTGGGGAAGGTCTACTCGGAGATCCTGGAGCATGTGAATCCTGGGCCTCTGGAAGCGCTCCAGGCGACTGGGGCCTCGCGGCTCACCATCCTCCTGTATGGCCTGTTGCCACAGTCCTTACCGAACCTGGTATCCTACACCCTGTATCGTTGGGAGTGCGCCATTCGGGCATCGGCGATTTTAGGTTTCGTGGGCGCGGGGGGGCTCGGCCAGCAAATTGAGATCTCGATGCGGATGTTTAATTTTAACCAGGTCACGACCCTGGTCGCGATCCTGTTCGTGATGGTGGCGGGAGTTGATGCCCTGAGTGCCAGAGTGAGAAACGCCATCCTTGGTCGGTCGAGCGTCTGATGGCACATACTCCTACGCAGGCCGCGGGTCTCGCGGGAGCGAAGAGGCGCGATCTCCTCTCCACCCCCAACCTGATATTCCTGGCGGGCTTTCTCGTCCTCATGGCCTGGAGCTATGTGGGAACGGAGTTCTCGCTGCGCGGACTGCTGGGCGGGGAGAGTGCAGTCCAGATCCTGACCTACGCCAAGAAGCTCTTTCCGCCTGATCTCTCCACGGACTTTCTGCTCAAGACCGGCTACTGGACCATCGAGACCTTCGCCATGTCGTTTCTCGGGACGATCCTGGCGGTACTGATCGCCTTTTCCCTCGTCTTCCTCTCCAGTCGCAACCTGATGTTCACCGGACTGCTGTTCGAGATGGAGCGGCGCCGTCCGTGGGTTCGAGCGCTTCGCACCGTCCTGTACCTCAGCGCCAAGGCCGCTCTCAATCTCCTCCGGACCGTCCCTCACCTGGTCTGGGCGCTGATCCTGGTCTTTGCGGTCGGCCTCGGCCCGTTCCCAGGGATGCTCGCTCTGGGGATTCACACGGGCGGAGTCTTGGGCAGGCTGTTTGGGGAGGTGATGGAGAATATCGAGACCCAACCGATCGAGGCGCTGCAGGCGACCGGCGCCAGCCGGTTACAGATTCTGTTCTACGGCATCCTCCCCCAGGTCCTGCCGGAGTTTGTCGCCTACACGTTGTACCGCTGGGAGGTGAACATCCGGGAGGCGGTCATCCTGGGCTACGTCGGGGCGGGGGGTCTCGGCCAGCAAATCCAGATTGCGATCAGCCTCTTCCTGGAGCACCGCCTGCTGACTCTGATCCTCGCGATCTACCTGATCGTGACCGTCGTCGATTCCCTCAGCGCCTACCTGAGAAGCCGACTTGCCTGACCATTTTTTCACCGCACACACACCAGGCGACATGACGATAACCGACCACCCCCGGGCATGTCTTCTCCGAGATTGCCCGCCACCTCACCCTGCACGTCCTGCGTCGCGCGAGAGCAGCCAGAAAACGACATACCTATCCCGATCAGCTCCGGCACAACCAGCGCCGGACGGTCAAATCCCCCTAAATGTACGGGCATCTGGTATAGACGAGAGTGAGAAGAACAGGGTTTCTTGTGCAAATTTCAGAGAGGTGAATCGCCTCATGAGGGGTCTTTATAAGGGCATTCGGAATCTTGCGAAAGACATATCAATTCTCCTCGGCAAGTTCCGATTGAGCAAAGGCGGAAGCCGCTGAACGGTGGTGCTCAGGCGCTTGGCCGAGCGCGACCGAAGGGAGCGCGAAGGCCAAGTCGCCTGCAGCACCGGGTTGGGCGGCTGCACATTGGGTTTTGGCTCAGGCAGCGGGCTCGTTTCTGCTGAGCGCCAGCCGCAGAAGGCGCTCGATTTCAGCCAGCACATCTTCGGGCTTAGTTTCCATTTCCAGGTCTGCAAGTTCACTGTCCGCATGGTTTGCGATGCCCATTTTGGCTTGAATAGCATCGAGCATTTGCAACACTCGTGTCAACTCGTGTTCAGTCAGCAACCCGATGTGCAAATCCAAGTCGGCGCGACGCTCGGCTTCTTGGCTCAAGCGGTTCTGGCTGATCAGCACAAAGGTGGAAAGGAAAATCGCTTCCAGGGACACGACCATGGTCAACAGTCCGTAGGGGAAGGGGTCGAAAGGACGCACGCCGACACGTCCGGTGTTGAGAAGAATCCAAACGCCAAACCACACGATATGCACATACGCAAAAACCATGTGCCCCGAAAAAGAGGTGATGGCGTCGGCGATACGGTCTTGCACGCTTCGCTCATTGGCAGCCTTCAGGCGGAGGTTGATAATGGTGCGAATGTTCCGCTCAATGACCTTGGATAGGGCTGGATTGTCTTCTGTGTGGTCTGCTTGTTCGTCTTGGTTCGGGCGGCGCTGCTGCATCAGAATGTCCTTCCGTTTTGCTCTGGTTTCTCCCAGCGCAACCTATGCCGCTCTCGCCTGCTGCAAACCGCACGCAGCCGCCCAACGTTTGAATTCACCGGTCTGCGCGGCTTTTTGCGCAGCTCCGGTGGAATGATGGGTTAGCGCCATAGGGCTCTCACCGGAATTTGCCCAAATACCTGGAGAAAATCCAACCTTGAACAGCTACGCTGTTTTCGTCATCAGACCAAGCGACCAGTGACCAATCCTTCCGCTTTTCAATCAGCACCACCACCTGCCCCCAATAAAGCCGACCGAGTGCTGGCGATCTTGCCGATGGGTTCACTCGCACATCAAGAAATTTCCTCGACACTAACCGATAGGAATTAAGTTGGGCGACGTTCTCCGTTGTCGCAAGGACATGCTTCTTGATCTTCTTTTCAATTTCGCGCTTCTCGGCACTTAACGATTCTTTGATGTAGAAATCAGTGATTGGATTAACGATAGAAAAGATGAGCGCAACGATTATTGGATAAACCAGCAGGGAGAGAATTCTTTCAAGAGCAGGATTTTTTAGTGCTCTTATTTCAGCAACGAGCCTTGTTATCGCGTTCTCAAGTTGTTCTGATGATCGATTGAACGTTTTGTCAGCAATCTCGTTCGCTATCTGCTGAATTTCCGTGCAACTCAATGTAGTGGAATTGAGTGTGACCGTGTTATCGCTATTTACAACGATGTCACCATCGAGGGGAGCATAGGCGAGGGGCCACTCTTGCCTAGAAATTGCCTTAAGAATGTTTTCGAGGCCCAATGTCTTAAAGGCAACTTGCACATCCCGCATCGAACTATGGAGTTGGGCAGCCTTCATGACTTCCCGAAGCTCTTTCATCGGATCGTGGAATTGAAGCGCCTTCATCGCCTCAAGGGCTTCCTTCATCGGATCGTGGAGTTGGGCAGCCTTCATGACTTCCCGAAGCTCTTTCATCGGATCGTGGAATTGAAGCGCCTTCATCGCCTCAAGGGCTTCCTTCATCGGATCGTGGAGTTGGGCAGCCTTCATGGCTTCCCGAAGCTCTTTCATCGGATCGTGGAACTGAAGCGCCTTCATCGCCTCAAGGGCTTCCTTTTCCGTGACGCCGAACTGCGGCACGTCGGGAATGGTGATACGGTCTTTCGGCTTCTTCGCCGGAATCTCGAAATACTCGTTCTTGAGTTTGCTGGTGACCCAGACGTAACGCGCTCCCTCCGCGACGGCGTAGCTCACGGCTTGGTCGGCGGCTCGCCTGAACTCAAGTTCGCTCACGTCCGGCTTCTTGCACTCGGTGACGATGAACGGGAGTTTCAGGGCATCGTCATCGTAAACGATGATGTCGGCTTCCTTCGTCTCAGAACCCATTTGCACCGGAACAAACTGCCGGATGCGTTTGACCGGGTATTTGTAGATGAGCACGAGGCTGAGAAAGGACTCTGCCTGAACTTTCTCCTCAGGGTTGGAGTAGTTGCGCTGCTTCTCCTGGTGTAGATAGACGATGTACTTCCCATCGCCTTCCAGACGGATGAGCTTCTGTTTTATGCCTTCAGCGATGAGGTCCATTAATTAGCTCCAAAGATGTGAGAGGTTGGGCCAGCGTGTTACCTCTTGGGGACTAGGGTTGCGCGACGGCTCTGGGTGCGCCTAACGTGGAGCTAAGGGGCGCGCGTGATGAAGGTGGAGCGAAGCGCAGCATGTTCCCGCGTCCCCTTCAGCGCCATGTTAGACGCCAGCTTGCGTGACATCACGGCCACAATGCTTGCATACCTTTGCTGCTGCGAGGATGGGCTCGGCGCACCACTGGCACGATTTCTCGACGCGATTTGCGATCGGCGTAGGGCCGGCAGTCGCTACGGGAGCTGCGGCGCCAAGGTCTGAGGTGTTCTTCGCCAACGCGCCACACTTTGGACACTTGTACTTTCCCCAGCCCCAAGCTATGAATATCAGGCCGGGTAAGAAGAAAAAGAAAAGTCCGAGAATCGCCACGAACTGTGGGAAGTTATAGTGTCTAAACCAGGTTTCCATTTCACCCGAATATCCGCAATCAAGACATCGCCTAGTGGCTCTGGCCATTTTTTACCCCTCAATGATGGTGGCGTCTAACGCGCCGTTTCAGCGGCTAGTCCGCTGGAAACGGTTGTTATGCCCGCCCGGGCCCCTTGATGGAGGTTGAGATGATGGGACCAGGATTTGGTGACGCGATTGGCGAGGCGCTGGTTGTCTTCCTCGTGGGGGCCGTAGCATTGGCGTTTGGGCTCGGTGCAGTCTTCATGTGGGGCCTCCCGAAGATGTGGACGCTGGTGAAGCCCTGGATTCATTCACTTTCTGGTTGAGGCATAACGTAGAGGTGACCGGCGCTGCGCGGCTTTATCGCGCAGCGTCCAGCGACTGAAAGGAGCGGGGTCGACCGCCGGGTTAGCCAACTCTTTTTGCATCCATGATCTCCCGCATCTTTCGATAACGAGCCAAAAACTCTTCCGAAAGACCACGCGAAAGAATGCCACGTGTAACTTCTTCTTGGGTTTCAATCCAACGGATACGTTGTGAAGTTACTTCAATCATGTCACGTGCCATTTGCTCACTAATGTGCCTCAAAGGGCTTGTTGCTGTTCCGTCCGCAAACCCACAGTACATTGAGTTGTTTTTGTCAGCGTTGATATCAGGTGTCGTTTCAAGAGCTGCTTCGTAATCGCGGACGTCACTGTCATCAGCCCGAATATCGGTTTGTAGATAGTCGTGAAAATGACCGGCATCTATTTTCTTGCCATGCGAAGTCAGACGCTTTTCTAGCTTTTTCCAGTCGTAGGGAATCCCTGCTACCTCGTCTAGTACCGCTCTCACTAGCATCGGTATCTTCACAATCTCTTCTGAGGCGAGATGTGCCAACGTGTAAGAGCGAGCGAAGAACCCGTGGTCAAAGAGTACTTGGGACTCTCTCAAGAGCGAAATCGAATTCTCGAGAATGAATACCCTAGCGACTTCGACTTGTTCTGGTGAGAGAGGCTTCATGACTGAGGGCTAACAGTGTTTATATGGATACATATAACACCCCAAATGCGATTGAACGTGCCGTATAAGAAGCCTATGGAAAAGGCGTTCTAACGACCATAACCGGCCGGATTTCAGCCAATTGAATCGAATCGCAGTTCTTATCACGGCGTCTTATGCGGATCGGCATAACATCCTCTAGGATCGACCTCAGGGCGCGTCAATGGGACTGCGAACGCCTGCCGGTCCGCGGTTGAGGACATGGGTGTAAATCATCGTTGTCTTCACGTCGTTATGGCCCAGTAGTTCCTGCACCGTACGGATATCATAACCGCCTTCCAACAGGTGAGTTGCAAACGAATGGCGGAACGTATGGCACGTGGCCCGTTTGGTCAAACCAGCCCTGCCAACGGCGTCTCTCACGGCTTTTTGAACCAGCGATTCGTCAATGTGATGCCGCCCTTCGCCGGTCTTCGTGTTCTTCCACCGGTTCTCTTGGGGGAAGGCCCACTGCCAACGCCATTCAGCGGACGCGTTGGGATACTTGCGGTCCAGGGCGTCGGGCATTTGCACCCGCCCCCAGCCTTCGGCCAAGTCCCGCTCATGAATCCCCTTGGTCTTTTGCAGATGATTTTGAAGCGATTGCTTGAGCGATTCAGGGAGCATCGTCACGCGGTCTTTGCCGCCCTTACCGTCGCGAACCGTGATTTCACTGCGCGCAAAGTCGATATCCTGGACACGCAGCCGCACACACTCCATCACGCGCAGACCCGCGCCATACATGAGCGAGGCCATGAGACTCTTATCGCCGCTCAGGTTCGCCAGAACGGCTTTGACCTCGTCACGCGTCATAACCACGGGCAGGCGTTTGGTCTTCCGGGCGCGGATCACCCCGCCCAAGTCACCGATTTCGCGACCCAGGACATGCCGATACAGGAACAGGAGCGCGGCAAGGGCCTGGTTTTGCGTCGAGGCGCTGACCTTTTGGTTGACCGCAAGGTATGTCAGGAAGGCGTTGATCTCCGGTTCTGCCATTTCCGAGGGGTGGCGCACATGATGAAAGAAAATGAACCGCTTGATCCACAAGCAATAGGTCTGCTCCGTCCGGCGGCTGTAGTGGCGCGAGCGCAAGGCTTCGCGGAGGCGGTCCAGCAGCTTAGGCTTCGCTGGAGGCGCTGGCGGAAGGGCGGCCAGGGCAGGTGTCCACCTGCCAGCCCTCTGAGGAGAGGGGTCTTGGATAACCCTTATTCCAGTGGGATGTTCCATGCTGTCCTCCCTTTCCTAAAGAAGGAAGGTTGGTGACGATCTAATACTCTAAAACTGAGATGTGGTCAAGTCTTTTAGCTACACTTTTAGCTACACTCCTCACCCTGATCAACTTTTCCAGAGAGAGCCCTGCACTGAGCGTCGTCGAAGCGGTAGAGGCGTCCAGTTTGATGACCCGATCGGCCGTGGCGATCAAAGCATCGAGCAGCCTGGGCGGCAGGAGGCGTTCCATGGTTACAGCTTCCGAAAGACGCCGATGACCTTACCCAGGATCTGAAAACGCTGCTCTTGCGCGATCTTGATCGGCGCGAAGGCTTCGTTCTCGGGCATGAGGACGACCGTCGTACCCTTGAGCTGGAAACGCTTAACCGTAACCTCGTCCTCGACCATGGCCACAACGATCTCGCCAGGGTGGGCCTCCTGCCGCACCGTCACGAGCACGAGGTCGCCGTCAAAGATGCGGGCATCCCGCATACTGTCGCCCTGAACCTTTAACAGGAAGGTCTTCCCGCTACCGGTCCATTCCTGGGGAAGCGGATAGCTCGCCTCGATATGCTCTTCGGACAGGACCGGTCTGCCGGCCGCCACCCGGCCGAGCAGGGGCGTGAGGGCGGCGCGTTGCTCCCGGCGCAGGTCGATGGCCCGCGCCCGCTTGGGCGTGCGGGTGAGATAGCCGGCCTTCTCCAGCCGTTCGAGATGATACTGGACCCCGCGAATATAGATCTTCAAGTGCTGGGCGATCTCGCGCTGCGTCGGGGGGGCGCCATGCCGGGCCTTATAGTTGGCGATGAAATTCAGGATCTGCCGCTGCCGGTCGGTGAGTGCCATCGGGTCTCCCTGGTCTTTTTCCTCTCAACTGTTTGCTCTTTTAGTATTATACATTAGACTACTAAGTCAAGAAAAATAACTGCTTCATAAAAAGCGCAGCCCGCATCGGAAAATAGGAAAATAGGGACAGACACTATTATCGTAACAATTTGTGGTGTTCGCGGTCATGATCGTGCATGCCACGGATTGCTCGAATCGTTGCACCCGGCCACCCGTATCATGTGAGGCAACGAGGGAGTGATCGCCAGGCGATCTTTCGGAACGACAGCGATTCGAATGCGCACGATGAGAGAGCGGCTACTGCAAAGAGACGGGTTCATCTGGGAGGTGCGCAGGAAACTGGACGAGTAAGACACGTGGTGCGAAGGGGAAGACCAAGAAAGGATTTGAATAAATAGCGTCTGTCCCTATATCCTATATCCGAAGCCGCGTCAATATGCCATGCCCTCCACAATCCACCACCTCTTTTTCACAAGTGCGTGTTTTGTCGTCGGACGGCGCATCTGATGCGGGCGGCCTAGCGGCGCGAGCCGCAGCCCGGTCACTGCGCTCTTCCGCCCGAACGTCGCGGAC
>Ga0209514_10002872_pt1 | contig 25783 bp, 23 predicted proteins | sample Subgrocontami58m_FD_187452 | JGI IMG/M metagenome (GOLD analysis project Ga0209514, IMG submission 187452) | Subsurface groundwater microbial communities from S. Glens Falls, New York, USA - GMW37 contaminated, 5.8 m (SPAdes) (version 3) | ecosystem: Environmental > Aquatic > Deep subsurface >...
CCCGCCAGCCGGTATCAAGTGCTGAGAATCCTGCCCCGCAACTGATAGGTGGCAGCATCAGTGAAGACGAAATATGGGCCTGTACCACGTGCGGCGCCTGCCAGGAGGCATGCCCGGTCTACGTGGAACATATCGCCAAGATAATCGACCTGAGACGGAACCTGGTCCTGGCACAGAGCAAAATGCCGGAGAGTGCTCATCTGATGCTGAGAAACATGCAGACCAGGGGGCAACCCTGGGCGGGAGCACAGTCAATGAGACTGAGAGGCGACTGGATGAGCGGACTCGACCTCAAGCTCGTCGACAAACCTGGTATGGTGGATGTGCTGCTCTGGGTGGGTTGTACCGGCGCTCTGGTGGAACGTAACGTTAAGGCGACCCTCGCCCTGGTAAAGGTTTTACAGGCCGCCGGGGTCAATTTTGGCGTCCTGGGCGAAACCGAAAACTGCTGCGGTGACCCGGCGCGACGGGCGGGGCATGACTTCCAGTTTCAGATGATGGCGGAGCAGAATATCGAGATGCTCAAGGGATACAATATCACCCGGATTGTTACCGCCTGCCCTCATTGCTACAATACTTTCCAGAATGAGTATCCTGAGTACGGCGGGAACTTCAAGGTAGTGCACCACACCCAGCTCATCGCCGAGCTGGTCGAGCAGGGCAAACTGAAGCTTACCGGTGAACTGAAAGCAGTACTGGCCTATCATGACCCCTGCTACCTGGGGAGATACAACCGCGAGTACGCGGCACCAAGGCAAATTCTGGGTAGAATCCCGGGGCTAAAGCTGCGCGAACTAAAGCGCTCCCGTAACCGGAGCTTCTGCTGCGGCGGCGGGGGGAGTCACATGTGGATAGAAGAGCAACCCGGCACCAGAATAAATGAAATCCGCCTTAATGATGTTATCGAGAGCGGTGCCGATACCGTGGTGACGGCCTGCCCTTACTGCCTTCAGATGATGGAAGAAGCCATCGAGCATAAACAGAAGAAGGATTCTCTGAAAGCTAGGGACATCATCGAGATAGTTGAGCAGGCAATAACCCAGCCTAAATGAAGGAGAACCAGTATGAATATTATTGTTTGTGTGAAGCAGGTACCTGACCCTGAGATACCGCCGGCTAAATTCAAGATTGACTCTGCCACCAGGCGGGTCATCCCGCCGATTGGCGTATCCCAGGTGATGAGCGTCTTCGATGAACGTGCTGTCGAAGCCGCCTGCCGGCTCAAGGATAAATACCATGCCAAAATTACCGCCCTGACCATGGGCTCCGGCAAAGTCGCCGATGTGGTCAAGCAGGCCCTGGCGATGGGCAGCGACGAAGGGGTGATTCTGCAGGACGCCGCTTTTGACAACGCCGATAGCTATGGCACCGCCTACTTTCTGTCCAGGGCTATCCAGAAAATCGGCCAGTATGACCTCATTCTGTGTGGCCGCCAGGCTGCCGACTGGGACCAGGGACAGGTCGGCTCAATCCTGGCCGAAATACTGGGCATTCCCGTGGTCACCCTTGCCCGTGACATCGATGTTGCCGGCGACAAACTGCATGTCGCCCGGGTGCTCAAGGACGGGTACGAAGTCGTGGAGGCGCCGATACCCGCGGTGGTTACCGTCAGCAGCGAGATGGGTCTGCCCCGTCTGCCCAGCGGCATGGGCATTATCACCGCCGCCCGTAAGAAAGTCCCGGTATGGACAGCACCGGACATCGGGGCTAACCTTGCCCAGGCAGAGCCGGATGGTGTCTACAACGAGGTTACCAGCCTTGCCGTCCCGGTGCGGGAGGCACACTGCGATATTATTTCCGGTGAGACGACGGCGGAAGCGGCGGTCAGTCTGGCCGTAAAACTTCGAGAGCTAAAACTAATCTGAGAAACTGGAGTCAGGAGAGAATAATTTCATGGATAATAAAGGCATATTGCTTTGCGGTGAGACGGCTGAAGGCAAGCTGGCGCCAATCACCCTGCAACTACTGGGTATTGGCCGCAGGCTGGCCGATGAGCTTGGCGAAAAGCTGAGCATTCTGCTGATGGGCAGTGGTCTATCCACCCCGGGACAGCAGGCCACGGCTGCGGGGGCGGATACCGTCTACCTGGCGGATAACCCTCTCCTGGAGAACTACAACTCGGATGCTTACACTTATGTTGCCGCTAATCTCTGCCAGCAGCTTCAACCCGGCATCCTGCTGCTGGGACAAACCGATATCGGGCGTGACCTGGCTCCCCGGCTGGCGGGCCGTCTGAAGACTGGCCTGGCCATGGATTGCACCGCACTGTCTATCGACCCGGCAAGCAAACTGCTCATCCGTACCCGGCCGGTCTATGGTGGTAATGCTAATGCCACGGTGATTTCCCGGACCACCCGACCCCAGATGGCGACGATACGCACCGGTATGATGAAACCAGCCGAGCCTGACAGCTCGCGCCAGGGTGAAATCATTGCCTGGAATGGGACGATTGACCCCACCGTAATCAAGGTCAAGGTCGTCGAGCGGGTTAAAGAAGAGCGTGAGGGAGTACGGTTGGAGGAGGCTGACGTGGTGGTAAGCGGCGGCCGCGGCATGGGCAATAGTGAGAATTTCAAGGCAATCGAGAACCTGGCCCGTCTCCTCGGCGGTGCCATGGGGGCAACACGGGTAGCCTGTGAGGAAAAGTGGGTTCCGGCGACACACCAGGTAGGCCAGACGGGGAAAATGGTGAGTCCCAAGCTCTATATCGCCGTGGCCATCTCCGGGGCCACCCAGCACTTGGCAGGGTGCGCCGGCTCAAAGTGTATTGTCGCCATTAACAAAGACCCGGAGGCTAATATCTTCAAGGTAGCCCATCTCGGCGTTGTCGGAGACTGGAAGGAAGCTCTACCCGCTTTGACGAAGAAACTGGAAGAGCTACTGACAAAATAGCTGCAATAGGCGCAAATAGTCGATTACTGAATCGTTGACTGCTTCAACACACGTCACCACCTGTGGATGACCTCACTTTCTTAATCCCCTCTTCTATCAGTTGCTGTCATTCTAGCGAAAGCCAGAATCCAGATACTACCCTAACCCTGGATTTCAGCCTACGCTGAAATGACATACTTCTATGAAGAGAGGGGGAAATACGCTCTCTTGATACCCTATTGTTCAGCTTCTCTTCCTGAAGCTGGCCAGCCGCTCCTCGGTATCGTCAAAATCGAATTCGCTGTTACGTTCCAGCTCCAGGCCATCTTCCAGCGTCTGGTTAAATCCCCGGTTGTAGAGATATTTGTATGCCGCCAGCGAATTGGAGCTATTGGCGATGATTTTACGGGCCAGCTCCTGTACCACCTCTTCGAGTTTTGCCCCCGGCACTGCTTTATTGACCAGCCCGATTCTTGCTGCCTCACGTGCATCAATGGTATCGGCAGTGAATGATAGTTCTTTCGCCTTCAGAATTCCCACCATGCGCGGCAACCGCTGGCTCATCCCCCACGTCGGCCTTAGTCCCCACTTGGCGTGAGTATCACCGAATTTGGCTTCCTCAGCGGCGAGCACCATGTCGCAGGCCAGGACGAGTTCGAGGGCCCCGGTGAAGCAATAGCCATTGACTACAGCGATGACTACCTTGGGTAAAGATTGGATGGTGTCAATCAGCGCCCTCGCCGGTATATCCAGTATCTCGCCGACTTTACCTCTTTCGAGTTTGCGGTCGCCGAGAGCAATTAAGTCGACGCCGGCACAGAAGGCACGCCCGGCACCGGTAAGCACAATCAATTTCACACTCCTGTCCCGCCCTGCATCCAGGACGGCATCATTTGTTTCCTTTAGTAGCTCCACCGTAATGGCGTTCATGGCGGCAGGACGGTTAAGAGTTATCCGGGCAATGCCCTCTTTCTTTTCGTAGATAATATTATCGTATATCATTGCTTACTCCTTTTGTCCGGCGGTAATATTGTTTACTGACCTATCCTCTGTCCCCTTCCCATAGTAAGTAAGGGAAGGGGAGTATAGCTGAGAGAGGGCGAAGCCTCTCTTCTATATCTATTCCCCCCCTCTTTGAAAGAGAGTGGAAAGTAGGTCTCTCGCTTAATTACGCTTAGCGCACCAGTGAGGCACCGACTATCGATTGGTTAAGCTCGATGCTGGTGGCAATACCCAGACCGCCCAGCACTGATTGGTGCAGCCGGCCAATCTTGTAATCTTCAGTATAGCCGTAAGCGGAGTGCAGGCGCAGCCCGAGGGTAGTTACCTCAATGGCGGTAGGAATCGCAAAGCTCTTGTTCAGCGCCGCCATGGTAATCCAGTTGGGCGCATTTTCCTCACGCAGTGTGGCACATTTATAGGTGAGCCACCGGATAGCTTCTATCTTGGTTTGCATCTCAGCCAGTGTCCACTGGATACCCTGTAGCTGTGACATCGGGCCGCTGCGCAGCTCCCTGCTCTTGCTATAGTTGATGGCTTCTTCCAGGGCAGCTTCGGCTATCCCCAGGGATGCCGCCGATTGCTGTATCTTTTCGGCAGCTATCCACCACAGCAGCATATCAAATCCTTTGCCTTTCTCCCCCACCATGTTCTCTTTGGGAACCTTCACGTTCTCAAAGTAGACATCCACTGATTCCTGGGCATGCCCACCGATTTTTTTATATGGTGTTCCGGTAGTGTATCCCGGGGTCTTTTTCTCCAGCAAGAAACAGGTGAGACGACCGGTTTCATCTTTTACATAGAGGGTGCCATGCCCTTCCCAGGCCGCCCAGCTGATGAACCGTTTCTGACCGTTGATGACGTAGTTGTCCCCATCAGGTACGGCGGTGGTGGCTATCAGCCTCGGATCAGAGCCGGTGGAGGGTTCGGTAAACATGATGGAAAGGCAATCTTCGCCGCGACAGACAGCACCGAGGTACTTCTGCTTAATCTCTTCCGAGCCGAAATGGCTGATTGAATCGGCGATGCTGTTGTTCATCGAGAGAAGCCATTCGGCACCGACACCGGTTTTGGCTATCTCCTCGACGACGAGGGCATCGGTAAGCACGCTGGCACCGATACCGCCATACTTCTGCGGTATGGTCAACCCCAGCAAGCCGGCATCACCCAGCTTCTTCAGAAGCTCATGCGGGGTGCCGCGCCCCTGCTCGATTTGCGGGACGAGAGGCTCGATTTCACGCTTGGTGAAATCCCTGGCCAGTTTCTGGAACATTAGCTCTTCTTCGGTTAGATTAAAGCTCAAGATGACCTCCTTTATCAGTTAAGTAGCACGAGGACTAACATTCAACAAAAGGCGTTAAGCCCATCTGTGACAACAACCTCTTAACCGCTCAGATTTTACACTCGGCCTCGAAGAAAGTCAATTGTATTCAAATAGCGGCTTCAACCTCTGGCAGATACCTCCTCACGAAGTCGACGTTCCTCGCCACATTCCAGGGATTCACCCTTCCCCACAATAGCGGAACACTTATTGCAGGAGATACACTTACCGGGTTTTACCTCCCCTTTTTGCCAGCGGCGAATCAAATCCGGCTCCCGGATGAAAGGCCGGCACATTGAAATCAGGTCGGCATCAGCACTATCCACGATGCTCTTTGCCATCTCCAGGCTTCTTATCCCGCCCACGAGCATTACCGGCACGCTAACCTTACGTTTCAGGGCAGCCGCCCGCTCACGGAAGTAGGCCCGTTCCGGGTCGCCTTGCCGGGTCGTTTGTACCGGACTACCAACTCCGGCACTGACCTCGATGGCATCGATGCCATTGTCCGCCATTTGCCGCCCGGTTTCAATGCCTTCTTCCAGGGAAAGGCCACCCTCCCGGTCATCCTGCACCCCGAGCTTAATCATCAGGGGGAAGGCTCCTCCTACCGCCCGGCGCACTCTCTTGGTTACTTCGAGGTGAAACCGCCTTCTTTTAACGGCAGTGCCTCCCCAGCCATCAGTGCGGTGGTTGTACAGGGGAGACAGGAACTGGCTCATCAGATAGCCGTGAGCGCCGTGAAGCTGGACAGCATCAAAGCCGGCTGCAACGGCGCGCCCTGCCGCCGCGGCGAATTGACTGATAATCTCCTCTATCTCCTCCTCGGTCATCTGCCGGTGTGGCCGCTCCACTTCCGGCATCTCCGCTACCGCCAGGGATTTGATACCCTTCTGGGCGAGATAGCGGGAATTGATGCCGGCATGGACAATCTGCGCGGCAATTTTCGCCCCTCCCTGGTGTGCTACCTGTACCAGGCGGTGCAGACCGGGTAGCATATCATCCGAATGGATGCCGTACTGCCCCGGTGACGCCTGCCCGAGGGCTGAAATAAAAGCATATCCGCTGACTATCAGGCCAACCCCACCCCGCCCCAGCTCCCGGTACAAGGCCACTGAAGTATCAGTGACCGCCCCGGAGCTATCTGCCGAACCATCCCACGTCGCCGACCTCATAAAACGGTTTCTCAGCTCCATCCCGCCAATGCGGCAGGGTTCAAACAGATTTACCGGCATTTCAATCCTCCTGCGACTTTGCTTCTATATTCGGAATAATCAGGATACATCTATGTCCACTGTTCTAGTCTCGTATCCGGTTAATTATGAACCAATCCTTCTCAAGAACACAATACCATTTACGGACGACCTCACCACACTACCCCTCTCTCCTTTACCACCGGGAAAGGGTTAGGCGTTTCTCCCAATTGCCCGTAAAAAGATAATAAAAAAGACGATGAAGATGAGGTCCAAAATACCAAATAACGAGAAAATCCAGGGCATACCCCTGAAAAAGACATGATAGAATGCCAGCCCGCTATAGACGAGCTTGAAAATAATACCGACCCTGACTAAATCGATATTGCGATAAAGATTACGGGAGACAAAATAAAAACCGATGCCCATGACAAAAACAAAGGCAGCAGCGGCTTGAAAAAACGCTGGGTAGTTAGGAGGAGGAAGTTTAAAAATACCTTCGAAAAAGGTGTTTAGAAAAGCGAAGAAGATAAGACCTAAGACAAAATCATAAGATGCTGCAATCAGAAACAGGAGACGGTAGGGTCTTTCGTTGGTCAAGCGTTGCTGCATGGTAACACCTCCCTGAGTTGCCGGTTCAAACCGGTATCAAGAACCGTGACCGATGGATGAGCCGGACTATACTATACGCTTGATGGAAGCCAATCAAACTGAATTGCGGGCGTTGAAGCGGATAGTCTCGCCATGACAGACCAACCGGTGATGAAGCAGGGATTCGCTCACTCACTTGCTACTGTTGAAACGCACCACGACAATATCTCCGTCCTGCACCTCGTAGGTGGCACCCTCGATACGCTGACGGCCGGCTTTAGCCACAGCGGCTTCACTACCCAGTGCCACCAAATCATCGTAGCGGATAACTTCCATCCGGATAAACCCTCTCTCCAGGTCACTATGAATTTTCCCGGCGGCGGTGGGGGCTTTGTCACCCTTCTGGCAAGTCCAGGCACGGACCTCGTCTTCACCGGTGGTAAAGAAATTGACCAGGCCGAGCATCCCGTAAGCAGCACTGAGCAACCGCTCCATCGAAGATTCTTTGAGCCCAAGCTCCGCACGGAACTCCTGTTGCTCATCCTTGTCAAGCTGACTGATATCGGCTTCATCTTTGCCACAGACAATTATCGTCTCCGCCCCTTCGTCATGGGCAAACTGCTTCAATGCGGTGACATGCTTATTATCGGCGTCCTCGATAGATTTGATGTTAGCGATATAGAGCACCGGTTTTAGCGAGACCAGGTTACATTCGAGGATACTCGCTATTTCCTGGTTACTCAGGTTTTGCTTGCGGGCGGGAATACCCTGCTGAATAGCGTCAAATACCTTCTGGCAATTAGCCGTATCTTTGATGGCATCCTTATCTCCGACACGTACCTTTTTCTCCAGGCGTTTTATCTTGTTCTCAACGGTGAGGCTATCGGCAGCCATCAGTTCCAGGTCAACCGTCTCGATATCACGCACCGGATTTATCGTCTCATACTGGAAAGGGACATTGGCATCTTCAAAGCAACGCACCACGTGCAGCAGTGCCTCAACATTCTTGATATAGCCAAGCAACCTGGAGCCGCGGCCGCCCGCCTGAGGGTCGGCCTTGATGCCGGGGATATCAACTACATCCAGAGTCGTCGGGACGAGCTTCCTCGGGTGGTACATTTCCGCCAGCCGGTTAAGGCGCTGGTCAGGCACGGAAACCACCGCCCGGTTCATCTCGGAACCATTATAGCTTGATACCCCTGCGGCGGTAATGGCATTAAATATGACCGTTTTCCCGCAAGAGGGTAACCCGATTAATCCACAGCTTAAACCCATGTTTTCTCCTATGCTAAGTGCCTGGTATCATTATATCTAAACTGAGGCTATTTACCAAGTAATGAGTGTTTCTTAACCTCACCCCCTGAATCCCCGTCTCTTTAAAAGGGCTTTGTATCATAAGTGCTGTTTTAAGTCTTTTTGTCATTCCCACGTAAGTGGGAATCTAGAAATCGTGCCTAATTATATCAATCTGGATTCCCGTTTTCACGGGAATGACGATTTTTGATACAAGCCCCCTTTGAGGAGAGGGGGAAATAGTGAAAGACGGGCTTTACCCTTTTGGACTCCCCTTCTCCAAAATAGTCTTAGAGAGGGGGCTTCACCCCCTCTCTTTTCTTAACTCCCCCTTCTTAGTTAAAGGAAAGGGACAAGGGAATGCATTTCCAGAAAGTGGAGGATGATTACGGTAACATGCGACACATTGATGGATTACTCCACCAGAGCGGTCTCTTTCTTACAGGTTGTTTACCGCCTCCTTGATTCTCTCCAGAGCCTCGGTCAGGGTAGCCCGCGGGCAAGCAATATTGATTCTCTGGAATCCGGCCCCACCCGGACCAAACAGGTAGCCATCATCAAGACCGACCTTAGCCTTACCTCTGAAGAAAGCCTTCAGTGCCACTGGCTCCATACCAAGCCTCCGGCAGTCCAGCCAAACCAGATAGGTACCTTCCGGCTTGATGACCGTTATCTCCGGTATCTCTTTCTCAAAATACTCAATCAAGAAAGCCAGATTTCCCTGGAGGTAACTCAAGAGTTGTTCTAACCACTCGTCACCCTCCCGGTAAGCTGCCTCCAGGGCGACCAGCGCCAGCACGTTAGGTTGTGGCAGAATGCCCATCCTGGCAGCCTCAAAGGCATTGCGGAGCTTCGCATTGGGGATGATGATCGTCGATGCCGCCAGCCCGGCCAGGTTAAATGTCTTGGTAGCCGCCATACAGACTACCGAATTTTGTGCAAACTCGGTTGAGATAGACGCAAAAGGAATATGGTTGAAACCTTGATAGAGCAATTCACAATGTACCTCGTCGGAAACCATGATGGCATCATTATCAATAATAGTCCTGCCCATGCCGATTAGCTCATCCCTGCTCCAGACCCGTCCCACCGGGTTATGCGGGCTACACAGTATCATCATTTTGGTGCGGGGAGGAGATGTCATCATCCCATCTTTAGGGTTAAATCTTTTCTGAAGGTCATCAAGGTCGATTTCGTAATGCCCGTTAATCAACCGCAGCGGGCTGCCCGCCGCGTTACAACCGCTATTCGTTACCGCCGACCAAAAGGGATAGTAAACCGGGTCATGGAGGACAACCGTATCACCGGGGTGAGTGAAAGCCCGGACGGCAACATTAAGCGCTGAAACAACCCCGGGAGTGAAGACTATCCACTCCGGCTCTATCTTCCAGCCGTATTTTCGCTGCATCCGGTTAACGATCGCCCGGATAACCGATGCGCCAGGGCGGGCGTATCCGTAAATGTCATGCTCGGTTCTTTTCCTGATAGCCTCAGTAATTGGCCGGGCAATCGGGAAATCCATGTCCGCAACCCACAGTGGCAATACCGTGCTATTACCGAAAATAGCTTCAACCATGCACCATTTTGATGAATCAGTATCGGTCCGGTTAATGACACAGTTGAAATCATATTTCATCATCGTTCCTCCATCCCGTATTGTCTTGCCGGATTAACCTCTGAACAAACTGCCATTCAGCACATATTAGCGCTTATATCCTCTTCCCTTTATCTCCTGTTCAATAGGAAGAGAGGAGAGTAAAAGAGGGGCTGGGATTAGTAATCCCAGCCCCTCTATCATAAATCCACCGGTAAGCAAATACTACTTCTTATGCGTCAGGAGGTCAGCATGGTAGGGCAAACTGTTAATCGGCCGGTTTGATGGCACATCCCAATCCACTTTGTTTCCCAGAGCGTAAGGGGACGGTGCCTCAGCGATACCAAGGTTAGTATAGCTCTCCGCCTCCACCTGTAGCGCCTTGGCCCATAGCTCTACCCTCGTCTTTTCGTTCATCTCGATATCAGCATCATCCAGCCATTTATCTACCTCAGGGTGGGCTTTACTGAGCAGGTTAAACGCACCCTTGGTGCCATGGAAATTGAATGTCGTGCCTGCACCCGTCCGGCTGAGTACGGAGCGATATGTCCCGGCAGCCCCGAGCAGCTGAGGACTTTTGTCCGTGTTACGCACTGCCGTATATGTGCCGAAATCTACCGGAACTATCTCTGTTTTGACTCCAATCTGTGTCCAGTAGCCCTGTACTACCTCAGCCATCTTGGGTAGATAGGGAGCTCCTCTTACCGAGCAGCTCCACAGCTTGATGCTGAAGCCATTAGCATAACCAGCCTCTTTCATGAGGCGCTTCGCCTCATCCAGGTCATAGCGCAGAGCTTTTTTGGAGTACTCCGTCCAGTAGGCAGGGTCAATACCCGGCGTTCCTGTCTGGACATACGAGATTAAAGGAAATTTGGCATGGCCATAGAAGAAGTCTTTTAACATCGCCTCGCGGTTGATGGCTAAAGAAAGTGCCTGCCGGACGCGGACATCGGCAATGGGCAGGCTGGCTGCCCGCGGGTCATAGGCACCATGCAGTAGAATCTCAGCCTGCTGGAACTCGAGGGAGAAGGTCTTGAAACCGGCTTTATCCAGGTCAAGCTGGGACTCCGGCCCGATGTCAATACCATCGATTGCCCCTGTTTTCAACATCGCCAGCCGGGTGGTCTCTTCAGGTATAAGCATTATGGTCACCTTTTTGAAGGCGGGTACCTGGCGCCAGTGTGCGCTCAGTGCCTCATACTCCACCAGGTCTCCCGGTACATAGCGGGCAAACTTGAAGGGACCGCTACCCACCGGATGACGCTCGTAGTATTCGAGACCATTCTTTTCAACATAATCCTTGGGCATTACCAGTGCCTGATTGCCACTCCCCAGAGTATCGGCGATGAAAGGCCGCGGCCCGTTGGTGGTAAGGCGAACCGTGTAGTCATCCACCTGCTCTACCTTCTGAATCGGGACACGCAGAGTATTGTACATGGCATCCAATTTCATATATCTTTCGATACTGAACTTGACGTCATCCGCCTTCAAGTCCTCACCGTTTTGGAACTTAAGCCCTTTGCGTATGTAGATAGTCCATGACAGACCGTCTGCCGCCACCTCCCACTTCTCGACCACCCCTTCTGTTGACGGGTCACCCTGCTTATTTATCCTGATGAAGGTATCGAACATTGGGCCAAGGAAATTGTATTGGTTACCCTGGCTGCCTTTTACCGGGTCGAACCTTTCCTCATGGAGCGAACTTAGAGCCATTCTCAGTTCTCCAAAGGGCCCGCCTGGCGTGGGCACCGGAGTAGGCTGCGGCGTTGGTGTTGGAGTCGGAGTCGGCGTCGGAGTTGGGGTCGGAGTCGGAGTTGGGGCCGGTGACGGAGCCTCCCTGGCACAGCCAGCCAATAACAGGATAAGAACCAACCCAAACGCCACCACGAACTTAGCTTGATTGAATGCTCTCAACATATCTCCTCCTTGGCTTTAGTTAGAATGTTTGTTAGCCTTTTCTGACTAACGGCTTCGGAATGACCATACTTTTAATCAGTGTTGTATTCTTTAAAGTACCAGGACTGAACAGAAGACAGGCTTGCGATGCTCTCCACTCAGCAGTGATTCCTTAACAACTGCCTTTGGCTAGCTAGTATACCCATACCTTTAAACCATGTCAAGTGTTCGATGTAGGTATCTTTCCCCTTTGGTTTACAGGTAATGTCAATTACCATTACGAACGAAAAGAAACAATCGTGAATTGGTTAAACTCACTTGAGTTTTCCCCTAGCCCATTCTTGATTCACCGCAGCTTTACGCCTGCGCCGCCTTGACAGTCAAAAAGCTTTTATGATACAGTCAAGCACCTAGACTTTTTGATATAAATGGGCAGGCAGTGTAATCAAAAATAATCAATGGAGGATGGTTAAGATGATGAGTTCTCGGTTAATCAAACTGGTGGCGACAATGGGGATGTTGACCTTACTCATTGTGGCCAGTTGTGCCCAAGCATATCCAGCACCAGCACCAGCACCAACGCCTACACCTACCCCTACACCAGCACCAACGCCTACACCTACACCTACCCCTACCCCTACACCAGCACCTGCACCAACGCCTACAGCAAACGGACCTTACGGGGAATTGAGAATCGCCCTCAGCACCCTCGGTATCGAAAGACTCGATCCGGCGCTAGGCTCATCAGCGACGGCGGGCATACAGATAGCCCCCTATGTGGATACTTTATTCTGGCTGGATAGAGGTGAGGCGGCAAAGCCAAATATCGTTGAAAAGTGGGATATGGCCACTGATGGACTTTCATGGACTTTCTACATCCGCAAGGGGATCAAGTTTCATAATGGCGAGGACCTCAAGGCGGATGATGTCAAGTTCAGCATGGAGCGACAGATGCGACCAGACGCCTATTTCGTCGAACTGAAAACAGGCGTCGATCGTATTGAGCTGGTTGACGAATTTACGCTACGTGTCTACACCAAAGGCAAGCAGCCCTTCCTGCAGTACCCACTCACTCAAGGCAGGGCGGAAGGAGTAGTGTTACCCAAAGACTACATTGACAAGAATGGTCTACCATACTTCGAGCGCTACCCGGTAGGCAGCGGCTCTTTCCGCTTTGTGCGTAATGTTCCTGGCGACTTTATTGAGTATGAGGCAGTGGATAAGCACTGGAAGAGGACGGCCGGGTTCGAGAAGCTAGTCATGGTACTCATGCCGGATGAGGTAACCCGGGTGGCATCACTTAAAACCGGAGCAGCCAATGTTATTGACATTGGACTGGAAGCTGGCGCTGACTTGGAACGTGCCGGCTATACCGCTCTGGCCTCAGAGCTGGTAACTCCGGTAGTGCAATGCTTCGGTGCCCTTGACTCGCGGGTGGCGGGTAAACCCATCGCCGATGTCCGGGTACGGCAGGCACTCAGCCTGGCCATCGACCGGGATGCGATGTTGAAAAACTTCTTCCTGGGTAAAGGAACCTTACCGCTGCCGCTCAATCTTCACGAAGGTACCACCGATATTGATGTCCCCTATTGGAAGGAGTATGCAGCTAAGGCTTTCCGCTATGACCCGGAAGAGGCGAAACGGCTACTCAAAGAAGCGGGTTACCCTGATGGCTTTACCACCAAGCTCTACTCTTATCCAGCAGCCGGAGCACCATGGTTACCCAAGATGGCGGAGATAATAGAATCATCCTGGCGCAAGATAGGGGTGAAGGCAGAGATAACTCCAATTGAATTTGGCAACTATACCTCCTGGCGGCGTGGGCCGGCTGACCCGTTCCTCGGGCAAATAAGTCTTTTCCGCTTCAACTCCAGCACGAACGTCCTTGGCCCACGTGCTTTGAAAAGCTATCATAGCGTCCAGGCCAGCGCTACCCTCATCGCACCTAAGGCCATACCTGATTTGGACAAACAAATCGAAGATATGCAGGTTGAGATGGACGATACCAAGAGACGCGAGATGGTGGCCAAGATAATCAAGATAGCCGCAGATACCTGGACGGATGTCCCCATTGCCATTGTCCCGGCTATGTTCGCACTGGGACCAGGGGTTGGTTTTGACTTCTCCACACCGACACCATCCCCTTACCCTGTTACCTATTCGGCGTGGTTCATACACCGGAAGTAACTAACAAGTTGACATAGATAGGGAATAAAGTAGCTGGCAAGGAGGCACCGAACAATGGCTTACGAGAAGATTCTTTACAATGTTGACCAGGATGGCATTGCCCGAATCACGCTTAATGACGCGGATAGGATGAACCCGTTAGGCTGGCCTTTACTGGCGGAACTGGACGATGCCCTGAAGACAGCGGACAAGGATGACAACGCTAAAATAATCATCATCAAAGGGGCCGGTCGGTGCTTCTCGGCTGGCTATGACCTGGGAGGCGGGATGCGCGGCGAGGGCGAACCGAGAGGACGGACGGCATACGGTTCCAACGGTGTCTGGAATAGCCGGGCACATGTGCAAGGCCATATCGAGTACTGGTTCAACATCTGGAACCTGTGGAAACCCGTCATCGCCCAGGTACACGGTTTCTGCCTGGCCGGTGCTACCGAGCTTGCCCTTATCTCCGACCTGATGGTGATTTCTGAGGACTGCCGTTTCGGCTATCCTCCCTTGAGATGGATGGGCGCCGGAGATGCCCTGGCTCTCTTCGCCTGGCATGCCGGCCCGAAGCTGGCCAAGGAGATGGCCTTCGGCCGGGTACTGAGCGGCAAAGAATGTGCCCAGTACGGGTTCGCTAACTACTGCTACCCGGCGGCGAAGCTGGATGAGGAAACCACCAAACTGGCCAAGAAGATTAGCACGATTCACCCCGAGCTGCTCATGCTGGAAAAGAGGTCAATGTGCCGTACCTTCGATATCAGAGGCTTCCGTATTTCCGTGGAATACAGCGGAGAGTTTGACAGCCTCTCCCACAAAGGACAGGGCTATGGTTTCCGGGAAGCAGTACAAAAATACGGTCTGGTGGAAGGCCTGAAAAAACTGAATGAGCCCTGGGGAGGAGTCTAAAAGACTACCGGCAGGGTTCTATTCACTTTTAGTTGATATAGTGAAATAGTTATCATTGCGTAACGACGAGGCAATCCGGTGGGGGAAGACTTCCCCCCACCGGATTGCCTCACCTCATCCTGCGGCGGATGGTCTCTCAATGGCAAAATTAATCAATGCAAGGAGCACTATCGCCAATTGCCCCGCCTTCTTTACGCGAGCTTATTTAGCTTAAACATCTCAGTGCCCTGCTCATGGGGAAATGTCTTGCTAAAATGGTGGTTCGCCCATATTCACCTTCACAGCAAAACTATGGACGAACCCTCTTGCACAGTCAGTCAGACCACCGCGAAATTTTGTGCCCCAGTGGATAGTAAATGCCGGAACCGAGGAAACGACAATCACCGCTAGAACTCAACACACAGTTCCGGCATGCCCTGGATATCGCGAAAAATACCACCAAAACTATTTTCATCACCGGCCGGGCGGGTACAGGTAAATCGACTCTACTAGACTATTTCCGCCGTACCACCAGGAAGAAAGTGGTAGTATTAGCCCCCACAGGTGTAGCCGCCCTTAATGTGAAAGGGCAAACCATCCATTCCTTTTTCGGGTTCAAGCCTAACACCACCCTGGAACGGGTCAGAAAAGTCCGCTCGGGTAACAACAAGGGGAATGTCTACCAGAAGCTGGATACCATTGTCATTGATGAAATTTCGATGGTCAGAGCTGATTTACTGGATTGCGTGGACAAATTCCTCCGCTTGAACGGACCGAAGGCAGACCAACCTTTAGGTGGTATCCAGATGATATTTATCGGCGACCTCTACCAGCTGCCGCCAGTGATTACCGGCGACGAGGAAAAGCTAGTATTCAGGTCGCTTTACGAGACGCCGTATTTTTATAGCGCCAGGGTGTTTGATTCGTTACAAATGGAGTTTATTGAGCTGGAAAAGATTTACCGGCAGCACGATGAGCAGTTTATCACCTTGCTCAATGCCATCCGAAACAACTCCATTACCGAAGAGGGCGTGCAACTGCTCAACCAGAGGTACCTGCCGGAATTCGAACCATCACCGGACTGACGCTACGTCTACCTGACCACCACCAACAAGCTCGCCGACGAAGTTAACCAAAGGCAACTGGCCAGACTGCGAGGTAGACCTTATCTCTTCACCGGAAGCATCGAGGGGGAGTTTGGCGAGAAGTCTCTGCCCACTGCGATTGACCTTCAGGTCAAGGTGGGAGCACAGGTGATGATGCTTAACAATGATGCCGATGGCCGCTGGGTTAACGGCAGTATCGGGAGAATCGCCGGAATAACTCAGGTCGGAGATGGGGAACAGGTCATTATTGCCGAGCTGGCCAGTGATGGCCTTGATGAGACGGTAGAGGTTACTCCCTATACCTGGGAGATATTCCGGTTCTTCGTTGAGGCAGGGGAACTAAAGTCAGAGGTGATTGGCAGCTTTACCCAGTACCCCCTGATGCTGGCCTGGGCAATCACGATTCACAAGGGACAGGGAAAGACTTTCGACCGGGTGATTATCGATATCGGGCGAGGCACTTTTGCTTATGGCCAGATGTATGTGGCTCTCAGCCGGTGCACCACGCTGGAAGGCATTATTCTTAAAAAGCCGGTTTTGAACAAACACATCCGGGTGGACTACCGTGTCATGGACTTTCTGACTAAATACCAGTACAAGATTGCCGACCAATCCTGCCCGGTCGATAGCAAGATGGAGCTGATACGGGAAGCTATTGATAACAGGACGAAACTGGAAATAGTCTACCTCAAACCTAACGATGAAAAGACAACCCGGATGGTCAGGCCGGAAACGATAGGAGAAATGGAGTACCGCGGGAAGAAGTACCTGGCGATGCGTGCTTTCTGCCTGATGCGGAACGAAGACCGGACCTTCCGTATCGACCGGATTCTTCAGATAAGAGCAGTCTGAAAGATGCTGCACTATTTGAGCTGTTCCTGCTGCGCTAACAGTTTGCCGGGGATACTTTCTGATAGTAGCATTAACGGCCACCGGACATGATATAATGATGGGCAAGACGGATAAGCCTTGAGCGTGGAGAAATGAGCGATGGCGCGAATCAGAGAAGTACATGACCTTACCGTAAAAGAAGCCGCATCGGCAATCAGGGAAGGAAAGCTATCATCGTTACAACTGGTGCAATCCTGCCTGGAACGTATCGATTCCGTGGAGGAGAAGATACAGGCATGGGCGTTGCTGGACAGGGAAGGGGCGTTGGAGACAGCAAAACGCCTTGACCGCGAGCTAAAGCAAGGACAGCGGCGCGGCTGGCTACACGGCATCCCCGTGGGGATTAAAGATATTTTTTATACGGCCGGAATGCTCACGGAGGCAGGCTCCGCTTCTTTGTCCGGCTTTGTACCTTCTTATGATGCCGCCACGGTTACCCGCTTGAAAGAAGCAGGTGCGATTATCCTGGGTAAAACCCATACTACCGAGTTCGCCTATCTTGACCCGGCACCGACACGTAATCCATGGAATACAGCCCATACGCCGGGAGGCTCCAGCAGCGGCTCAGCGGCAGCGGTGGCTTCCGGCATGTGCCTGGCCGCCCTGGGCAGTCAAACCCTGGGTTCGACACTGCGCCCGGCAGCCTACAATGGTATTGTCGGTTTCAAGGCCCAGAGTGGCAGAATCAGTACCTACGGCGTTGTGCCACTAAGCTGGACGATGGACCACATCGGTATTCTGGCCCGTAATGTCGAGGACACCGCCATTTTGTTTCAAACCCTGGCGGGCTTTGATGCCAGGGACCCGGGGTCACTTGCTGAACCTGTCCCGGACTGCACAAGCAATCTTGAAAACCAGAGGGCACCGCACCTGGGCTTAATACGGTCGTTCTTCTTTGACCACGCTGAGGAAGAGATGCGCCATCATACTGAAATAGCACTGGCGCGCCTGCAACAGGCAGGAGCTAAAATCGAGGAAGTGCCGCTACCGGATAGCTTTACCAGGGCCAGTGAAATCGCTAGCACCATCATGGGCGTCGAAGCCGCCGCCTACCATCAGGAAATGTTTACCAATCACAAAGAGAATTATCGCCCGGGAATAACGAAACTGATTGAGCAGGGGCTATCCACCCCGGCCACCGGGTATGCTCGGGCACTGCGAGCACGTAGCCAGCTTCGTGCCGATATCGAGTCGCTATTCGGCGACTTTGATGTCCTGGTTACCCCGGGAACTACCGGTGCCGCCCCGCTGGGATTAGCCAGTACCGGTAGTTCCTTCATGCAGGGACTATGGTCTGTCATCGGCCTGCCCGCAATCAGCGTACCGGTAGGACTTGGCCAGCTCGGATTACCCCTGGCGATTCAACTGGCGGGCCATCCCCGGGATGAATGTGGCCTGCTGGCCGTAGCACGGTGGTGTGAGCAAGCTCTGGATATACATCTCCGTCCTGCCCTGGCTAACAACTGAAGGAAGCGATGTTAGGAATACTGCTGGCGCTGACGGCTGCCCTTTGCTGGGGGACAGCGGCTATCTTTGCCAGGCTGGGTCTGGCCCGTATCAAGCCCTCAATGGGTACGCTGATTTCAATGCTGGCCAGCCTAGCGCTCGTTGGTTCACTGGCCCTTATCACCAGGTTCAATGATGTCAGGTATATCTCACTAAAAGCGCTGGTCTTGTTTGGCCTGATTGGTGTGATGAACTACTTCCTGGGGAGGCAGTTGAACTATTCTTCCATAAGACGTATCGGGGTGACCAAGGCGACCCCTCTTTTCGCCACGGCGCCCCTTTTTGCGATTATCCTGGCCATCATCTTTCTCGGTGAGAATATCAACATCCCCATCATTCTTGGCACTTTATCCGTGATGGCGGGACTTTACCTGGTGATTAGCAGCAAATGAAAACAAAAAGAGACGGCATTATCGGTAGAGTCCTCGGCATCGGGTCGGCACTGGCTTATGGCATCAGCTCGGTACTGGTCAGCCAGGGTGTTACCGGGCTGGCGCCCCCGCTGGTTGGGGCCGCCGTTGCCCTGCTTTCCGGCACCCTGTCACTCACGGTAGTCAACATACGGGGTCTGGGAGCCAATACCGGGCAAGAAGATAGGAAGGCAGTATGGTTTCTCGTGATTGCCGGAATATTTTCCAGCTTCGGCATTATGTCCCACTTTTTCGCTCTCAGCGTGGCCCCGGTGGTCATCGTCAGTCCCATCGAAAGCACCAGCCCTCTGTTTGCCCTGGTATGGTCCCGCCTGTTTCTCGGTCGGCTGGAAAAAATCACGGTACGAGTCGTGCTGGGGAGTATCCTGGTTGTCATCGGCGTGGTGCTTATTGCTTTCGGACGGGCGGCTTGACCGCCTGAGGTGAGGACTAAAGCTCCATTTCTTTCCAGTCCGGGGATAAGATGAGTGTAGCCTCAGTCAGAGTTTGCACTTCTTCAGGCGTAACACCAGGAGCGACTTCCTTGAGTAAAAGACCGCCGCCAGTCACCTCGATGACGGCCAGGTTAGTCACAATCAGGTTGACGACGCCGCTGCCGGTAAGAGGATGACGGCACTTTTTCACTATTTTCGGTTTGCCGGAGCGGGAAGTATGCTCCATGGCGACAATGACTCTTCTCACACCACTCACTAAATCCATCGCACCGCCGATACTACCTACCCGGCGTTCATTTATCATCCAGTTGGCCAGGTCACCTTTTTCCGAGACCTCGTAAGCCCCGAGTACGGCCACATCGATGTGGCCTCCCCGAATCATGGCAAAGGCATCAGCGCTGTGGCAAATGGAGGCACCCGGATTCAGTGTTATTGGCTGTGAGCTGGCGTTAATCAGGTCCGGGTCTATTTCTGCCGGTTCCGCAATCCGCCCACACCCCAGAATGCCATTCTCAGCGTGGAGAATAACCTCTACCCCCTTTGGGATATAATTGGATACCTGGGTGGGCAGGCCAATACCCAGGTTCACATATTGTCCGTCTTTAAGCTCCAGAGCGACTCTCAGGGCAATAAGCTCTTCACTCAAACCTGATTTCATGCTTTTCCCCTTTGACAATACGGTCAACAAAGAGACCTGGCGTAATAATGACATCCGGGTCAAGCTCGCCAACCTCGACAATTTCTTCAACTTCGGCGATGGTGACATCAGCAGCCATGGCCATAAGCGGGTTAAAATTTCGTGCCGAAGTCCGGTAGACGAGGTTGCCCATGCTATCCGCTTTATGAGCCTTGATGAAAGCAAAGTCGGCTCTGAGGGCGCGCTCAAGGAGATAGGGCTTACCCTCAAAAATCTTTTTCTCTTTCCCGGATTCTACGGTTGTCCCCACGCCGGTAGGAGTGTAGAAACCCGGAATACCGGCGCCGCCGGCGCGAATTCTTTCCGCCAGTGTCCCCTGTGGCACCAACTCAAGCTCGACCTCCCCCCGTAAATATTGCTCCTCGAAAGCATTCATCTTTTGGACATAGATAGGGAAGGACACGATTGCCTTTTTTACTTGCCGGCTTTTAAACAGCAGGTCCAGTCCGGGTTGTTCCGACCGGCCACAGCCATTGGCGATACAAACGATGTTCCTGGTGCCTTTTTGCAATAGAGCCTGAATAAGAGTGAAGGGAAAGCCAACGATACCAAAGCCACCGAACATGATACTGGCGCCATCGCTAACTCCTTCGAGTGCGGCAGCAGCGCTTGGAAATATCTTGTTCATCTCCCAGACCTTCTCATTCGGTGCTGATGTCTTGCCACCGGTTACTTGCTTACTCTCAGCACCAGGCTAACACCGTTATTATACACTACCATGGGGTAATCACGCCCCTCCCGAATCCCGGTGCCCGTAAGCGATAATGAGCTGCTGCAGTCCTTGGTTCAGTAGTTAACCAGAAAGAAGCCAGTATTGCAAACAGTCTCTTCTATGGTTCTGGTTACACGGATTGATGTTGATAAGAACCTATCCCCCCCGCCCCTTCCCTTACGAAGGGAAGGGGGCAAAAAAAGAGAGGGGGCGAAGCCCCCTCTCTAAAATACCTTCCCCCTCTCCTTAAAGGAGAGGGGCATAAGAGGATGAGGTGAGGAGGTCAACCAAAACCGGACAGAACCTATTCTATTTCGGTTTGGGGGTCCCGCCTACCCCAGGATATTCTGTAGCTGACCCTGTGCTCCGGCACTGACCAAGGCCTGGGGGTTATGCGCCAGGAAGGCTAGCTGCTCCGAGCGGCAAAAAGGGTCATTTCTTTGGCTGAAAGGTTTCGCAATCCGGGTGTCTGTCATGAGTGGTAACATCTATATTTGGCGCTTTGCATTCTAGCCGGTTGTTGAATTTACAGCCGGCAGCCAGACAAGCACCAACTCCTCCATTTACCTCGTCAAATCCACCCCTGGCGCTGGCATGACTGAACGTGTTGCATTCTGCATGAGGTCCCACTGTTATGCCAGGGGTATGGCAACGATTCTCCTTGTTGTAAGCACAAGCTGACATATTGCACCCTGTAATCTGTATCATTTCCATGTCCCTTACCTCCTCTCCTTATATGTGCCCTGTTAAGACCTTAGCAGGCATTTCCTCATTTACGTAGTTCACCTACCATCTGGAACCAGGGTAATTTAGTTTTATCACACCTTGGCTGAAGTCACTTTAGCCGTTTTCAAAGCAAAATACCCGGCATTTACCTCGTCCTTGTGTGCGGCGAAGGCGGCAAGGACTTCGCTCTTTTCCTTTGCGGGTACATTAAAATGGTCGAGGGTGCGTGACAACACACCGGCAACGGCGTCAAATTCCTCGGGCGATATGTGAAGGTTCTGGTGTGCATTCTCCAGCCCCATCACCGTTTGTCCGGGCTTGGTACCAGTATAGGTGAATGGTCCGCCGGCGGCGGCGCAGACCCATAGCGTTCTCATGAATTTGAGACCCGGCAATCTGCCTAACTGCTGTGTGTGCCATTCTCTCAGAGCGGGGTTCTTTGATTTTTGCCCGGCTACCGGATCTTTCACTATCTCGTCACTGAAATAGTTCACTACCGCAGCAATCGCGAAGACACCACCGAGCCGTTCGTACAATGATTTTTCTGCCATGTGTTTTACCTCCAAGTAACTAATTTCGGGAACTTCCCGTTTTGACTCCTGTCGTCTTTCAGGCTATTTTCCCTTTGCATTAGAAATCTAGTTTTGAGTTTATGATATTCCGTATTGAATAATCATAAAAACTGTTGCAAATCTGTAACATATTTATGACATTTTACTTAAAGTTATGCTCATTGATGCAAATATCAACAGACGTAAACGTACTTAATTGATTACCCACGTCCACGTAACTTGCTGCTTAAATAATTCGATGGCGGAATATTTACCGGTGTCACAATGCGGGAGCGGGAAATAATATTTAGTGAGTGTGTGTTATTTCGATGAGGGGTAACAAGTTGAGCGTAATGCGTTTAACAAACGAGGACCATTCTTCAAAAGGTAGCTAACAGGTTATAGAAAGATTAAGGGAGGTCTGCATTTTGAAAAACCTGGCTCCCCGTGATTGACATGTTCAGCAACAGGAGATGAACCGTTATCTATTTCAAATTTAGCTGTCTGTGCAATAGTTAGACCTTAAGGGAACCACGGAATCCCCTCACGCCATAGTAAGATTCTGCACCATTGTGATACACGAAGACATGGTCGTAGCGGAGGTCAGCGAAGATGGCACCGCCGAGTTTTCTAATCTCAGCCGGAGTTTTCAACCAACTCGACGTTTTCGTATCGAAATTCCCAAGTTTCTGCAATTCACGGTATTGTTCTTCTGTTAAAAGCTCAATGCCCATCGCAGTCGCCATATCAATAGCACTATTTTCCGGTTTATGTTCTTTCCTTGACTCCAGCGCTTCGCGGTCGTAACAAACATTCCTGCGGCCTTGAGGACTTTCCGCTGAACAATCATAAATAATGTATTCGCCCGTCTTTTTATCATAGCCAACAACATCCGGTTCACCGCCAGTTCTTTCCATCTCATGGAGTGACCACAGTTTTCCAGTATTAGCTTCCAGTTTCGCCTGTACTTCAGCCCATGCAAGACCTTTATGGCGGCTCATGTTTTTCTCAAAACGGGTTTTCAATGCTCTTAATAGTTCTTCACGTTGTGCAGGTGACAACTCTTTTTTATTGATACTAATGTTGTTCATACTTAATATATTAGCTCTGTTGAACTGGGGTGTTAAGTAGAATTGCCTGAAACTATTTCAAAGCTCGTTAGCCAATATTTCAAGCAATCTTTTGGCTCCCGAGGTAGGACTCGAACCTACGACCAAACGGTTAACAGCCGTCCGCTCTACCGCTGAGCTACTCGGGAATACTCTTTGTCACATTGCTTGCTGGTGCCTTATGGTCGGAAAACCAGCATCCTGGAATCACATCCGCTATTTAGCTTATGGCATCGGCACGTGTTTGTCAAACGATGCTTTTAATATAGTTTTACAACCCCTCACCCTTTATCCCTCTCCCCTTGGTAAGGGGAGAGGGAAGAGATTATAGAGAGGGGCGAAGCCCCTCTCTTACCTATACACCCCCTTCCCTACAAGGGAAGGGGGTGTATAGGTTAATAAATTTCTTTAATCGACCGAAGTTTACGCTTCCTTTCAACATTCTAGAGTGGAATATCTTGTTTTAATCTAGCAACCTCGCCGCAGGGTAACTGCTGCCAGGATTGAGGTGACAATCGCAAACCCGACCAGCACGGCCAGGTCAACACTGACATCAATCAGGCTCTGGCCATGGAGCATGATATTCCGCAGTCCCTCGACGGCATAGGTCAAGGGCAGCACGGCGGAGAGCCACTTCAGATAATCCGGCATCTGCTCCACCGGCCAGAGGACTCCGCTGAGGAATATCTGGGGAATGATGATAAGAGGGATAAACTGTACCATCTGGAACTCGTTCCGGGCGAAGGTGGAGATGAAAATACCCAGGTTAACCGCGCCGATGATGACAACAATCTGAAAAACGAAAATCTGCCACAAATCACCATGATAGTTGACCTTCAAAACATAGATAGTGAACAGCACGATGATTAACGTCTGAGCTAAAGCAAAGACAAAGAAACCACAGAGATAGCCGACAACGATATCCAAACGCGATACCGGCGATGCCATCAGCCGCTCCAGCGTGCCCTGCGAGCGCTCCCTGAGGAAGCTAATCCCGGTAAGCAGGAAACCAAAGAACAAGGCCAGCGTGGTCAATAATGCCGGCGCAATATAGTCCAGAACGGTGGTCTGCGGAAAGCTCAAGCCAATGAGAGTCATCACCACTAGAGGCACAACGAAGATTAGCGCCATCGTCCGGTGGTCCCGGGTCATCTGGCGGATAACTCGTGCGGCAACAGTGAAGACTAAGCTAGGCATTATCCCTCTTTTGACCGGTGCGGACAAAGTGGAGAAAAGCATCCTCCAGTGTCGCTCCGGGGCGTCCGGTAGCTTGTTTCAAATCATCAGGTGTTCCCATGGCAATCACCTTACCGTCGCGGATAAAGGCCAGTGCGTCACAATGGGCGGCATCATCCATGGTGTGGCTGGAGATAATCAGGGTGACACCCTGCCTGGTCAGTGCTGAAAAGTATTCCCAGAAGGTAGCTCTTAGCTCAGGGTCAAGGCCAACCGTAGGTTCATCGAGAAAAAGCAGGGAAGGGTTGTGCACAATGGCACAGGCAAGGCTGGCCCTCTGCCGCATCCCGCCGCTTAGCTGCATGATGGCATCGTGACGGCGCGGCCACATGCCAACCAGCTTGATGGCTTCTTCGACTCGACTGGTGCGCAACGTTGTATATTTCATGCCGTAGATACGGGCGAAGAACTCCACGTTCTGCAGCAGCGATAGTTCATTATAGAGAGAATGCAGTTGCGGCATGTAGCCAATGAGATGAGCTATTTTCCGTGAGGGTGTTTGCCCCAAAATGCGGAGACGCCCGCTTTCCGGTTTGAGCAAGCCGACCAGCAAGCGAATCAGCGTGGTTTTACCGGCGCCATTCGGGCCGAGTAAACCGAAGCTCACTCCTCTCGGCACCTGAAGTGACAACCCGTCAAGAACCTTCAGGTGATTATAGCGGAATGAGAGTGAATCTATTTCTACCGCTAACCCGGAGAGATTATCATTTGCCATAAACGATTAATAGGATACGATAGGTTTGGTGACCAGTCAAGTATTTTCCCGTCTCTTCCGGAGGAGAGTTTTGTTTATACCACAATTATACCAAGCAGATCCGTCTTCCCCACCGGTGGGATTGCTTGAATAAGCTTAGAGAGAAGGTAAAATAAAATCTCACCTTCAGAGGTTCTGTTTGCTTATGGTTGATGTTGGGAAAAACCTATCCCCTGTCCCCTTCCCTTGCGAAGGGAAGGGGGAGAAAGAAGGGAGAGGGCGAAGCCCTCTCCCTAAAATACCTTCCCCCTCTCCTCAAAAGAGAGGGGGATACAGGGGGTGAGGTGAGGAGGTAAACCAAAACCGAACAGAACCCCTTCAGGAAGAAGGCAGGGGGGTAGATATCCAGATGACCCACCAAACGTCCTTGACAAGAGGCCGTGGATATGTTATTTTATATAGGTTATAAATAAAGCACTTTAACAACTGGATAGCGAGAGGAAGGTTCGAAAAGCAAATAATATTGCTTGGAGAGTTTGATCCTGGCTCAGGATAAACGCTGGCGGTGTGCTTTATGCATGCAAGTCGAACGATTTTTCCCGCAAGGGAAGGATAGTGGCAAACGGGTGAGTAACACGTAAGTGACCTGTCCCCAGGTAGGGGATAACTCTGAGAAATCGGAGCTAATACCTTATGTGGTTCTTGTTTTTAAGAGTAAGAACTAAAGCCGCAAGGCGCCGGGGGAGGGGCTTGCGACCTATCAGGTAGTTGGTGAGGTAACGGCCCACCAAGCCGATGACGGGTAGCTGGTCTGAGAGGATGATCAGCCACACTGGGACTGAGACACGGCCCAGACTCCTACGGGAGGCAGCAGCAAG
>Ga0209514_10002875_pt1 | contig 25772 bp, 23 predicted proteins | sample Subgrocontami58m_FD_187452 | JGI IMG/M metagenome (GOLD analysis project Ga0209514, IMG submission 187452) | Subsurface groundwater microbial communities from S. Glens Falls, New York, USA - GMW37 contaminated, 5.8 m (SPAdes) (version 3) | ecosystem: Environmental > Aquatic > Deep subsurface >...
TGGGAATCCCGCTGGTTACCCAGCTTACGCGCGACCTTCGCTACGAGCATACCGGGACACGCAATCGTATCAGCTTCAGCGTTCCGCTCGAGGGCGTCGCTGGTTGAACGGCGCGTCTCCCGTGTTCGCGATGAGCAGTGGGCGCGACGGCAGTTCCGCCGACCCAGACTGGTATCCCGGAACACGTCAAAATTTGACCTAAATCAAACGGTCTCCTGATTAGTGCTTTAGCATGATGCCCGCAGCTCGCGCTTCGGATGCCGATACGCGACGCACCGTTCCATTAAATTGCTCACTCGAAGGAGGAACCAATGTTGAACACAAGACCGGGTTACAAGTTGGCGGTATCCGCGGCGGCCGTTGCCGCCGTTTTCGTTGTTGCGGCGATCGGGCCAGTCCACGCGCAGGAGCGCAACTCGATCCGTTGGGCCACGTCCAGCGTGGATTCCTACGGCTACAAGGTCGCGGCCGCGATGGTGAAGATCGCCGAAGAAGCGCTCGGCGGCAAATACACCATCACTGTCAATCCCTATCCGTCGACCACCGGCGCGATGAAAGCCGCCATGGACGGCACCGCGGAGATCGGCTACACGGCGGATGTCGGCATGACGCAGCTCTATGCCGGCGAAGGCGGCTTCAAGGACTACACTGCCGCCAAGGGCAAGCTGGTGCACTCATGGTATTCCTATCCGATGGAATCGTTTATGGCCGTTACGGCCAAGGATGCCGGCAAATACAAGTGCTGGAGTGACTTCAGCGGCAAGCCGGTGTTCTACACCCCCGCCGGCTTCATGAACTGGCTGAATTTCATGCGCATCCACAAGGCGCTCGGCTACCAGTTCAAGCACGTCCAGATCGACCCCAAGACCCAGACCGACGCAATGCAATCCGGAACGATCGCCGGCTCGGTCGCCTACACGACTTCCGGGCTTTCGCTCGCGCCCTACTGGAAGGAGACCGAGGTGCGCATGGATCTGAAGGTGATCAATCCGTGCCCCGCAGAGGTCGCCAAGCTGAAGGCCGCCGGCCTTGCCGTCGTGGACGTCGATCCGAAGGTCGCGTTCACCAAGGACGTCGGGGTCACGCAGATCCAGGCCGTGCCGATCCTGTTCGCCTACAACATGCGTCCGGATATGCCGGAGGATGTCGTCTACAGATTGCTCGGTGCGTTCTACAAGCACCGCGAAAGCCTCGCCAAATCCGATCCGGGTTTCACGCCGATGGCCAGGAATTTCATCGGCATGCAGGTGCAGGGGATCAACGCCAATCCGGATATTCCCGTGCATGCCGGTTTGGCCAAGTTCCTGAAGGAACACAAAGCCTGGAACGACAAGTGGAAAATCGCGAAGTAAGCGTGTAACAAAGTCGCCGGAGACGAGGAGCCTGCCGATCATGCAGGCCCTCGCACCGGCCTGGAAGGTGCGGACCGCCTTCCGCCAACAGGGGGATACCACCATGCCGACCAATTGGCTCAAGAGCCATGCCAATCTCAGGAACCTGACCTTTGCCCTTGCGCTGGTCATGTTCGTCTGGGTGATCTGGTATTGCTTTACCGGCTCCGGCGGCCCGCAGGAATTGGTATCCCGGTTATTGCCGATCGCGCTGGCCCTGCAAATCCTGTTCATGTACCAGAAGGAATACCTGTACCCGCGGTTGCCCGCCATCGTGAATCACATACTGGTTGCGGTTTTCATCGGCATCTGTGTCTATGGATTCGTTTATTTCTACCTGCACTACGAGGATATCGCCATCTGGCGGCAGGGCTCCTATACGAAGCAGGATTTCGTCGTCGGCCTGCTGATGTTCCTGCTGGTGATGGAACTGTCGCGGCTGGCCCATCCCACGCTGTTCTGGGTCAATGCCGTGCTCGTGTTCTACACGATGTTTGGATTTTTGAGTCCGCTCGACTTTTTCTGGCATCCAGGCACGACTTTTTATCGCGTGGTCACTTCCAGCACGGTTGAAATGTCGAACGGCATCTACGGGATCTACGGCCAGATTGCGTTGACCCTGATCGCCGCCTTCCTGCTGCTGGCCGCCATTGCCAACGGGTTCGGCGCGCAACGCGCGATGATCCTGGTCATGCAGCGGCTTGCCGGCAACTCGCGGCAAATGGTGCCGCAGGCAGCGGTAATGGGATCGATGGCGATCGGCATGGTGAGCGGCAGCGGCTCGGCCAACGCGGTCGTGGTCGGCAGCATCACCATTCCGCTGATGAAACGCTACGGCGTGCCGGGAGTCTTCGCCGGCGCCGTGGAGACCGCGGCTTCGATGGGCGGGCTGATCATGCCGCCCATGATGGGTGTCGGCGCGTTCCTGATGTCGGAGTTTCTCGGCATGCCGTACTGGGACGTGGTGGTCCGCGGGTTCGCGCTCGCGTTCGTCTACTACGGGTCGCTTGCCCTGGCCGTCTATCTGCTCTGCGTGCGCCTGCTGCCGCGCGAACCGATCGTGGCTCCCAAAGTGACGGGTTACAACCAGATCAAGACCTCGATTTTTTTCCTCGCCGTCGCGTTTCTCATGGTGGTGATGGGAGCGCTCGGCATGGGAGAACTGCTGGCAGCGCTATATACCTCGGCCTTCATGTTCGTGCTGCTGCTCGTCAACTTCCTTTACTTCAAATTCGTGCTGAAGGACCCGGCGGTCGCGCAGGAAACATTCCTCGGCAACGTGCGCCTGAGCATCGAGACCCACGCGGACATGACCTCCTATCTGACGCTGCTCCTCGCGACCCTTGGCATCATGATCGGGCTCTTCACCGTCACCGGTTTCATCAATCGCATGGGGGGCATGATGCTCGACCTCGGCTCGTGGAACATCATGGCCCTGGTTTTCATGTCCTTTGCGTTCGGATGGCTGGTCGGCATGGGCCTGCCGCCGACGGCGACCTACATCATTGGCGCGATCGTCATCGTAGGGCCCCTGACCAAGCTTGGCGTCAATCCCTGGGTCGCGCATTTCTTCGTCTTCCTGATTTCAGTCTGGGGCGAACTGTCGCCGCCGACCTCGCTCACGGCCGCGATTTCCGCGCGCATCGCCGAGGCCTCCTTCATGCAGACGATGTGGGTAGCGCTGAAGATCTGCCTGCCGATCACGCTCATGACCTTCGCCATATTCACGCGTAGCGACATAGTAGTGAACCCGGGCTGGCCACAGATTCTGGCTACGGTGCTCGTGGGGATCGGCACGTGCGCGACCGCCGTCGCGATGTTCGGGATGTTGATGAAAAATCCGGCCGCAGACATCCTGCTGCGAGTCATGCTTGCGGCCGTTGCCTTCGTTACGATGTTCCACCCGGACAGCAACATGGCGATCGTTGCGGCCGCGTTTACGCTGCCGGCGACGATCTATGGTGTCATGCGCCACCGGCGGATCGCCCCGCTGACGGGCGCAGGCGAGCTGCAGCCCGCAATCTAGCAGCACTAAAGCAGTTCGGTGTCCTCGTGCGAATACGCCGGTGAGCATGCGCATAGTATTTTGAGCGGCACATCGCCGGTGTTCGTAATGCAATGCGGCGCGCCCGGTGCGATGCAGATTGTATCGCCCACCGTTACGACAAAACGCTCGTCACCGAGCGTCATCAGGCCCGTGCCGCTGGTGATGTGGTAAATCTCCTCGGTCAGCACATGCCGGTGCAGCCTCGTTTCCGCACCGGGTTGCACCGTCGCCTCGGCAAGACTCTGATTGTGATTGCCGTGCGCGGCGGGATGCATCAGCTCGCGGATTTCCGACTCATCCCTGGTCTGATACGGCGCGATCGAGCGATAGCTGCTGCGCATTTGCGTCACGCACCTAGCGCTGCACTTTGATGCCCGCGGTCGCCACGACCTTTGCCCATTTCCGCAAGTCGTTGGACATCGCGGCGGCGAACTGCTCCGGCGTGCCGGTGCGGGGATCGGCGCCCTGATTTGCAAGCAGCTCGCGCATTTCCGGCGCGTTCAGAATATTGTTGATCTCCCGGTTGATCCGTTCGACCACCGGCTTCGGCATTCCCGCCGGGCCGATCACGCCGTACCAGCCGCTCACCTCGTAGCCCGGGACGCCGCTCTCCTGGATGGCCGGCACATCGGGCAGGGCGGTCGCCCGCTGCACCGTCGTGACGCCCAGCGCGATCAGTTTGCCGGACTTGATATGGGGAATGGACGCCGGAATCGAAGGAAAAGCGAAATGCAGATGGCCGCCGATCAAATCGATAATCGCCATTGACTGGCCCTTATAGGGTACGTGTGTGTACTCGATTCCGGTGAGGATCTTGAGCAGTTCGGCGGACATGTGGCTGGGCGCTCCGACGCCGGAAGTCCCGTAACTCATTTGTCCCGGCCGTGCGCGGGCGAGCGCGATGAACTCCTTGACCGTCCTGGCTGGTATCGACGGGTGGACCACCAGGACATTCGGCACCAGCGCCACGATGGTGATAGCTGTGAAATCTTTCAGCGGATCGAACGGCAGCTTGGGATAGACCGACGCGTTGATGACGAATCCTTCCGGAATCATCTGAATGGTGTAGCCGTCGGGCGGCGCCTTCGCCGTAAGCTCACCGCCGATGATGTGGTTCGCGCCGGGCCTGTTTTCGACCACGACCTGCTGCCTGAGGTTCGCGCTTAACTTCGTCCCGATGGCCCGGGCGAGGATATCCGTAGCCCCACCGGGAGCGACGCCGACGATAAACCGGATCGACTTGCTGGGGTAGTCCTGCTGGGCGGGCGCGGTTCCCGCCGCAGCCGCAAGGCACAGCGCGGCAACGACACATGCTGGCTGGCAATCCATCAGCTTCAAATGCATGGGATTCCTCCATTTGGTTTTGCTGCGGGGCCGGGCTGCCGCTACGCGTCGGGCGCACCGATCTTGGCCGGTACTTTACTCCGATCCCGGCGGTGATAGAGCGCGGCGCATAAAGTATAATTTCCCGGTGCAGTGTCTGGCGTGTCCCGCTTGAAGGAGGCCAAAGATGAACGCTCACAGCAAGGGATGGTCGCTGGTTGCGCTTTGCTTCGGCTTATGGTCGCTGGCTACAGCGCCCGGCGCAGGCGCCCAGGGGTATCCCAATCGCGCGATCCGCATGCTGGTACCAGTCTCGCCCGGCGGCGGCACGGATACCAACGCGCGCATCGTATCGCAGAGGCTTAGTGAACAACTCGGTGTCCCGGTGGTGGTCGACAATCGCCCCGGCGCAGGGCATATGCTGGGCACCGAGATCGTGGCCAGGGCGGCACCGGATGGCTACACGTTGATCACTGCGGCCCCCGAGCTTTCGATCAATCCCAGCCTGCAGCCGAAGGTTCCGTACGATGCTCTAAGGGACTTCGCGCCAGTTTCGCAAACGGTGTCGAGCCAGTACGTGCTATCGACGCACCCGAGCGTTCCCGTGAAATCGGTCAAAGAGTTCATCGCGCTCGCCAAGGCGCGCCCCGGACAGCTCAACTACGGCTCTTCGGGCGTCGGCAGCGCCAACCATCTCGGCGGCGTGCTGTTCCAGGGAATGACGGAGACCAAGTTGGTACACATTCCGTTCAAGGGCGCCGGTCCCGCGACCATTGCGCTGATGGGCGGCGAAATCGACTTCATGTTCAGCAGCACGACTGCGGCCGTCGCGCCGGTCAAGCTCGGGAGACTGCGCGCGATCGCAGTGACGGGTCCAAAGCGGTTTTCGGAAATGCCGGACATTCCGACTGTTTCGGAAGCAGGCGTACCGGGATTCGTGATCACCGGCTGGTTCGGAGTGTTGGCGCCGGCGGGCACGCCGCGCGAGATCATCAACAAGCTCCACGCCGAGATCGTCAAGATAGTGCAGCACCCGGCAGTCAAGGAACGGTTCGCCTCGCTCGGCACCGCGCCGGTGGGAAGCTCGCCGGAGGAGTTCGCCGCGTTCCTGCGTGCGGAGATCGAAAAATGGTCGCGAGTGGTGAAAGCGTCCGGCGCGCGTCCTGATTAGCGGACAGCATTTCATGGAGGAGGAAGCGTCATGACCACGACCACCACGGCGCCGCACCTGGGATTCATCGGCCTGGGCAAGATGGGCGGCCCGATCGCGCAGTGCCTGATCCGGCACGGCGGTCCGGTAACGGTGTTCGACGTCGACGCGCGCGCGCTGGATGCCGCCGTCAAGTCGGGGGGCCGCGCCGCCGGGTCGCCGCGGGAAGTCGCATCCGCCGCGCAAATCGTCTTCACCTGCCTGCCCGCGCTCGAGATCGTGCACGAGGTCGCGCTCGGCGCCGACGGCATCTGCCACGGCAGCGCGGTCGAGATCATGGTCGACTGCTCGACGACCGGGCCGGAGTTCGCGACCAACCTCGGCGTCGAACTCGCCACGCACGACATCACCCTGCTCGACTCGCCGGTAAGCGGCGGGATCAAGAGGGCACGCGAAGGCAAGCTCGCTCTCATCATGTCCGGCAACCGCGCGGCCTACGAGCGCATCGCCCCGGTGGTCGAGCCCTGCGGCCGTCCGTACTATATGGGCGAGAAGCCGGGACTCGCGCAGATGATGAAGCTCGTCAACAACCTGCTCTCGCAGATCGGCACCGCCGCCACCTACGAAGCGTTCGTGCTCGGCGCCAAGGCCGGGCTCGACCCGGATGCCATGGTCGAGGTCATCAACGACAGCACCGGCATGAACAACTGCACGCTCTACAAGATGCCCAACTCGGTGCTGCCGCGCACCTTCGACTACGGCAGCAACATGGAGATCACCTACAAGGACATCACCCTGTGCATGAAGGAGGCGGACCGGCTCCGGGTGACCATGCTGATGGGCAACATGGCGCGGCAGCTGTGGAGCTACGGCGTAAATCACGGCGGCGCCAAGCGCGACTCCTCCACGCTCATCACCTATCTGGAAGAATGGGCCGGGGTCAAGGTCGTCGGCAAGGCAGGCCGGGGCCGCGCCTAGAGCGCTTAGCTAAAGACCGGCATTCTGCGCGACGTATTCGGCAAGCGCCGCCCACTCCTGCTCCCCGAAACCGCCGGCTATGGCATCCAGGTGCTGCTCGCGGATCAGGCGCGCGAACGGCATCGGCACACCAGTATCGCTGCCGGCAGCCAGCGCGAGGTCGACGTCCTTCAGGCCCAGTCGCAGCGGAAACGTCGTGGGCATGAACGCTTTGTCGATCATCATCCGTCCGTAGTTCTTGTAGACGGGAGCATTGAACGAAGTGCTGGTAATGATACCGAGGAACGTGGCGGGATCGACACCCGACTTGCGCAGCAGCGCAAACGCCTCGCCGAGGCTCACGATCACCATCGACAACAGGAAATTGCGCGCAATCTTCACGAGATTGGCCTGATACGGCTGCGCGCCGACCGTGAATGCGTTCCTGCCGAGCACGTCGAACAGCGGTTTGCAGCGCGCAATCGCGGCCTCGGCGCCTCCCGCAACGATGTCGAGCAGACCGCGGGCCGCCGCATCCGGGCGACCGAAAACCGGCGCCGATACGTAGGGACTGCCCGCGGCGGCGTGCAGCGCCGTCAGCCGCTTGCCCATCGCGAGGCTGACCGAGGCCATATTCAGATGAATTCCCGAAGGCGGCATCCTGCCGACGAGGCCGGGTACAATCCAGACCGCCTCGACTGCCGCATCGTCGGCGAGCATCGTGACCACGATCTCCGTGTCGAGCGCCTGGACCGGCTGCGCCGCGACGCGCGCGCCCTTCGCCCGCAACGCCTCCGCGGCGGCACTGCTCCGGTTGTAGACCGTCAGCTCGTGCCCCGCCTCGAGCAATCGCCCGGCCATGGCCTGGCCCATTTGCCCGAGCCCTATGAATCCGACTTTCATCTCGCGTGCCCTTTCAAATGGCGACTCCGCCCGCATCAAATGTTAGCATTTCACCGCACCGGCCCCCTGCGCTTTTTTCGATACTGGACAAGCCCAAACGGTAAGGCTAGATTGATGCCCTCGATCCAGGGCCAGGCGCTTGTTCTTGAGCGATGGCGCAGGTCGAAATCAAATCATCGGGAGAGACACATGAACCGCATTTCGAAATTGCTGTTGGCCATTGCTGCCTGCACTGTTTGCGCCGCCCCTGTTGCGGCGCAAGAACTCACGGGCACGTTGAAGAAGATCAAGGACACCGGCGTCGTGAAGATCGGTCATCGCGAAGCGTCGAGCCCCTTTTCCTACCAGGACGACAAACAGCAGGTGATCGGCTATGGCACCGACATCTGCCTGAAGATCGTCGATGCGATCAAGGCCGAGCTGAAGATGCCCAAACTTAAAGTCGAGTTCACTCCCGTCACCTCACAGACGCGCATCCCGATTCTCACCGGCGGCAACATCGACATGGAATGCGGCTCCACCACCAACAGCGTCGAGCGCCAGAAGCAGGTCGCCTTCGCGCCCACCTACTTCATGACCGGCACCAAGATCATCGTCAAGAAATCCTCGGGCATCAAGGGCTACGGCGATCTGAAGGGCAAGACGGTCGTGTTCACGGCGGGCACCACCAACGAGCGCGCCATGAAAGCCTATAACGACGAAAAGAAACTGGGCATCAATTTCATCCCGTCCAAGGACCACGCCGAATCGTTCCTGGCGGTGGAAACCGGCCGCGCGGCCGCGTTCCCGATGGACGACATCCTGCTCTACAGCCTGCGCGCCAACGCCAAGAAACCGGCCGACTACGAGATCGTCGGCGAGTTCCTGTCGGATGACCCCTATGGAATCATGATGCGCAAGGACGATCCCGCGTTCAAGAAGCTGGTGGACGGCACCGTGACAAGACTGTACAAGAGCGGCGAAATCAACAAGATCTACGCCAAGTGGTTCCAGTCGAAAATCCCGCCCAAGGGCATCAATCTCGGCTTCCCGATGTCGGCTGCGCTCAAGGAGCTGGTGAAGAACCCGAACGACAAGGGTGTCGAGGCGTGCGGCAAGATGAAGTGCTGATCTTGGTGGCAGCAAGCATTCGGTAATAGATTCTTCAGGCAGTTCACCCTCACCCCTGCCCTCTCCCATCAAGGGAGAGGGAGCGCGGGTGTGCGCAAAACCGCGCTACACTACCGCCATCATGGACTTCAGCGTCTTTCTGCAGCCGGCATTCTCGGGCGGCGGCACTTACCTCGACTGGGTTTTCTCCGGCATCAAGTGGACGCTGTGGGTGTCGATACTCGGCTGGATCATCGCGTTCTCGGTGGGCTCGGTGCTGGGTGTGATGCGCACCACGCCGCTCGCGATCCTGCGCGCGCCCGCCACTGTCTACGTCGAGATCTTCCGCAACATCCCGCTGCTGGTGCAGATGTTCATCTGGTACTTCGTGCTGCCCGAAATCGTTCCCAAGGGCATGGGCGACTGGCTGAAAACCGGGATGCCGATGCCCGAATTCTGGAACGCAGTGCTGTGTCTCGGTTTTTATACCGCGTCGCGAGTTGCGGAGCAGGTGCGCTCCGGGATCCAGTCGATCCCGAGGGGCCAGACCGAGGCGGGCCTCGCGATGGGACTTACGCAACCGCAAGTCTACCGCCACGTGCTGCTGCCGATGGGCTACCGCATCGTGATCCCGCCGCTCACCTCTGAATTCCTGACGATATTCAAGAATTCATCGGTCGCGCTCACGATCGGCGTGCTCGAACTTACTGCGCAGGCGCGCCAGATTTCCGAGTACACGTTCCGCACGTTCGAGGCCTTCACCGTCGCCACCATCGTCTACGTGCTGATCACTCTGACGGTCACGGTGGCGATGCGCGCGCTGGAGAAAAAAGTGCGCGTGCCCGGCTATATCGGTAACGAGAGCAGCGCACCGCGGGCAGGACACTAGTCACCAGTCACCAATCACCAATCACGGCCCTAATGTTTTCCGGCTTCGATTTCGACGTCATCTCACGCGCGCTGCCCTACATGGGGCAGGGCATGCTGTTCACGCTGGGGCTGACGCTGCTTTCCATGCTCGGCGGCATCGTGCTGGGCACCGTGCTCGCGCTGATGCGGTTGTCGAGCTTCAGGGTGCTCAACGTACCCGCGGGCGGCTACGTCAACCTGCTGCGTTCGACGCCGCTGATCCTGGTGATTTTCTGGTTCTATTTCCTGGTGCCGATCGCGATGAAGAAGATCTCGGGCGACGCCTACGCGACCGGCATCGGGCCGTTCTATTCGGCGCTGATCGCGTTCACCATGTTCGAGGCGGCCTACTATTGCGAGATCATGCGCGCCGGCATCCAGAGCGTGCCGCGCGGCCAGGTCCACGCCGCCTACGCGCTCGGCCTCACCTACGGGCAGTCGATGCTGAAAGTGGTCCTGCCGCAGGCGTTTCGCAACATGGTCCCGATCCTGCTCACGCAGGGCATCATCCTGTTTCAGGACACTTCCCTCGTCTACGTGGTCGGTCTCACCGACTTCATGGGCGCGGCGAGCAAGATCGCGCAGCGCGACGGGCGGCTGGTCGAGATGTACCTGTTCGCGGCGCTCATATATTTTCTGTTTTGTTTCTCGGCTTCATTCTTCGTCAAGCGGCTGCAGTCGCACTATGGTGGCGGACGATAAGGAACCCCTATGATCGAAATCCGGAACGTCAGCAAGTGGTACGGGACCTTCCAGGTCCTCGCGGACTGCACCACCAAAGTCGCCAAGGGCGAGGTCGTCGTGGTGTGCGGGCCGTCGGGCTCGGGCAAAAGCACGCTGATCAAATGCGTGAACGGGCTCGAGCCGTTCCAGAAGGGTGACGTGATCGTCGACGGCATATCGGTTGCAGCGAAAGATACCGACCTGCCGCGCCTGCGCTCGCGGATCGGCATGGTGTTTCAGAACTTCGAACTGTTCCCGCACATGAACGTGACCGACAACGTCAACCTCGGCCAGATCAAGGTGCTCGGCCGCTCGCGGGAAGCAGCGACCGAAAAAAGCCTGAAGCTGCTCGAACGCGTCGGCTTGCAGGAACAAGCGCCCAAGTATCCCGGTCAGCTCTCGGGCGGCCAACAGCAGCGCGTCGCGATCGCACGCGCGCTGGCAATGGACCCGATCGCGATGCTGTTCGACGAGCCGACTTCCGCGCTCGATCCCGAGATGATCAACGAGGTGCTCGAGGTGATGGTCAAGCTCGCGCTCGAAGGCATGACGATGATGGTGGTCACGCACGAGATGGGCTTTGCGCGCAAGGTCGCCCACCGCGTGGTCTTCATGGACGAGGGACGGATCGTCGAAGACGCCCGAAAAGACGACTTCTTCGGCCAGCCGCGCTCAGAACGGGCGCAGCAGTTCCTGTCGAAAATTCTGCATCACTGACGCCATCGCCGTAGGGCGCGGATTTATCGCGCCGTCGGGAGTGGTTGCGTGGGTTGTTCGGCGGGATCCCGCGCGCCCGAGCGGTCCGCGGCCAGCAGGCAGCAGAACGCCACCAGCGCCGGCAGCCCTACCGCCGCGAACGCGAGGCCGTAGCTTCTGCTCAATGCGTAGACGTTGGCAAACACGATCGGGCCGATGAACTTGCCGATGTTGATGTAGGTGAGCGAGCCGCTGATTGCCATGCTGACCTGGCCCGGCGGAGCAAGCCGTCCCACCTGGACAAACAGTATGCCGGCCCAACCTCCCGAGGTGATGCCGTGCAACGTAAACAACGCGTAGATCAGCGGCAGCGGCCACGCGGGACCCAGCCACGCCGACGCCACGCACGTGGCGACCATCAACCCCGCGATTCCCGCGAGCAGCCGCACCGGGTGGCCCACCGCATCTGCCAACGCACCCGCGAGCAAGCGCCCGGCGGCACTACCGAGCTGCACCGCCAACAGTACCGTGCCGGCGGCAACCAGGCTCATGCCGAGCAACTCGACACACGCCACCACCGTGAATGATGCGATGCAGAACTGCGCCCAGCACAAACATCCGCCCGCGACCGACGCCAGACGCAGGTCGCGGTTGCGCCAGATCGTGGTAACGCCGGTAAACGGGCTCGGCAGCACCGCAGGATGAGCGGGGTCGCGATCGTCATCCCAGACTGTGCGCCCGCGCTGCATCAACGCGACCACCGCAAACAGCAGCACGGCGCTCAGCGCCACCGACCATCGCCACCCCACCGTCACGGCAATCAACGGCGCGCCGACCGCCGCGATTATTCCGCCCAGAGGAATGGCCGCCTGGTGCACGGAGAACACGAAGTTGCGGCGCGCATCCGGCGTGAAGCGCATCAGCAGGTACGAAGCCGACGGCGTCAGGAAACCGTAGCCCACGCCGATCACCAGCGAGCCGGCGATCAGAAACATGGGCGACGGGATGAGCATCAACAGCATCCCCGATCCGACCAGGCCGTGGCCGATCTGGTTGGTGCGGGCGCCGCCGAGCTTGCGGCTGAGGTTGCCGAGCATCGCCAGCGATGTGAGCATGCCGACACTCACCAGGCTGATTTGATAACCGATCAGCGAGGCGTCAATGCCGAAATCGCGAGCGACGGCGGGCGCCACCGCCGGCAGCACCAGCAACGCCATCGAACTCATCGCGTGGCCCGCGATCAGCGCCACCACCAGGAACAGCAGCGATATGCCGCCGCGGTTCCGGCGACCGTCCGGCCGCCCGGCAACCGCTGCAGAAGTCACGCTCACGGCCGAACGCAAACGCGATCGGCAAGCCGCTGCATGAACCGCTCGCATTGCAGCACCTGCTCGAGCGCGATGAATTCGTTGGGCTTGTGCGCCTGCGCGATCGAGCCGGGACCGCATACCACCGCCGGAATTCCCGCGCGCTGAAACTGCGAGCCTTCGGTGCCAAACGAGACCTTGCCGATTTCACTGCTGCCGGACAGATCGTGCGCGAGCTCCACGATCTCGGTCTCGGTGCCGGTTTCCATCGACAGGATTTCCGATAGCGGCGCGATGGTAAAACCTGCGCCTGCGTGTACCGCCCGCATTTCCGGCTCCAGCGTGTTCCGCACGTAGTTCGTAAATTCCAGCAACAACGCCGCGGGGTCATCGCCCGGCAAGTGGCGAAATTCAAATTCGAACACGCACTCATGCGGCACGATGTTGAGCGCGGTGCCGCCGCGGACGACCCCGGTGTGCACGGTCGTGTGCGCGACGTCGAAGCCGCGGTCGTAGGGCCCGTGGTCGCGATGCCGGCGCGCCATCTGCTTGAGGAACGCGATCGCCTCCGCCGCCGCCTCCACCGCGTTGACGCCGAGCGGCGCGTACGCCGAATGCGTTGCCAATCCCCGCACCGTGCAGCGAAAACCGTGCTTGCCCTTGTGAGCGATCACCGGCCGCATCAGCGTCGGCTCGCCGACGATGCACGATCCGGGCCGGATACCCGCGTGCACGAGATCCGCGATCAGACGGTGCACGCCGATGCAGCCGATCTCCTCGTCGTATGAAAACGCGAAATGAATCGGCGTCTTCAAGCCGCGCCGCGCGAATTCCGGCGCAAATGTAAGCGCGACCGCGATGAAGCTCTTCATGTCGGCCGTGCCGCGGCCGTAAAGCCTGCCATCTTGCTCGGTGAGCCTGAACGGATCGGTATCCCAGTCCTGGCCTTCGACCGGCACCACGTCGGTGTGCCCCGACAGCACGATGCCCGGCGCGCCGGCGGGCCCGAGTGTGGCGAACAGATTGGCCTTGCGGCGGTCGTCGTCGTAGGTGAGGCGAAATGTGGCGCCAAGATGCTGCAGGTAATCGCGCGCGTAGTGAATCAGCTCGAGGTTGGAGTCGCGGCTCACCGTCGGAAAACCGATCAGTGTGCGGATCATCTCGACGCTCGCCGGTGCGCGGGTCTGCTCTGCCGTCATATCAACTCGCAGCAATGTGCGATGTCATGTACCGCAACCGGTCGGCGAGAGTCCTCAGCAGCGCCACTCCGAACGAGGGTTTGTGCTTGATCAAGGCGAGAAAATCGCTGCGGCTGACCGGCAACAGCGAGCAGTCGGTTTCCGCAACCGCGCTCGCAGCGCGCGGCGTATCGTCTACCAGCGCCATCTCGCCCAGCACACCACCGGGGCCGACTCGTTCCACGACTCTATTCTGCACAATAACCGCGACGCGGCCTTCCAGTACCACATACATGTAGAGACCCTTTTCGCCCGCGGTCATGATCGGCTTGCCGGGTATCAGGCGCAGCGGGACAATATCCCCTGCTTCACGCAGCAGATCGGCGAGGACTGCTTTTTCAAATACCCTGCCTTCATGCTGCGCGCCGGTGCTCGGCAGCGCATGATGCAGGCCCAGGCGGGCATCGGTCAGGCGCAGGCGGTTGATCATGATGCTCATCAGCATCAGCGCAAATTCAGGCGTCCGGCCCAGCGCCTTATGGAATCGGCTCTTGGTCATGGAAATTGCGCGACATGCCGTTTTGGCGATTGCCGTCGCGCTGCGCGGCATCTCGGTAATCGGCGCCATTTCGCCGAAGACTTCGCCGGGTCTGAGGGTATCGATGACCTTGTCGCCGATCGTCAGCGTGACCTCGCCCTCGACCAGCAGATACATCCGGTCTTCTTTGCGGAACAGGCCGCGGCGTTTGCGGCGTTCCACGAAAAACGCGCTGCCCTGCGCCACGGCCTCGCTGGTCCCCGCGGACTCGAAAAACTCAAGCGCGGTGGCCGGATCGTAAATCGCGCTTTGCGAAGGTTTGGTGAAATCCAGATCCTCCATATTCAGCCTTTGCGAAAAACCGCCGTTGGCCTGCCGGAGGTTCTGATTTTACGGTATCCTGAATCCGTTAGTCCAAGGGGGAATTCCATGATGTCACGAGTCGCCGCTGCCATTGCTGCGCTGCTGTTCTGTGTCACCTCCGCTGCCGCCGCCGACCTGAGCATCGCGCTCGGCGCGGACGTCACCTCGATCGACCCGCACTACCACAATCTCACGCCCAACAATAACATCGCCGAGCACATCTTCGAGACGCTGGTGACCAAGGACCCGCGCTCGCGCCTCAAGCCCGCGCTCGCCGAAGCGTGGCGCCCCGTCGACGATCTGACCTGGGAGTTCAGGCTGCGCAAGGGCGTCAAGTTTCACGACGGCTCGGACTTCACCGCTGCCGACGTCGTATTCTCGCTCGAGCGCGTGGCGCTGGTGCCGAACAGCCCGGGACCGTTCACGCTCTACAGCAAGCAGATCACCGAAAAGATCATCGTCGATCCGTACACCGTGCGCCTGAAGACCGCGACGCCGTATCCGCTGATGCCTAACGACATGAGCACCATCTTCATGGTTTCCGGCCGGGCCGCCAAGGGTGCTGCGACCGAGGATTTCAATAATGGCAAGGCTACAATCGGCACCGGGCCTTTCAAATTCGTGCGCTATGCGCGGGGCGACCGCATCGAGCTTGCGCGCTTTGATGCCTACTGGGGTGCGAAATCAGCGTGGGACAAGGTAACTTTCCGCGTGATCGCGAGCGATCCGTCACGGGTCGCGGCGCTGCTCGCCGGCGACGTGCGCGCGGTCGAGAACGTGCCGACCGCCGATCTTGCCCGGTTGAGCAAGAACCCCGACCTCATCATCTCGCGCACGGTTTCGCATCGCGTCATGTACCTGCATCTCGATTCCAACCGCGACAAGTCGCCGTTTGTCACCGACCGCGCCGGCAAGCCGCTCGACCGCAACCCGCTCAAGGACCTGCGGGTGCGGAAGGCGATTTCCAAGGCGATCAATCGCCCGGCGATCGTCGAGCGCGTAATGGAAGGCGCCGCGGTTGCGACCGGCCAGCTCATGCCCGAAGGCATGTTCGGCTACACGCCCGCGCTCAAGCCCGAAGCGTTCGACCCTGAGGGCGCGAAGAAGCTGCTCGCCGAGGCGGGCTACCCGGACGGCTTCGGACTCACGCTGCACGGCCCCAACGACCGCTACGTCAACGACGACCAGATCTGTCAGGCGATCGCGCAGATGCTCACCCGCATCGGCATCCTGACCAAGGTCGAAACCGCGCCGTCGTCGGTTTATTTCACGCGCGGCACCAAGCTCGAATTCAGCTTCATGCTGGTCGGCTGGGCGGCGGACACCGCGGAAGCATCGTCGCCGCTCAAGTCGTTGCTCGCGACCTTCGACAGCAAAAAGGGCATGGGCGCGGCCAACCGCGGCCGCTACTCGAACCCGAAAATGGATGCGTTGCTCGAGCAGGCGCTCGCCACCGTAGACGATGCGAAACGCGAAAAGCTGCTGCAGCAGGCGACCGAATCCGGCATCGGTGAGCTCGGCATCATTCCGCTGCACCACCAGGTCAACCTGTGGGGCACGCGCAAAGGTCTCGCCTATACGCCGCGCACCGATGAGCGCACGCTCGCGCACGAATTCAGGCCGCAGTAAGAAATCAGTGCCGGGGAGTTACCCAAAGCAGGTAGGATGGGTTGAGGCCGTGAAGGCCGATACCCATCGCGAACGAGCTTATGATGGGTATCGCTGCGCTCAACCCATCCTACGCCTAGTTCGGCCTCTCTTTCTCACTCGCTTCCTTACGCGCTGCATGCTTGCGCTGCTCGCGTTCACGGGCACTGCTGCGTCTGCGGCCGAACTGAAGATCGCGCTAAGCGCCGACATCACCTCGCTCGATCCGCATTTTCTTGCCGCGCAACCCAACATCAATATCGGCTGGCACGTGTTCGATGCGCTGACGCGTGTCGATGCGCGCGCGATGCTGACTCCCGGTATCGCGACGGCGTGGCGCGCGGTCGACGCGACGACTTGGGAGTTCAAGCTGCGCAAGGGCGTCAGATTCCATGATGGCTCCGAGCTCACCGCTGAGGACGTCGCGTTTTCCCTCGAACGCCCGCTCGCCATCACCGGCAGCCCCGGCGGCTTCGCGGTTTACGTGCGCCCGATTGTCGCCAAGACCATAGTCGATCCCTACACCATCCGGCTCAAGACCGCCGCCCCCTACGGCGCGTTGCCGCAGGACTTGAATTCTGTCCTGATCGTATCGAAAAAAGCCGCGGCCAACGCGACCAGCGAAGAATTCAACAACGGCCGCGCGATGATCGGCAGCGGCCCCTACCGCTTCGTGCGCTTCGCGCGCGGCGACCGCGTCGAGCTGGCGCGCTTTGACGGGCACTGGGAAGCGCCGGCTGCTTGGGACAAAGTTACTTTTCGCCTGCTGCCGACCGACCCGGCGCGCACCGCGGCGCTGCTCGCCGGAGACGTCGATGTGATTGAGAACGTACCGACCGCCGATCTCGCGCGGCTGCGCGGCAATCCGAATTTCCGTCTCGCGCAGGCGGTATCGTGGCGCACGATCTTTTTTCATCTCGACCAATATCGCGCGCGTTCGCCGCATGTCACGGACAAGGCCGGCAAGCCGCTCGCCGCCAATCCGTTCATGGATGCGCGCGTGCGGCGCGCCATCTCGAAAGCGATCAACCGTCAGGCGCTGGCCGAGCGCGTGATGGAAGGCGCCGCGGTGCCGGCGGCCAACGTGGTGTCGCCGCAGATTTTCGGCCACAACGCCGAGCTCAAGGCAGAGGCCTACGATCCCGACGGGGCGAAAAAGCTGCTCGCCGAGGCCGGTTATCCGGACGGTTTCGGACTCACCGTCGCGGCGCCCAACAACCGTTACATCAACGACGACCAGGTTGCCCAGACCGTCGCGCAGATGCTCTCGCGCATCGGCATCCGCTCGCGCGTCGAGACCCTGCCGCTCAGCGTGTATCTGACGAAAGCGCGCGACCAGCAGTTCAGTTTTGCCATGCTGGGCTGGGGTTCGTATTCGGCGGACCTCGCGCTACGCTCGCTGGTCGCGACGGTCAACCCTGCCCAGGGATACGGTGCGTGGAACTGGGCGCGCTACTCGAACCCGCGACTCGACCGGCTGATCGAGCAAGCGCTCGCCACGCTCGACGAGAAGAAACGCGAAGCGATCGCGCGCGAGGCCGGCACGCTGGCCGCCAGTGACGTCGCGATCATTCCGCTCTATCACCAGATCGCGACCTGGGCGATGAAGAAAAACATCGCCTACAACGCGCGCACCGACGAGTTCACCCTCGCCCACGAGTTCCGCCCACAATGAGCATCCAGAATTTTCGAATCACGAATAACGAATCACCAATCACGGCGTAGCTTATGCTCGTCTTCATCCTCCGCCGGCTCGCGCAAAGCGCACTCGCCTTGCTGATCATGTCGGTGCTGGTTTTCGTCGGCGTCTTCGCGATCGGCAATCCGATCGACATCCTGATCAACCCGCAGGCCGATCAGGCGGAAATCGCGCGCGCCACCGCGGCGCTCGGACTCGACCAGCCGCTGTGGGTGCAGTACTGGGACTTCCTCAAACACGCGCTCGGCGGCGACCTCGGCCGCTCGTTCTCGCACAACGTACCGGCGGTGCAGCTTATTTTCGAGCGCATGCCGGCAACCGTCGAGCTTGCGCTCGCCGCAATGCTGATTGCGATCGTGCTCGGCATCCCGCTGGGGCTCGTTGCCGGCATGAAACCCGACTCCTGGTTCGGCAAGAGCATCATGGCGGGATCGATCCTGGGTTTCAGCCTGCCGACGTTCTGGGTCGGCCTGATGCTGATCATGGTGTTCTCGGTATTTCTCGGCTGGCTGCCCTCCACCGGGCGCGGGCACACCACGCTGCTGCTCGGCGTGCCGGTAAGCTTCCTCAACTGGGATGGGCTCTTGCACCTGCTGATGCCGGCGCTGAATCTGGCGCTGTTCAAACTCTCGCTGCTAATCAGGCTCACGCGCGCCGGCACGCGCGAGGCCATGCTGCAGGACTACGTCAAGTTCGCGCGCGCGAAGGGCTTGCCGTTGCGGCGCATCGTGCTGGTGCACGTGCTGAAGAACATCCTGATCCCGATCGTGACCGTGATCGGACTGGAGTTCGGTTCGGTAATCGCGTTCTCGATCGTCACCGAAACCATCTTCGCGTGGCCGGGCATGGGCAAGCTGCTGATCGATTCGATCAACGTGCTCGACCGGCCGGTGATCGTCGCCTACGTGCTGATCATCGTTTGCCTGTTCGTGGTCATCAACCTGGCCGTCGATCTGCTGTACTCGGCTCTCGACCCGCGGGTGCGCCTGAGCGGGACCCCGGCATGAAAACCGCCACGGCGCCCGTCGAATCGCCGTTCCGGCGCATCGCATCTGATTTCGCCGCGAGCCGGCTCGCGCTCGCCGGCCTCGCGTTGTTCGTGCTGATCCTGTGCGTTGCGCTCGGCGCGCCGCTGATCTCGCCGCAGAATCCGTACGACCTCGCGGTACTCGACATTCTCGATTCCAAGCTCGCCCCCGGCGGGAAAAGCATAGACGGCCTGACGTTCTGGCTCGGCAGCGACGATCAGGGGCGCGACCTGCTGTCCGCGATTTTCTACGGCCTGCGCATCAGCCTCGGGGTCGGCGTGGTGTCGACGCTCGCCGCGCTCGCCATCGGGTTGACAATCGGCCTCACAGCGGCCTGGTTCGGCGGCCGCATCGACGCGGGAATCATGCGGCTCGTGGACATCCAGCTTTCGTTTCCCGCCATCCTGATCGCGCTGATCCTGCTCGCGGTGCTCGGCCAGGGTGTGGACAAGATCGTGATTGCGCTTGTCACGGTGCAATGGGCTTACTACGCGCGCACCGTGCGCGGCGCGGCGCTGGTCGAACGCAACAAGGAATATGTCGAAGCCGCGGCGTGTCTCGCGCTGTCGGCGCCCCGCATCCTGTTCCGCCACCTGCTGCCGAACTGCCTGCCGCCACTGATCGTGGTTGCGACCGTGCAGGTTGCGCACGCGATCGCGCTCGAAGCAACGCTGTCGTTCCTCGGGCTCGGCATGCCGATCACTTCACCGTCGCTGGGATTGCTGATCGCGAACGGCTTCACCCACCTGCTGTCGGGCAAGTACTGGATCAGCTTTTTTCCCGGCATCGCGCTGCTGCTCACGATCGTGTCGATCAACCTCGTCGGTGACCAGTTGCGCGACGTGCTCAATCCCCGTCTGCAGAAGTAACTCATGCCAGTTCTCGCTGTCGAAAACCTCAAGACCTACTTCTTCACCAAAGCCGGGGTAGTGAAGGCGGTCGACGACGTGAGCTTCCGCGTCGACGCGGGCAAGGTGCTGGGCCTGGTCGGTGAATCCGGCTCGGGAAAAAGCGTCACCGGCTTTTCGATCATGGGGCTGGTCGATCCGCCGGGGCACGTCGTCAGCGGGCGCGTGCTGCTCGAGGGCGACAACCTGCTCGCCAAACCGGAGGCCGACATGCGTAAACTGCGCGGCGGCCGGATCGCGACGATCTTCCAGGACCCGATGATGACGCTGAACCCGGTGCTGCGCATCGACACGCAGATGATCGAGACCATCAATGCACATCAGCAGGTCAGTCCCCGGCAAGCCCGGGATCTGGCGCGCGCGGCGCTGGGCCGCGTCGGCCTTCCCGCGCCGGACGAGCGCCTTGCTGCCTACCCGCACCAGCTCTCCGGCGGCATGCGCCAGCGCGTCGCGATCGCCATCGCGCTGCTCAACGATCCGCGCGTGATCATCGCCGACGAGCCGACCACCGCGCTGGATGTCACGATCCAGGCGCAAATCCTGTTCGAGGTGCAAAAGCTCGCGCGCGAGACCGGCACTGCGATGATCTGGATCAGCCACGACCTGTCGGTGATCGCCGGACTTGCCGACGAAGTCTGCGTGATGTACGCGGGCCGCATCGTCGAGTCCGGACCGACCGCGGAACTGCTCGACCGCCCGCTGCACCCGTACACCGCGGGACTGATCGCATCGATCCCGAGCCGCAACGAGCGCGGCAAGCCGCTGGCCCAGATTCCGGGTATGACGCCGTCGCTCGCGAATCTCAGGCCCGGCTGCGCGTTTCGCGACCGTTGCGCGCGAGCGACCGGGGCGTGCGAGGTTGCACCCGGCATCACGCGTCCGTCGGCATCGCGCACGCTGCGCTGTTTTCATCCTGCGCTGAATTGACGAAGCAATGACATGACCCCGCTGCTCGAGCTCACTAACATCACCAAGGTCTTCACGCAGCCGCTCGATTTCGCGGCGAAGATCGCGCGCTATGCCGGCGCCGGCGTGCGCGAAACGGTGGTGCAAGCGCTCGATGACGTGAGCCTGAGCATTGCCGCGGGCGAGGTGGTCGGCCTTGCGGGCGAATCGGGCTGCGGCAAGTCGACGCTGGGTCGCATCGCGGCCGGCATACTGGCGCCGAGCAGCGGCACGCGCCTGTGGTGCGGCACCGATATCGGGACGCTCGCACGGCCCGCGCGCCGTGACATCGAGCTCAAGATCCAGATGGTATTCCAGGATTCATACGCGTCGCTCAATCCGCGCATGCGCGTCGCCGACATCGTCGGCGAGGCGCCGCGCGTGCATGGCATCGTCACCGCCGCCGCAACGGACGATTACGTCGATCAATTGATGCAAAAGGTCGGCCTAGATCCTGCCTTCAGGCGCCGCTTTCCGCACCAGTTCTCGGGTGGCCAGCGCGCCCGCATCGGCATTGCGCGCGCACTCGCGGTCAAGCCCGAACTGCTGGTGTGCGACGAGGCGGTCGCCGCGCTCGACGTCTCGATCCAGGCGCAGGTACTCAATCTGTTCATGCAATTACGCGCGGACTTTAACCTGACTTATCTTTTCATCAGCCACGATCTCGGCGTGGTCGAGCATTTGTCCGACCGGGTTGTGATCATGTACCTCGGCCGCGTGGTCGAAACGGCGCCGGCGCGCGACCTGTTTCACCACGCGAACCACCCCTATACCCAGGCATTGCTCGCCGAGGTGCCGACACTCGCCCGGCGCCGCCGCGATTTCGCGCCGATCAAAGGCGAAATCCCATCGGCGATCGATCCACCCCCGGGCTGCCATTTTCATCCGCGCTGCCCGCATGCAATGGAGCGTTGCCGCGTCGCGCAACCACTGCTCAGGGAAGTCGCGCCCGGCCATAGCTCGGCCTGCCACCTCAACGATCAACGCTGAGCTACAAAGGCAACCGGTATGCATTACTATTGCACGTGACAATTTTCAGACGCCTATGAGTTTGTCAATTGGGAGACCCGCATGAGCCAGGACCGTAACGACACGAAACTCGACCGCCGCTCGTTTCTGAAGGGCGCGGCAGCCGCCGGCGCGGCGGTTGCCGCGGGTACCAAGATTGCCGCTGCCGCGGAGACTGCAGCGGAAAACGCAAAGACCGTTGCCAAAGCCGCTGCGACCAAACTGCCGAGCGAAACATTCATCACGCACCCCGGCTCGGACTTCATGGCGGACGTGCTGAAAGCCATCGGCCTGAAGTATGTCGCGATCAATCCGGCAGCCGGCTTCCGCAGCCTGCAGGAATCCATTATCAATTACTCCGGCAACAAGAATCCCGAGATCATCACCTGCCTGCATGAGGAGACGGCGGCCGGGATGGCGCACGGTTATGCCAAGGCCGCGGGCAAGCCGCTGGGCGTCATGCTGCACGGCACGGTCGGCCTGCAACACGCGTCGATGGCCGTCTACAACGCGTGGTGCGACCGCGTGCCGATGATCGTATTCGGCGGCAACGGCATCGACGCCAACACGCGGCGGCCGGGCGTGGAATGGATCCACAGCGCGCAGGACCCCGCCGCGCTGGTGCGCGAATTCGTGAAATGGGACGACCAGCCGGCCTCCCTCCAGCATTTTGCCGAATCGACCGTGCGCGCCTACAAGTACACCATGACCGCGCCGATGGAACCGGTCATGATCTCCATCGACATGGACCTGCAGGAAGAAGAAATCGAACACGCCGAAAAACTGCGTATACCCAAGATAACGCGCCTGTCGCAGCCGCAGGGCGATACTTCCGCCCTGCGCGATGCAGCCAAGCTGCTGGTTGCCGCGCAAAAACCGCTCATTATTGCCGACCGGGCAACGCGCTCGCAGAGTGGCGTGAAGTTGATGGTCGGACTCGCGGAGGCGCTCGGCGCGCCGGTAGTCGACCTCGGCGGACGGATGAACTTCCCGACCACGCACGACCTCGAGCTCAACTTCATGCGGCCGACGCTGGTGCGCGAAGCCGATGTAATCCTGCTGCTCGAAGTGAACGACCCGTGGGGCATGCTCAACTCGTTCGCCGATCCCTACAAGACCCACCGGCCGGTCAGCAAGCCGGATGCGAAGATCATCACGATCTCGATGCAGGACGTGTACCTGAAATCCAACTACCAGAACAACCAGCGCTTCATGCCAGTCGACCTTGGAATCGGCGGCGACGTGGAAGCCACTCTGCCCGACCTGATCGATGCCGTGAAACGCGCCACGACGCCGGAACGCAAGACCGCGTTCGCCGAGCGCGCCAGAACCGTTGCGAAAATGCACCGCGAGATGAAACAGCGCGACAAGGAAGCCGCCGCGCGCGGCTGGGACGCTTCCCCGGTCTCGACCGGGCGGCTCGCGGCGGAAATGTGGAATGTGATCAAGAACGAGAAATGGTCGCTCGTGGTGAGTAACCGCATTGCGTGGGCGCGGCGGCTGTGGCCGGCAACCGAACACTACCAGATGCTGGGCGGCAACGGCGGCTCCGGCCTCGGCGGCTACGCGCCGATCGCGATGGGCGCAGCACTCGCGAACAAGGACCAAGGCATCATCTCGGTCACCTTCTCGACGGACGGCGACATGATGTACGCGCCGGGCGTACTGTGGACCGCCGCGCATCACAAGATTCCGCTGCTTATGCTGATGCACAACAACCGCTGCTACCACCAGGAGATCATGCACGTGCAGCGCATGGCGGCGATTCACAACCGGCCGCAAGCGACCGCGCGCATCGGCACCGAGATAACCGACCCCAACGTCGATTTCGCCAAGCTCGCGCAAGGCATGGGCGTGTGGGCGGAAGGCCCGATCACCGATCCATCCAGGTTGGGCGTGGCGCTGCAACGCGCGCTCGCGGTGGTAAAGAGCGGAGCGCCCGCGCTGATCGACGTGGTCTGCCAGGGACGCTGAAGACAAGCGAAAAAAAGCCCGGTTGCCCGGGCTTTCTTGTTCAGCACGCTGACCTTAGTCGAGCGTCCTGATGTTCGTGGCCTGATCGCCTTTGGGGCCGGCCGTGACGTCGAAGGAAACCTTCTGATTTTCCTTCAGGCTTTTGAAGCCGTTGCCCTGGATGGCCGAGAAGTGCGCGAAGAGATCCTTGCCGCCGTCCTCGGGTGTGATGAAGCCGAAGCCTTTGGCGTCGTTGAACCATTTAACGGTACCGTTACTCATGTCTATATCTTCCTGAAAAAATTAATGATGGGCTAGCGCCCGAATGCGAGAACTTCAAGAGGAAAATAACGACGACCTGAGGAGTACCGCGTAAGCGGATACAACTGACCTGCGATTTCACTGCTTGACGATCCTGCGCGACCGTTATACGGGGTTAACCCCGGCTAGTCAATTCATTTCGCTCATGCACTAGAAACCGCTGAGCAGCGGAATATCCTTCGCCGCCGGTCCGGGCTTGATTGAAACGATATAGGCGTAGATATCGGCGAGGTCCTGTTCGGGCAGGTTTTTCTCGCTGTAAGGCACCATCACCAGGCGCGGTTTTCTGGTCTGCTGCGCGAACGCACCCCACGGCCATGGACTGGGCGCGAGTTTGGGTCCCGCGACACCACCGCCCTGCCCGACCGTGCCGTGGCAGTTATGGCACATCTGGTGCAGGTAGATTTTCTGGCCGCGCTCGGCCGAGCCGGCTGGCGCATTCTGAGCTTGCGCCGCGCCTGCGAACAAAATGCTTCCCGCGACTGCGATTGTAATCAGACGCATGGAACCTCCCGAAGCCAAGCCTGACCGTGATTCTATACCACGGGGACAGACCACTAACGCCGTTAGTGGTCTGTCCCTTCTAAATTACCCGCGCCCGCGGCTGCGGTTGCCGCCAAAGCCGCCACCATCGCGCAATTGGCGCCCGCCGTTCCCGCCAAACGACTTGCCGCTGCCCCAGCGCGTATTGCCGCCGGCAGGACGCGGTGTGCGCGGATCACCAAAGCGCTTGCGCTCGCCGCTCGGTGCACCGCTGCGCGGCTTGACCTTCGGCTCCATGCCTTCGACCACATGCCGCATGATTTGCTGGCCGGTATAGCGCTCGATCTGCTTCAGTTGCGGGCCTTCATCAGGCGCCGCGAAGGAAATCGCGATGCCCGTTGCGCCGGCGCGGCCGGTACGGCCGATGCGGTGCACGTAGTCTTCGGCGACGCGCGGCAGATCGTAGTTGATCACGTGCGTGATGCCCAGTACATCGATACCGCGCGCGGCAACGTCGGTTGCGACCAGCACGCGTACGTCCCCGCTGCGCATTCTCGCGAGCGTGCGGTTGCGTTGCGACTGGTTCATGTTGCCGTGCAAAGCCGCGGTGGAGTGCCCCTTATCCTGGAGCGTGCCGGCCAGCCGGTCGGCGCCGCGCTTGGTGGCAGTGAACACGAGTGCTTGCGTAACATCCGCATCGCGCAGCAAATGGTCGAGCAGGCGGTGCTTGTGGCTGCCGTCGTCGACATAATGCAGGCGCTGCTCGATATTGTCGTGGTTTTCCTGGGTCGCTTCACATTCGATCAGCTTCGGCTGCCGCAGCAGGCGTTTTGCCAGCGTCGCGATACCACCGTCGAGCGTGGCCGAAAACAGCATCGTCTGGCGTCCGGCGGGTGTGGCTCCGGCAATTCTTTCCACCGGCTTGATGAAGCCCATGTCGAGCATGCGGTCGGCCTCGTCGAGCACGAGTATTTCAAGCCGCGAGAAATCGACCTTGCCCTGGTCGATGAAGTCGATCAGGCGCCCCGGGGTTGCAACCAGGATGTCGAGCGGCGATTCGAGCAGCTTGCGCTGCCGGGGATACGGCATGCCGCCGAGCACCGTGCCGGTGCGCACGCGGGGCATGAACTTGCTGTATTTCTCGACCGCGGTGGTCACTTGCAGCGCGAGTTCGCGCGTCGGCGTCAGCACCAGCACACGCGGTCC
>Ga0209514_10002885_pt1 | contig 25705 bp, 19 predicted proteins | sample Subgrocontami58m_FD_187452 | JGI IMG/M metagenome (GOLD analysis project Ga0209514, IMG submission 187452) | Subsurface groundwater microbial communities from S. Glens Falls, New York, USA - GMW37 contaminated, 5.8 m (SPAdes) (version 3) | ecosystem: Environmental > Aquatic > Deep subsurface >...
AGGAGTGCGAAAACGGTGAATAAGAAAACGAATGGCCGGAAGGTGGAACAAAAAATCAGGGAGGCCCTCACAATCTTGAATGATTTGGGTTTACCGAGGCAGCAGCAAAACGATCGGTCGGCTCTGACCCTCCTGTCTTTGCTGGGCCTCAAGCCGGACACCGCCTGGAAGGATGCAGCCGATCCGCTTATGGGCATTACTCCGATGATGGATTTCTTTGACGAACATTACGGCAAAAGATACGCACCCAACACTCGCGAAACGGTGCGGCGCCAAACTGTCCACCAATTTCTACAAGCGGCCTTGTCGCCAATCCTGATAAACCCTCCAGGCCGACGAATAGTCCAAAGGCGGTCTACCAGATTGAGCCGTCTACGCTGAAACTCCTTCGGAGTTTCAGCAAGCCGGGATGGCCAGGGTACTTGCAGAAATACCTGCAGACAGTAAAGACCTTGAAAAGGTTCTATGCGCGCGAGAGGGACATGAGACGACTGCCTGTCCGACTGGCGAACGGACAGGAAATTCGGCTTTCCCCTGGTGGCCAGAATGTTTTGGTTAAGAAAATCATTGATGACTTCTGCCCTTTGTTTACCCCCGGGGGCTATATTGTTTACGTAGGAGACACTCAAGTGAAGTGGGCATATTTCGATTTAAATGCCTTGGCAGCGCTGGGAATTGACATAGAGGAACACGGGAAAATGCCCGATGTTGTGGTGCATCACGTAGAAAAGAACTGGTTGGTTCTCATTGAAGCGGTGACCAGTCACGGGCCTGTAAACCCGAAGCGGAGACAGGAATTGAAGGAATTGTTTTCCGGATCGACCGCTGGTTTGGTTTTTGTGACTGCATTTCTTGATCGGAGGGCAATGCTCAAATACTTGAATGACATTTCTTGGGAAACCGAAGTCTGGATTGCCGAGTCTCCAACACACTTGATCCACTTTAACGGTGAACGTTTTCTCGGTCCCTACGAAGAATAGCTTGAATCGACCACATTTGGGAACTTATCTTCCTGGAGCCGGCGGGAAAAACCTATTTTTTCTTTTCGCTGCCGAAAATGCCCCTCAATTTTTTTTCAAATTCCGGTTTCGTCAAGTAGAAAGCCCCGTCGGCAACGGCATATTTGACCGAAGGTTTGCGTATTTCGCTCTCGGGCAGGTGGTCCGTCGGGACGTCCAGGCGGGCGCTGCCGGTCATGCTGGCTTTGCTGTAGGTCGTGATGCCCTCTTTGGAAAGCAGCCAGTTGACAAAGATGCGCTTGGCGAAGGGGTGGGGTGATTTTTCCAGCAGTGAAAAGCAGCCCGCGCCGGGAGAGACGTGCGTGCCCTCTTCCAGGACCGGAAAACTCAAGGGAGCGCCGGCTTTGGCCAGTTCTTTGATGACGTCGATCTTCAGGCCGAACCCGAGGGGATACTTACCCCGGGCCACCCATTCCCCGAGCAAGCGGTCGTCCCGTAGAATGGCCGGCTCCTGTTTGGCCAGCTTTTCCACATAGTTCCAATCCATGACCCTCTCCCCCACCATGGCCAGGATTTCCTGGGCAATACCTTCGACCATGGGGTCCTGCATGGCGATCTTGCCCTTCCATTGAGGTTCGAGCAGGTTTTTCAGGGATTTGATTTCTCCCTCTTTGACCAGCGCGGTGTTCACGGTCAGATATGTTTGGGGAGAAAAGCGGACGCCCACCAGGGAACCATCCTTGTCCAGGAAGGGTAATTTGCCGCCCACCCAGGCATGGCGCTGCGTTACCTCCGGCAGGATGAGCAGCGGCTCGATCCTCTCCAGCACTCCTGCCGGCTTGAGAACGTTGAGCATGGTCGTCGGTCCTCCCATATATACATCAGCGATGAAAAGGCCGGCCCGGCGTTCCGTCTCAATTTTCTGGGTCAGCTCCCCGCCCCGGCCGCTTACGGTCTCAATCTCGATGCCATATTTCTTACTGAAACCGTTTTGGAGGGCCTGCCTTACATCGCTGCCCGCCGTAGTATAAATCGTTATTTTGCCCTCTTTTTTAGCCTTGGCCAGCCAACTTGCCCATTCCTGTTCCCAGGATGCCCCGGCCGCCGCCGCTGACCGCGGTCCAAAGGCAAAAAGGGCCAGGACGAGGAAAAACAGGCCGATCATGACCGGCAGTCCTTTTTTTTGCATGGCAGCACCTCCATTCCTTATTGACGCAGCGGCAGCGGATTTCCAATCTGCTCCTTTACCGCAAACGTTTGGGTTCCTCTGCCAGGGTGGGCAGATCGACGGCCACCAGGGCCGGTGTTCCCCGGCGCGTGTATTCCAGTGCCCGTTTTAGCGCCGGCCCGACCTGTTCCGCTTCGCTTACCGTTTCGCCGTAACCGTTGGCTGCTTCGGCCAGTTTGGCAAAATTCGGCGGCGGGTCGAAAAGTCCCCCGGCGTAGTTGCCCGTGGCGACGGCCACACCTTCGGGGTAGGCGTCCTGCAGACCGTAAACCCCTGTGGAATAGGATTTGTTCACAAAAACGACGCTCAGAAAAGCCGCCTTATGATGGCTTCCGCACCATAGCGCTGCGAGCGGCGTACCGAACATGAAGAAGCCGTCGCCGCTGGTCAGGACGACGTCACGGTCCGGCCGGGCCACTTTGGCGCCGAAGGCTGCGCCGGGGCCCCAACCACCGGAGGAACTGCCGCTTTTGAAGTGGGTGCCGGGCTGGGAGCGGCGATGATAGGCCGGGTTGATGCCGCCCAGCGTGTCATCCACCAGGATGGTTTCCGGTTCCAGGATCTTGCCGATTTGATATTGCACCCAGAGCGGATGGAGCGGCCGGCGCTGGCCGGCCTTTTGCGCCGCCTCTTCCGCCGCCGCTATTTGCGCCCGCTTGTGCGCGGCCAGCCGGACGCGCCGGTCGGCAATGCGGGTGAGGTCGGATTTTGTAAGTAACTTTGTTGCCGCCTCATGGATGGCGTTGACCGCCGCCGTGGCGGTCACGGGCAGCCACAGGTCGACACAGTATTCTATGGTCTTGTAGCGGCTGGCCACGGGGTCGGGGTCGACCCAGACGATCCTGGCGTCGGCCCGCGGCGAATCAGGGCCCGGAAGCCAGCCGAAGGTTGTCTCCAGCATCAGCAGGGCGTCGGCGTCCTTGGGAAGAGGGGCAGCGCCATAAAGGTCATGGGTGGCCGGGAAATTCATCTTTTCGCTGCTCCCTCCCCGTACCGGGATTGCCAGCAGTTCCGCCAGTTGGATAAGCGCCGCGACGGATTCCGGATTCCGCCCGGAGCGGCCGGGATAGATGCCGGGGTTTTCGGCCTTGATCAGCCATTCCGCTGCCCGGCGGGCATCGGCGGGATCGGGCCAAGCCTCCCGGGAGAGGCCCAGTTGGTCACGGGTCGGGAAATGGGATGAGCCCGGCAGCGGGAGCATGGCCGTCTCGCGGGGAATGGCCAGGTATACCGGTCCCTGGGGCTCGCTCATGGTTACTTGCAGCAGCCGGCTCACGATCAGGCCCGGATTGTCCTGGTGCTCCAGGCGGTGGTCCAGCTTGGTATACTGGCGGACGATCTCGCCCTGGTCCCGTGGCTCCTGCACCCACTGGATGGCGCTGTTCCGCGCACCGCGCATGGAACCGGGAAAGGCCCGGGGACCGGTGCCGGCCATGATCATGACCGGGTAACCACCGCGCCAGGCCGTGTGCAGAGCGGTTCCGTAGTTCAAAGTGCCTACGTCCACATGGACCGCCGTGGCGGCCGGGCGGCCCGAGACCATGGCGGACCCCAGGGCCGCATTTAGCGCCACGCCTTCGTGGGTTACGGTGAGGAGTTTGGGCGACGGCCAGCCCCGGGCCTGCGCTTTGGCCACCGCCTCCTGCAGGAAGATGATGTCCGTACCGGAGACAAAAAACAGATGGTCCACGCCCCCCAGCTTCAGCGCCGCTATCAGCGCATCGGCATATTCGTCCGCCCCGTATTCGCCCCAGCGGACGTCCCGGGATGAGGCTCCCAACTTATTCGCCATTTGCTCTGCCCCCCCCTCCTTTATTTATTGGCTTTTCTTCTGCAGTGCCCGCCATACTTTTTCCGGCGTGAGCGGCAAGTCCGTAATCCGCACCCCCGTGGCGTCTTCCAGGGCGTTGGCAATGGCGGCCGCCACCGGCGTGATGGGCACCTCCCCGATGCCCTTTCCTCCGAAAGGCGTCGGTCCCGGCGCGTCTTCCAGGAAGACCACGTCCACTTGCGGCAAGTCCAGGGACGTAGGCTGGTGATAGTCGGCGAGCGAGGAGCTGCAAAGCTGTCCTCCCCGTTTCGCCAGATCTTCCCAGAGCGTAAAACCGATGCCCTGCATGACGCAACCTTCCACCTGCCCTTCCGCAGCGGGCGGGTTGATGATGCGGCCGGTGTCGGTGACCGCGACCAGCCTGGTCACCTGCACGGCGCCGGTTTCCTGGTCCACCTTGACTTCCGCCAACTGGGCGGCAAAAGCCACCGTATCCTTGTTTCGTCCCTCAAAACTGCCGTGGGCGACGAGGGGGCCGCGTTTGCAGGCTTTGGCCGCCACGTCGCGCAGGGTAAGCAGGTGCTCCGGCTGCGAAAGCTGCTGGAAGCTGCCCTCCCTGATCGCGACCTCGCCGGGGAGGCAGCCCAGCATGGCGGCGGCCGTCTCCTTCAGGAGGGCCGCCGCTCCTTGGGCCGCCTTCTGGACCGCCCAACCGGCCGTGTACGTGGCGCGGCTCGCGGCGCTGCCGCTGTCCGAGGGGGCTACCGACGTATCGCCCTGCACCACGCGCACCATCTTGGGGTTGATCCCCAGTTCCTCGGCGGCAATCTGGCGGAGAATCGTCCAGGAGCCGGTGCCCGTTTCTACGGCGCCGGTAATGACCTCGACCGACCCATCGCTGTTCACTTTCACCACCGCCCCCGATTCTCCCCCGCCGGTACCGCGGTAGGCCAGGGCCAGACCCAGACCCGTTCCTTCCGGACGCGCCGCCTGCCAGTCCCCCAGGCGGGCCGCCATTTCCAGTACCTCCCGTCCGCGCAAGTCCTGCCAGGTTTCCCCCGTGGGGGCTGCTTCACCCTCCGTGAGAATGTTCAGCAGGCGAAAAGAGCAGGGATCCATCTTCAGCCGCCGCGCCAGCATATCCATATGAGATTCCACGGCGAAAACCGTCTGGGCGTGGCCCGGAGAGCGGCAATAGCCGCAGGGTTCATTATTGCTATAAACAGAATATGCTTCGAGCAGCAGATGGGGGATGCGGTAAGGGCCGGCGGCTTTGTTGAATGATTCCACCACCAAAGTGGGTTTCGCTCCCCCATATGCCCCGGAGTTGAATACTTCCCTTACCTGTCGCGCCACCAACTCGCCGCTTTTCTTCAAGCCGCTTTTAATGGTGATCATACTCGGGTGCCGCGGGTTGGCGGCGGCCAACTCCTCGCTCCGCCGCATGGCCATCCTCACCGGTCGGCCCGTAAGCAGGGAAAGGTAGTAGCAAAGGGGCTCATCCATGATGACGCCCTTCCCGCCAAAATCTCCGCCAACGGTCAGGGCCAAAATGCGCAGGTGACTTTCCGGGACGCCGATGTATTCCGCCAGGTGCTGGCGCAGGCCAAAGGGAGCCTTGCTGGAACTCCAAACGGTGGCTCTCCCGTCCTTCTCCGCCATGACGATGGCTGCGTGATTTTCCAGATAGCCCTGGTGCACCGAGTGGGTGGAAAAGGTGTCCTCGAAGATATAGTCGGATTGCGCCCACCCCGCCTCCAGGTCGCCTGTGGCAATCCTTTCGCAGGCATAGATATTGCCTGTAACGCCAGTGCTGGACGGGAGGTATTCCTTAATGTTTTCATGAACCAGGGGCGCATCAGCCTTTATTGCTTCCTCAATTCCAAAGACCGCCGGCAAAGGTTCGTAATCCACCCGGATGAGGGCCGCTGCCCGCCGGGCAATAGCCTCGTCCGCGGCGGCCACCACCGCCACCCGCTCCCCTGCGAAACGCACCTTGTCCTGAGCCAGCAAAGGCTGGTCTTTAATCTGTTTCCCCAACCGGCGCGGTGGCAGGTCCGCTGCCGTAATCACTGCTCTCACACCGGGGCAGGCACGCGCGGCCGCCGTATCGATCTTCAATATCCGGGCGTGGGCAAAAGGGCTGCGCAGGGCTGCGCCATGAAGCATGCCGGGCAGTTGGACGTCTCCGGCATAAACTGCCCGGCCCCGGGCCTTATCCGGCGCCTCCTGTCTTTCCGTTGCCCTGCCGATGTAACAGCATTCTTCAGCCATTTTTTCCACCTCGCAAAATCTTAGTGTGTCGGAGAAGTTATATGAAAAGCATGCCTGTGTCAAGCGGACCTGATTTATCAATGGTAAAAAAGCCGTGAAATAACATGCATAAAAAAGCCTTGACATACAAGACCGTTCTTCATAAACTTCCCCACTCAGAGAAGATGCTCCTCAGGCTGCCGCTGTTAAACCACTGCTCCATGCGCCGTCTTGCGAGGGGATTTTCACCAGGAGGTTCCGACCAGCCATTTCAAGAAAGTCTTTGCGCATAACATAAAGCCTGCGCGAGGCAATTCGCGCCGAAAATCAAAGGGGGAAAAGATGACGTACTTTCGTGGCTTTTGGCAGGTACTTACGGTACTGGGTTTTTTAAGTAGCTGGCCCGGTTTTCTTTATGCTGCTCCCGTCGATGATCTGATCGCGGCCGCCAAAAAGGAAGGAGTCATTGAATTCTATGGCCCTTCATCATTGACACCGCCGGGGGCTCAGGCCCTGATGGCTGCTCTGAATAAAAAATATGGTCTGAACATCAAGATGAATTACAACCCCTCGACGGCGATGACCAGGGATGTCGCCCAGGTCGTGGGACTTGCCGCCACGGGTGTCCCGCCGGAGTGGGACCTGATGGTGGTCACGGACGCCCATCACGCCACCCTGTGGTTTAAGAAGTTACACCAGGTTTACAATTACCGGGCCCTGGGCCTGGATCCCGAGGCAATCGAATACGATAGCGGGGCGGTGAGCTTTGCCAACCAATTTGTCTTGCCTGCTTACAACCAGAAGCTCGTGCCAGCCAAGGACGCCCCCCAGAAATGGGAGGATTTGCTGGACCCGAAATGGAAGGGGAAACTGGGAGTCGCAACGGCTACCCACCATTTGGCGCGTCTGGCGGTGGGGCCATGGGGTGAGGATAAAACCACCAAATTTGTGAAAGCCCTCACCAAACAGGATCTCATGCTGGGGCGGATGGGAGAGATTTACAGCCGGCTGCTGCTGGGAGAGATTCTGGTGGCTGTATCCCTCAGCGACAGCGAACTCAAGGCGAAGACGAACAAAGCGGCGCCCATAGTGCACGCGACGAAAGTGACGCCGGTGGTTTCACCGGCTTACCTGGCAGGGGTGCCGAAGGGCGCGAAGCACCCAAATGTGGCACACCTCTTTGCGGCATTCCTAACTACCGCAGAAGGACAAAAAATCTGGGATACTTATGCGGGACAGACCTCCGTGTTTGTCCCCGGCACTTCGGCTCACAAGTTTGCCCAGGGGAAAAAGCTGGTCTTCCTGCCCCAGGAAAAAGCGGAAACGGTCGATAAACTTTCCGTGGAGTACGGCAAAATCCTCGGTTTTTAGCGCTTGTAAGACTACCGGAAGGTGGGAGGGAAAAGATGAGATACTTGCGGGGATGCGGGAGCGGGTTTCTGATACTTATGGCTATGAGTGGTTGGCCTGGTTTTGTTCAGGCCGCTCCCATCGATGACGTCATTGCGGCGGCTAAAAAGGAAGGGGTTATTGAATTCTACGCCCCCAGCACCTTGACGCTGCCGGGAGCACAAGCCCTGGCGGCCGGTGTGAACAAGAAATATGGCCTTAACATCAAGCTGAATTATAACCCCTCGGGAAGTATGCCCAAGGACATCGCCAAGTTGGTGGGTTTGTCGGCCAGCGGCATCCCACCGGAGTGGGACCTGATGTGTACCACTGAAGCTCATCAAGCTCCTCTTTGGTCCAAGAAGTTGCACCAGACTTTCGACTATCGGGTCCTGGGCGTTAATCCCGACGTGATCCAATACGATGGCGGCGCCGTGAGCTTTGCCAACCAAATTGTTTTGCCCGCTTACAACACTAAACTGGTGGAGGCCAAGGATGTGCCCCAGAAGTGGGAAGATCTGCTGGATCCAAAATGGAAGGGAAAGCTGGCGGTCACGGACGCTACCCATCATCTGGCCCGCTTGGCGGCGGGGGCCTGGGGTGAGGAGAAAACCACCAATTTCGTGAAGGCGCTCACGAAGCAGAACCTTATGCTCGGCAGATTAGGAGAGACTTACAGCCGCATGCAGCTGGGTGAGGTGCTGGTTTCAGTTACCTTTATAGACAGCTACATCAGGACGGCAAGGAACAAGGGGGCACCCATCGCCTTCGCCGACCAGGTGTCACCGGTGGTGGCAACAGCGTATATTGCCGGAGTGCCGAAGGGGGCGAAACATCCCCATGTGGCCTACCTCTTTGCCGCCTTTCTCGCCACACCGGAAGGTCAAGCGATCTGGGGAAAGACCAGCGAAACATCCGTATTTATTCCCGGGACGGAAGCCTATAAGTTTGCCCAGGGGAAAAAATTGGTCCTCATGAAGCAGGAGCAAGCCGAGATGATCGCCAGACTTTCCGTAGAGTATGGTAAAATCCTCGGTTTTAGCGGCATGTAAGACTTCCTGAGGATGGATTCGCTCATTGAGCGGATGCTCCCCACTTTATCTTTGACAGCGGCGGCCGCACCGGACAGATTATTGGCGCCTCAGGAATGACCGGCAAGAGTAAGTGAGATGGATTTGCCGAGTCGTGGTAAAGAGAACTCTCACTGGGAACGGTCAACACCTCATAGGTATATGTGGTGCGCAGGGCCGCATGATAAGCAGGGTCATCACCGGCAATATACACCGAAATAGTGTGTCCCGCCTTGAAGGTATGGAAGAGAGGTCTTAACTCTATCTGATATTCGTAGACCCTGTTCGCCTCCGGAAGAAGGGACCTTCGATAGGGGTGGAAAGGCTGGCCAGGCTTAGACTTACTCCGGTCAACTTCTCTATGCGAAGCCTTCAGATGTCCCTGGGTCAACAAAGTCACCTTACCGTCCGGGGCAATGTCATGCAACTTGACAACCCAGACAGTGTCCAGGTTTGTTGTTGACGATCCGTATAAAGTGGCACTGAGCGGGCCCCACAGGCGCAAGTCTTCGCGAAGCGGGGCAGTAGTGTAGGCCAGTACCGGTTGGCCGGCGAGGATCTGATCGATGGAGTCCGGAATCCTGAATCTGTCAGGTGCTTCGTCTTTCGGCGTGTCCAAGGTTAGAAATCCGTAGGGCGGCGTTGTTGAAGGTTGCGCAGGATTGGAGCGCAGATAGAATTTTGTCCATTTTGTTCTCAAGAGGGGATATTCGTTTTCATAGCGCCAGGCCCCCGTTCCGGTATCAAATATTGCCACTGCCGGCTCCTCCATAATCCCGGTTGCGATACCTTTCAGCCAGTAATCAAACCAGCGGAGGATCTGTTCGTTCAGCGGCTTGCTTTGGAGAAAAAAGATGTGACCCTCTTTGGCGGGGGGTACCACGAGGAGCTTTTTGGGGGCCTTGATTCTCGGATAGGAATTGAGTTGTCCCAATGCATGCTGAGAGCCATGTTGCACACTGATATTCAGCATGGGAACGTTGATTTTGTCAATCTTCTTCCAGGCCGATCTTGTCCAGTAGTATGGCCCGTCATGGGGCCGCGAAGCTACGTCGACGATAAAATTAGCGGGGGGCAGCTTCCCGGCCACAGGTCCCGGCCAGAGACACTGGCAGAGCAGGTCGACCCCCCAGTTGCTGAGAAATCCGCTGCGGAAAAGGCCGCCCTGGTAACACATGTTTCGGTAAAGGTCCGTCATGCCGTCAAAGGGAACAATACACCGGAGGTGCGGCGGTTTTTCGGCGGCTACCAAATACTGAATCATGGCAAAATAGGAGTCTCCCAGCATACCCACGTTTCCATCGCACCAGGGCTGTCGGGAAATCCATTCCACCAGGTCGTATCCATCCCGCTGTTCCTTGAGATCAAAGAAGTTGTAGCGGCCCTGCGAGAAGCCGCTGCCCCTAACTTGGGCTATGACATGGACGTATCCTTTGGGGACAAAGAAGGACGTGGCGCCCGCTTCTATGGAGTGCGATAACTTTGGCGGCCGCTGCTGAATCTCTTTTATGTAGGGCGACATCGAGAAGATCGCCGGATAACGCCCCTGTGCTGCTGGCCGATAGATATCAACCGCTATCTTAGCGCCGTCCCTCATAGGCACGTACACATTTTCATCAAGATTGACTTCTCGCTGCCTCGGCGGCCGCACTACAGAGTACCCTTCCTTCATCACTGAACCCTCCTTAAGTTTGCAGCATCTATAGCCGTTCGTGTCCCCGGCGGAGAGAAGCTGAGTTTCTGCTGCGCAACTATAAGGGAAAAATGATCAGTGTGTCAAGAAAAGTGGCGTCCAAGAGCTCATTATTCTTGGCGTATGCTACAGCTATGGGAAGCCAAAGCCTGGTCGGGCCGGTTTGTGGTCTGCCAAGAGTGGACGATTTACGTGCTGCAAAACGGTTAAATCTGTTGAAAAAAGAGAATGTATGACTATCAACAAAAACAATGACAAACAACGAAAAATAGCTTGACACACTGGATTGTTCACCTTACACTACTGCCCGCAAAGGCGTGTTTACAGGAGAAATCCTTCTCACAGCGCCAATAGTCCAATATTTACGCTGTCCCATTGCGATGAAAGTTTTTATCAAGGAGGGGAAAGATGAGATACTTTCGCGGATGTCGGAGCAGATTTTCGAGGGGCGTTATAACATTCCTGCTTGTGGTCGGGTGGCCCGGTTTCGTTCAGGCCGCCTCCGTCGATGATGTCATCGCGGCGGCTAAGAAAGAAGGCGTCATTGAATTCTACGCCCCCAGCACCTTGACACTGCCAGGGGCGCAAGCCTTGGCGGAGGGTGTGAACAAGAAATATGGCCTCAACATCAAGCTGAATTATAACCCCTCGGGAAGTATGCCGAAGGACATCGCCAAGCTGGTGGGGTTGTCTGCCAGCGGCATCCCGCCGGAGTGGGATCTGATGTGTACCACTGACGCTCATCAAGCCCCCCTTTGGTCAAAGAAGTTGCACCAGACATTCGACTATCGGCCCCTGGGCGTTAATCCCAAGGCGATTCAATACGATGGCGGCGCCGTGAGTTTTGCCAACCAAATTGTCTTGCCCGCGTACAACAAGAAATTGGTGGCTGCTAAGGATGTTCCCCAAAAGTGGGAGGACCTGCTGGATCCAAAATGGAAGGGGAAGCTGGCGGTCACGGATGCTACCCACCATCTGGCCCGGCTGGCGGCGGGAGCCTGGGGTGAGGAGAAAACCACCAATTTTGTGAAGGCCCTTACCAAACAGAATCTTATGCTCGGCAGATTAGGGGAAATATACAACCGCCTGCTGTTGGGAGAAGTGCTGGTTTCCGTGACTATGAACGACAGTCAAATGCATGCGGGACGTCACAAAGGAGCGCCCATCGTTTTCGCCGAACAAGTGACACCGGTGGTGGCGCCGGCGTATATTGCCGGAGTACCGAAGGGGGCGAAACATCCCCATGTGGCCTACCTCTTTGCCGCCTTTCTCACCACAACGGAAGGACAAAAGATCTGGGAGAAGACCAGCGGCGCAACCTCGGCGTTCATTCCCGGCACGGAAGCCTATAAGTTTGCCCAAGGGAAAAAGCTGGTCCTCATGGAGCAGGAGCAAGCAGGAATGATCGAGAGACTTGCCGTAGAATACGGTAAAATCCTCGGTTTCGGCGGTTTGTAAGACTATTGGAAACTGGGAGGGAAAGTCCTTGGATATCGTAACGGATGTCAAAATTGCCGACCGGACCGTGGATGGGCGGCCGCGCGGCTTCGAGTTTTTTGCCGGCGCCTTGATGGCGCTGCTCTTGGTAATTGTCGGCCTGCCGCTCCTGATGGTCGTGCTCATGAGCCTGCGCACCGGGCTGCCCGGCGAGGGGGGGGCGCTTACCCTGGTGAACTTCGTCGCGGTCTACTCGAACCCTAAGACTTATCAGGTGCTCATGAATACACTTTTGTTCGCCACTGGGAGTGTCGTGGTGGCGCTCGTATTCGTAGTGCCCCTGGTTTGGCTGCTCATGCGCACGGATGTACCCTTTAAGAAAACAATCATGGTCCTGCTCACGGTGGGCATTTTGATTCCCGTGTTTCTCCGCACTATTGCCTGGATTTTATTGCTCAGTCCCAAGATCGGCCTGGTCAACCAATGGGCCATGCAGATCTTCGGTTTGGAGCGGCCCTTGCTCAGTCTCTACAATATTCCGGGCATGGCCTTTATCCAGGGGGTTTCCTTTGTGCCCGGTGCCTTCTTTATGCTGGCCGCGGCCTATCGCACGATGGACCCGTCCCTGGAAGAGGCGGCCCACACCGCTGGTGTGAGTAAACTCCGGACATTTCTCAAGATCAACATTCCGATCACCATGCCGGCCATTGCGGCGGTGATGGTCTATCTGTTCATGACCGCCATCTCGGTTTTCGAGGTTCCCGCCATTATCGGTATGCCGGCGCGCATCCAAGTTCTAAGTTCGCTGATTTACAGTTCTACCAGTCCGCCGGCCGGCCTTCCTGACTACGGGCTTGCCGGCGCCCTTGGCGCGGTCATGCTTGTTGTCGGGCTCATTCTGGCCTATTTCTATGTGCGGCTGGTGCGCCAGGGGAAAAAGTACGCCGTGGTCACGGGACGGGGCTACCGTCCCCGGGAAATCGCTCTCGGGCGCTGGAAATGGCCGGCGATGGCCTTCATTTTTCTATATCTGGCCATGGAAGTATTCATCCCCTTTCTGGTCCTGTTCTGGACATCGCTCCTGCCGCACATGCAGCTTCCCTCGATGGAGGCCCTGGCCACGGTCAGCTGGAACAACTATTTGACAATGCCCTCTAACGTTGGAATCCGCCCTGTCCTCAACACGGCGGTTCTCATGTTTGCCGTGCCCAGCGTCGCCATGATCTTAAGTGTTTTGATTTCCTGGGTGGTGATTCGGAGCGATGTCAGCTTCCGCGGCATGCTGGACACAGCAGCATTCTTACCGCATGCTATTCCCCACATTCTCCTCGCCGTAGGTCTCGGTTACCTGGGATTGGCTTACCGCAATTATTTCCCCCTTTATGGCACGATCTTCATCATCATGCTGGCCCACATCATCAGCTGGATTGCCTATGGCACCCGGACGACAAATGGCGTTATGATTCAGGTCCACCGGGAACTGGAGGAAGCGGGAAAGGTGGCCGGGGCTTCGAAGTCGCGGGTTTTGTGGCGCATCGTCCTGCCTTTGATCGCCGTGGGCGTCCTGAATAGCTGGATCTGGATCGCCATGCTCTCCTACCGCGAAGTGACGATGGCCCTGACGCTTTTCACCCGGAAAAATGTTGTCATTTCAACGGTGGTCTGGCAATTATGGGGCAATGGTTCCATTCCCGAAGTGTCGGCGCTGGGGGTGGTAATTGTCTTGTTTGCGGCCGTCGTCGTGGGCGGCTTGCGCATCGTCCTTTCCCGAATCGGGACGATCGGCGCAGCGAATTAAATTTATCACAGGAGGTGTGCTTCGATGATTAGGATCCGTGGACTGCAAAAGACCTTTAACGCCCGCCAGGGAAGGGTGGACGCTTTGCGGGCGATCGACCTGGACGTGAGCGAAGGGGAATTCTGCGTCCTCTTGGGACCGAGCGGCTGCGGCAAAACAACGACCCTGCGTTGCGTGGCGGGTCTGGAGCGCCCCGATAGCGGAGAAATAGAACTCGGCGGCCGTAAGGTCAACTCCACCAGTCCCAGGATTTTTTTCCCCACGGAGAAGCGGGAGATCAGCATGGTCTTTCAGTCCTATGCCATCTGGCCGCACATGAATGTCTTCCAGAACGTCGCCTTCCCCTTGACGCAAGGACAGAAGCGCGTGGCGAAACCGATTGTGGCGGAGAGAGTGCGGGCGGCGTTGAAAAGGGTGCAGCTCGAAGGCTTGGAACAGCGGCCGGCAACCGATCTCAGCGGCGGGCAGCAGCAGCGGGTGGCTATGGCCCGCGCCATCGTGACGGAACCAAAAATCCTCCTCATGGATGAGCCGCTAAGCAATCTGGATGCCCGCCTGCGCGAACAGATGCGCATTGAATTACGCAAGATTACAAAGGAAATCGGCGTTACGACCCTTTATGTCACCCACGATCAGGCGGAGGCCCTGAGCCTGGGCGACAAAGTATGCCTGTTGAACCAGGGGCAGATTCTGCAAATGGCGCCTCCCCACGAACTCTATACCCGTCCCGCCAACCTTTTCGCCGCACAATTTGTCGGAGAGATGAATTTCGTCCAAGGACGGGTTGTCGGTCCGGGGCAAGTGGAAACCCCTCTGGGGACACTACAGGCGGCAGTGCCGACGGGCGTGGCGACAGGTGCCACCGTCACCATGGCCATGCGGCCGGAGCATGTGCGTTTCCATGCGGCCGCCGATCAGGCGTACCAAACCGTGAGCGGAAAAGTCACCAGCACAAATTATCTCGGCGAAGCCGTTTTGTTTGAGGCGGTATGCAACGGCGTTACCATCATGGCCAAGATCGCCGGCGATGCCGATTTTTCCATGGGACAGGCCGTGGCCGTCGAGCTGCCGCCCGCCCGTTGGCGTGTTTTCCCCTGATGTGCCTGCTTTTATTTCTCTGGAGGTAGCGCATGGAGCAATTATCGCTTGATTCTCCTTTGACCCGGCGTCAATTGGAAGAGGCCACGGTGGATGATTACTATGACAGGCTAAACACTTATACCCGTTTGGTGGGCGCCGAGCAACTGATCAAGAAGTTGCTGCCCCACATGTTTGCCCGCGCTACGAAGAATCATATCGAGTATTCCCTGATGATGCAGGTGGTGGGGCGCATGCCCGACTTCGACTCCTGGTATGCCGCCTGGCAGCAATCCGGGCGCGACTTGCTGGCCATCGCCGAAGATGCGGAGAAGCAGGGCCGCATGGTCACTGCCGGGGATGCCTATTTACAGGCGGCGCTCCTTTTCCATTACGCTCAACTGCAATGCCGCCCTACGCGTCCGGAGAGAATGCAAGGCCGGAATTTAAGCATTGACTGCTATTGCAAGGGGGCGCCCCATTGGGACCCGCCGGTGGAGAGGGTAACGATGGCGTTTTCCGAAGGCGATTTACCCGGATATCTGCGGCTGCCGCGGGGAGGGCGCGTTTCGCCTTGCGTAGTCATCATCAGCGGCGCCAACTCGGTCAAGGAAGAGGCCCATTTTAATGCGGAGTACTTCATCGAGCGCGGGATAGCAACGCTGGCTTTCGACGGCCCCGGGCAGGGGGAAACCTGGGAACGCATTAAATACACCAACGACCGGTTTGAGAAGGCGGTTTCGGCCGTGCTGGACTACCTGGAAAAGAGACCGGAGATCGATTCCTCCCGTTTCGCCGTATTCGGCGCCAGTACGGGCGGCTACCTTGCCGCCCGCGCCGCGGCTCGTGATAAACGCATCAAGGCCGGCATTTCCCTGGGTGGATTTTACAACCTCAGCACTTTTGCCCACTGGCCGATTATGATGCAGGAGGAATTGCAGCTGCTGATCGGCGCCGACACTCTGACGGAGACCCGTGCGTGGGTCAAAGAGCATATTACCCTCGCCGGCGTGATATCCAAGGTCGCTTGTCCCTTCCTGATTCTGCACGGCGCCCGCGACATGCAAGTGCCTTCGGCGGAAGCGGAACGCATGGCCGCCGAAGCGCCCAACGCCGACCTCCGGATCTTCCAGGAGGGCGTGCACACGGTGGGTAATCTGAATTACCTGGTGGCGCCGCTTTATGGTGATTGGCTGGCCGGTAAACTCATTTGATGGAGGAGATGCATGCGTCCGGAAATGCCCGATTCCTTGTCTGAGAAAGTTGATCCGCGGCGGGCCGCGCTGATCGTAGTGGACGTGCAAAACGACTTTTGCGCCACCGGGGGGTACTTTACCAAGCTGGGTAACGATTTGACCGCCGTGCAGTCGATGGTGCCCCGGCTGGTGGACTTTATCGGCGCAGCACGGCAGGTAAAATTGCCCGTGGTTTTTGTCCAGGCGATTTACGATGAGTGCCACCTTTCCTCAGTCTGGCTGGAGAAGAAGCGGGGCCGGCCCGTTAGTCCCCGCCACTGTCTCTCCGGTACCTGGGGGGCCGATTTTTACCTGGTACAGCCGGAACCGGGCGATCCGATCGTACAAAAACACCGTTATAGCGCCTTCATCGATACCAATCTTGATCTGGTGCTGCGCAGCATGGGGATTGAAACCCTGTTGCTGTCCGGCGTCGCCACCAACGTCTGTGTGGAAAGCACGGCCCGTGACGCCTTTCAGCGCGATTACTACGTCGTTTTTCTCGAGGATTGCTCGGCGACGACTTCCGAAGAGCTGCATCAGGGGACGCTGGCGAATATCCGCCGCTATTTCGGCAATGTCGTGCAGGCGGCCGATGTCGTGGCCGCCTGGCAGACTGCGGGTACCTGCGGGCGATCATGAAAAGAGACATCACCCTTGGCGGCCCGGGGATCGAAAACTCCAAGAACTCCAAGTATTGCTCGGACAGTTATAAATGACAACGTCACCAGCGGTTTTTTGCCCCGCCGGCACCGACTGGCGTCCGGCAGTTGTTTAGATATCTGTAGCTAATTTGTAGTGAAAGGGGGCAATCAATGAAACGTTTTTGCGGACTTGCTATCGGGTTGATAACATTCACCGTCATGGTCGGCTGGACAGGCTTCCTTTACGCGGCTCCCCTTGATGACGTCATTGCGGCGGCTAAAAAAGAGGGGACCTTGGAGTTTCATGCCCCTTCAACATTGACGATTCAGGGAGCAGAGGCCATTGGGGCGGCTGTGAACAAAAAATACGGTGTCAACATCAAGATGAATTACAACCCTTCGTCATCTATGACGAGTGATGTTGGCAAGGTAGTGGGGATGGCGGCGACCGGCATCGCGCCTCAGTGGGACCTGATGGTAGTTACGGACGCACATCATGCCACCCTCTGGTTTAAGAAATTACACCAGGCTTACAATTACCGGGCCTTGGGCGTTGATCCCAAGATGATCCAATACGACGGCGGTGCGGTTAGTTTTGCCCATCAGTTTGTTTTGCCGGCTTATAACAAGAAACTCGTGCCGGCCAAGGACATTCCCCAGAGCTGGGAGGATCTGCTGGATCCCAAATGGAAGGGGAAGCTGGGCATGGCGACAACTACCCACCATTTGGCGCGGCTGGCGGCGGGGCCATGGGGCGAGGAGAAAACCACCAATTTTGTAAAGGCCCTGGCCAGGCAGGATCTTATGCTGGGGCGCATGGGAGAGATTTTTAGCCGCATGCTGCTGGGAGAGGTGCTGGTGGCGGTGACCCTCACCGATGATGAACTCAAGACGGACCGGAACAAAACAGCCCCCGTAGCTCACGCAGAGAAGGTGGAGCCGGTGGTTGCTCCCGCCTACCTGGCGGGGGTGCCGAAGGGGGCAAAACATCCCAACGCGGCGCACCTTTTTGCTGTCTTTCTAACGACTGCGGAAGGACAAAAGATCTGGGAGCAGTATGGTAAACTATCATCCGCATTTGTCCCCGGTACTACTGCCTATAAGTATGCCCAGGGGAAAAAGTTGGTTTTCCTGGCCCAGGAGCAAGCCGCAACGGTCGAAAGGCTTGCCAAAGAATACGGTAAAATTTTAGGATTTGGCGGCATCTGAGACTTCCGAAGATTGTCAAAGGTTTCATGGGGGGAGGTGTAAAATGAAAGTTTTTCGTGGACTTCTAATCGGGTCGGTGGCGCTGACGGCTGTGGCTGGCGGGGCCGGTTCTTTATCTGCAGCGCCCCTTGATGACGTCATTGCGGCGGCCAAGAAGGAGGGGGTCATCGAATTCTATGCTTCCTCCACTTTGACGTTGGCAGGGGCCCAGGCGGTAGCGGCCGGCGTGAACAAGAAATACGGCCTCAACATCAAGATAAATTACAGTCCCGCCACCAGTATGCCGCGGGACGTCGGCAAGGTAGTGGGACTGGCAGCGACCGGCGTTCCGCCGGAATGGGACCTGATGTGTACCACTGACTCCCATCAAGCCTCCCTCTGGCTCAAGAAATTGCATCAGATTTACGACTATCGGGCCCTGGGCGTTGCCCCGGCGGCGATCCAATACGACGGCGGTGCGGTTAGTTTTGCCCATCAGTTTGTTTTGCCCGCTTACAACAAGAAGCTGGTGGCTGCCAAGGATGCTCCCAAGAGTTGGGAGGATTTGCTGGATCCCAAATGGAAGGGGAAACTGGGCGTCACGAACGGCACCCACCATCAGGCGCGGTTGGCGGTGGGCGCCTGGGGTGAAGAGAAGGGTACCAACTATGTGAAGGCCCTAGCCAAGCAAGAGCCCATGCTGGGACTGATCGGCGAGATATACAGCCGGATGCTGCTGGGAGAGGTGCTGGTGGCGGCATCCTTAAGCGACAGCTATATCAAGGCGGAAAGGAACAAAGATGCTCCCGTTGTTTTCGCCGAGAAAGTGACGCCGGTGGTGGCGCCGGCCTATATTGCCGGAGTGCCGAAGGGCGCGAAACATCCCAATGTGGCGCACCTTTTTGCCGCCTATCTCACCACACCGGAAGCCCAAAAGATCTGGGATCAGTATGCCGGACAGACATCCGTTTTCATTCCCGGTACGTCGGCCTACAAGTTTGCCCAAGGAAAAAAGCTGGTCATCATGGCCCAGGAGCAAGCTGCAACGGTCGACAGGCTTTCCAAGGAATACGGCAAAATCCTCGGTTTTAGCGGCATGTAAGATTTTCGATCTAACGCGATGATCGGCGGAACGGGTGGCCCGGTCTCAGATCGGCCTCCCATGCTTTAGACGGCTCTTCCAGCCAGGTCGGGCATTTATTCCGGATAAAATCGGACCGCTCGCCCTTCCGGAGAGCGGCATCCCGGGGCAAAGGGCGCGCTCGGGACCAAGGACAGACGGCCATACAGATGCCGCAATCGGTACCCACTTTACGGAAGTACCGGTAGCAAGCGGCGTCGTTGATTTTCCACTTGCGAACGCCCCGGACCTCCCTTTTGCCCTGCTTGATCGGTATCGCCCCCGCAGGGCAGTATTCGCCGCAGATGCGGCACTCCCGGCAAAATTCTTCCACCCCGATATCCACGGGCTTATCGTGAGCTAGCGGCATATCCGTAGTAACTGCGGCCAGCTTGATCGCATTGCCGTATCTTGCGTTGATTAAGACCCCGTTCCTACCCTGTTCGCCAAGGCCGGCATCGATGGCAATCGGCACCAGAAGCACCTGATAATTACTCACGTCGTGGGCGCGAGCCGGATATCCGAGAGAACGAATGTACCGGGCCAGCGTGACCGCGATTGTTGCCAACCTTACATATGTTTTGATGACCTCGAGGACGCTGGCTATCTCGGGAGCGCAATGGATAAGGTGGCGTTTCAGGTGAATTCCCACGACGACGGCGCTGCTGTGCGGCAGATTAATCTCCGGACCGATAATCTTGCCGGAGTAGCGGGCCCGGCCGACATGGCTGTAAACCCAGGCTTGATTAAGGGGGCCGATTCCCACCTGCTCCGCCCCCAAGTGGCGGGCAAAGCCCTTGATCTTTGCCGCAGCCCGCTCCGGCGTAAGCACTATCTTCTCCACAGCCGGCTCGCCAGTCATGTCTTCGTCCCGGCTCATCAGGCCGATCGTTCCGAACATGGCGGTACGCATGAGCTGGTCGGCAGGAGGCAGCTGTGCCGGGCCGGGTAACGCGGCCCAGGCGCGGCCCTGGGCTTCCAATTCCGGGTGCTTCTTATAATACTCCTGCCACCGCGGACTGTCCGGAATCATTTCCGCCCGTGCCATGGCGTGATCCGCTTCATTGAACCTTTTCAGCTCGCCGACTATCTCATACTTGGGTTTCTCTATCTTTCGAGCACGCATGGACTATTCCCCCCTCACTTTCTTGCCAGCCGCCAACCGTGACCCCCCTTCACTGCTCCTTAAACTTTCCTGTCCAGACAAACTATCGTCTCCGGCGATAAAAATGCAATAAAAATAATTGCTGTGGAAAAAACTTGACATACAGAACTGTTCCATCTAATTATGAAAAACAATTGACAGCTGAAAAAGGGGGGGAAGATGAAACATTTTCACAGACTTTTGATGGGGCTGGTAACGCTCGCGGTTGTGGTCGGCGGGGCAGGTTTCCTGCATGCCGCCGCCCTCGACGACGTCATCGCGGCGGCCAAGAAGGAAGGGGTCATTGAGTTTTATGCACCCTCTACCTTGACGCTCCAGGGAGCACAGGCAATTGCGGAGGGCGTGAACAAGAAATACGGCCTCAACATCAAGATGAATTACAGCCCCGCCACCAGCATGCCGCGGGACGTTGGTAAGGTGGTGGGGTATGCCGCCACCGGAGTTCCGCCCGAGTGGGACCTGATGTGTACTACCGATTCCCATCAAGCGCCCCTTTGGCGGAAGAAATTGCATGAGATTTACGACTATCGGGCCTTGGGCGTCGATCCCCGGGCGATCACGTACGACGGCGGCGCGGTGAGCTTTGCTCACCAGTTTGTCTTACCCGCTTACAATAACAAGCTGGTGGCCGCCAAGGACGTTCCCAAGAGCTGGGAGGACCTGCTGGATCCGAAATGGAAGGGGAAGTTGGGGGTCACGAATGCGACGCATCACCAGGCGCGACTGGCGGTGGGTCCCTGGGGTGAGGAGAAGGCCACCAATTATGTGAAGGCCCTGGTCAAGCAGGAGCCCAAGCTGGGACTTATAGGTGAGGTATACAGCCGCATGCTGCTGGGAGAAGTGCTGGTCGCCGTGTCCTTTATCGACGGCTACATCAGGCGCGGAGCGGAAAAAGGGGCGCCCGTCGTATTTGCCGACAAAGTGTCGCCGGTGGTTGTTCCGGGTTACATTGCCGGCGTACCGAAGGGGGCGAAACATCCTCATACTGCCTACCTCTTTGCCACTTTTCTCACCATGCCGGAAGGCCAAAAGATCTGGGGCAAGACCGGTGAAACCTCCGTGTTTGTTCCCGGCACCGCGGCCCACGCGTTTGCCCAGGGGAAAAAGCTGGTCATCATGACCCAGGAACAATCCGACACGGTCGACAGGCTTTCCAAAGAATATGGCAAGATCTTCGGCTTCAGCGGCATGTAGGATCGCCGGAATTTTGGGGTAAAGTTACTTGCGAATTTTTACCAATCTCCAAAGCGCCGGCCGATTTGCGCCGTGGCGGCAGCACGGCCCGGGGCTTTTCGCCGGCGCTTTGCTGGTGTTGCTCTTCCTCTTGGTAGGCATACCGCTCCTGATGGTCATCCTCATGAGCCTGAGGACCGGGCTGCCCGGCGAGGGGGGGCCGCTTACCCTGGTGAACTTTGTTACGGTCTACGCCAACCCTAAAACGTATCAAGTGCTTTGGAACACGCTCCTGTTTGCCGCCGGAAGCGTCGCGGTGGCACTGGTGTTTGCCGTGCCCCTGGTCTGGCTGCTCATGCGCACAGATGTGCCTTTCAAAAAAACGATTCTGGTTTTGCTGTCCGTAGGCATTTTGATTCCCGTTTTTCTCCGCACCATCGCCTGGATTTTATTGCTTAGTCCCCAGATTGGTCTCATCAATCAATGGGCCAGGCTATTCTTCGGGTTGGAGCGCCCGCTAATCAGCCTCTACAATATTCCGGGCATGGCGTTCATCCAGGGGGTTTCTTTTGTTCCCGGTGCCTTCTTTATGCTGGCGGCGGCCTACCGCACGATGGATCCGTCCCTGGAAGAGGCGGCCCATACTTCGGGTGTAAGCAAGCTCCGGACATTTCTCAAGATCAACATTCCAATCACCATGCCGGCCATCGCGGCGGTGATGGTCTATTTGTTCATGACCGCCATCTCGGTCTTCGAAGTTCCCGCTATTGTCGGTTTACCGGTGCGTATCCTGGTCTTAAGCTCGCTGGTTTACACTTCCACCACGCCGGCGACCGGGCTTCCGGATTACGGTACCGCCGGGGCCTTCGGCGCCGTCATGCTGCTGGTGGGACTGGTCCTGGCCTATTGCTACGTGCACCTGGTGCGGGAGGGAAAAAGGTACACTGTGGTTACGGGACGGGGCTACCGTCCCCGGGAAATCGCCCTCGGGCGCTGGAAATGGCCGGCGATGGCCTTCATCTTTCTCTACTTGTCCATGGAAGTGTTCATCCCCTTTCTGGTTCTGTTCTGGACATCGCTGGTGCCTCATTTACAACTTCCCTCAATGGAGGCCCTGGCGACGGTCAGCTGGAAGAATTATTTGACGATGCCCGCCAATGTGGGCACCCGTCCCTTCTTCAACACGGCGCTGCTCATCATTGCCGTGCCCAGTGTCGTTATGGTCATCAGTGTTCTGGTTTCCTGGGTTGTAATGCGGACCGAGGTGCGCTTCCGCGGCGTCTTGGACACCATGGCTTTTTTACCGCATACGGTTCCGGGCATCCTTCTGGCGGTGGGCTTGGGTTACCTGGGATTGGCCTACCGAAATTATTTCCCCCTCTACGGCACGATCTTCATCATCATGGTGGCGCACATCATCAGCTGGATCGCTTACGGTACCCGGACGACGAACAGCGTCATGATCCAGGTCCACCGGGAACTGGAGGAAGCGGGGAAGGTGGCCGGGGCTTCGAAGACCAGGATTTTGTGGCGTATTGTCCTGCCGCTGATTGCGGCCGGCGTCATGAATAGCTGGCTCTGGATCGCCATGCTTTCCTACCGCGAAGTGACGATGGCGCTGACGCTTTTCACCCGGGAGAACGTGGTGATCTCTACGGTGGTCTGGCAATTGTGGAACAGCGGTTCAATCCCGGAGGTTTCAGCCCTGGGGGTGGTTATTGTTTTGGTGGCGGTCATTATCGTCGGCGGCTTGCGCATCGCCTTTTCCCGCATCGGTGAGATCGGCGCCGCCACTTAGCCCCGATAAAGGAGATAAGTCCCGCCAAGGGGGATAAGTGCGTTAAAGAAATTATCCTCTATGCCGCCTTTCCCGGCAGGGGGCAATATTCCGGCTTAATCAGCAACACCGGCATGGGCGCCAGTTGAAGAATCTTGAGCGCAACACTGCCAAAGACCAGTTTTTTCACGCCTGTATACCCGCGGCTCGCAATTATGAGCAGATCAACGGCGTTTTCCTGAGCAAAATCGGCGATGGCCCGGGCCGGGCTCTCACTTTCAATCAAGGCAATTTGTACGTCGATTCCTGCGGAACGCAGTCGGGCCTGAACGCTTTCCAGATACTTTCCGGCCCGGTCGGCCCGGTGCAGCCGGTAGGCTTCGGACTGCAGGCCCACACCCCGGTAGTCATGGGGCATGTTAACCTTGATAATGCGCAGCAGAACAAGTTCTCCGATGTTGCCTCCCCGTGCCAGATTTATGACCTGCGGTAAGGTACACTCGGCAAGTTCCGAGCCGTCTAATGGAACTAAAACCTTCTGATACATCTGGTTCCCTCCCGGATTAACGACTGCATTATATCAGACGTTGCCGGCGATGAAAACCCTATTCTCTACAAAGCGGCTCCCACACTTACGATCCGGGCTACGGGATGTGATCAAGACGAAGACACCCGGCAATCGGGGTTAGAGGGGGTCCGGGGCGGAATATGATAAGAACGCCTGGCCGGCGTTAGCTCCTTTTGGCCCTGCTGCCCCCGATCTTGTCGGCCACGGCCAGGATGGTGTTCACGTAGGTTGTGCTGTTATTATATGCGAAGATGACCTTCCGTCGGCCTTCACTGTTGATGCCCCGCGTCCAGCCATGCTTGTGCAGGTAGTTGGCGATGCTGTGAATGGCGTCCGGGGTGACGAAGGGATCGATGCGGCCATTTTTGTCCGCATCTACTCCGTAGGAGAATATATTGGAGGGCATGAACTGGCAAAGACCGATGGCTCCGTAAATGGAGCCCCGGATACTGAGAGGATCAACGCTGTTTGTTCCCGCATAGTCGAGCAACGCTTTCAGTTCATTGTAGGCCCAGTCCGCTTTTTGATGACACCATCTCCGGGCATTATCCTCGTTGGCGGAGGTGACTGTTCTATTTAGATAAGGCCTGATCGTCTCGAGGTCCGAGCTAAATGCCATACTGGCCAGCCTGTTGAAGACAATGTTGCGGCCCGTGCTTTTTCCCAACCGCGTCTCCACCAGGAGGATCGACACGACCACTTCCGGCGGCACACCATAGCTGGCACTGGCCTTGTTCAAGAGGGTCCGGTGCTCCCTCAGGAAGGAACGCGCCTTGGTAATGACCCGGGAGTTCAGATATCCCCTGTATACGTTGTTGTGAGTCAGTGGTCCCGGACTACGGGGACTGTCCTGGTCCCTGCCGATAAGGACCGATACCTTGCCCGCCATTACCTGTGGTTCAAATTTTACCTCAGGACGGGTAAAAAGGAGTTGCAGATTTTCCTCGTCGTATCCGTCGGCAACAAGTCGCGCCGTCAGCGGCTGCCAGTTGGCATGAGAAACTGGGACAGCGGAAAGAAAAAGCAGTAAGGCTAGTACCGCCAACCCCGATATACGGGATAAGCAGGTTAACGAAATTATTTTTTGCCGGAAAGACGCCAAAAATAATTTCTTGCTTACTGAGAGCCCAAAAAAGGTGCGGCATGCCGGAGGAGCGTCTTTTACCGATTGTCTTGGGTGCATTCCGGGCAGGTCCATGGACGAATTTCCCCTTGTTAGATTTGATTGACGGAAAGGCACTTCCGTTCAAAGGGAATGTAAAGGAAAACATGATGTGTGTCAATGGAAAGATTAGCAGAAGAATTATCCCGACCGCGATCAGACGATTCAAGGTTAGGCAACTCCTTTTTAAAAAATGCTTGACAGTGCGGATATTTTTCTTTAAAAACCAACTTAAAATTATGTGCCCATCGCCGCAGGAAATCGCCCGCCGGTGATGGAGATCCTTCTGGAGAGAACTTAAGCTATATGGAACCCCCCGGTTGTTGTAGGAAGTTGAATGCTCGGCCGTGGCGTCCGGTGAAAACAAGAAATTCCGCTCCGGAAATATCTCCCCTCCCCAATCATTGATCCCCTGGGCCGGCAGTTTTCCGGACCATTTTTGACCGGATTATCTGCCAGCCTCACATCGCTATCATCAACCTTATCGTAATTTGCCCTGCTAAGAAGAGAGCCCTGATGCTCGATACCAGGATTCTCTTGTTTACGGAGGTTGAACAGTCATGTACTGGATCAGCAAAAGCATCCACATTTTGAACCGGCTGCGCCGCCAGTTCATCATTTTCTTGTCCATTCTGGGGCCGGGCATCATCGTCACGGTGGCCGATAACGATGCCGGCGGTATTTCGACCTATGCCTTTACCGGTTCCCGGTATGGGTTTTCCCTGCTCTGGATCTTCATCATCCTTTTTCCGATGGCCTACTTGGTCCAGGAAATGACGGTCCGGCTGGGGGCCGTCACCAAGCGCGGCCATGCGGAGGCCATCTTTGAAGGCTTCGGCCCCTTTTGGGGGTGGTTTTCGATTATCAATCTGGCGATTGCCAACTGGCTGACGCTGGTTACGGAGTACGTGGGCATGACGGCGGCCATGAGTCTTTTCGGCGTGCCCCCCTGGATAACTTTCCTCTTCGTCACACTCATCCTTTTTGGCGTCGTCGTT